>Ga0184637_10000773_pt1:0-20000 | contig 22927 bp, 19 predicted proteins | sample PLM3_127_b2_FD_133143 | JGI IMG/M metagenome (GOLD analysis project Ga0184637, IMG submission 133143) | Groundwater sediment microbial communities from an aquifer in East River, Colorado, USA - PLM3_127_b2 | ecosystem: Environmental > Terrestrial > Soil > Riparian zone | place: USA... | reverse complement strand
TAGTCGGGACCTAAGGCGAGGCCGAAAGGCGTAGCCGATGGCTAACGGGTTGATATTCCCGTACCACGACGTGTCCGTTATGACCGATGGGGTGACGGGGAAGGCTAAGGGAACCCAGGCGATGGTCGTCCTGGGGCAAGCATGTAGCGAGTCGCGGCAGGAAAACCCGCCGCGGCGCTTTAAGCGAGGTGCGATGCCAGCTGGCTTGACCGCCGGCGAGTCTCTGAAGCCATGCCTCCAAGAAAAACCTCTAGGCAGGACACTCGTGCCCGTACCGTAAACCGACACAGGTGGACAGGTGGAGAACACTGAGGTGAGCGAGCTAACCCTCGTTAAGGAACTCGGCAAATTCGCCCCGTAACTTCGGGATAAGGGGCGCCCCGTTAGGGTGAAGCCACTTGCTGGTGGAGCCCGAGGGGGCCGCAGTGAATAGGTCCAGGCGACTGTTTACCAAAAACACAGGCCTCTGCTAAGTCGAAAGACGATGTATAGGGGCTGACGCCTGCCCGGTGCCGGAAGGTTACGCGGAGGTGTTAGTGGCTTCGGCCGCAAAGCACTGAAGCCAAGCCCCGGTAAACGGCGGCCGTAACTATAACGGTCAACTATGTAACGAAGGCCGTTACAAAAGCTGGCTATATGCTGGAATCCCTGAGTATCCAGCCGGTACTCGCTCTAGGGTGACACCATGAGCAGTAACAGTTCGGCTGGTGCAGGCAACCAGCAGGAAAGACTGTCGAGCGAGGAGAGACGATTCTGGTTTCTGGCCGGTCTCGTCGAGGGAGAGGGCAGCGTGACCCTCTCCATCAAGAAGCACCCGACGGCGCGCTTCGGCTACCTAGTTCAGCCGGAGTTCTTCATCTATCAGCACCGCTGTCGGCGCGAGCTCCTCGAGATGGCCCACGAGTACTTCCAGGCCGGACGGATCAAGCCGAAGTACGGAAATCCTGATGTCCTGGTGTTCGCGATCATGTCGCGCCCAGCACTCGTGCGAAGCGTGGTTTCGTTCCTCGAGGCGTGCCTTGAATTCTCGGCACGCAGGTCGGATTACGAGAGCTTTCTCTCGGCGATCTACCTTCTGGAGACCGGATTCCACAAGACGCCCGAAGGCCTTGCCTCGATCGTCGAGCTTGGATACTCGATGAACATGGGAGGTAAGCAGCGGCGGCTTCCGCTGAACGACATCCTCGACAGAATCCTCAGAGGCCATACGCCAGACACTCCCAGGCCGGAGTGAAGAGATGGTCCGACCTCCATGGCGACATGGAGAGCCAGGCGGAAACGGAAACGACCTGGCCACTCGACGTCAGTCGAGGGGTAACAGAAGTGCCTAAGGTAGCGAAATTCCTTGTCGGGTAAGGAACACTTGCCCCACCGCCCCGTGAGGGGTGGAAGCAAGACCGGCTCATATCGGGGAAGCCCTCCCGCCAGATGGCGAAGGGTAATCCCGAGGGAAGTCCTAGTGACCCCGTAACGACTGATCCGAAAGGAGAGGCGTGGCGCTCTGCAGCACAGCTGCAAATTCCCGCGTCATGCAATACGCCGGCCCTCACCGTTATCAAGGGAGCCTATGGAGGAGGACGACGCGACAAGGGTCGTCCGCCGTTCCTCCTACGGGTCCTGGTGAGGTGAAGGGATAGTCTGCCCTCGTCGGAAACGGCGAGATTCGGTGAAGTTCCGACCTGCACGAATGGCGTAACGACCTGGACGCTGTCTCAACGAGGGCCTCGGTGAAATTAAAGTCTCGGTGAAGATGCCGAGTACCCGCGGCAAGACGGAAAGACCCCGTGAACCTTTACTGCAACTTGACATTGGAGTCTGGGACATCTCGCTCAGGATAGGTGGGAGGCTGTGAACCGGTGGCTTCGGCTGCCGGGGAGCCAACCTTGAGATACCACCCTTGGTGCTCTGGGCCTCTAACGCGTCGCCGTAATCCGGGACGCGGACATTGTCAGGTGGGCAGTTTGACTGGGGCGGTCGCCTCCTAAAGCGCAACGGAGGCGCCCAAAGGTTCCCTCAGCACGGTTGGAAATCGTGCGCAGAGTGTAAAGGCATAAGGGAGCTTGACTGCGAGACCGACGGGTCGAGCAGGAACGAAAGTTGGGCTTAGTGATCCGGCGGTAGCGAGTGGAAGCGCCGTCGCTCAACGGATAAAAGGTACTCCGGGGATAACAGGCTTATCGGGCCCAAGAGTCCATATCGACGGCCCGGTTTGGCACCTCGATGTCGGCTCGTCGCATCCTGGGGCTGGAGTAGGTCCCAAGGGTTGGGCTGTTCGCCCATTAAAGCGGCACGCGAGCTGGGTTCAGAACGTCGTGAGACAGTTCGGTCCCTATCTGCCGTGGGCGTTGGAGAGTTGAGAGGAGTCATCCTTAGTACGAGAGGACCGGGATGAACGCACCGCTGGTGTATCTGCTGTCCTGCCAAGGGCACCGCAGGTTAGCTACGTGCGGACGGGATAACCGCTGAAAGCATCTAAGCGGGAAGCCTTCCTCGAGATGAGCTCTCCCATCCCCTTGAGGGAGTAAGGCCCCTGGTAGAACACCAGGTTGATAGGCCGGCTGTGCAAGCGCAGAGATGCGTTAAGCAGACCGGTACTAATGGGCCGAGGTCTTGACGGGTTTTTAACCCTCTCTGGCCTGTGCAGTTTTCAAGCCCCGCCGGGGCCGATGGTCCCGCCGATTTCGGTGGTGATAGCGAGGGGGAAACACCTCTTCCCATTCCGAACAGAGCCGTTAAGCCCCTCAGCGCCGATGGTACTTGGCGCGAAAGCGCCCGGGAGAGTAGGTCGCCGCCGGTCTTCTTCAGCGCCGTCGCGAGACGGCGCTTTCTTTTGCCCTGGACCAGGCCCTAGGCTTCCCTCCCGGTGCAACCGCTGACCGCCGACCCCGCGCGGGCCGATCAGGCCCTGGATCGCGCGCTCGCCTGGATCCGCCTGCTGGCTTCCGAGATCGGACCGCGCCGGCCGACAGGGGACGGCGAGCGGCTCGCCGCCGAGCGCATGCGGGACGAGCTGCGGGCGGCCGGCCTGCCCGCTGAGGTCGAGCCTTTCCACGGCTACGCCAGCTTCTTCCACCCCTACGCGCTGATCCTCGGCGCGGCCGTCCTCCCGGCCCTCCTTCCGCGCCGCCGCAGGCGCCTCCGCGCCCTCCTCGCCGGCAGCGCTGCCGCCGCCCTCGCGACCGAGGGCGGGCTCGTTCACACGCCGCTCTCCTCGTTCCTCTCGCGCCGCCCGAGCCGCAACCTCGTCGCGACCATCGAGCCGAGCGGCCCCGTCCGGCGCACCCTGTGCCTGGTCTGCCACCTCGACACCTCCCGCAGCGGGCTCATGTTCGAGCCCGGGCCGGTGCGGTACCTCAACCGGCTGATCTGGCTCCAGTCGGCCGCCGTCCTCCTCCAGGGTGGCGAGCCGCTGCTCGCGCGCACCCGCATCGGCCGCCGCCTGCTCGGGGCCGCCCGCCCTCCTGCTCGCCGGCGGGCTAGGCCTGCTCGTCGAGCGCGAGCTTCGCGGCGAGGACGTCCCCGGCGCCAACGACAATGCCTCCGGAGCGGCCGTCGCGACCCAGCTCGCAGCCGAGTCCGCCGGCGAGCGCCCCGAGAGCACCCGCGTCGTCCTGCTGATGACGGGGTGCGAGGAGTCCGGCGTGCTCGGCGCCCAAGCCTTCCTGCGCGAACGCGACACCTCGAGCTGGCTGTTCCTCAACTTCGACAGCGTCGGCGGCCCCGCCACCCTGCGCTTCCTGCGCCGCGAGGGCATCTTCCTCAAGTGGGACGCCGACGCCCGCCTGATCGAGGTCGCCGAGCGCCTTCGCCTCCGCCGACCCGAGCTCGCCCTCGAGCCCACCGATCGCCCCGCCGGGCTCACCTACGACACCAGCCCCGTGCTCGCACGCGGTGGCCGCGCGCTCAGCTTCAGCGCCCAGGAGGACACCATCCCCAACCTGCATCTGGCGAGCGACACGTACGAGAACGTCGACCCCGACGTGATCTCCCGCGTGCTGGAGGCGGGCAGGGAGATGATCCTCGCGATCGACCGCGGCGAGGCCGACTAGGAGCCTTTGGCGAAACTCGTATTGCCCGTAGTCATGCGGGTTTTCCTTTCCGATTCGTAGGGGTTACCCCGGAATCTGAGTCGGCTTACCCCACGGGCTCACGATGGCGTTGGCCCATGAACGAATACAGCGAATTCAGCGGCAGCACAAAACCAGCGGGAGGTCGATACGTACTTGGCCCGCGCCCGCGAGACTGAGGGTGCCGAACACGGCGAGTGGCGGTTTGCGGGGTCTGACTACCGGCGCAAGGCAGCCAAGTGGCGCTGCCCGACCGGGGAGTGCTCACCGGCCTCTCGCTGGATCAAGGCCGACCGCCTGCATCCGCTCATTCCGCGCGAGTCGCTGCGGTGGCGCAAGCTCTACTCAGGCCGTGCCGTCGTCGAGCGTCAGTTCGGACGGCTCAAGAACGAATGGGCGCTGCTTCCCCTTCGCATCCGGCGACTGGATCGGGTCGCACTCCACACCGACCTGACCATGCTCGCCACGCTCTCCTACGCTCTCGCCCGAGCGCGAGCTGCGCCCCTCACTGCTTAGCCGCGCCCCGTCGCAATAGCCACGATACTGCGGGGGCGATGTCGCAGGAGAACGTCGAGCTCGTTCGCGAGGCCTACGAGCGCTTTCAAGCGACCGGTGAGTTCGACCCCGAGTTCGCCGACCCCGAGTTCGTGTGGGACATGTCGACTTTCCGCGGCTGGCCGGGACAGCAGGAGTACCACGGGGTCGAAGGGGCCCGTCAATTCCTTCACGAGTGGTTGGAGGCGTGGGACGACTGGGAGTTGAGGCTTGAGGAACTCCATGATGCGGGCGAGCAGATCGTGGCGATCGTCCGCCAGCGGGGTCGATCAAAGGCCATGGGCCTGCCGGTGGACATGACCTTCGCCCAGATGTTCACCCTCCGCGATGGAAAGCAGGTTCGCATGCAGATGTACGCGGAGCCGTCCGAAGCCCTCGCAGCCGCCGGGCTGCGGGAATAGGCGTGGCGAGTTTCGCCAATCGTTTCGCCAAACCCTCCTATAGGGCGGATCGGCCCGCCGCAGGCGACGCTCAGAGCGAGCTGCGACGGGCCGGCGCGAGGGCCTCCCAACCGGTGTCACGGCCGGTCCCTCCGGCGCCGGGCCCGTCTGCGGGCAGCTCCTCGAGCCCGTACTCGCCAAGCGTGGCGAGGTCGATCAGCAGGTCCAGCCCGTCCATCAGGCGGGCGACCAGCCGTTTCGCAATCGGGCTCATGGCCGAGCGACCGTAGGGAGGGGAGAGGACGGAAGCACCGATCTGCAACCGATCTTGCACCCGCCCTCACCGTCCCCGCCTGCCGAAGCTGTGCGCGGCCGGAAGCACCGCGCCGAGGTCCGACAGGGCCGCCTGGCCGTCGCCGGACCGGGCACCCTGCGCCGCGGCTGCATCGCGCCCGCCGGCCTTCCCCGTCTCCCGGTAATGCGGCGGCTCGATATGGCGCACCTCGGCCGCCGGCAGGTCGGGCCGGCTCAGCGAGTCGAGCGTCGAGGCGACCACGTTCAGCGTCCCGTCGCGGCGCTCGAGGCGCCCGGCGATGCGTACGAACGACGCCGTGCGCACGACCATCCGGTGGCGCTCGTAGACGGGCGGGGGGACGATCGCGTTGATCGTCCCCAGCTCGTCCTCCAGCAGCATGAACACCACGCCGCGCGCGGTCGCCGGGCGCTGGCGCGCCACCACCATCCCCGCCACCTCGATCCGCGCGCCGTCCCTTGCCCGATCCAGGTCGGCGCTCGAGGCAACCGACTCCGCCAGCTCGCCACGCAGCAGCGCCATCGGGTGGTCCTCCAGCGCGATCCCGAACGACGCGTAGTCCGCGACCACCCGCCCCCACGGTGTCTGCTCGCGCAGCGGCGGCGCCGCCGGCACCGCGAGCGGAAGCGCGAGCTGGACGCCGGCACCGGACCGCGCGCCGCCCGCCGCCACGCCGAGCCGCCACAGCGCGAGCCGGCGCGAGCCACCTAGTGACTCGCACGCGCGCGCCCACCCGAGCCGCCCGAGCGCGTCGCGGCCGATCCCCGAGCGCGAGGCAAGCTCAGCGAGGTCGCGATACGCGCCCCCGCGATCGCGCTCCTCCACTACGCTCCCCGCCTCCTCCTCGCGCAGCCCGCTGACGTAACCGAGGCCGATCCTCACGGCGCGACCTTCCGTCGTGCACTCCACCCGGCTGCGGTTCACCTCCGGCCCGTGCACCTCGATCCCGCGCCGCTGCGCCTCGTGGACGAGCGCGTCGGGCGGGTAGAAGCCCATCGGCTGCTCGTTCAGAAGCGAGCACAGGAATTCGGGGCCGTAGTGGACCCGCAGCCACGTCGACTGGTAGGCCAGCAGCCCGAACGCGGCGGCGTGCGACTTCGGAAAGCCGAACCCGGAGAAGCCCTGGATCCCCTCGAACACGCGCACCGCGACCCCCTCCGCGACGCCCCGCGCCTTCGCCCCCTCGATGAACCGCTCCCGGTAGGCGCGCAGCGCCGCCTCCGAGCGCTTGCGGCTCATCGCCCTGCGCAGGCCCTCCGCCTCGCCGGGGCTGAACCCCGCCAGCGCCATCGCCACTTGGATCACCTGGTCCTGGAAGACGATCGCCCCCAGCGTGTCCTTGAGGATCGGCTCCAGGGAGGGGTGGTCGTAGGGAACCCGGAACGAGGGGTCCTCGCGCAGGCGCTTTCGCCTCTGCAGGTACGGATGCACCGCGCCCCCCTGGATCGGCCCAGGGCGCACCAGCGCCACCTGGACGGTGAGGTCATCGAGATTCTCCGGGAGGGTGCGGGGCAGCATCTGCATCTGCGCTCTGCTCTCGATCTGGAAGACGCCGGTCGTCTCCGCCCGCTGGATCGTCCGGTACACCTCGGGATCGTCGAGGGGGATCCGGGACAGGTCGATCCGCTCGCCCCGGACGCGCGCGATCTCCTCCACGCACCGCTCGACCGCCGACAGCATCCCGAGGCCCAGCAGGTCGATCTTCAGGAAGCCGGCGTCGGCGCACGAGTCCTTGTCCCACTGCACCGCCTGGCGCCCCTCCATCGCGACCGGCTGCACCGGGCACAGGTCGACGAGCGGCTGCGTCGAGAGCACCATCCCGCCCGGGTGCTGCGAGAGGTGACGGGGCAGGCCCCATGCCTCCCGGCCCAGCTCCACCAGCGCCCGCCAGCGCACCGACGCCGCCCGCCGGGGGCCGATCGCCTCCGCCAGGTCGCGCTCTACCGAGTCCGCGCCCCCATGGATGTCGACCGAGCGCGCCACCCGCTCGATCTCGCCGGGCGGCAGGCCGAGCGCCTTGCCGAGATCCCGAACCGCTCCCCGCGAGCGATAGGTCGCGAAGGCGGCGACCAGCGCCGAGCGGTCCGGCCCGTAGCGCTCGTGCACGCGCGGGATCAGCGTCTCGCGGACGTCGCGCGGAAAGTCGAGGTCGATGTCCGGCGCCTCGCTGATCTCCTCGTTCAGGAACCGCCCCAGGAACAGCCCGCGACGCACCGGGTCGACGTGGGAGAGGCCGGTCAGATAGCAGACGATCGAGCTGACGCTGGAGCCGCGACCGCGACCGGGAGGGAGCAGGGCCCGCGCCGAGTCGGGGCCGCGCACCTCCCGCGCCACCTCCCGCGCCAGCTCGAGCAGATCGCGATGCAGCAGGAAGAACCCCGAGAGGCGCAGCGAGCGAATCACCCGCAGCTCCTCGTCCAGGCGCCGCTCGGCGCCGGCTCGCTCGCCCGCGCCGGGATAGCGCTCCTCCAGACGCGCCCGGCAGAGCTCCGCCAGCCGCCGGTCGGCGCCGGGGTCCTCCGAGCCCGGATAGCGGTAGGCGAGATCGCTCGTGAGGTCGAACCGCAGCCGCTCCGCGATCCGCCCGCTCTCGACCACCGCCTCGGGATGGTCGCGGAAGCGGGTCGCGATCTCGGCCGGCGACGCCATCACCGAGGCGGCGTTGCCCCGACGCTCCGGCTCGGTCTCCTCGAGCGTCGCCTTCAGGCGCACGGCGACCAGGGCGTCCTGGAGCGAGGCGCGCCCGGGAGCGTGAGCGTGGACGTCGCCGGTCGCCACGCACGCCACCCCGATCCGCTCGGCGAGTGCGGCGAGCCACCGATTGCGGGCGCGATCGCGCCGCCACAGGGGACGCTGGAGCTCGATCCGGAAGCGCTCCGGCCCGAAGGCGGCGAGCAGGCGCCTCCCCCGCGCCTCGGCCCCGCGCGGCTCGTCACGCTCCCAGCGCCCGGCCAGCGCACCGTCCCGCGCGCACCCGGAGAGGCATACCAGCCCCTCCGCCCGGCGCTCCAGCTCCACGAGGGAGACTGACGGAGGGAGGGGCTCCCGATCGGGACGCGGGCGAGTCCCTCGATGCGCCTCGGTGATCAACCGGCACAGGTTGCGGTAGCCGGTCGCGTCCTCGACGAGCAGCGTGAGGTGGAACGGATCGCCGCGCGGGCTCGGGTCCTCGACCGTCACCTCGGCCCCGGTGATCGGGCGGACGCCGAGCCCCCTGCAGGCGTGCGCGAACTCCATCGCCCCCCACAGCCCGTCGTGGTCGGTGATCGCGAGCGCCGGATAGCAGCGCTCGGCCGCCGCCGCGGCAAGCTCGGCCGGGGCCGAGGCGCCGTCGAGGAACGAGTAGGCGGAGTGGCAGTGCAGCTCGACGTAGCCCATTAGCCGTCCCCGATCGTGTTTGCGGCGGTGACCACTACGCCCGCTGTGAGAACCAGCGGCCGCCTTCCAGCTCGCGAAACACGACCACGCATCTTCCGTCAGCCAGGGCCAGCTCGAAGTAGCGCCGCCGCAGCGGGGTCGACGTCCACCAGCGATCCTCGACCACCCACTCCTCCCGCACCGCATCGACGGTCACACTGCCCACGGCGAGAGGCGCCCCGCCCGCGCCGCTCCGAACGCTCACCGGGTGAGGGGAGTAGAGGCTCATTCCTCGGGGACGAAGGGGGTCAGCATCGCCCGCCGCTCCGGCACCCGCGAGCGCGGATCGACGACGAGCACGCGCAGGACGGCATCGCGGCCTCCGGCCGCCCTCGCCTGGCGAACCGCCTCGCCGAGCCGCCTGCGCCGGCGCTCGCTCGGGCTGCCCGACAGGACGGGCTGGTCGTGGCCGGGCGGGCCGAGCGCGATCGCCCGCAGGCCAAGCCGGTCCGCCGGTCCCGGCAGCTCCGAGAGCTTCGGGAGCAGCGCCAGGCGGAGGCGCTCCGGCTCGGCGCTCGCCCGGCGCAGCGTCACATCCGATCGCCACCCGCCTCCCGCGGCCAGGCGCGCCGTCACCCGCAGCCGGCGGAAGCTGCGCCCGCGTCGCACGGGGTGGGCCAGCAGGCGCCCGACCAGAAGCGAAAGCGCTTGTGCGAGCTGTGCGCCGGAGGCCGCCTCGGGAAGCTCCAGCGACTCGGACACCTCCTCGCGGGGCCGCCGCGGGCGCAGCGGGCGATCCTCGCCCCGGGCGAGCCCGTGCGCTCGCAGGCCGGCCGGCCCGAAACGGTCCGCGACGGCCCTCCGCGGTAGCGCCGCCAGCTCGCCGAGGGTGCGAATGCCGAGCCGCTCCAGGTCCTGCGTCAACTCCCGGTCGTCAAGCAGCGAGACCGGCAGGGGCGCGAGAAAGGCCCTCGCCGCGCCGGGCGGGACGATCGTCCGACCCCTGGCGCCGCGGCCGGCACGCCCCCCCGCCTCTCTCGCGGCGGCGTAGGCGCAGAAGCGGGTCGGCCCCGCGCCGATCCGCGCGGGGACGCCGAGCGCACGGCGAACACGCCCCACGACCCCCTCGAGATGTCCGCCCCACAGGCCCTCGAGGCCATCCGCCTCGAAGAACGCCTCTCCCGGCCTCCCGGGCTCCACCGCGGCGCCCAGACCCTCGAGCCGGCCCACCAGCTCCTCCCACGCCGACTCGGTGCGGTCGGCGTCCGGGGCCACCAGGACCAGCTCGGGACAGCGGGCGAGCGCCTCGCCGAGCCGCATCCCCGGGCGGACCCCGAACGCCTCCGCGGGGCCCGAGACCTCGCCGACCGCCTGCCTTCCGCCCGGCTCGGGCGCCAGCGCCGCTGGGCGCAGCAGTGGCTCGCGACGACCCCCGATCGCGGCCACGAGCGGGAAGCGGGGGATCAGGACGCATACGATCATCGAACATATGTTCGCTCATCCTGACGAGAAGGTCAAGTGCGATCATGGGCCGATGAGGCAGATCCTGGTTCTCGTGGCGCTTGCCGTCTCCCTGGCGACGCTCGCCGGATGCGAGGGAGGGGAGGGCTCCGATCCCGCCGCCGAGCAGGACGGCGCCGCGGTCGGAGAGATCCCGGGCGACGCCGACCCTGAGGCGGTGGAGGTGATCTCGACCTGGTCCGAGGCGCTTCGCCGCGGCGATATCGACGCGGCGGCCGGCCTGTTCGCGATCCCGAGCGTCGCGGAGAACGGCCCCATCCTGGCCCGGATCGACAGCGAGGCCGAGGCCCGCCTCTTCAACGAGTCGCTCCCCTGCGGCGGGCGCCTGATCCGAGCCGAGGGCGAGGGTGAGTTCACGACCGCGACCTTCCGGCTCACCGAGCGGCCCGGCCCTGGGACCTGCGGGCCGGGGACGGGGCAGACTGCGGAGACCGCGTTCGTGATCCGCGACGGGGAGATCGTCGAGTGGCGGCGCGTCGGCGTGGGCCAGCCCACCGCGCCGGGACGGATCACTTAGCCTGCGCGGCTGTGAAGCGAGTCGCTCTCGTTGCGCTGGCCATCGGATTGGCTGGGATCTCATTCGGCGCCGCCGCGTGCGGCAGCGATGACGATGGCGGGGCGCCCGCTGAGGCCAAGCTCGACCTGGTGGTCGGAAGCTCCCTCCCGCTGAGCGGAGAGTTGGAGGCCTTCGGGCCAGCCGGCGAGAAGGCGGGCGAGATCGCGGTCGGCCAGATCGAGCAGGCGATCAGGGAGACCGATTCCGACGACGCGATCGAGATCGTCAACAAGAACAACGGAAGCGATCCACAGATCGCCAGGGGGACCGCTCGCCAGATGATCCAGGACGACGGCGCGACCTGTCTCGTCGGGCCGTGGGGCGTGCCGGATAGCGCCGAGGTGTTCGAGTCCGAATCGTCCCCAGAGGGGGTGCTCCAGATCACCCCGACCTCGGTCGGCGATGAGCTCTCCGACATCGACGACCCCGACGGTCTCCTGAACTTCACGTCCCTGCCGAGTGGGCCTCAGGGCTCGGCGCTCGCCGGTTACATGGAGAAGCAGCTCGGCGGAGCCCAAGGCGTGGGGGTGAACATCGGCGCCCGCAGTGACGCGTACGGGACCGGAATCGCCGACGCGTTCCGATCTGCCTGGGAGGACAGGGGCGGCACCGTCGGCGAGAACGTGAGCTACGACCCGGACCAGGCGAGCTATAACGCGGACGCCAAGCAGATCACGTCCGGGAGCCCCGACGCGTTCGTCATCGTCGATCTGCCGGACACCTACGCCAAGATCGGCCCGGCCCTAGCTCAGCAGGACACCTGGGACGCGACCAGGACGTTCGTCACGGACGGTCTGATCTCGGGCGAGCTGCCGAAGGCCGCCGGCACAGAGGCGACCGAGGGGATCCGCGGGACGGCACCCGGCGCGCCCGACAAGGGTGAGGCCGCCGAGGCGTTCGACGACCTCTATCGCGGCACGGAGCCGAAGGACGTGGTGCGCCAGACGTTCGATGCACAGACCTTCGACGCCGTGGTGCTGTGCTTTCTGGCGGCGGTTGCCGCGGGGTCAACGGACGGCACGGAGATGGCCGTGGAGGTACGGGACATCACCGGGCCACCTGGGGAGATGTTCACCTGGGAGGAGCTCCCCGAGGCGATCGAGGCGTTGCAGAACGGCGACGACATCGACTACGCCGGCGCGTCCGGCGAGATCGACATGGACGAGGCCGGCAACCCCACCGCCGGCGTCTATGACGTCTACCGCTACGAGAACGGGGAGCTCGAGCTGTTCGACGAGGTTCCCGTTGAGGACGTCGCGAGCGGGTGATCGCGCAAGTCACGTCGTGAGGGGCGTGTGAGCGCCGCGGCCGAGCGCTGCACGTGGTGTGGCGCCGATGTCGAGCACGACGACGGCTTTCGCGTCTACGAGCCCGCCGGGGAGAGGCGCGCCGTGTTCTGCCGCCTCGAGCACATCGTCCCCTGGGCGTTGCAGGGCGCCCACTGGGAGGCCGGCGGGCTCGACGAGCCGTCCGCGATCGACGAAGGCCCGCTGAGCTGCTCCCAGTGCGGCCGGGAGCTGGCCGACGTCCACGTCCTGCTCGTGCGCCACCGCGGCGAGCACCGCGTGCCCGACGACTTCTGCTCCGTGGAGCACCTGGTCGAGTGGGCGAAGGCGGGCGGGCGCTGGCAGTAGCGCCCCCGGCCGATCAATTCGGCGCCCCGACGTCCGCGCCCCGCGCGAACTCGAGGATCAGCTCGGCCGTCTCCTCCGGCCTCTCCACGTTGGGCGAGTGCCCGGCGCCCTCGATCGCCGCCGTCTCGACGCCCGGAACGTCCTCGAAAGCGGCGCTCGCCTCCGCGGCGTCGTAGATCTGGTCCTCGCTCCCGAAGATCACGAGCAGCGGCACGGCCGCGCTGGCGAGGCGCTGGTCGAGCGGGATCTCCTCCGTGTACTCCTCCTCGGCGCTCGCGATCTTGTCGAATGACGTGTAGGTCATGGCGCGAAAGTCGTCGACTACCTGGTCCGGGTTCTCGAACCCGCCTTCGATGTCGTAGTCGGGCGCGAACGCCTGCTGGTAGCCGTCCTTGATCGCGAAGCTCGGGGTGATCCGGTCCATAAGCTGTCCCAACACGGGCACGTAGCTCAGCTGCGCGATCAGCGACAGGTTCCCGAAGCTGCTGTCGGGGGCCTGGTCGATGTCCACGACGCGGTCCACGAGCTCGCTGCTCTGCTCGGCCACCGCGGTCGCCACCGACGCCCCGAGCGAGTGGCCGACCACGACCGCACCCTCGACGCCGAGGCCGTTCAGGGCCTCGGCGACGAGCCCCGCCTGCTCCTCTATCGAGTAGCCGCTCTGCGGCTTCTCGGAGCCGCCGTGGCCGAGCAGGTCGAGGCGGATCACGCGGTGCTCCTCGCTGAGCAGGGGCACGAGCCGGTCCCACCAGTGCAGCGAGCACGAGTAGCAGTGGACCAGCACGATCGGCGCGGTCTCGCGGCGCGCCTTGGTGGGCCCGTCCTCCCACACCTGAACGTTGCCGCCGGAAAGCTCGAGGATCTGCCCGCCCTCGACCGTCACCTCCGCCGGCTTCGTCTCGTTGTCGACCGCGATCGTGTTGAGTCCAAGCAGCACGGCCACCGCGACCGCGACGGCGATCAGGATCGTCCAGCCGCGCCTCAACCGGAGACCTGTTCGGCGCTCAGCCCCAGCTCATCGGAGCGCTCGGCCATCGCGTCGATCACGAACTGGATGTGCTCGCTCTCGTCCACGCCGAGCTCCTCGATGCCGCGGCGAATCTCGTCGCGGTTGACCTTGGCGGCGAACGACGGCTGCTTGAGCTTCTTGCGCACGGACTTTGGGGTCATCCCCTCGATCCCCGTGGGGCGCACGAGGGCGCACGCGGCGACGAATCCCGACAGCTCGTCCACCGCGTAGAGCGTCTTCGCCATCTGCGTCTCGCGAGGGACGTCGAGAAACTCGGCGTGGCCCGCCACGGCGTCGATCACGTCGTCCGGGTAGCCACGAGTGCGCAGCTCCTCGAGCGCGATCCGGGGATGGCCGGTGTCGAGGTCGGGATGGCGCTCGTAGTCCAGGTCGTGAACGATCCCGGTCACCGCCCAGCGCTCCTCGTCCTCGCCGGACTTGTGCGCGTAGGCACGCATCGCCGCCTCCACGCCGAGGGCGTGCTTGCGCAGCGAGTCGGACTCCGTCCACTCGCAGAACAGCTCCCAGGCTTCATCGCGCGTCGGCTCAGCCATGATCCGTTGTTACCCTAGTCGAGGTTTCGGCCTATGGAGAAGTTCGTCATCCACGGCGGCAGCCCGCTGTCGGGCGAGATCGTGGCGGCAGGCAACAAGAACGCAGCCCTGCCGATCCTCGCCGCCTGCCTGCTCACCGACGAGGAGCTGGTGCTCCGCAACGTCCCCCGAATCCGCGATACCGAGACGCAGCTGGCGCTGCTCGAGGGGATAGGGGTCAAGGTCGCGTGGAGCGGCGAGAACGAGGTGCGGCTGCGGGCCGACGCCGTCACCGAGACCTCGGTGGACGAGGAGCTGGCCAGCCTGATACGAGCCTCCTTCCTGCTCGCGGGTCCGCTGCTGGCACGCTTCGGCGAGGCCATGATGCCGCCGCCGGGCGGGGACTTCATCGGACGTCGCCGCCTCGATCCACACCTCGATGCCTTCCGCGACCTCGGCGCTTCCGTGGAGGGGGAGCGCTGGCTGCGGGTCGCCGCTCCCCCCGAGGGGCTGAAGGCATGTCGGATCTTCATGGACGAGCCGTCGGTGATGGGCACCGAGAACGCCCTCATGGCCGCGGCGTTGACCACGGGACCGACGACGATCGGAAACGCGGCCTGCGAGCCGCACGTCCAGGACCTCGCGCGGCTGCTGGTCAAGATGGGTGCCAGGGTGGACGGGATCGGCTCCAACGTGATGACCGTGCACGGGCGCGGCCGGCTGGGCGGCGCCGAGCACTCGATCCGGCCCGATCACATCGAGGTCGCGAGCTTCATTGCGCTCGCCGCGGCTACCGGCGGTCAGCTCCGGGTTCGAGAGGCAGAGCCCGATGACCTCGTGACGATTCGCCGCAGCTACCGGCGACTGGGCCTCAACTCGACCGTCGAGGGCAACGACGTGCTCGTGCCTCCGGAGCAGCGGCTCGAGATCCAGGATGACCTCGGCGACGCGATACCCAAGATCGACGACGGTCCGTGGCCGGCCTTCCCCGCGGACCTGACCTCGATCGCCCTGGCGCTGTCGACGCAGGCGCGGGGCACGGTGCTGATCTTCGAGAAGATGTTCGAGAACCGGCTGTTCTTCGTCGACAAGCTGGTGGCGATGGGCGCTCGGATCACGCTCTGCGATCCCCACCGGGCGATCGTGAGCGGTCCGAGCCGCCTTCACGGCGCCCGCCTGGAGAGCCCGGACATCCGCGCCGGGATGGCGATGCTCATTGCGGCGCTGGCGGCCGAGGGAACGTCCGAGATCGGGAACATCACCCAGATCGACCGCGGTTACGAGCGCATCGACCTCCGCCTGCGCGAGCTTGGGGCGCGGATCGAGAGGGACACGGCGGAGCGCGTGCCGGCCTACTAGGCGCTCTTCCTCGCAATCAGGATCGCGTTGGGCGGGGGTCGGGCCTGCGAAGGTACGAGGTGGCCCGGAGCGAAGGAGGGCCTCGTGATCGATCCGATTCCACCGGGAACCCGCGACATCATGCCTGCCGAGATGCGGGAGCTCCGCCGCCTGCAACGCAATCTGGCGGAGACCTTCGAGCGCCACGGATACGGCGAGGTCGCGACCCCGACGATCGAGTACCACGACGTCCTCACGCGCGGCGACGCGAAGGGGGCGGAGACCGCGTACCGCTTCTTCGACGAGAGCGGGGAGCTGCTTGCCATGCGCTCCGACATGACGATTCCGATCGCGCGCCTGGTCGCGACGCGATTCGCGAACGCCCAGCCGCCGTTCCGCTTCTTCTACGAGGGGAACGCCTACCGGGCGGTCCGTCCCCAGCGGGGCCAGATGCGCGAGTTCATGCAGGCCGGGGTGGAGCTGATCGGACCCGACGCCCCCGAGGGAACCGCCGAGGTGATCGAGGTCCTGGTCGCGGCGCTCGACGCCGCCGGGCTCTCCCGGGCGGTGATCGGTTTGGGGGACGCCGATCTCTATCGCCAGCTCCTGGCCGACGTGGGAGTCGACGGCGAGGTCCGGGACGAGATCCTCGACCGCCTCGCCACCCACGACCTCGTCGGCATCGAGGAGGCGGTCGGCGCGCTGGGCGGGATCGCCGAGCGCGACCGCGAGACGCTGCTGCGCCTGCCGACCCTCAGGGGTGGGCCCGAGGTCGTGGACGTGGCCCAGGAGCTGGGCGGGGATGCCGTTGAGCGGGCGACGAGCCGGCTCCAGGCAACCTTCGAGGCGCTCTCGGCGCGCGGGATCGCCGAGCGCGTGCAGCTCGACCTCGGGCTGCTTCGCGACCTCGGCTACTACACCGGCGCGATCCTCGAGGTCTACGACCCGGCGCTCGGCCACATACTGGGTGGAGGCGGGCGCTACGACGAGCTGATGGGCCGCTTCGGGAGCCGCGGCCTGCCGGCGGCCGGCTTCGCGCTCTACCTCGAGCGGGTCCACATCGCGCAGGCGGAGGAGGAGCGAGTGGCGGGGGAGGGGGAGGAAGGCCGGTGAGCACGGTCGAGGGACCGACCCGGGCCCGTGTCGGGGGGCGGCTGAAGTTCGCGGTCCCGCGCGGAGCCCTGTTCGGCGACACGGTGGACACGCTGGACGCGATCGGCGTCGAGGTCTCCGAGCTTCGGACCGACTCTCGCTCGCTCGTCTTCGAGGCGGGCGAGCTCACTCTCGTGACGATGCGCCCCTCGGACGTGCCGACCTACGTGGAGGCGGGCGCGGCCGACCTCGGGATCACCGGCAAGGACGTGCTGATGGAGCAGCCGGACCGCCACGTGTACGAGTTCCTCGACCTGCGCTACGGCGCCTGCCAGATGGTGGTCGCCGGGCGGCGTGGCGACGAGCGCCTCGGGGAGTCCGAGCGCCGGCTGGGCTCGGTGAGGATCGCGACCAAGTACCCGCGTACCGCCGAGCGGTACTTCGAGGAGACGGGGCGCCAGGCCGAGGTGATCGAGGTCAAGGGCTCGGTCGAGCTGGCGCCGCTGGTCGGCCTCGCGGACGGAATCGTCGACCTGGTGGACACGGGTCGCACGCTGGCCGAGAACGACCTCGAGGTGCGGGAGGAGATCGCGCGCTGCACCGCGCGCCTGGTGGGGAACAGGATCGCCCACAAGCTCCGCGGTGCCGAGGTGGACGACCTGGCGGAGCGGCTGCGAAAGGCGACGGAGCGGTGAGGGTCGAGCGCGTCGACTGGGAGGGCGGTGACGCCGCGGCCGCGGCGCGCGGGCTGCGCGAGGCGGCGCCGGACACGGGGGAGGTCGCCGGCGCGGTCGCGGAGATCTTCCGGGAGGTGGATCAGGGTGGCGACGACGCGCTCCGGGAGCTGACCCGCCGCCTCGACGGCGTCGAGCCCGCGCCCGACTCGCTCCGCGTCGAGTCGGGCGAGGTAGCCCGGGCGCTCGAGGGCATCGCGAGCGACGTCCGCGCGGCGATGGAGGCGGCCGCCGCCAATATCCACGCGGTGGCCGAGGCGGAGCTCGATGCGAGCCTGCCCGTCGAGGTCGGGCTCGGCGACGGACAGCGCGTCGCCGTGGCCGAGGCCCCGGTCGGCGCGGCGGGGATCTACGCGCCCGGGGGGCGCGCCGCCTACCCCTCGTCGGTCCTGATGTGCTGCATCCCCGCGCGCGTGGCGGGCGTGGGGCGGATCGCCGTCGCCTCGCCGCCGGGCCCGGACGGGAAGCTGCATCCGGCGGTGCTCTCCGCGTGCGCGATCGGCGGAGCGGACGAGGTCCACGCGATCGGCGGCGCGCAGGCGATCGCCGCGCTCGCCCTCGGGACGCAGAGCGTCGCAGCGGTCGACGTGATCGCGGGGCCCGGCAACCGCTACGTGGTCGAGGCGAAGCGCCTCGCCTCGAGGCGGGTGGGGATCGACGGGATCGCGGGGCCCAGCGAGCTCGTGATCGTCGCCGATCGCTCCGCGGACCCTGAATGGGTGGCGCTCGACCTGTGCGCCCAGGCGGAGCACGGGACCGACGGCCTGCTGGTCGTGATCTCGACCGACGGCGGCCTGCTCGACCGCGTCGCCGCTCTGCTGCCCGAGCTGGCGTCGGGGCGCCCCAGCGTGTGCGATGCGAGTGTGGCCGTTGTCCCGGCACCGGGCGTCACCGAGGCGCTGGCGCTCGCCGACGCGCTGGCGCCCGAGCACCTGGAGCTTCAGCTCGAAACGGCGACCGAGGAGACGGCGCGCGAGCGCGTGGCCGGCTGCGTGCTCGTGGGGCCGTGCGGGGCCACCGCGTTCGGCGACTACGCCGCGGGGTCCAACCACGTCCTGCCGACGGGCGGCGCGGCGCGGTTCGGCCGTCCGCTGGGGCCGCGCACGTTCATGCGCCGGACCTCGATCGTGTCGATCTCGCCCACCTCCGCGACGGCGCTCTCCCCCGTGGTGGGCGCGCTCGCCCGCGCCGAGGGGTTCCCCGTCCATGCGGAGTCGGCGGAGGCGCGGGCAGGCGAGAATGGGGCGAGCGAATGAGGACCCTTCCAGCATGAGCCGCAGAGCCGAGATAGAGCGCAGGACGGGCGAGACCGACGTCAGGCTGTCGCTCGACCTCGACGGCGGCGAGATCAGGATCTCCAGCGGGGTCGGCTTCCTCGACCACATGCTGGAGCTGCTCGCCCGCCACGGCAGGCTCGGGCTCAGCGTCGAGGCGAGCGGCGATCTGGACACGGGCGCCCACCACACGACCGAGGACGTCGGGATCGCGCTCGGCCAGGCGATCGACCGCGCGCTCGGCGATCGCGCCGGCATCCGCCGCTTCGGCTACATGGCGGTGCCGATGGACGAGGCGCTCGGGATGTGTGCGATCGACATCTCGGGCAGGCCGCTGTGCGTGTTCGAGGCGGAGCTCCCGCCCGTCTCGATCGCCGGCTTCGACACCGAGCTGACCGAGGAGTTCTTCCGCGCCGTCGCGACGAACGCGAAGCTCACCCTGCACCTGGGGACCCGCTACGGGTCGAATGCGCACCACATCGTCGAAGCCTGCTTCAAGGCGTTCGCGAGGGCGCTTCGCGAGGCGGTCGAAGTCGACCCGGGCGAGAGCGGCGTGCCGTCGACCAAGGGGACGCTGACCGAGTGACCCGGGTGGCGATACTCGACTACGGGATGGGCAACCTGCGCTCGGTCGAGAAGGCGCTCGAGCGGGTGGACGCCGGAGCGGAGATCACCCACGAAGCGGAGCGAGTCCGCGCCGCCGACGGAGTGATCCTGCCCGGCGTGGGGGCGTTCCCGCGCGCGATGGAGCGCGTGCGCGAGCTGGAGCTCGACGCGCTGGTCAGCGAGCGCCTCGAGGCGGGGACGCCGGTGCTCGGGATCTGCCTCGGCCTGCAGCTCCTGTTCGAGGCCTCGGTCGAGAATGAGGGCGCGGGGGGGATCGGCCTGGTCGCGGGGCAGGTGGAGCCGCTCGCCGCCGACGGGCTCAAGGTGCCCCACATCGGCTGGTCGCCGGTCCGCTGGGAGCGGCGCTCGCCGCTGATCGAGGGGCTGGAGGACGAGACGCCGTTCTACTTCGTGCACTCGTTCACGCCCAGGCCGCGGGCGCCCGAGGACGTGCTGGGCACCGCGGCCTACGGGGAGCGCTTCGCGTGCGCGGTCGAGCGCCCGCCGCTGTACGGCGTCCAGTTCCATCCCGAGAAGTCCAGCTCGGCCGGCCTGCGGCTGCTGGCCAACTTCACGCAGATCTGTGCCGCGGTCACCGCCCCGGCGTGATCCTCTATCCGGCTATCGACATACGCGGGGGGCGGACGGTGCGGCTGCTGCGCGGCGACTACGCCCAGGAGACCGCCTACGACGCCGACCCGCTCGACGCCGCGCTGCGCTGGAGCGAACAGGGTGCGCGCTTCCTGCACGTAGTCGACCTCGACGGGGCGCGCGAGGGCCGCCCGGTCAACCTGGAGCAGGTGGGCCGGATCACGGAGGCGGTCGACGCGCCGCTGCAGCTCGGGGGCGGCCTGCGGGACCCCGGGTCGGTCGCCGAAGCGCTCCAGGCGGGCGCCGAGCGCGTGGTGCTCGGCACGGCGGCCCACTCGGACCCGGAGCTGCTTCGCGGCCTGGTCGCCGAGCATGGCGAGCGAATCGTCGTCTCGGTGGACGCGCGCGGCGGTCGCGTCGCCGTCTCGGGCTGGACCGAG
>Ga0184637_10000772_pt1 | contig 22944 bp, 27 predicted proteins | sample PLM3_127_b2_FD_133143 | JGI IMG/M metagenome (GOLD analysis project Ga0184637, IMG submission 133143) | Groundwater sediment microbial communities from an aquifer in East River, Colorado, USA - PLM3_127_b2 | ecosystem: Environmental > Terrestrial > Soil > Riparian zone | place: USA: East River... | reverse complement strand
GCATTCCCTCCTCCCTCAGATGGGTCACCTAAGCCCACGCCATCGCGCGTGGACTCAGGAGCGACGTGCGTGCAGCGGAGGGGTGTCTCACCCCTCTGAGCGTTTGCCATCCCGTTTGCAATCTCCCCCCCCCAACCGCCCTTCCTGAGGCCTTCGCCCCTTGGTATACCTGTCAGCCCTACCCTATCTTGTGTTCGTTTCCCCCGCGTTACTCGATTGCCCAAGTGGTCACCCGGTTCAAGAGCTTGAGTGCCCGGGCGATCTTTGAGGAATTCTCCCGGATCAAGCGGCGCCTCTGGGGTGGGGAATTCTGGGAAGATGGCTATTGTGTGCAGACGGTGGGTGACACAGTCTCCACCGAAGTCATCCGCCGATACATCCAACATCATCGGACGGAGAAAGCTGGTGATCCGCAGTTGAAGTTGTTTGAAGGGTGTTAAAGCCCCGCCGCAAGCGGCGGGGCTCTTTTACTTCGGCATAGCGATAATGGCGGATGATCTGCGCCGTTTGCTCGACGCTGTACACCCCTTCCATGGTACGGTGATCGTACAACGGCATCGGGCTGACACTCAATAGACCGGACTACGCTGCGTACTGGCCACGAGGCGGGCGATTTCTTCGTCTGTAAAACCCGCTTCCCGGCGGATATCTGTGGCGATGCTCAGCGGCACCTCATCGGCCTGCCCCACCTGCCTGATGCCGCCCAAATTAAAATGCTCGTCAATGCTCTGCTGGAACTCCAACGCCTGGCGCAGGCGCTCGGGAGCATTGGCGGTCAGTTCACGTAGCCATTTGCTGCCCATGCGTACGTGCGTGATCTCATCGGCCAACACGACATTCAGGGCGCGCTCGATGACCGGATCGCCGATCTTCTGCGCCAGCGCAATGAGCTGCGCAAACACGTCACAGGCCAGTCCTTCTAGCCCGCGGTTGACGCCAGCCACGCGCTCCTCCGGCGTCTGCGCACAGGCATAACGCCACAGAATGGTCGTCTCCGGATACTCCCCGATGTAGCCCTCAACGTGGGCGAGGAGTTTGATAAAGATTTCGACGTGTCGGGATTCGTCCCACACCTGGCGCGCCATATCCATGGTGAACTCCCAGGGCACCTCCTCGGTAAAGTCGCACACCGTACGCCCCGCCCCTTCCATGGCCTGCATTTCACCAACCAGGATGCCGTGTATGCGGTTCCGCAGCGACTCGAGGTCGTGCAGGTCTGGGAAAGGCGTGAGCCCTTGCTCCTGACGGATCTCTGCCACACGCCGGGTGCGCATCCGGATAAAACGGTCCTCACGGGCCAGTTGGTCATACGCCAGGAACTTTTGCATGGGGACTTCCTTCCCCTACACAGCCGGCGATGTGTCGTCACCTGCCAGGCACCACCCGACGGCAACGCTCTCCCTATCCGCCCAAGCAGAGATCACTATGTGGGCCATGGAGCCCTCGCAGCCGCCTCATACTTAAATGTTGCTCGAAATTGTCTTGATTGTTTATAAGCCTTTGTAAAATAAGCACTACCGGCATCCTGTGGCCAGAAAAACCTGGGGTTATTGACGATGCGAAACAACATGTGCATAACACCTTGAAATAGCTGGACTTCCCCGGATGAACAATCTTTGGAAATGATGGTCTCAATGTGAGCGTATAAGAGCTACAAGATATTGTAAAATAAGGAGTTTATGGACTAGGTCCAGCAATCTCAGGTTTTTCCGCTTCTTTCAGCTCACAACTTATTGTTTTATTGACTACTATAGGTATGGCACCAAAATTCGAGCAACATTTAAGTCATACGTACAAGACACAAGTAGGAAATGGTAACACAGGCATCCCAGGCACACAAGGCAGCGAGCCCTATGGTCAGCAATTCTCATTTTGAAGAGGCACACACCGCACCTCTGGCGGCCTTTGCCTGGGAGCGCAGGCGTCTCGCCTGCTCCGGAAGCGGCCAAGATGGCCGCGCTCCCAGGAGGGAGCGGCGACGGTCACGCCCCGCGGCTGCGGTGGCTTTCCCACCAGATGGCCAAAATGAGAATTGCTGCCCTATGGTCACTGCCGTGGGGGGAAGCGCTCCGTGCCGTGCTTGCCGAACGAGAGCCGACACCACTTCGGCGCCTGTTATGTGAGCGACGTAGATGAAGTGCCCCGCCGTAGGGGCCGTGATGCTGAGTACCCAGACCGTGCCCGTCTCGCGTACGTACCGCTTCACCACGGCGCTACTGTCAAAGAGATAGGCCGCCACCTAGCGACGCTCCTCCAAAATGACTTCGGAGAGCGGTTTGCCCGTGATTTCGACGGGCTGGCGGTTTTGGTATGGGGCAAAGTCGGTGGTCGGCGGTTTAACCTCGCTGAGGACACCGAGAGCCACCAGCCTATGCGCAAATTCACTCTCGGTCATTGGAGCAGCGGTGGGCACTAGGAATGTGTCCAGCAAGGTCCGTAACTTCCGTTGCTCAGCAGGAGAGAGGGCCTTGACCTCCTCTACCACCTTCTCGAACTGCATCTGCGCCATAGTCTTGCTTTCTTGAAAGAGCATGGAGTTGGGTTTGACAGTACCGAACGCATTGCTTTTACTGGGAAGTATGTAGTGTTAAAACACTTCTATACTGCCTGCAGCATTCTCCCGAGCGCCTATGCTATGATGGAGTCGCACATGCGTACACAGGTACAGCGACAGGCAGGGAGGAGACGGGGTGGACTTTGTCGCGGTCGTGGATCAGGTGATTACCCTCTTGCGCCAGCGGGGCCGTGTGACCTATCGCACCCTCCAGCTCCAGTTCACGCTGGATGACGAGCAGCTGGCTGCCCTGAAGGACGAACTCCTCTACTCGCAACCCCATGTGGTCGACGAAGCGGGGCGCGGTTTGGTCTGGACCGGCGACACGGGCGCGACACCCGCCCTCTCTCCATCGCCGCCGTCCTCTGCGTCGTCTGCCCTGCCGCATACCCAGACAGTGCAGGGGGCACGACTCTCCGACGACCACGCCGCCCCGGAGGCCGAACGCCGCCGGCTCACCGTCCTGTTCTGTGACCTGGTGGACTCCACGCCCCTGGCCAGTCAACTCGATCCGGAAGACTACCGCGAGGTGGTCCGGGCCTATCAGGCGGCCTGTGCGGAGGTGATCCAGCAGTTTGACGGCCATATTGCGCAGTTGCTCGGCGATGGCCTGCTGGTCTACTTTGGCTATCCGCAGGCCCATGAAGATGATGCCCCGCGTGCGGTGCGCACTGGCTTAGGCATGGTGGAGACGATGGGCACCCTGAATGTGCCTCTGGAGCAGAAGTATAATGTCCGCCTGGCGGTGCGTATCGGGATCCACACGGGCTTAGCGGTCGTAAGCGAGATGGGAGGAAGTGGGCGACAGGAGCAGTTGGCGCTGGGAGAGACGCCCAATATTGCGGCACGACTCCAGGGACTAGCGGCCCCGGATACCGTCGTGATCAGCGAGGCGACCTCGCAACTGATTCGCGGCTATTTTGTCTGTCAGGCACTCGGGACTCAGGGCCTCAAAGGCGTCTCCCAGCCCCTGATGGTATACCAGGTCCTCCGCGAAAGTGAGGCGCAGACCCCGCTGGACGTGGCAGCGACGCGAGGGTTAACCCCGCTGGTGGGCCGCGACTCGGAAGTGACCGTGCTCCGAGAACGGTGGGCACAAGTCAAGGACGGGATCGGCCAGGTCGTCTTACTGACTGGAGAGGCCGGGATTGGCAAATCGCGCCTGGTGCACGCTCTGAAAGAACATCTGGCGGCAGAGTCGTATACGCGGATCGAGTGTCGGTGTTCCTCCTATTACCAGCACACGGCCTTGTATCCAGTGAGCGATGTCTTGGAGCGGATGCTCTCCTTCCGGCGGGACGAGGCCCCTGAGGAGAAAGTGCAGAGGCTGGAGGTCGCCCTGGCCCAGTATCGCCTCGCTCTCCAAGAAACGGTGCCCCTGTTTGCGGCACTCCTCTCGCTGCCCCTGTCGGATGAGCGGGATCCTCCCCTCCAACTGACGCCCCAGCGGCAGCGGCAAAAGACTTTAGAGGCCATTGTGGCGATCGTGTTGGAACTCGCAGAGCGGCAGCCGGTCCTGTTTGTGGTGGAAGATCTGCACTGGGTGGATCCGTCGACGCTCGAACTGCTGGACCTGCTAATTACCCAGGGACCAACGGCCGCCATCTTGACCCTGGTGACGTATCGCCCCGAGTTTCAGCCGCCGTGGGGGTCGCGGACGCATTTTACCCCTCTAGCACTGCAGCGCTTACCCCGTCCCCAGGTGGAGGCGATGATCGAGCGGATCACAGGCGGGACATCCCTGCCGCCTGAAGTCACGCAGCACGTCGTGATCAACACCGATGGTGTCCCCCTGTTTGTGGAAGAGTTGACCAAGATGGTGCTGGAGTCGGGCTGGCTCCGGGAGCAGGAGGGGCACTATGCGCTGACCGGCCCCCTGCCTCCACTGGCGATTCCCGCGACACTCCACGGCTCGTTAATGGCCAGGCTGGACCGCCTGGGCCCGGTGAAAGCCATTGTTCAACTGGGGGCGACTCTCGGGCGGACGTTTTCCTATGACCTGCTGCACGCGGTGGCGCCCTTGGAGGAGGGCAGCTTACAGCACGGACTCCGGCAGTTGGTGGAGGCGGAACTGCTCTATCAGCGGGGGGTACCGCCGCAAGCGACCTACCACTTCAAGCACGGCCTCATCCAGGAGGCCGCCTATCAATCGCTGCTGAAAAGCACCCGCCAGCAGTATCACCAACGCATTGCACAGGTGTTGGAGGTGCAGTTTCCGGAGACCATCGAGACCAAGCCTGAGCTGTTGGCGCATCACTACACCGTGGCGGGCCTGGTCGAGCTGGCCATAGACTACTGGCATAAAGCTGGTCAGTATGCGGTGCGGCGCTCAGCACATCTCGAAGCCATCAGTCATCTCGAGAAAGCGCTGGAGCTTCTCCAAACCCTCCCAGACACCCTGGAGCGCGCCCAGCAAGAGCTCGACGTGCAACTCACCTTGGGGATACCGTTGTCGGCCACCAGGGGCTATGCCGTACCCGAAGTGGCGCACATTTATACGCGGGCTCAGGCGTTGTGCCAGCGCATGGGGGAGACACCGCAGCTTATCCCAGCGCTGTTGGGACTGTGGAGGTTTTATCTGCTCCGGGCGGAGGTAGTCAAAGCGCGGGAGTTGGCAGAGCAATGCCTCCTCCTGCTCCAGCGTGTGGACGACCCAACGCGCCTCATCGTCGCCCACGACGCCCTGGGAGAGACCCTCGTGTTCCTGGGAGATTTTGTCCAGGCCCGCGCTCACCTGGAACGGGCGACCGCCCTCTATGATCCCCAGAAGCGACGGTCTCCCCGCGCCTTGACGGACCCTGGGGTCTCTTCCCTCGCCCTGCTGGCAGGGGCTCTGTGGATGCTGGGCTATCCAGCGCAAGCCCTCCAGAGGAGCACGGAGGCTCTACGCCTAGCCGAGGCGCCTGCGCACCCCTATATTCTCGCTTCGACGCTGGTGATGGCCGCGTATATCCCTCATCTCTGCCGGGACGTACGCACTACCCAAGTGCAGGCGGAGGCGGTCGTGACTCTCGCCACCGCGCAGGGGTTTCCGTTCTGGTTGGCGGACGCGACGATTTTCGTCGGCTGGGCCCAGGCGGCACAGGGGCGGGGCGCTGAGGGCCTTGCCCAGATCCAGCATGGCATGGCCGCCCGCCAGGCCCTGGGACTCGAGTTGGCCCGGCCAGTGCATCTCACCATGCTGGCTGAGGCGTATGAGAACGTGGGGCAGCCGGCGGCAGGGCTTACCGTATTAGCCGAGGCGTTGACTCGGGTAGACACAACGAGGGAGCGCTGGTGGGAAGCGGAGCTGCATCGGCTCCGTGGAGAGTTGCTACTGGCGTTATCGGCAGAAAGTCACACTGAGGCTGAAACCTGTTTCCAACAGGCTCTCACTGTAGCCCGCCGCCAGCAGGCGAAATCATGGGAACTGCGGGCGGCCATAAGCCTGAGCCACCTCTGGCAGCGCCAGGGCAAGCGCGCCGAGGCCTACGAGTTGCTCGCGCCGATCTATGGCTGGTTCACCGAGGGGCTTGATACCGCCAACCTCCAGGAAGCCAAGGCACTGCTGGAGGCGTTGGCATGATAGGGGTGCCTGGGACGCCCCCGCTGAGGCAGCGCACTCACGGACCGTGCCACCGCTGGCTGGGATGTCCTGATGACCACAAAGTCTCGGCGTGCGCTGGCGTCGCGCCTACGCCACCCGCTGGCGGCGCCGCCAGCCATAGCCGATGAGACCCGTAAGACCGGTGGCGAGGAGGAGCCAGGTGTGTCGCTGGCAGGAGGTAAGCTGCGACGGTCTGTGTGCCAGGATTTCCGATGACTGGTCCACCCTTGTAGCTTGATGCCGGAGTACCAGTTTTAATGTACTCATACAGCATGTGATAGTCAGCCAGCTTGCTTTGCAGGTTGGACATCTCGTCGAGGAAAATCCCGTCCACAAGGTTCGGGTATAAGGTCTGGTACCTATCGATCTCGTCCTTCATGTCATTCAAGGGCTGTCCACCGTAGCCTGTCGCCACATAGCCGTAGACAGTGACATGACTGCCCCCGGCGTGCTGCAGATTCACCAAACTGCCCGCCTCGGCCAATGGACGCCATTTACGGAGGGCTGCCACGGAGTCTCTCGTGGGAACCCTAGCCCCTATGCTGCCTGCTTATCGCCTCGTTTACCCTGAGGGCCCGCATACACCCGACCCGCTCTGGGACTGGGGAAGGACAAGGAAGCGGCCCGGCAAAGGAGGGACAATGATGAAAAAAGTAGGAGGGCATAGGCGCCAGGTGAAGCGGCAGGCACAGCCATAGAGGCCGGGGCAGGCGCACCTCGGTCCGCTGGCGCGCCTGGCGCCGCGCCCCCTGGCCCGGCGTGCTCCGGCGGGTGCTACCGCCCCGCGCGAGGCGGGGCCGCCGGCGGGGGGCGGTGGCGGCTCCGGGGGAAGGCGCTCGCGAGGGGCCGGCGCAAAAATGCCGTTTGAATTTCCTAGCCGCCGAGGGCCTGTCTACCACCCACAAGGGCATCCATCCAGTCGCCGCCCGCTGGTGCCGGGCTTCACGGCGCCGCCCGCTGGGTGTGGAGGGCCGCCCACGCCCGGCGCTCGGCTTCAGCGCGCGGCATGCCGCCGTCGGCCACCATGATCGCTATCCGCTCGTCCCAGGCCTCTCGCAGGTCCTCAGGCACGGCGGGCATCGCTGCTCCCGCCGCTGCTGGTGCGGACCAGGCGCCCACCGCAAGGGTACCGGCGACCCACGCCTCGTTCACGTCTTTATGCCCCCCGTACGCCGCGGGCTCCAGCCCCGCCACCCGCTTCCCCCGCCGCGCCGCCTGGCGGGCGAGCGGCCGCCACTGCTGCTGCCCGGCGGCAGCGGCAGTGCCATGCGGCGGGCTTTCCCCCAGCGCCTGGGGAAAACGGCGGCGGCGGTGCCGCTAACTCCTGCTGCCGGCGTCTGCGGAGCACATTGCGTGCGCGGTGAGCAGCGCCGTCTGGCCGGCGGCATTGGCGTCCAGCGCCAAGCCACGCGCGCGCCCCGCCCCGGCCGGCCGGGACTGGCGCGTTATTATGTGTACGATAATGGACGTTCTGATACACATCGCCAGGCGCCCGACAGGGGGCGCTTAGCGCAGCGGGCGCCCAACGGTCAGCGGGCGCTCCCGGGGTGGGAAGGGCGCCCCGCGGGCGGCTTCGAGCTCCGCGAGGGCCTGGCGCAAGGCCTCCTCCGCCAGGCGCGCCAGGGTCAGTCCCGGCGTCCAGTACACGGCATTCTTCACGCCCTCAATCAGGTCCACCGGCAGATGCACGGTCAGGCGTTCTTTGCCCGCCTGGGCGGCGAGCCCTGGCGGGCTCGGCTGGGGGACGGCGCGCGGCTCAGGGACGACGGCGTCGAGGGGATTGGTGCCGATCGTGCGGCGCTTGGCCATGGGGTACGTCTCCTTGTCGCTCAAGGACCTCCGCGGCGAGGGCGCGGTAGTCCTCGGCCCCCGGACTCCGGGGGGCGTAGTGGGTAATCGGACAGCCAAAGGACGGACATTCCGCCAGGCGGACGTTGTCGCGGATGACGACCTGGTAGACGAGGTCCCCGAAGCGGCGTCGCAGCTCCTCAACCACCTCCTGGGCGTGGCGCGTGCGGGCGTGCACCCGACACGCGAGAATGCCAGCGACCGCCAGGGCTGGGTTGAGCCGTGCCTGGACGATGTCCACCGTCTGGAGGAGCTGGGCCAGCCCCTGAAGCGCCATGACGTGGGCTTCGACGGGGACGAGGACCGCCTGCACCGCCGCCAGGGCGTTGACCGTGAGCAGGCCGAGCGTCGGGGGACAGTCCACCAGCACATAGGCCCAGCGGTCGGCGGGCAGGCTCTCCAGGTGGCCGCGCAGCAGCGTCTCGGCGCCGATCTCGCCCGCCAGGGCTTTCTCCACCCCCACCAGCCAGGTCGACGCCGGCACCAGATCGACGCCAGCGGCCCCGGTGGGCTGGACGAGAGCCTCGAGCGTGCCGTGCTCAACCAAGACGTCCAACAGCCCCCGGCCGGCGTGCGTGATGCCATACCACTGCGAGGCCGAGGCCTGCGGGTCTAGATCGAGTAGCAGGACCCGGCAGCCGCGTTCGCCGAGCGTCGCGGCCAGGTTCACGGCCGTGGTAGTTTTGGCGCTGCCGCCTTTCTGGTTGGCAATCGCGAGGGTGCGCACGGTTAAGACCTCCCGCGGGGCCACGGCTGGCATGCGGCACCCAGCGTGTCTGCACTGATATTCCCGTTTACGGTATTCACTTCTTTACCTGTATTGACGGTATTGCTGCTCTGCTTCCCTGGCGGGGTAGCTCCCTGTCTCCGCCTGGTCCTGCCTTCAGCCTTACGCATGGGCCGCCACCAGCGCGGCTAAGGTGCCCTGCACGTTGCGCTCGCGGTCGCGGTAGATCATGAGCACCTTCACATCGGTATGGCGGGAGAAATCTAAGACCTCTTCCAGGGCGATGCCGTGCCCCTGGGCGGCTTTGCAGGCCTCGGTGATGGCCGTATGCCGCAGGCCGTGGGGGCGGACCCTGAAACCCACCTGGGCGCCCAGGTCGCGCACAATGCGGTAGAGGCTCACGCCGGTCAGCCGGCCGGAGCCTTTGCGCGCCCGGTCAAAATTCGTAAAGACCGGCCCCGGATGCCACCCCCGCGCCGTCAGCCACAGGCGCAAGGCTGCCTGCGTCGGCTCGGGCAGGGCGAGGACGTCCTGCTGCCGCCGCCCCTTGCCCAGCACGGCCACGGTGCCCGCCGTCAGGTCCACATCCGCCACGTCCAGGGCGACGACTTCACCCCGGCGCAGCCCCAGGTCATAGAGCAAGCGGAGCGCCGCCCGGTCGCGCTGGGCTTGCGCGTCCCGCCGCGCCTGCAGGGCCTCCAGCATGGCGCGGATGGCGGTTGTGCCCGGCCCCGTGGTGTCCCGGTAGGGCTGCGTCTTGACGTTCTTGACGTCGAGCGTCCAGGGCACGCGCCCCACGGTGCCGGCGAACTGCACCAGGGAGCGCAGCGTCGCCAGGCGGCGGTTGACCGTGGTGGCCTGGAGCCCGCGCTCTAACAGGTGCGCTTGATAGGCCAACGCCAGCGCGTGCGCGTCGCCGGGCGCCGGCGTCAGCAGCGCCTGCGCCGCCGCGTCCAGGGTGGGCACCTGCAGGAACCGGCGGAACGCCTCCAGGTCCTGTCGGTAGGCACCGACGGTGCGCGCGTTGCGGCCCGCCAGGAACGCCGTGACCAGGGACGCCACTGGCGGCGCCCAGCCATTGCTCCCACCGGCTGGCGCTCCCGCGTGGACAACAAGGGGGTCGGTCATGGTCCGTGTCTGCTGTTCCCATTGGAGTGATTTATGCTAACACAGTAAATACGGTTATTCTCCACCATCTGTTTTCACTGTTCCCATTGTAGTCGTTTCTGCTAAAACAGTAAACGTCGTTGTTGTCCCACCTTGTCTCTCCCGCGTTGAGGCGGCCCTGGGGGGGAGCACGGGCGGAGACGTAACTTACAACCATGTTCTCCTCTGAAACACCGATAGCAGTACGCAGGCAGTATGGTATCAGTGACGGATGCTCGCCTTCGAGCGACCATACAACCGACGGAGTGTTGTCAGCGAGATGGTTGGCTACAGGAGAGACAGGGAGGGGTGGTCATCCGGTGACATAGCGCCGCTTATCAGATCCTCCACCTGTCTGGCGAGGGTGCGGTTCGCTACACCCAATAGGGCAACAAGAGCGGGACGCATCACCCCACACAAAGCACAACTGGTGTCTCGGCACAGGGAGCGTGCTGTCGGTCTATGTAATGTAGGTCTTGATGACCAGCCGGTTATAGTGGCCGCAGGGGGGAGCGGATGGCGAGGGTGCGGGCGTGGCGAACTTTTTCCCCTGTTCCTGGGACGAAACGTCAGGTTTTTTTCATCTTTTGTATTTAGAGGGTGATGATTCACGGAATCAATCCAGCAACCACTTAGAGAACACACGAGGAGACACGAACATGGCAACGGTTAAAACCTTCCTAGTAGCTACGTGCTGTGGCTTGGTGCTGTTGGGTGCGGTATCCGCGCATGCAGCGCTCACCTCGAACGCACTGACCCCGAACGGACTGACCCCGAACGCACTGACCCCGAACGGACTGACCCCGAACGCACTGACCCCGAACGCATTGGCCCCGAACGCATTGGTCCCCAATGGGCTCCAAGGGAAGGGAGTCAGCACGCCGCAGAGCGACGGCTTACCCTTCAACGGCTTAAGCCAGCAGGGCCTGGGAAAGACAAATCGGTAGACCCGAGCGCTTCCTCGACAGGGCGAGCTGTCCAGGCTCGTCTCTCTGTGGACGTGACGTCAGTGCGGGAGACCTCTCCCACCGCCGCGCTGGCGTCCACCGTTCCTCCATGTCACAGGCGCCTCCTCCAAGGGGCATCGTATGCAACCATTTGCACCTGCTCACATGACACAGGACACATGTGGGAAGAAAGTTCTCCCCAGCCGGTTTTAGCTGGCCTCATGCGTCTCTAAAAAGAGTTCTAACGCCCGGCGAGCAATCATCCCGCGATGCGCCTTGAGCCCGGTGTGGCTCTCCAAACGGTCGATATAGCGATCGAGGCGTGCCAGGAGGTCCAAGGGGAGCCGCAGATTGACGATGGTCGAGGGTGGGCCTTTCGGACGTCCCGCTTTTTTGCGGGGCGTGGGCTCCTCACGACGCGGCGTTGGGGCGCCCGCGTGGGCGCTGCGGGGCCGTCTCCGGGGTGTAGCCATGCCGTCTTCCTCCTACGCAATTGCGGTCATCTTCACCACCTCGCATATGCAATATGCCCTATTTTTGTAGTATATAATAGTTCTGACCCCCTCTGTTTGCTATCCGTTTCGACACTATAGACCTGAAGAGCCCTAAGAGCTGGCGCGGGGAGACGCCGTGATGCGTCTGCTGACGCTTTCGGAAGGAGGGTTGGTGTGTCTGCTGCGGAGGACTTTGTCCAGTACAAACTCCACTTTGTCGACGATATTCAACATGATTACGAAGTGATTCGGCCGATTGTGCTGTTTGCGGAAACCATTGCCGAACGCAGTCGGCAGACGGGCATTGAGCGGACCGTCGTGGGCGCGAAAGCCCGCCGTTTTGCCACGGCAGGCATGCTCGGCCTGGTCGATCAACGTCTTGGGAACCTGGGGCGCAAGGGGCAGGTCTATCCCGAGGCGATCGCGGCGCATATTCTCTATGTAAAACAGCTCTATCCTCCTATTCACGACCGCGAAATCGTCCGCATTGTGCAGCGGAAATTTGGCTATAAAACCAATCACCACACCGTCCAACACTTCCTCGAGCGCTTTGCCCTCCCCGTGCAGCTGGAGCTCAACCTGCTGGCCTTTTCTGAGTTTGCCGATGCCTATCAGGCTCGCTGGACCGTCGTCCGGATGTGGTACGAAGGGTGGAACAAACAGAGCATTGCCGGTTGTCTGCAGATGGCCCGGTCACACGTGTATGCGATCATTGCGGCCTTTGAACGCGACGGCTTTGAAGGCCTCGAAGACCAACGGACACGCCCCTCCCCCCATCCCGACGACCAGTTGACCCTGCCGTTTCTCAAAGAGGTGTTGGACTTGCAACAGGAGTACCCGCGGGCGGGGCGCTTTCGGATTCATGGGCTCCTGGAACCCCAGTATGGGCCAGACCTCCCAAGTGAAGCCACCGTCGGGCGGGCCATGGCGATCAATCGCCGCGTACACGGGGCCCCCGGCCCGTGGTCTAGCGCCCGCGATGAGCACGAGCCCGCGACCGAGGCCCGCCACTTGCCCTATCGTCCCCACTATCGGCATCACCTCTGGTTTGTGGATATTCGGTATCTCGTCAAGATCGAGGGACGCTGGGTCTATAGCATCTGTATTTTGGAAGGCTACTCCCGCACGATTCTGGCGGGGATGGCCTCGGAGCATCAAGATCTGCCCGCGCTCCTGCAACTGCTGTTTGCCGCCCTGTCGACCTATGGGTGCCCGGAGGGCATCGTCTCCGATCATGGCGCAGTGTTCCAAGCCCATGATTATGTGGCCATCCTGCAAGCGTTGGAGATCGAGCCCAAGTATATCGAGCTGCGCAAACCCTGGCAGAACCTCATTGAGGCCCAGTTTAAGGTGCAACTCCGCCTGGCCGACTTCAAGTTCGAACAGGCGAGCACGGTGGACGAGATTCAGCACTTACACGCGGCGTTCATTGAAACCTTTAATACCACGCGACACGGGGCGCATCAGGATCGCGCCGATAACCGATGGACGCCGGTGGACGTCTTGGGCTGGGTGCGCGGGCGTGCCGTCGACTCCGAGCGTCTGCGGCGCCTCTTTGGGCGGGTGCAGTTCCTGCGGACCGTGAATCCATATGGATTTGTCAGTATCCAACGCTTCTACATCTACGCAGAGCAGGGGCTGTCACGACAACGTGTTGCGGTCTGGATCTATGAAGGGCAACTGCGGATCGAATATCGTGAGACACTCGTAGCGCGGTATCGCTGTGCGTACGATCAACGCCAGAAGCGCCTGCGCGAGGTCAGTCATCCGATGCTATACCACACGGTGTTCGCGTCGCCACAGCTGGAGCTGATCGAACTCGATGATGCGCAATGGATCAAAGTCCAGCAGCGTTCTTGTGCGCGGCGGACGAAACGGATGACGTCCATAGGGGAGCAACTGGCTTTCGCGGGTTTGGGGACTTCAGCGTTGATTTTCTTCTACTTACAGTCTATGGAGGAGGTGGGGAGAATTTTCTTCCCACATGTGTCCTGTGTCATATGAGCAGGTGCATCAAGCGTAGAGGGACTGTTGGGGATAGCGCAGACGGTAAGCATGAAGCATCAGCACGCTTCCATCTGGTAATGCAGGCCGCACCACAGCACCACGACTGCGGCCCACAGACGGGACACGGCTTATAACGCTAGTAGGCTCCTGGGGAAACAAGGTCGCGAGGTATTGCCGTGCTGCGGCCAGGTTCGCGTGTAACACCTCGATGGCGCTCTCTAAGGTCCGCACCTGTGCAGCCAGCGCTGCGGGCCTCGTGCTGAGGTCCATGACCAAGGCCCGCAGTTCCACCAACTCACGCTCAAACCTGACCTGCTCCTGGACCTGGGCGGTCAGCACCCCCTCAGCCTCTGCGGCGAGGGCCTGCAACTGCGCTGCCGGGGCCTGCCGCTGGCGCATGGTCGCCGCGGCCGTGTGCAGCCGCGACAAGAGTGCAGCCAGCGTAGACGCCTGGGAGGCAAGGAGGGCCTGCTACTCCTCAGGGGAGGTCGCCGCCAGCCACAGCCGCTTGCAGACCAAACGTAGAGGGCTCCATGCGGGCCATAGTGGCAGAGCGTGCGGCGCTTTTCCAGCGTAATCGTATAGAACGATGCAGCAAACAGCGCTTTACGCCGCCGCTCACTCTGGCGTTCTTGCTCGGCAAGAAGCGCGTCCTCTACCTCGGTGGGGCCACGCGGAGGGAGCATGCCGTACAGCCCGCAGGCCTTCAGCACATGCACGGCCGCTGGTAAGGGCTGCTCACCCTCGAGCTCGCACTTCAGGACCTCCAGCGCCTTGGGCAGCAGTCCGCGTAGGGTATCGGTCATCCCTGCCCACAGCTCTTGTCTACGGCTGTGTAAGGCAGCTTGAAAGCCGGGGTGATGGTTGAGCCACTCGCTCACGGTCTGCCGGGTCACCTCAAGGGCCTTGGCGGTGTCCGTCACCGTCTTGCCGCTGGCGAGCAGGTCAACGGCCGTCTCTTGCTGTGGGGTCAGGGTCCAGTCTGGGGTGTCGGGATCTGTCGGCTTTTGTCGGGCCACCGGAACCATCTCCTCTACGAAAAAGTATTTTTGTCAAAACCCGTGAGTTTGTGCGTCGCGCTACCCGTCCGGTCTCACGGGGGCAAGCTTTGTGCATTTTCATCCCCCCCCTGGGTCACGCACACAGTGCTGCATAAGCGCCGCCGCCGCTCCCACGTGCGCTAGTACATACCTTCCACTACGCTCCTATCACGAACTGGCCACATTCACCTGCTGCCCTCCCACGTTGATCTGCACCGCTGGCACCCCAAGGCGCCGCACCTGGGCGAGGGTCCGGATCGCCGCGAGATAGCGGGCCTGCGCCTTGCTGATCCGCGACTGGTGAAACGCGGCTTGCCGGAGGCTCATATCCTTGATCTGAATATAGAGCGCTTCCGCATAGTGGAGATGGAGCCAACAGAGCACAATACGTTCCACCAGCAAGCGCTCCAGCGGAGCGGGTGTAGGACCAGCCAGCTCCTGGGTCAGTGCCGCACATTTCCGGGTAATGCTCTCTTGGAGCACAAGGTTCTTCTCACCGGCCGCCAAATGGATCAGCCCTATCCGCGTCGCGTGGGCCATGTCCCCCATCTTCTCCCAATAACCAGGGGTGACGTCCATATAGGCGCGGAGCGTGGGGAGCACGGTCGTGTCGCCCTTCTCCGCTTTTTGTAGCAGCGCCTTCACCTCAGTCGTTGCTGGTGCGCTTGCGCCATTCACCTCGGTCATGCTGGTAGTATCCTTCTGTGTAGAGTGTCGCCTTGAGCAGCACCGCGCCCAGATCCCACCAGGAGTCTATCTGCCTGTCCAGCCCGTCAAGGGCTGCCCGTTCCTGTCGCCACGCCTGGGCCGCGGCCTGGTGCTGGGCGCGCCGTTCGGCATCCTCCGCTGCATACAGCTCTGCCAGGGGGCCTGTCCCTACATACGCTTTGGTGACATGGCGCCCTTGGCGCACACTGCGATAATAGTATTTATGCGGTCCTCGCTGTGCCCAGGGCATGGCTTTTTTGCTCCACACTTTTGTTGTTGCGCCAGAGCGCTGTATGGCTGCCACCCACCTAACAGCGCATGGGGGTATCGCGGCCATGCACACGTCAGCCATGAGGTTTCCTCGAGAGTGAGGCGTCCATGAGGTTATCACCGCACCATGAGGTTGCTACGGCCGTACCTCGCGCGTCAGGTTCCACGTCCCGCAGCCTTCTTCCTCGCACGCTGCCGGGCGGCTTCCCCTACGCTCCGCTTCCCCTCCGGAGTACGTGGGCCGGTCGAGAGTCCCCCATGGAGCCGACAGCGACCGTTGCACACGTAGCATCCAGTCTCCACATCCCGCGTCGCTCTGGCCTGGCACCGGTGGCCATCCCGACACCGCGCGCCACACAACGGGAGCTCGCGCTTGAAGAGAATATGCAAGGGCCTGTAGGTGTCATCCGCGCGCAGCATCGCAGAGCACCGGCGAGACTGCTCCCACACCGTGAGTGTGTCAAAGTCCTGTGCGAGCAGGCGCTCCAGGCTTTTCCGGGGCATAACACGCCTCGCGCGTCATAGGGTTTATGGTTTGCAGGAGGTGTAAGGGCGTTTCCCCCTGTAGGGCTCCTGCCCTTTTTTAGGGTCTGCAATGTCCTGCAATATAGTTAGGGGGCTCCCTCCCGGTGACCAAGGATCTCCTGTGGCGTCGGGCCATCCCGATAGCCACATGCTGCACAGACGAGATACGTTAACCCGGCAAGCCACTGCCGCGCACCACACTGGGGGCAGGGGCGCAGGCCTGGATGCTCGACAGACATCAAGTACGGGGGTGGAGTAGGCGGCGTCTCAGTCATGACGTCCCCACCTCAGCCGCGCCAAGCGCCAGCACTTTCACCAGCCGCGCCAGCACACACAGGCTGGTGCGCCTCTCGCCAGTCTTAGTGGTGTAGCTCGTCCACTTCAACTTGCCTGCCGCCAGTACGGCAGCGCCGGCGGTCAACTCCGCGGCCTGTTCGCCAACCTGCCCGTACGCTTGAATAGGGACGAACAGCGTGAAGGCCTGGCCTGCAGGTCCAGCCTCGGTCAGACGCAGGGTAAAGCTGACCTGCTGCGTGCCGTGGTCGGCAAAACGGGTGATCGGATCGCGATCGAGCGTGCCGGTGAGGGTCACGTGGTTCAGGTCCATAGTGCGTCCTCTTCAATGCCAGACGAGTCACACGAGTCACAACGAGGCAGTTCTAATAAGGTTCTACGAAATGTCACTGTTGTTAATCATGCTTAGCGTCCGGATGTTGTCTGCCATTTTTTACGCATCGGAATGAACTGACTCGTGTTGACTCGTGTGACTCGTCTAGATGACCTGGACACACCATTTGATAGCACGGTGCTCTTCCCCGTCTCTCACAAACCGCTTATTCTCCACCACACGACCTTGCCAGACCCGGAGAGCATCTCCTACCGCCCGTGTGTTGACCACCTTGCCATCATATTTTGGATCACATGCCCCTAACGCCGCTCGCAGATTATTCCACTGATTTGGGGGGGCCCTAGGGTCTCTCTCTTCGTACTGACCAGTATCCTGGATGACACGTTTCAGGGTGATAGCCGTAGTTGGGTAGCATGCCTGCCAGCATGTTAGCAGGGTGGCCAGCGTTTCAAATTCCGGATTACTCTCCGCTTCCAGGTCCTTCCGGCCTTCGCAGGGATCCGCCTCGCCCGCCCAGATGAGGGCCTGGCGGACGAGGTCACTCCACGCCTCAAAGGAGCCAAACGGCTTCACCCCTTGCGCAGGACAGCCTGCCTCGAAGTAGGCGCGTATCAGTGTCAAGGCTGCCACGACCAGGCGCGGCCGTTCTTGGCGCACCCAGGGAAGCAGCGGACTATGCCGGAAGCCGTCCCGTTCTTCCGGCCGCTCCATTTGGGGGTCGAGATCGATGGGCACCACACGTCGGGCGGTGTCGCCCTTGAACTGCATATTGTTGCCCGACGCAAACCACACCATAGACAACGGCGCTTCCACTTTGGCACTCTTGCCCAGGATGCGATCGCTAAACGTCGAGGCAGTTAAGGCCATGTCCAGCGCGGGTGAGCCCAAGGGTTTGATGACGTTATCAATATGGATGGTCGCATCTCCGGCCATTGCCACGGTCAAGAGCCGTTTCCGGTCTTCATCCTCGTCTTGGTTCTGCGGCCAGCGGGGGGCCGGGCGCCCTGTACCGATGATGCTCAGGACATCCACCAGCAAACTCTTGCCACTCCCGCGGGTGGTGGCGCGGACGGCAAACAGAGGTACCGTACCCTGGATGGTGAAGCGGCAGACCACGCTCAGGATGGCGGCCAGTGCAGCACTGAAGTGCACCTGAGACGTGGCAAAGAGAAAGTCGAGCAACGGCTCTTGCAGGCCGCCTATGGCCGAACGGGCATCGTCGAGAGTCGGGTGGTGTGGGAGCGGGGGGTAGTTTGTGCCGTTGCTGTCATACACTAAGCCGGTGTCGATGTCATATCCCGGCGTATCGAGCAGGCTCCCATCGGGCCGCAGGGTCGGCGCACCGATGGTGCCTTCTAAGACGGGAAACGGCCAGGCGGGCCGGCCTTGCAGCACGTCGACAAACCACCCAGGGGGCAAGGTTTCTCTCCAGGCTTTTGTTCGAGCATCGTACTTTTCCCACCGGGCCGCCACCGTGGCGAGCTCTTCCAGGCGGGCTGCATTGGCTTCAAGAATGACCGGACTATCCGCAGGGCGATGGAGCCACTTGGGGGGCTTCACACCACGGGCAATGACACAGAGGCGTCTGGCACGTTGGAAGATCACCGGGGCCTCGGGCAGGGCGAGTAACGCCGCTTGCCCCGCGTCAACCACGCCTGTCATGCGTGGGGTAATGGGGATCACCGGGCGGGTGTCGGCCTCCTCATCTGGTTGGGGTACTTTGGACACGTCGACAGCGTCAACGGCCAAGTCCGCGTCAACCGTTGGGCCTGGCGGCTCCCATAGGGGCGCTTCCGCTACCATGGTTTCGAGCTGTTCGCAGCTCCCCCCAGCCGTGAGCCAGTCGGACACGTCACCCTTATCTGCGAGGTTGGGCAGCTCCACCACCTTCACGCTTGCCGCCACCCTATCGAGCGCACCAGCCACCAGTGCAGCATGTTTCCGGCCGGGGTCGTCGTTGTCGGGCAAGATCACCACATGGGCATCGCGTAGCACCTTGGTATAGGAGTCACGCCACTTCCCCGCGCCCATGGCGTTGCACGTCGCCACCAGTCCGAGTGCCTGCAGGGCGTCCGCGTCCTTTTCGCCTTCGACGATGTACACCAGCTCCCTACGTTGGACTGCTGCCAGCACCTGCGGCAAGTGGTACAGAACAGACTCAATCCTATCGAGGTTCCAGATATACTTGCTGGGGTTGGCCGGATCAGGGCGCCGCTGGCGAAAGTCCTTCGGCTCGTACCGGACGGTCTGGTGGACAAGTGTGCCGTGGACGTCGTAGTAGTCGTAGACCTTGACAATGCGCCGCTTTATCTTGGTGCGTTGTGTCTGCCCATTGACACGCAAGGAGGGGGTAAGGAACAGGTCCGCCAGCTTAAGCCCCATGGCCTGCAAAACATCCTCGGTGTCGCACGAGGCATGGCAGTGCAGCAACACACGATCACTGGCGGGTTCGATGGAGAGGGAGGTATCGCTTTGCCCTTGGTGGGCTGGACAGCGCGCGCGCCAGCCATTCTGGTAGGTGTGGGCGTCTTCGCAGCGCTGGGCGATGGCTTCGGCCAGGGTGTCTGCGGTCTGGGGTGTACTCTGGGCGCCATGTGTGGTAGAATTTGACATTGGAATCCCTTCGATTGTGTTGACGCCGTGACGCAGCGTCAATGCCGCATAAAGCCCTAGCAGAAAGCCCTTCTGTTGGGGCTTTGCTGCGTCGAGGGCACCAGGGGCGTACACGTCGAAAGGACCAGGAAAGACGAGCGGGCCGGAGCGCGGGAGCGCGGGGCGTCTTACCAGAGCAGGTTACCTCTGGTAAGCAGACTGCATATTGCGGTACAATGGCGTTGTCGTCGGGTATGCCATTGGCCGCATGCTTGTTTCTCTTCCGGCCTGAAGGTCTTTCCTGAGAGCGTCTGATGAACGCTCTCAGGGGGTCCTTCCAACGCTACTATACTCTCCCTCCCCTTCTAACACACCAGTCAGCTTTGCCAGCCACTTCCGCCGCTCCGCCTTCGCTGGGGCCTGCTGCTGGAGCAGCTCGTAGGCGTCCTTGTCGAGCGTCAGATTCACGGGCACCACTCCAGCGGCACGACCAGCATAGGGCTGCCCAGGTTCTAAGACTTTCGGCATTTCTGGGTCTCCTTCCCTGGAGGAAGTGAAAAAAAAGGCAGCACTCTCCTTGAGAGGGGGTCTCTGAAGGGAGACTGCTGCCTTGAACATGGCGTAGGTGTCGGTGTTTTGCCTTGCCCTTGGGCGAGCGTGTCACGTATTGGGACTGCTTCTGCTATGCCTCCCGTATCCTCCGCCTCCCCAGGGTATAACAATAATGCAAACTGCAATAAGAGATGTCAAGAGAAAAAGGTTCCCCCATTGTTTCCCTAAGATCTTGAGTTGTAGGCGATTGGCCTATACAGGGATGTACAGATGTGCCAGGGGGTAATTGAAGCTCTCATAGACCTGTAAGAGGGCTAACCCTCCGGCCAAAACTCCGCGTCCAGCACCTGCTCAGGCGTCCATGGGCAGGCCTGCGGTCAGGTGGTGTCTGACAGCGCAGTCTTGTCGAGGGCCTCGGCACGGGCTCTCCGTACCGCTGGGTGAGGCGTGTAGGCACCTGGGGCCGGGGAGACGGGCTATCGGCTAGGCGGTAGGCCGCTGGTCGCCGTGCTCGCGCTCCAGCCGCGGGAGCGGCTTCCGCTGGGCTGCGCGCGGCGCCCTCCTGCATCGCTTCCTGCCCCCCGTGGGGCGCCGCAACGAGCCGCCGCGGGGCTCTGGCTCCTTGCTCTGCCCCATCCGCCCCCCAAGGGGCTTGGCGGTGTGCGGCCAGCGCCGCTTCGCTCTGCTCGCCGCACGGCCAGTCAGCGCGGCGGGCGGCGGCCCGGTCCGCGCCGCCCCGGCGCGGCGGCACGCGCGGCGGGTGGCTTCTGCGGCGGCGCCGGACGGCCCCCGCCTTGCGCCGGCGACCCGCCCACAGCAGGCCGCCACGCTGCTGGCTGGCGGAGCGTGTGCCGCTGACGCGCCGGCCGCGTCGGGAGCGGCGGGCAGGCACGGCAGCAGTCGGCGGCGTGGCACGGCAGCGCTGGTGCAGCGTCGCTCCGAGGCAGTTGGGGCGCCGCCGGGCCCAGCGGCGCCCTCCATCCATTGCTTTGTGCCGCGCCGGGCCCGCTCGAGGAAGCTTATATACACATCACGCGGGGCAAGCCGCTCGTGTGTGCCCCCGGTGCTCTGCTTGCCCCCCGGTCATCGCGCAGCGCTGTGAAGTTGCCTGCGGCGTGGTTTCGGAAGCTCAAACTCGTCGAAGCCATCCGGCAACAGCGAAACGTCCTTACGCCACTTGAATGTCTCTTTGTAATAACGCCACAGAAAGATGACGCCAGTCCCACGGTCTAGATCTAACCTAACAGCATTGAAGCCGTTGGGATATTCCTGATGATCATAGAGGGCTCCTGATGCTATATGCATCCATTCAGCCCCCGCGCTGCGGAGTCCGAGCGCTGTTGGTTGATGCTCATGGCCTCGTAACACAAAGTTAAAGTGCGGGAGCCGCACACTCTGCATTTGGCTGTCGAACGGTTGAAACCACATCGAAGCGGGGGGGTGATGGAGCAGTGCGATCTTAATCTCCGCACTCTCTAAGTGCTCAAGGGCCGTCTCTACTTGATGCTGCCCCAAAAGCAGGCCGCCTATATCGATATCCCGCCCTCCTGCCTTCGTGTCATCTTTCCTCGTTGATCGCCAGGCGGAATTCAGTCCGACAATCCTTATGCGGAGATCTTGGTGTTCAAGCTCTGTGAGGTAGAAATACTCATACGCTCCCATGGCCGGCTGCCCGAGGAGCGAACAGTCGTTTACAAAATCCCAAAAGTTCTTGAGGCGGAGGAGGCCTGTGGCCTTCTCCATAGGGGACTCCAACCAGTACTTATTGACGGCGTCGTGACTCGTGAGTTTTCTGCGGAGGTCTCGCTCTATGGCCGGATTGATCATGTCCCACGTGACATCATGATTGCCGGGTACTAAGAACAACAGCGGCTTCTTGCTGGGGAACGCCTCCACTAATGGGCGCAGGAAGTTTTTCGCGGCTTTATACTCCTCCTGCTGCCCGGAGAACGCCACATCCCCAGTGAAGAAGATAAAGTCAGGGGCGAGCTCCCGCTCCGCAAGCAAGCCCGGCAAGTCCTGCATAAACGCCCCTAGGACAAGGTTCTGAGCAAACTGCATTGCGCCGCCATCACTGCGAAAATGCATGTCTGAGAGATGCAGCCACGTCAGGGACCGCTTGGGGGTTTTGAGCGGTGCTGAGAGGTTGAGAGCGGGGGCCTCGACCTGCGGATCGAAGCGGATCCGCTCGATGCCATACTGCTTGCGGAACGCTTCTAATGCGGCCGAGGTCCCATGCTGTAAATCGTACTCAAGCTGCTTCTTGGCCTCCTCCGGAAGCTCGAGGCGCAGATTGACACATCCTTGATAGATGCTCACGATCCGAATTTCTTCTGGATGAATCCGGAGCATATGGGCGAGATCTACGAGAAAATTTGCCTTTATCTGTTGAAAACTCTCGAGATCGGTCTCAAGACGAAACTCCACAATACCACGCGCTGGCGGGTGCTCTTCCACACGTTCGTTCTGCTGGGCAGTCATCAGCAGCTCCCCTTCTGCAGTAGGGTTCACCGGAAAACGCGCTGGCGGTCGCCCGCCGCGCTTGGCTTCCCCCGGAAAGCCCGGCGCAACCGTTGGCTTGGCACGCCCGCGTTGCACACCAGCGAGCAATGCGGCCAAGGCCGCGTCTTCATCAAGCCTCAGCAGATCGATGTAGACGATCGGTCCAAGTAGACCTTCCGGGTCACACGCACGGACACGCACGGGAAGCACCATCCCATGCGCACCAGTGGGATCCTGCGCGAACGCTGCCGCCCACTCCGGTTGGGTAAAGCGTGAGGCCAGGTAATCTGGGGACAAGACCGCAATAGTACGCGCCGCCTCCACAGCCGCCTGCTGCATCGCGAGCACAAAGTTGGCGCCCGGGCGAAAGTCCCAGGCTTGCAGCACAGTGGTGTATCCTGTTTCCTCCAATTGCCAGGCGATCCACTCTGCCCAGGAGCTATCTACGTGGTTATAGCTGACAAAGAAATCCTTCATTACCATCCTCCTGTCCCTACACACTAGGCCCACCCAGGCGGCAACCTACCCAGCCATGCTTAAGCACTGTGAACTCCGCGTCCGAGACCCTGGCCCACCCTTCTTGCATTCCTCGCTAGGGACCCCGGAAGGTCCCTACGACGTCTGCGCGGCGCCGCGGCCCGCCCTACGGCCTCTGGCGCGGCCCCCTCGGTCGTGTGCGCACGGCGCCTGCAGGCGGCGCGGCACGCGCCGTGCCGCGGTGCGACTCCCTCGCCAGGCCGCGCCGGCCCTGGCGATGCCCCTCGGCGCTGCAGGGCGGCTGCAGCGGGCGCGGCGTGGGCCGCTGGCGCGCCGGCGAG
>Ga0184637_10000771_pt1 | contig 22949 bp, 25 predicted proteins | sample PLM3_127_b2_FD_133143 | JGI IMG/M metagenome (GOLD analysis project Ga0184637, IMG submission 133143) | Groundwater sediment microbial communities from an aquifer in East River, Colorado, USA - PLM3_127_b2 | ecosystem: Environmental > Terrestrial > Soil > Riparian zone | place: USA: East River... | reverse complement strand
TGGCTTCACCCGTCGCTGGGCGAAGTTCATCTGCTCGCGCTGCAACGTGCGCGAGGACTGCCAGCGCGGGCAGCTCGGCAACCACGAGGACCCTCGCTTCAATTCTACCATGCTAGCGGAGGTGAAGTGATGGAGGGTGACAAGGTAACTGGTAGCCAGCCGGGCTCTGAACCCGGAAGTGGAGGTTCGACTCCTCCCCCTCCAGCTCTGACGAGCGAGGCCGACAAGCTGATAGAGCGGTGGACGGAACGGCAGCGTGACGAAGGGGACAAGCCAGAGGCCACTGTCCAGGAGCCTTCCTCTCCCTCCGTTCCCGCCCCGACCAGGCCGGGCATCGAGGTGCAGCGGCTGGAGACCTTCCCCTGGAAGGGTCTGCTCTGGCAGGTCTGCGGCTTCGCGAAGATCATCGCGGACGGGGAAGAGGAAGCGAGCAACGCGGTCGTCATCCGCGCGCTCGCCCCGGTGGCGCAGGGGTGGAGTCGCGCCGAACGTAGGGCCGCGCGTCGTCGCGGTCAGAAGGTGAGGGGCTAATGCCCGAGATTCTCAGCAGCGACGACCTGTGCCTCAAGGGGCTCGTCGTCGGACCCGCCGGCGGAGGGAAGACCAGCCTCTTCGCCACGGCAGCGGACGTGGAGGAGATGTCCCCCACGTGCGTCCTCGACTTCGAGGGCGGCACGCTGTCCATCGCGCACCGGAAGGACGTGTACCGGGAGCGCATCAAGTCGACGAACCAGCTCCAGTCGACGTTCTTCGACATCGCCAACGGGAAGGGCGTGCACAAGGACATCAAGTCCTACTTCATCGACAGCGGCTCCGAGTTCGCGGAGCTGTGCCTCGAAGAGGTGTCGGCGAAGGCGTTCGAGGCGAGCCAGGCGAACGATCGGCTCGCTCCGCGCGCGTCGATCGACGACGTGCAGCTCAAGGACTACGGGTCGAGCACGCGGCGCACCCGTCGTCTCTTCCGGTGGTTCAAGGACCTGGACGGCAAGCACGTGCTCATCAGCGCGCTGCCGCAGTTCCGGTACCCGCAGCCGCCGTCGAACGCGAGCGAGACCGACAAGCGCGCGTTCGAGGAGAACATCAAGCGTGGGCTCATCAAGCCCATCCAGATCGTGCCCGCGTTCACGCAGAAGCTCGGGGACGGCGTCGTCGGCTTCGTCGACTTCGCCTGGTACCTGAACGTGATCGAGAAGGAAGGGCAGCTCGTGCGCCAGCTCATCACCCAGCGCACCGGCCCGCTCCACTTCATCAAGACCCGCGGCCCGCACTTCGCCGAGGCGCTCGGCAACGGGGTCGAGGTCAAGATGGAGAACGGCACCCCGACCATCAACGGCCAGCCGGCGATGCGGTACCTCTTCAACCTCTACCGCTCGACGCTCGCCAACGGGGTGAAGAAGTGATCGGCTTCGAGTCCCACGTGCGCGGCAACATCACGGTCACCGAGGCGCTTCAGGTGCGGCACCAGGTGTCGCTGCCGGTGCTCCTGGTCCTCGCCATCTTCGCGCTCACGGCCTTCTTCGCGGTGAGCCGCCCCGTGTACCCGCCCTCGGATCGGTGGATCATCGTGGGTTGCAAGCGCGAGGCGAATCTGTGCATCATCTTCGACACCGCAACCGGGCACCAGGCGCTGAGCCAGATGCCCCAATACCCCGGCGCCTCGCCGGCACAGGAGAGCTGAACGATGCCTGACTTCCTCGACAAGACCGCGAACCCCGACGAGGGGGACGAGACCGCAGGCGGTGCCGCCGGATCGGAGGGCGAGTTTGGCTTCGTCGAGTTGGCCGCCGAGGGCTGGTACGAGGTCATCGTGACCGCCGCGTTCTACGGCACCAGCAAGAGCAGCGGCGCCGCGCAGTGGACGCTGTCCCTCGCCTGCCCGGAGCTGCCGGCAGCGGCCGCGAAATACTACCTCACCAACACGCCCGGCTCGCAGTGGCGCGTGGAGAAGGACCTCCGCACCTTCGGCCTGGAGCCGCCGGTGAAGGGTGAGAAGCCCGTGAAGTACACCTCCGACGAGTTCGTCGGGAAGAAGATCGAGGCCCTCGGGAAGCACGACTTCTACCAGGGCAAGAAGAACTTCAAGTTCAGCGAGATTCGCCCGACGGCCGAAGGCCCCGGCGCTCGCGCCTACCAGTCTGCCTGAGCAGACCGAACACGAAGGAGACGCCAGTGAAGAATCTCATCGCGACCCTGTTCATCCTCTGCTACTTCGTCGGCTCGACGCTCGTCTGTCGCGCCGACCAGCCCGAGTGCGTCGGCGACCGTCACTACGGCGGCGTCGCGTGCTGCCCGAACGAGACCACGACCACGACCCTGCCGCCGTCGGAGTGCCCGCCGGCGGCGTGCCCCGACCCGCAGCCCTGCCAGCCGGTCGTGTGCACGTGTGACTCGACCAACACGACGACCGTCGTCCAGGTCGACCGCTGCCCCGACGTGGTCTTCCCGATCTACGCGGTGTGCCGCGAGCGCGCGGACGGCAAGGCGCGCGCCGGCGACACGATCTTCCAGGGCCGTCCCTACAAGTGCCCGCGGAAGGCTACGCCGCACCGCTTCCTGCTCCCGCAGGTAGCCCGGAGCTGAGCGACCCGAGGGGGTGCCGGCCGGTCCCTCGTGGCCGGCGCCCCCTGGAGCCCTGATGAGCACCCCCCAGAACAGCCCCAGGAAGGCCCCCAGGAGCCCCGGAGACGGGCGCGGGGGTAGCCTGGTCGCCACCCCCGCCCAGGCAGAGCGGATCGTAAAGCAGGTGCGCGGTCGGGCGGCGATCGTCGACCTGGAGACGAAGGGGCTCGACCCGTGGGACCGCGAGGGGTATATCTGCGGGGCGGCCGTCAAGACGTACGGCGGGCAAGCCAGCTACCTATCCTTCCAGCACCCCGACTCCGACAACCTCCCGGTCCAGGTCCTGAAGGACGTGTGCGCGGCGGCCGCGTCGATCGACAACCACAACCGCCGCTTCGACGTGAAGCAGATGTACGCGCGGCACGGCATCGCACTGCCGCCCGGCCGCGACTCGATGACCGCGATGACCCTCGACCACGAGAACCACCTCGGCCCGACGGGCACGAGGAAGGGAGCGTACCAGCTCAAGTACCGCTGCGGCGTCCAGTTCGGCGAGGACGCCATCGCCGCCGAGACCGAGCTGACCCGCATGATGCTCGACCGCGGGTGGAACCCGAAGGGTGACCTCTACCGCCTGACCGCCGAGGAGTGCGCCGCCTACGCCTGTGGCGACGTAGACCTGGTCGATCGGGCCTTCACCGACTGGCTCGACCCGCGCATGAAGAAGCTCGGGATCGAGGACCTGGCGGCGGAGATGTACCGCTACGACGAGCTGCTCACCCGCATCGAGGTCGACGGCATGAACCTCAACCGCGACTTCTGCGAGAGCGAGCTGCGGCGCTCGGCGCGCGAGGAGAAGCGCCTGCGTGAACAGATTTCACGGCGGGTGAACGAAAAGCTCCACACCGATTGCGTGGTGAACCCCGGCTCGCCGGTGCAGATGCGGAACTGGCTGGCCCTTCCGAGCACCGAGAGCTGGCGCCTGCGTGCCTCGAAGGACCCCGACGCCAAGCTGCTGATGACCTGGCGCCAGTACGCGAAGGCGGCCGGCTCCTACTGGCAGCCGTACCTGGACCGCTCGACGCCCGAGGGGCTGCTGCGCCCGTCCTTCTGGTACACGCGCACCGGCCGGCTGACCTGCTTCGAGCCGAACCTGCACGCGACGCCGCACGAGGAGAAGTCCGAGGCGTACACGATGAAGCGCGCGTGGGTCGCGCCGCCGGGCTACTTCCTCCTCTACGCCGACTGGTCGCAGGCCGAGATGCGCCTGTGCGCGCACTACACCCAGGACCCCGACCTCACGCGCTGGTTCAAGGAGGGGCGGGACATCCACTCGATGGTGGCCGAGTCCCTCGGCTGCGATCGGCAGACGGCTAAGCCGCTGAACTACGGATCGGCCTACGGGATGGGGAAGGCGAAGCTCGCGCGCGAGTACGGCATGACCGAGTCAGATGCGGCGAAGTGGCTGGCAAAGTACCATGCTACCATCCAGGGGCCGCGCGCGCTCTACAAGCGGATGAACCAGCTCGCCGAGACGAAGTGGTGGATTCGCTTCTGGGACGGTCGGTACCGGCGCTTCTCGCTGAGCGAGGCGGTGCGCGCCTTCCCGCACTCGGCGTCGAACAGCTTGCTCCAGGGTGGTGTGGGCGCGATGGCGCGGAAGAAGATGCTGGAGCTTCAGGACTGGTGCTACGGGCAGGGTGGCCGGATGTGGATTCAGATTCACGACGCGGTGATCTTCTGTCTCCCCGAGGCGATGGATCGCCCTGAGACCTTCCGCCACGTGAAGAACGTGATGGAGGACTTCCCGTTCCGCGTGCACATGAACGTGGACCTGGGGAAAGGAAAGACATGGAGCGAAGCAGCGAAGCAGAAGCTGAGCATCTGACGAGCGCCGAGTACCAGCGTCGACACGGCCGGCTGCCGGCGATCATCGGCGTGCACTCCGGCGGGTGCTTCCACGTGCTCGACCCACGAGTGGAGGAGGTGCGCCTCGGCGACATCGCCCACCACCTCGCCTTCATCGGGCGCTACACCGGCGCGTGCTCCCACCTCTGGAGCGTCGGCGCGCACTGCCTCGTGGTCGCCGACCGCATCCTCTCCGCCGGTGGCACCGCGACCGAGGCGCTCCAGGGCCTGCTGCACGACGCGAGCGAGGCGTACCTCGTGGACATCCCGCGGCCCTTCAAGCCCGACGTGTCCATCGCCGGCGAGACCTACTACGTCGTCGAGGAGCGCGTGCAGGCGGCGATCCACCAGGCGCTCTCCGTTCCATACCCGGCGGCGCCGATCGTGAAGACGACGGACGACGGGATGGTGCACGACGAGGTCGCGAACTTCTTCCCGCCGGGCTTCATGTGGAAGCGGTACTCGATCAACCGAGCGAAGAACAACCTGCACGCGATGGCCCTGCTCAGGCCGGAGACGATCGCGGCCGCGTACGTCGACCGCTTCGAGACGCTCTACGAGCTGGCCGGGCGGGGCGTCTGATGAGATGGGGAGGAATACCGATGCCTGACCAGTCGCACGTTCCGAGCAAGGCCGACGAGCGCAAGGCGCTGCCGCTGTTCAGCGGCGTCCTCGCCTACTTCCCCGACGCGCTGCTGGCCGTCGCGGACGTGAGCAAGAAGGGGAACGACCAGCACAATCCCGGCCAGCCGCTCCACTGGGCGAAGGAGAAGTCGGCCGATGAGGCCGACGCGCTTGTGCGTCACCTCCTCGACCACGGGACGCTGGACTCGGACGGCGTGCGCCACTCCGCGAAGGTCGCCTGGCGTGCGCTCGCGCTGCTCCAGCGGGAGATAGACAGGGAGCGCGGCGTGGCCGTGACTCCCGACCCGAAGTGGAAGCCGGCCTTCCTGGCACCAGCATGAGCTGGCAGGACTTCATCAACGGCAGCTTCGAGCTGCTCGGTGGCTTCACGCTCTGGCTGAACGTGCGTCGGCTCTACCAGGACAAGATGGCCAGAGGCGTGACGTGGGGCGCGACCGCGTTCTTCATGTCGTGGGGGTACTGGAACCTCTACTACTACCCGAGTCTCAACCAGTGGTGGTCGTTCGTCGGCGGCCTCAACATCGTCGCCGCGAACACCGTCTGGCTCGTGCTGATGCTCTACTACATGAGGAGGGAACGTGCCCAACGTAATCCGCTCAGTGGTGCCGGCGCTCCCGTGGGAACCGCCTGGTACGGAACGGAGGCGATCCGGCTGCCAGACCTGCGGGACACCGGGTGGAAGGCTCCGGCTCATCCCGGAGGGGACGCTGCCCTTCAGCGAGACGCTCGGCCGTCGGTGGATGTGTGACCGCTGCGTCGACACCGCCAAGGCGATCGGCACGCTAGTCGACGATCACCGGAAGAGGAAGGGAGAGACCCATGGTCCTGAGTAGCATCCCCTCGATGAAGCTCCCGAAGAAGGGGAGCACGGCGCCGCCTCCGGTGCCGACGAGCGAGCTGAGCAATCCGATCTGCTACCTGCCCGACCTGCGCGCGGCGTTCATCCGCCGACACTGGCTGGGCGTGCAGCGGTTCACCTTCGGCACCGGCTACCACTCGACGTTCACGACCCTGCCGGGCTGGCAGTGCGCCCGCTGGGCCGACGACGCGAGCGGCACGCAGTCCCTGACCCTGACCCCCGTCCACGATGGGGCCTTCGCCTCGACCGTGGAGAAGCTCGTGCACGCGATGCAGTGCGGGCCAGGCGAGGTGGTCTGCGACCTCTCGATGGCGCTCGACTCCGAGGTTGCGGCGCGCATGCTGAAGAACGGCTGGCGGCCGATGGGGCGGATGTTCTCCGCGCACCTTCTGCCGTGCGGGCCGGCGAACCATCTGGCCCTGAAGGCGCAGCCCGACGGCGTCGTCATCCGCGAGGTCCTCGACCGGAAGACGATGGCCGACTTCATCGCGGTCCAGGAGGTCGCCTACCGCGAGTCGTACGGGGCGCCCCCTGGTGCCACGTCGCAGTTCTACACCGCGCCGCAGTCCCTGATCGGACCCGACGTGGTCTCGTACGTGCTCTACATTCGGACGACCGAGGGGACGGAGATACCGGCCCGCTCGGCGTGCCTCATCCGGGCCGAGGGACTCGTCTCCGTCGCGAACGACGCGGCGATCCCCGAGGTCCGCGGGCATCACCTCTCAGAGTGCTTGCTTCGCGCGCTGCTCCTCCACGCCTGGCTCAAGTTCGGCGTGCTGGAGTGCGTGTACGTGACGACGCCCGAGGCGCGCAGCATCGCCGCGCGTCTCGGTGTCCCGGTGGTGGATCGGTACAGGTGGATGGTACCGACGGTGGGGGAGGCGGAGGGGTAGGACGTGGTGGAGTCGCCGATCGGCTACATTCTGGAATGTGGCCGATCGGCGACAGTGGGGTCGCTACTTCTTCAGCGACTCGCGGACGCGGTTGCCGACCTGCGACAGAAGCAGGCCCAGCACCGGGTTGCCGGCGAAGGGTACGGTAGCAGCGGCGCCGACTACGGCGTTGAGCAGCACCTTCGACCAGCCAGGCAGTTTCGCGCCGACGGCGTCGGTCGCGCGCTCGGCCAGGTTCACCACGACGGGTGACAGGATCGGCACGAGCTGGAGCAGAAGCGGGAGCAGGAATGCGGGCATCGTTCCTCCTTTCCGGGGCTAGAGGTACGCTCCACCTTCCATCATAGCAGCCAGCTCAGTCGCGCGTGAGCCGACCTGGCTAGCCCACTTGCTATCTAGCATCTCTCGCGCAGCGGCCACGAAGTCCCGGCGCTCCAGCGCCTTCCACATCCGGTGGAAGCCCAGCAGCTTCTCGACGCCCATGAAGGCCATGTCGATGAGGATGTGCTGGCGCACCTCGTCGAGCGACGTGAAGACACCGATCGCGCGCTTCGAGAGCTGCTGGAAGATGTAGGTGATGTCGTTGTCGAGGAGGAAGCCGGCCTCTTCCGAGCTGATGCCGCGGTCCTCGATGTTGCGGCCGACGCCGATCGTGGTCTTCCCGACCGTGTCCGTGTAGGGATACAGGCGCAGCCCCTCGTGCCGCACCAGCATGACCTTCAGGCGGGTCCGGTTCATGGTCACGCCTTGACTCCGGCACGAAGGAGCGCAGACGTTAGCGTCTCCACCGTCAAACGCTGCGCGTCGAGGCGCTTCCCCATGTCGTTGCGAATCTCGTGGAAGGACTCGCGGTCCTGATCGGTGTGTTGCTGGAGGTTCGACTGCACGACGGCGATGGTCGTCGCCGTCGTGTTGTGCGACCGCGTCAGCTCGTTCACTGCGTTCGTGAGCTGGTCGATCCGCCGGCCGACCTGACGCCAGCCGAACGAGAGCACCGCGATGAGCGCGATGCAGATGCTGTTGATGATCGGCCACCAGTCCTTGAGTATGCCCAGGATGGCGTTGGTCTCGCTCATGGCTGCTGCTCCAGTCCGAGGAGGCGCGACAGTGGGCGCACGAGGCGCTCCATCTGGAGGGGCTCTCCCTTGTGTACCTGGCCGAGGGCTACGTCGTGCACCGCGCCGCGCAGCTCGTCACGCAGCGAGAGGAGCGCGGCGTGCCGACCCTCCGGCCGCATCGAGGCCCACCGCTCGCGGTTGCCGATGAGCGTCTTCGCGGCGGCGCGGTTCGCCAGCCCGAGCGCCCGGTTCAGCACGCGACGGTCGCGCAGGTTCAGCGGCACCTCGCGCGCGCCGATCTTCATCGTCTTCTCGTTCGGTGACGTGAGCGCGACGCCGGCCTTCGCCGCCTCGTTCAGGTAGTCGTCGGGCCGGCTGCCGACCTGGAACGGGAGCGGACGGCGCGGCACCGGATCGCCCAGCGGGTCGAGGCGTGGCGAAAGACGCGACGGCTGGAAGGCGCCGATCGTCGGGTCGAGGAAGTTCTCGATGCGCCGCTCGTAGGGGTCGGTGTACTTCTGGACCTTCTCCGCGAGCGTCGGCACCACCATCACGTCGCGGAACATGGACCCGGCCTTCGTGTAGAAGGAGTCCACGCCCACGTCCTGGAGGTTCAGCAGCCCGTTGAGCGAGCGCAGCGGTCCCGACTTCGGCAGCCCCTGGAGGACCTGCACGAGGGCCTCGCTCGCGCGCTGCCACGTCTCGTCCACGCCCTCGACCTTGCGGCGCTTCACGATGTCGAAGGTCTGCTTCCCGTTCCCGATCGCGCGGAGGATGGGCTCCAGCGAGCCGAACATCCGCTGGTCGAGCCACAGCGAGCCGACGCGGATCGCGTTGAAGGGGCGCTCCTTCTGGAGGCGCTCGCGCTCCGCGACATCCTTCGGCGGGTCGCCGGTGATGTCGCCGAGTCCCGCCATCACGAGGAGCGGGAGCGACGCCATGATCGCCGTCCCCATCTGGGCCTCGCCGCGCGTGACGGCCGCCTCGCGCGAGAGTGAGTCCTGGAACGAGCCAGGGCTCTCGGCCTCCATCCGGGACACGTCAGAGACGCGGATACCGCGCTTCTTCGCCAGCTCGCGCGCGCTCTCGAAGCTCTCGGCCGCCTTCCCGTAGCGGTGCGCGACGGCTTGGCCGACGACGGGGAGCTTCTTCCCGCCCTGCTTCACGGCGTTGATGCCGGTCGCGATGAAGGGGAGCACGAAGGTCTGGACGGGGCGAGGCAGCCGGTGGAGGAAGCCCTGGAGCATCTTGCCGGTGGCGCCCAGCGGCGACTGGAGTCCGAGCTGCTTCGTCATCCGATCGGTGTGGAGGAGGAGCCACTCGGGCGGCGTCGAGACCCACTCGGCCGCCTGCTTCATCGCCCACTGCTCGGCGGTGCTGCCGGTCATGCCCCTGTCCCTGGAATGCTTCATCGCGCGCGCGAAGGCGAAGCCGTTCATCTCGGCCTCGCCGAACATCGTGGTCGCGAACACGTCGCTGGCGGAGAGCGCGCGGAAGGGGAGGTTCGCCGCGACGCCTGCGATCGGACGCTCGGCGAAGAACTCCTCGGGCGGCGCCTTGCCCGCGGCGATCGACTCCGCGGTCGTGCCCTCGGTCATCACCTCGTAGGCGCGGCGGAAGCCCTTGAACATCCCCCGGATCGTACCGGCCTGGCGCGGGTTGAACTCGCGCGCGTACATCCAGCGGTTGCCGCGGTGGAAGATCGCGTCGGCGGCAGAGCCGGTCGACTTCCCGAACTCGCGCACCATCCCGTCGACCACGTTGCCGAAGCCGGCGATGTACCAGGTGGCCGGGTCGGCGAGCATCGTCCAGTAGCGGGCGTGCGTGTAGAGGCGCGACGCCGTCAGGCCGGTCATCGTCTGGATCGCCTGCGCGCGCGAGAGAGGGTCCTTGTGCTGCGCGAAGACGAGGCTGATGTCCTCGTGCTTCAGGCCGCGGTTGCGCGCGAAGTTCAGCAGCGCGTCGAGGTCCTTGTTACGGAGCGTGCCCGCGATCTGGTGTGCGCGCAGCGCGCGACCCGCCTCGGCGGCGCTTCCCTTCCGCACCGCGTGCAGGTTCGCGTAGTCGTTCTCCAGGTCGGCCAGCTCCGCCTCGTCCTGCGGAGACCACGTGCCGTCAGACTCGCGCGTGGCGCGCTCGTCGAGCTTCGTCTTCAGCCGCTGGTCGAGGGTGTAGGAGAGGTCGGTGATGTGCTTGATTTCCGCGGCGCTCGCGGCGTTGCCTCGCCCCTTGCCGAACTTCTCGACGAGCCCGACCATGTCCGTCTTGACCTGGTCGGCGAGCCGCTGAAGCTCCACGTCGTCCTGGACACCACCAGTGGCCGTCGCAATCTCGTCCGCGTGCTTCTCCAGCATGTCGGCCATCAGGGTGCCGGCCTTGCCGTACCGGGTCGTGAACTCGGTGCGCTCCTTCTCGACCGCGACCGTGGGCATCGAGCCCTCGGTGAACTTCTGCTCCGGCATCTCGGGCAGCGCCGGCGCAGCGGCCGCCATCTTGAACGCGCGCCGGCGACCCTCCTGCCACGCACGAGGGAGGGCGGGGCGGATCGCCTGGCCGAACCGCTCCACGGCCTTGCCTGCGAACTTCGCGAAGGTGTTGACCCCCTTCGCGACCTGGAACATCGCCCAGACGGGGAGGATGTTGTCGAGCTTCGTCGAGCCGCGCTGGTTCTTCCGCGACCGCTTCGCCTTCGCCGGCTTCTCTCCGACGTACTCGCCGGTGCCCCAGTCGAACGCGCCCGCGGCTGGTGCCTCCGCCAGGCCGACGGCCTCGGGATGCGTCGCGCCGCGCTCCGCCATGAGCCGGTCGATTTCCTGGGCGAACTTCAGCTCGTGGGGCTCGAACGCCTCGATGGTAGCCTGGTCGAAGATCGTGAGCCCGTCCTTGAAGCGGCGCTCGATGATGACGTGCGGCGCGAGGCCGCTGCCGCGACGCCGGCCGCCCTGGCGGTTCGAGGTCTTGCGGATGCCGGCCCAGCTCAGCTCCTGCATCAGCGAGGCGACGGGCATCTTCAGCGCGTCGGCCTGCGCGCGGAGGTAGTCCTCGTTGAGGGCGTACTCCATGTCCGACATCGAGGGCATGTCGGTCGTGCGCTCGCCGGTGTGCGGGTCGATCTGCGAGACCAGCTCGTAGCCCATCCCCTCCTGCTGCCAGGTGTCGATGGTGATGCGGTTGCGGTTGTTGCCCGAGGGATGGCCGCGCCCGCCGAGGTTCGCGCGGAAGGCGCGCACCTTGTCGCCGCCCCAGTTCGGGTCGTTGGCCGCGATGCGCTCGCCCCACTGCGGGAAGAGACCGCCGCGGATCGGCTCGCCCGTCTTCCAGGCGACGTACCAGCGCAGCGCCTGCTGGAGGTTCCGGTCGGTATCGGTGCGCGGCGAGGTCGCGGCGTAGAAGTCGAGGAACTTGTCCACATCGGGACCGAAGACCTTCGTGAGCGTGGCGTTCGCCGGCCCGTAGAAGGGCTCCGCGTCCTTGCCGTGCTCCACGAGCGAGGCCCAGTGGTCGACGCCCGGTAGGTCCTTGCGGCCCATCGCCAGGTAGCGGCGCTCGATCGCCTTGACCGCCCGCTCCCACGAGGTGTTCACGTGGCGCGCGACGCGCGGCCCGTACTTCTCGATCATGCTCGCGGTCCAGTCCTCCTTCTTCAGCACGCCAGCGGTCTCGGTGATGTTCTTGCCGGCCTCGCGCGCGAGGTTGAAGCGGATGGCCTGGTCGCTCACGCCCATCTTCTTCGGGTCGAAGCGGAAGGCGGTGTCGCTCACGTCCTCCAGCGGCGCCGCCTTGTCGGGGCCAGCGGTGCCGCGCTCGTCGCTGAGCTTCGACTGCCGGTACCACTTCGCGAGGCGCTCCGCCGAGTCGTGCCCCTGGTCGACGATCGACTGAAGCTCGTCGGGGTACGCCTTCATCTTGATCCGCGGGAGACGCTGCGCCTCGGGGAGCAGGCCCTCGATCGGATCGCCGGTGCCGCCGGTGGGAATCTCCTCCATCTTCTCCAGGTCGAAGACGGCCTTCTGGTTGTACCGCTTGCCCTGCTCGATCGCCTCCTCGCGCGGCATCACCGCGGCGAGGTCGAGGTAGGTCTTCCCGGTCGAGGAGTCGTACCAGGAGCCGACGTTGATCCGCTCGTCGTGGAGGAGCAGGTCCTTGTTCCGGTCGATGTACGTCTGGAAGTGGCCGGGCGTCACCTCGCCCTCGATGACCTCGCTGCGCTCCGGGTAGATCGAGACCGACGCCTGGCCCTTCTCACCGATCCGGTTGCCGCCCCCGTAGCTGAAGGTCGCGCCGCCATTCTCCGCATGAGCTGCGTAGATTAGAGCCGGAAGCTCCGCACGCTGGGCCTTCAGCCGCGCCATCGCGGCGTTCGTCTTGATCGCGTCGGCCGCCCCGAAGGGCAGGGCCACGAGGTTCCAGGGGTTGCTGCCGGCCTCGGAGACCTGCTGCCAGTCGACCTTCCCCTCGTCGAAGAGGCCGCGCGCCACCTCCCACAGCTCGTTCAGGCCGGTGGCCTCGATGAGGCCGGTGCCCACGCGCAGGGCCGGGCGCACCATCGCGGCCGCGGGCCGTTCGAGAGCGCCGCCGGCCGCCGCTACTGCGACGTTGACCGGGGCCATGAGCGGGTTAGGCTCGTGACCCTGGAGCCGTTCCGAGGGCTCCGCGGCGAACTTCTCGACGAGCGCCGCGCCGGCGGTTGCACCGGCCGTCGGCATCCCCACGTAACTGCCGGCAGTCGCTCCCGCGACGGCGCCGATGGTGCGCGCGGCCATCGGGTAGTACGGGCTGCGCGCCATCCGATCGACCGGCGTCCAGAGCGGGTCGAGCAGGAAGGACTTCATCAGCCCCTCGTCGTTCTTCGGGCGACGGGGCGGCGGGGTCAGCGACGACGGCGGGCCGGAGGGTCCGACCGACTTCGTGGTCGTCTGGTCGGGCGGAGTCGGGCTAGTCGGCGTGCGGGTGATTGACCCGCGCGACGGTACACCCAGCGGCCGCTGCGTCGTCGGAGTCGTCGTGACGGCCGGCTGCTCGGACTGCTCGACCCAGGTCGGGCTGTCCTCGGTCAGCAGCTCGTCGATCGACGGCCCACGAATCCGCGATACGGCGTCCTCGAACGCCCCCACCACTACCTCCCAAAGGCTTCGATGTCGTCGCCGCTCAGGTCATCGTAGCCCGGCCGCGACGTGACGCCGCGCACCGGGCCGGGCACGCTCGCGGTCGGCGCGCCGCCCACGGCGCCGAAGCTGCCGGGCGCGAGCTGACTGCGCTCCTTCTGCCAGAGCGTGACCAGGTTGCGGTAGCCGTCCTCGGTGTCGGGGCTCAGGTGCGAGGGCATCCCGGCCGCTCCACCAGGGAAGCGGGCGATGAAGCCGCGCAGCCAGCCGTCGAAGTCCACGCGCGGATCGCGCTGCGAGCCCGACGACGGGTCGCTCATCGTGACCGAGGCGCTGCCCGGCGACAGGCTGATCGACCGGCGCATCCCTCCACCAGCCGCGCCGGGACGCGCAGCGCCCCCGCCGTGCAGGTCGGGGATCGACATACCCTCGGCCGCTTCGCCGGCGCTCGGCTCATTCGGGTCGCCGAACGCCTCCTTCATAAGCTGGCCCTGGAACTGCTGCTTGTCGGCCGACTCGCGCGCGGCACGGGCCTCCTGCGCCTGCTTCAGCGCCAGCTCGCTCCGCGAGATGTGCTCGTTCAGGTCGGCGGCCTTGTTCTTCCGCCAGTCCTCGTTCGCCATCGTGTGCATGTCGAGGATCGTGCGGTTGGTGTCGTACTGCGACTTCAGGATCGAGGACGCCACCGTCAGCGCCTGCACCCCCATCTGGGCGCGCAGCTCCTGGCGGCGCGCCTCGCGCGCGCGTCGCTCGCGAATCATGTCCATCGCGCCGGCCGGGTTCGCCATGTACATCCCGAAGAGGGTGAGCTTCTGGCTGGTGTCCAGCTCCATCGGCGGCTCGTCGGGCCGCATCAGGTCGGGGAACTGCGAGAGGATCGAGTCGCGAATCTGCGCGACCTCGTCGAAGGCGCCGGCACCCGTCGGCTGCATCCCCTCCTGGGGCTGCGGGTACGGGACGCCAGACGCACCGGGACCGGGTCCGGTCGGGACCTGGCCCTGCGACGGATCGGCGCCGGCATTCGCCTGCGCCTGGTAGAAGGGGTTACCGGCCATCTCAGCCTCCCATGCTCGACCCGCCGGCTCCGGCGGAGACACCCTTGCCCGACTCGTTCAGCATGTCGAAGGCACGCACCATCGAGCCGTACACGGCCTGCTGGTTCTGCTGCTTGACCTGGCTGGAGTAGTCCTGGACCTGCCACTGCGCGAGTCGGTCGGAGCGCAGCAGGTTCTCGAAGTCAGCGAACTTCCCGCCGAGGTTCGCGCCCTGCGAGCTGGTCTGCATCCGCGAGGCCGACGGGTACGACGCGAGCCGCATCCGCTGGCCGGCGAGGTCGCCGAGGGTCTTCTCGAACTCCTGGGCCTTGCCCTCGTACTCGATGTCCTTGCGGGCGAAGTCGGCCAGGCTCTCGGTCTTCCGCTGGCGGAAGCTGTTGAGGGCCATCTGGCCGCCGGTCGTGTTCTCGTAGTCGGCGCCGAACTGTCGCGACAGGCGCGCGCGGATGTCGCCCTCGGCCTCATCCAGCTCGCGAGTCAGCCGCGGGTCGGTGGACTTGCCGGTGCGGGCCGCGTCGAGCGCGCGCTGCCGGAGGATGTCCGTCAGCTCCTGCTCACCAGAGGTCCCGAGGCGCTTCCGCGTCAGCCCCGTGATGCGACCGGCCTGCTGCTCAGCGCGCTCGGCCTCGGTGAGAGCACGCTGGCGCGCGCCCTTCGCCTTCTTCTTGCCGGTCATCGTCTTGAGCTGGTCCTTGATCGCCTTCCGGGCGGCCTTGTTCTTCTTCCCCGGCTTCAGCCCCTTGAGCTTGAAGGCGAGCGCCTCGACCTCGTCGGACTTCGAGCGCGCGGCGCTCGCGGTGCCGAAGCTCGCCTGGTCGTACTCGGGGGTGTAGCCGGCCTCCTCGTAGAAGGAGGGCGCGAGCATCGACTGCTCGAAGCTCCCACGATCGAACTGCTGCCCCGCTCCCATGAGGCGCCGGAACGCCTCGTCCTGGGACATCTTCTCCCGGCCGCTCGCCGGCGGCAGCGGCTTGACGTGCCGCTTCGAGGAGAGTGCGCCGATGACGCCAACGGTCGCGGAGCCGATCGACCCCGCGGCCTGCATCCCCATGCCTGCTCCGCCTGCCATTATGCCCCCAGGAGGTGACAGCCGAAGACCGGCCCAGCGGTGCCGCCAGGCCCGACGACCGTGCTTGCGGCCGCGATGTCCTGGACGGACTGGAGGTCTAGGGTGTCGTTCGCCGCTAGCGCGATGACCTGGCAGATGTTGATCGGCAGGGTCGCGGTCGCGATGAAGGTGGTGTTGTGCGGGCCGTCGTAGTTGATGACTACGGTCGACGGCGCGCCGCCGGCCGTGCCCTTGCGGACGCGCAGGCCGCGACGGTCGCCGGTGACGCTCGACGCGAACTCGCCCGTCGCGAACACGAGGTACTTCCCGGCGAGGTTGGCCGGGATCGTGATGCGCGTCGGGTTCGTGGCTCCCTCGTGGAAGCCGGTGCCCGCGCCGTCCTGGTCCCAGTTCTCGGTGAAGTCGCCCGTCGCGTAGGAGACCGTCTCGAAGGTGTCCGTCGCCGTGTGCGTGAAGGCGGTCGTCTTCTGCATCTGGACGCCGACCGCCTTGAAGCAGGGGTTGCGGATGCCGAAGTACCACTGCCCGAGCGCGGACCCGAGCGCGGTCGCTGCGGCCGCGGTCCCGACGGCGCCGTTGCAGTAGGACGCGAGCTGGCCGAGGATGTACCGGAGGTGCCGGATGTCCCGCTGGATCGAGTCGGACGCGCTCACGTCCTCCGTGACCTGGGAGGCGTACGGGTCCTGGGTCGTCCGCAGCGTGGTCACGTCGAGCGCCTCGCCGAGGGTGAACTCCCCCGTCTGGTGGTCGATGTGGTTCTGGTGGTCGCCGTTGTAGATGGTCGCGGTGACCACCGTGCCAGCGGCCCGAGTCGTGTGGGTATAGAGTCCCATCTCTACTAAGCCTCCATTCTATCAGGCTGCGCGGCGAAGGAACAGCCCGGAGCCGTCGGCCTGGCTCTCGTCCAGGTGGCTGTACTGGAAGAGGGACGCCGGTGGTACCTGGTTCGCCACTACACCGTCGGTGACCGTGATCGTGTAGGCGACCGCCACCGGCGGGGAGACCGTGTTCACGAGGGAATCGACCGACTGGCCGAAGGCCGACGAGCCGTGCTTGATCGCCGCCGAGGAGGCGTCGATGTCCAGGTTCCCGCCGGTCGGGCCGTCGCTCTGGAGGTAGAGCCCGACGAGCCCGGTCAGGGCGATGGGCTGGATGTCCAGGGTCACGGTCGCGATGGCTGCCGTCGACATCGAGCCCCAGGTGTAGAGGAGCGCGGTCGGCAGGAGCGTGCTCTCGCTCATCCGGTAGATGGCGGGCAGCATGACGCTGGACGCGATGCCGGCCTGGACGCGGACGGCGAGCTGGTCGAAGTTGTAGGTCTCGGTGCCGAGGTAGTACAGCGAGAGCGTGCCACGCCGTCGCGTCGAGTAGCGCCGCGAGGAGTAGCCGCCGACGGCGAAGTTGTCGGTGTAGTAGTTCCCCACGATGTACGGCAGGTAGATCGTGGCGATCGGCGCGATGCGGAACTGGTCGACGTACTCCTTGTTGACCACCTCGGCCGCTACCGATAGCGCGCCGGTGGGCCGCGTGTAGAGCGAGCCCGTCATCACCGGGTTGCGCGTGTCGAGGTCCTGCCGCTCGGTGGTCTTCCCGTAGGGCTGCTTGTTGTCGGGATAGACGGGTACGATCGGGTCGTTCATGCCGGGATGACCACGGTGCGACGCACCTTCACGAGGGGGGTCACGGTGAAGGCCGCCGGCGCGAAGTTCGCGAACTCGGAGGCGCCCGGCAGCGCGCCGTCCGCGACGGTGCCCGTGTGGTTCAGCGCGCACTGCTGGACGCCGAGGCCGGTCGAGGGGAAGCCCGTGACACCGAACAGCGGCGGGTAGCCACCAGTACCGGCGCCGTTTCCGGGTAACAGCGCGAGCGCCGGCGGCACGGTGCCCTCCCACTGGATGGCGAGGCCGATCCACAGCGTGCCCACCGCGATCGTGATTGGGGCGAAGGTGATCGACTTGACGCCGGTCGTTGTAGCGGCCACCGTCCCGGCGTCGATCAGGAGTGAGGTCGGCTTGAAGAGGTTCGTCCGGTCGAGCGCGTAGATGCCCATCCGAACGACTGAGCCCGCACCGCCCAGCGTGGCGACGCGACAGATGAGGCCGTCGAACTCCCACCCGCGCGTGCCGACCCACATCGGCCAGATGGTGCACTTGCCGCGCGTGACGTTGATGCCGCTGACGGGGAACAGTTGCCCGTTCGGCGGGTACCACTTGTTCGTGTTCACGGCGGTATTGCTGAAGGGCACGTCGTTCAGGTCGTAGCGAGCCTGGCTCGCGGTGCGCGCGTCGGTGTACTGCTTGGTCGCGCCATGGAGCGCGAGCGTCGGGTCGGGCGTACGCAGGCTCCCGACCATCGTGGACAGCCCGCGGCCGGCGTCCTTCTTCAGGCGCCAGGTCGACGGGCGAATCATCGCGGCGACGCGGACGCTCATCCGACCGCCGAGGGCATGAAGGCGATGCGCGGCACGCCCGCCGCGGTGCCGAAGCCGTTGCCGGCCACGGTCCAGACGCCGCTGCTCGGGAGCTGCGTCAGGCCAGTCTGTTCCCACAGGGTACCACCGAAGCCCGTGTCCGACTGGCGCGCGCCGAAGAGGAAGTAGCCGTTGATGCCGCCCGGCGAGTAGTTCAGCCCCTTCGCCTGGCGCGTGTAGACGGCGAAGCCGACCCAGCGGCTGGTCGTCCGTACGCCGGCGGGCAGCGTCTCGTCGTGCGTGTTCGTGATCGTCGCGCCGGCCTTCGTCTTCGCGTTGACCGTCGGCGTGACCAGGCCGCTCCGGTAGATGGGCGCCCCCGTCGGCCGCAGGTCCGAGTCGTTCAGCTCGTAGAGCCCGACCTCGATGAGCCCGGTGTCGTCGATCCCGGCGCCGCAGACACGGCAGCGGGACCACGTCATCGGGGCGCCGACGAAGCGAGGGTTGCAGTAGGAGAGGTTCGCGACGCCGCCGACCGAGAAGGTCCCCTCGTACATGCTTGGCAGGTACCAGCGGTCCATGATGCGAATCTGGAACCCGCTCGCGAGAAGAGAGATGGTCGCGTCGGCGTACTGCTTCGTCGCGGCCTCGTCGTTCGAGACGGGGTTCGCGATGAGCGTGATCGGCGCGAGCAAGTCTCCGCCCGAGCGCGAGACGGCTGGCGGCCGCGCGCTAGTTGCGAATGGCTCCAAGGACATCGGCACGATCCAGCGCGGCGTAGCGCAGCGCACGTACGACGTGGCGGTCCCCGGAGAGCTTCATCGCGACGCGATACGCGGTGTCGGGGTCCTTGCCGAGGCACCGCTCCTCGACGAACCAGTGGAACACATCCGCGCCCCACCACGCCTCCAGCTCGACGTTCGAGACGTTCTCCAGCACGCGCGTCGCGCAGTCGTTGCAGCACGGCGTCGAGTGCTCGGAGAGCGAGCCGTTGTTGTCGATGAGCGCGAGGGTCAGGTTGCCGTAGGTGTCGCGCAGCTCCTGCACGTGGCTGCCGCGCTCGTTCACGTACTTCCGCCACAGCTCCTCGCCGCACCCCTTGCAGAGGCAACGGATCGCCTGCCCATCCTCCACGATGTACGGAAACGTCATCAGCTACTCCCCTGTCCGCGTCCCACGTCCTGGCCCGCCTTCCGGTAGCCCAGGTACAGCGCGGTGATGTGCATGTCCTCGGCCGCGACGGCGCTCGATGCAATCTCGATCGAGACCCGACGGCCGGTGCCCAGGAGCCGCACCCACTTCACGCGCAGGTCGAGACCTGCCGTGGTGGCGCCGGCCAGCTCGGATGCGACGGTGCTGCCGCTGCCCGAGTAGATCGTGAACTCGGTGAAGCCAGGCGCGGGCGCGAGTCGCGGTCCCGACTGGATGAGGTCGGCGGTCTGGGTCGGCTGCGCGACGCCGTCCACATACTCGATGACCGAGATGGAGCCGCCGGTGTTCGGCACGTACTCGATCCCGAGCCAGTCCCAGTTCTTGTTCATCGGGCCGACGGTCGGATCGAAGCTCGCCAGGTACTCCGAGATGTCCGTGTGGTTGATCTGGAACCGGCCGGTGTAGCCGCTCGTGACCTGCGTCTGGCCGGGCAGCGACGTGGTGATCGACCGCTCCTCGTCTCCGAGCTGCCAGAGGTTGCCGGCGTAGTCGGCCTGCATCGTCTTGTAGATGAAGCTCGACGGGTCGCGGCGGATCGCGAGCGCCTGGCTCAGGTCGCGGTACGAGTACGAGAAGCGGACCTTCGCCTCGCCCTTCGTGAAGGAGCGGAAGTCGAACATCAGGAGCAGGTCGTTGACCAGGCTGTTCGTCCCCTCCAGCTTCGACGGCACCGCGAAGTACGCGATCTTCAGCGTCGAGTCCCATGCACCGACGACCTGGTTCAGCCTGGTCATGTTGACGTGGGTCTGGAGCCACTGGTCGAGGTACATCCGCGTCGACAGGTCGGTGACCGTGACGCCGCCCTGCGAGCTGGCGGTGATGAGGAAGAACTGACCCGAGGCCGACATGAACATGATGCCGTCGTCCACGAGGATGCCGGCGTACGGCGTGGGCGCGCAGCCCATCGCGTTCGTGACCTGGTTCGCCTTCCAGCCGATCGGGTTGATGTCGGTGTCGTCGAGGTAGAAGACGCCGACCGGGAACTTCAGGAGGAAGAGGAGCCCCTTGTGCGAGAAGCCCTGGTACAGCCGAAGCCCGACGCCGGGATGGATGTGGTGGTACGTCGCGCTAGACGCGCTCGCGTTGCCGCTCACGACGCCGGTCGTGAAGTTCCGGTGATCGTCGATCGTCGAGCCGTAGAGCGAGTGGGGCTTGTTGCTGTTGCCGAAGGCGAAGAGGCGGCCGTTGTGCACCACGCCGTTCAGCGGGTACGCCGTCGACCAGTCCGCGGTGTTCGTGAACTTCGAGGGCGAGGGGCTCGTACCCTGGTAGAAGCCAGGCGCCGCCTGGCCGGTGAAGATCGCGAGGAAGCGCACCGAGTCGACGTTGATCGCGGCGCTGCCGCCACACTCCACGAAGACCGCTCGCACCGGCGTCGTCGCGCCCGGCGGGACGATTTCGTTCTGCGCGAGCTGGGTGTCGCTCGCCGGCGCCATGAAGAGGTGACCGTCCGACGAGAGGGTGACCGTGAACTGCACGCCCTCGCTCGGGAACCAGTCGAAGACCGAGAAGATCGACCGGCTGTTGAAGGTGTGCGTCCCGCCGCCCGCGGCCGAGGTGATGTCGATCGCGGTGCCGGCGATGGCGTTGGCGCGCGTGGTGGCGAACTTGATCGTGTTCGCGTCCACGCGGATCGCGTAGTAGTTCGTGTTCGCCGAGAGCCCGCCCGGCAGCACGCCGGTCGTCGTCAGGTAGAGCGGGCCGTCGCCGCTGTTCAGGCCGTGCGCCGCCTCGGTGACGGTGTTGGCGCCGACGTTCACATCGGCATCGACGAAGGTGAAGGACGTGCCCGCGTAGCGCCCGATCTTCGAGCGGCCGGGCATCTTGTGCACCGAGTCGTCGGAGAAGGTGACCGTATCCGCCTGGAGCAGCCCGGAGGGCGGCAGCGAGGACGGGTTCTTCGAGTAGGTCAGCCCCTCCTTCCCGAGCGGGATGCGGATGACCGACCCCTGATAGCCGCCGGCGTCAGGCATGGCTCGCCCTCGTGATCGCCGGCTCGTACGGCAGCGCCGTCGACCGCTGGCCCTGGAGCTGGACGTTGACGAAGCCGCCGTCCATCGCCACGAAGGTCAGCGTCAGGTCAGGGTTCAGCGTGAGCACCACGTGCACGAAGCCGTGGGGCGTGGCCAGGAGGATCGTCTCCTCGTGGCGCGTCCACCGTCCCTGGAAGGGCCACGCGACCTTGCCGCCCTCCAGGAGGAAGCAGCACGTGAAGCGGCCGTCGTCTCCGAGGGTCAGGCGGCCGCTGGCCGGCTGGTCATGGAAGGCGCAGGAGAAGCTGGCGCGGTTCGTCATGGCTAGCCATAGATGAAGCCGCTCGGGCTACGCAGGGGCATCCGCTTCGCCGACACCTCCATCGGGCGCGAGAGGATGCGGCCGAAGTTCTGGTTGTCGGTGGCCTGCCGGTACTGCGTCTCCGCCATCGCCTGCCACGCCGACTCGAACATCTTCCCGACCTGCTGGTACTTCGAGTCGACCTTGTCGAACAGCATCAGGTACGCGGCCCCGAGGGACAGGACGCGCCGGTGCTCGAAGGGGAGGAAGGGCTCCTCGGTCCCGAGCGTGTCTACCAGCTCCGTCTGCCGGGTCAGGTACTCGTACTCCGCGACGATCGGCCCGTCCTGGAGCATGTGCGAGAAGTGGAGCGCGAAGGGCGACTTGTAGCCGGTGATCGTGACCGCGGGAGAGTTACCCTGCGTCGTGATGTCGACCGGCGTGTTGTTCATCGCGTTGTCGAAGCTCGTCGCGAAGGAGAAGGTGTTCGCCGTCAGGCGGATGAGCCAGTAGTCGGTCGTCTCTGCGAGCCCGCCAGGCAGCGAGCCGCTGGCCTTCGAGAGCCGCACCGGGCCGTCGCCGTTCGAGAGGCCGTGACCCGTGCGCGTGACGAAGTTCCCCGCCACGTCGACCGCGCCGAAGGCGAAGTTGAAGCTCGGCTCCGCCTCGCCGGAGACGATGGCCGCGCACTGCGGCGTCCCGAGCCAGAGACGAGAACGTGGGTACCGCTGCTCCAGCACGTTCATGTCGCACAGCTCGATTTCGTACGGGTAGCGGCCGATCTTCAGCGGCGTCGCGAAGCGCACGAAGTCTACTGGGAGCTGATACTGGTCCTTCCACGCGACCCAGCCCGCGGTCGTGCGCGTCGCCTTCCCCCACGGGAAGTCGATCGTGGCCGACGTGGAGCCGCCGTCGTGCGTGTAGACGCGGAAAAGCTGGTCCTGGTCGTCCATCAGGGCGAGCCGGTACCGCTGTAGCGGAAGCGTCGGCGCGACGTTGAAGGTCGCCGTATTGCTCGCGAGCGTCAGCGTGATCGACGTGTCCTGCGCGGTGTTGACGGCGTTGTCGATCGAGAGCTGGCCGCGCCGCTGGCGGTACGCCCACCACCAGTCCATGGCCGGCAGGTCGAGCGCGCCCAGTGGGCCGCCCGCGAGGAGCGCGATGAGGACCGCGTTCAGGTACTCCAGCGAGCGCGCGTAGTAGGAGCTGGCCGAGGTCTGCGCCTCGCCGGCTACCCACAGCGCATCGTTGCGGAGGTCCCGTACGGTGGAGTAGTTCGCCACCGGCTACCTCCGGTCAGCTCGCCCTGGCGAAGGGTCGCTTGACCCCGAGGATGGTGCAGACCAGGGTGGTCGTCGCATCACCGCCCGAGAGGACGAACTTGTAGTGGCGGAAGCCGAGGTTCCCCTCGACGAGCTTCGCGACGCCAGCGGCCGCGATGGCGACCGCCGTCGGCGCGGCGACGAAGTTCGTGCCGTCGTTCGAGACCTGGACCGCCACCGCGCCGCCACCGAAGGTGCCGGTGACCTGGATGGTGACGGTGTCACAGTCCCCGAGCTGGGTCGCGTCGGAGCTGCCCGCCGTGTCCAGCAGCGTGACGGTGACCAGGAGCTGGCCGCCGACCGCGTTGCTGTTCTTGATCGTCGTCGAGAAGGCCACGGGCTACTTCCTCGGCGCCTTGCGGGCCGCCTTCTTCTTGGTCTTGCGCTTCGCACGAGGGGCCGGCGCTGCGGCCTGGACCGCGGGCTCGACCTCTTCGTCCTCGACCACCACGTCGACCTTGCGCGCGCTGAGCGCGTTCGGGCGCACGTGGCGCTCGATGAGGTGACGCTCGTACTCGCCGCTGGCGATGGCGTTGGCCGGGTCCTTGTCCCCGCCGGGGCAGAACTCGCAGAAGCGCAG
>Ga0184637_10000770_pt1 | contig 22953 bp, 18 predicted proteins | sample PLM3_127_b2_FD_133143 | JGI IMG/M metagenome (GOLD analysis project Ga0184637, IMG submission 133143) | Groundwater sediment microbial communities from an aquifer in East River, Colorado, USA - PLM3_127_b2 | ecosystem: Environmental > Terrestrial > Soil > Riparian zone | place: USA: East River... | reverse complement strand
TGGATGGTGAAGTAGTCGACGCCTTGCTCCGCCTGCTCGATCAGCGTGTCGCGAAAGATGCCCCAGGTCAGGTCTTCGGCGACACCGCCCACCTTCTCTAGCGCCTGATAGATCGGCACGGTGCCGATGGGCACCGGTGAGTTGCGCACGATCCAGTCGCGCGTGGTGTGGATGTTCTTGCCGGTGGAAAGATCCATCACGTTGTCGGCGCCCCAGCGGATCGCCCACACCAGCTTTTCCACCTCTTCCTCGATGCTCGACGTGACCGCCGAATTGCCGATGTTGGCGTTGATCTTCACGAGGAAGTTGCGGCCGATCGCCATCGGCTCGATCTCGGGGTGGTTGATGTTCGCCGGGATGATCGCGCGGCCACGCGCCACCTCGTCGCGCACGAATTCCGGGGTAGTGAATTCGGGAATGCGCGCGCCCATCGCGTTGCCGCGCAGTCGCTGCTCGCGCTCGGCGTCAGCGAGGTACTCGCGCATCCATTCGCGCTTGCCGTTTTCGCGGATCGCGACGAACTCCATCTCGGGTGTGACGATGCCGCGCCGCGCGTAGTGCATCTGCGTCACGTTGGCGCCCGCCTTCGCGCGCCTCGGCGTGCGTTGCAGCGCTTGCGCGTCACGACGCAGCGCGTCCAGCCGTGCGGCCTCCCGCTCTTCGTGCTTGGTGCCATCGTCCAGCGCCTGCCGGGCGCGACCGGCATAACCCTCGGTGTCGCCGCGCGCGTCGATCCAGCCGGCACGCAGCGGTGCCAGCCCTTTGCGCACGTCGATCGAAGCCTGCGGGTCGGTGTAGGGCCCCGAAGTGTCGTAGAGCGCGATCGCCTCGCCGTTGGTCAGCGTCACTTCGCGCATCGGCACGCGCAGGTCGGCATGCACGCTGCCGTGGGCGTAGATCTTCCTCGAGGCGGGGAATGGTTCGCGCGTCAGCGAGAGGAGTTCAGCGAACTTCTGCGCGTCGAGCTTTTCGGGGGCGTTCATCGGAGCATCCTTTCCGGGGCAGTGGGTGGTGCTCCGGAAGGTGCCCTGTGACCGATGCGTCGCAGCAGGCGCTGTGACTCATCGAGCAAAAGATCAGCTCTTCTTCCGCCGGCATTAACCGGATCAAGTTCGTCGGGTTCGGCCTTTTAGCCGTCTCAGCATGAGATGCACCCCGGAGCAGTCGCGAGTGTAGCGGCCCGCATACGCAACTGACTACACGCAGCCTGGGCAAAGCTCTTCTGACTCGATAGCGTGGGGCGCACAATCGACGCCTGCCGTCTTTCATGGGTTCGCGCCACAACCGGAGATCGACATGAATGAAGAGACCTTCAACCTCAGCATCCGCAAGTTCCTCAAGATGGTTGGCGTCAATTCGCAGCGCGAAATCGAGCAAGCGGTGGCCAGGGCCGTTGCTGCCGGCACCATCAAAGGCACCGAGTCATTTCCGGCAAAGGTGACGCTGGAAATCGCGGGACTGAAGCTGAGCGTCAAGTTCGACGGCGAAATCAGTCTGGCTTGAGAACAAGCTATCGGACGCTGTCGGCGAACATGCAAAAAAACCAGAAGAAGGTGACGTACACCGGGAGCAGACTCCACAGGTGGTCATAGGCGTCGGGGGACGGGTGACGGGATGTGCGGATCGAGTCCATGGCGGCTCCTCCAAAGTTGGGTCGGCTCGCTCATGGGTTGCGCGTTCGGGCCAAGCGGTTCAACGCTTTTTCGGCGCAGCCGTCATCGTTTGAGGACCGCTCGCGCCGGTACTGCGGCAGTGGGTGCGCCGACGGCGCGCAACGATCAATAGAGCGACGATCGGACGGACCCCATGGCGGGCACGATATCAAACACCTCCGGGCACTGCATCATTTCGCAGTGGCGCTGCTGCAGTGCCACAGCGCCAGCATGATCGTCGGACTCGCACAGCAGCCTGGCTTGGACCATCATCGTCGGCGCGTGCTCGCTTCCAAGCGCCGCCTGCATATAGCCGCCGCAACTTGACATGAGCTGCTGCGCGTTCTCTGGCTCGCCCGCTTCCAGGTACAGCCAAGCCGCGTCAAGTACCGGCTGAATCCGCTCCGGCGATACCGGCGTCTGCGCAACGCTACTCAACATGAGCTTCAACGCTGCGGCGTCAGCGCTGTCTGCGCGTGCGATCAGTCCCTGCCGATGCAAAGCCAGACCCGCCATTCGTTGATGCACATAGCCCGTGCCACGCGCACTCAACTCGTTGCTCGCGTCCGCCGCCTCCTTGAGGAGTCCGAGACACACCAGGAAACGAACTCGATGCGTGAGCACCAGCGCACGCTGCTGACCGGCGTAAGAATCATGAAAGCGTCGTCGTTCGGTCGACGCAGGAGGACCGTTCGCGCCGATATTGAATGCAGGTACTGAGTGCATGCCTGAAGGAGAGCAACCATGCGGCCCGAAGGTTCTGTCAAAGATAGAGAGCAGATTGCCTGCATGCCTTCGGGTGCTGCCGAAGGGGACAACTGGAGTCCGACTGTCGCAGAGCTGAAAGCGGCCACTGCGTTTGAGCAGTGGGAGGTCTACTACCAGCCGATCGTTGACATGCGCACCCGCGCATGCGTTGGGGCGGAAGCCTTGCTTCGTTGGAAGCATCCCCTATTCGGCATGATCACGCCCAAGTACTTCATACGCGAGGCAGAGAGCAGCGGGGAAATCATCGCGATCACCCGCTGGCTCATTTGCAGAGTCATGCACGACGTGCAATGGCTCTCCCATCGCGGCCTCGAGATCTACGCGGGGATCAATCTCGTCGCGCAGCACTTCCGATCGGCAATCATCATCGACGACCTCTTGTCGGCAACTTTCGAGACTGGGGTCATGCCCCAGAAAGTCGTGCTGGAGCTGACGGAGCGCAACCGAATCGACGACGGCACGAGCGCACCGGTCGAGATCATGAACCGGCTGAGCGGCTGCGGCTTCAGCCTGGCCATCGACGACTTTGGAGCACACGACTCGAGCTTGACCTACCTCTCGAAGTTCCCGATCTCCCAAATCAAAATCGACAAGTCATTCATCGATGGCATCGAGTTCGATCCGAGGGCCCGCTCAGTGCTGAAGGGCCTCGTCGCCCTGGCGCGCAGTCTGAAGCAGACACTGATCGCCGAGGGCGTGCAAACGCAGGGGCAACTCGCCGTTCTCGCCAAGGTTGGTATTACGCGGGTTCAGGGCTTCGTGTATGCGCCGCCCATGCCTTTGCAGGAATACGAGGCCTATGCGAGCAAAAACGACATCACAACGCTGCGTCCTGTTGGCCACCCCGCAGCGCAGCGAGCGCAACATGATCGCAAATGCTTGAGGTCCCTTTCGAACAACCGGATACCGACGTGCGCGACGCCCCTGTCCGACCGCGGTCAGTCTCTTTCCAAAACTCGACATTGAACCGGACCCCGTGCAGTGCGCGATGAGCGCATATCCACGAATGGCCGGTTCGGTCGCAGGGCACTGATGGTTTCCGCGCTGATCCTATCGCAGCGGCTGCAGACGGGAAGCAATGCCCTGATCGCCAGGCAGCCCGCATGAATACTGGTAGGCCGTGTTGGACTTGAACCAACGACCAAAGGATTATGAGAAGTATGTTCGGGAGTTTCGTGCAGCTGTACTTCATTGGCTGTAGCTGTAAATACCCAATGAATCAGTCACTTAGGTGCATGTTGTAGCTGTACCCAACTGCCCCAAACTGTGCGAGCCATGCTTACACTAGCGCTTACACAGACATTTCGGGGTAAGCATGAAGCTGATGCAGTCGAACGTGAAGAAGCTGGACGCGCCGGCAACGGGACAGGTCATCTACTGGGACGACGAGTTGCCTGGCTTCGGTCTTCGGGTGACTACGGGCTCGCGCAGCTACGTGGTTCAGAAGCGCGTCAACGGCAAAGAGCGGCGCGTCACCATTGCGCCCGAGCGGCTGCTGGCCCTTGCACAAGCGCGCATCCGCGCCCAGCGAATGCTGCTCGACATGCGCGACGGGATCGACCCGCAAGAGGTGAAGCGCCGCAAGAAAGTCGAGGGGCTCACGCTGCGCCAGGTCATGGAGGACTACTGCGTCCACAAGACCACGAAGCACGGTCCGCTTCGCCCGCAGACGCAGGCCGACATCGAACGGCACGTCACGGTGAACTTTGAGACGTGGACCGATCGACCTGTTTCGGAAATCGACGAGGCAGCAGTCCTTAAGGAATTTCGAAAGCTCAAGAAGAAAGGCAGCGCCCAGGCCTACCAGGCGTTCTCGATCCTGCAGTCGCTGCTGAAGTGGGCGCGCAAAACCAACAAAGCCTTGCCCGACAACCCGGTGGAGTGCTTGAAGGGCGAGCGCCAGAAGCCAAGGCCCAAGACCACCCGCATCCCGAACGATAAGGTCGGAGAGGTGTTTGCAATGCTCCGCGGCGGCAGTGCTGCGGATGACCACACTGCATCGAGCAAGACCGGCGCGGACGTGGTGTCGTTCCTGCTACTCACCGGCGCGCGTTGGAATGAAGCGGCGCAGCTTACGTGGGATCGCGTCGATCTGAACGGCAAGGTGCCGTCCTGGCATCTAAGCGAGGACGACGCGAAGAACCATAACGCTGTCACCTTCCCGCTGAGCACCGCAGCGCATGAGTTGCTCAAAGCCCGTCACGAAGAGCGAGACAAGAAGGACCCGTACGTGTTCCCGGCGCGCAGTGGCGGCAAACATGTGATCGATGCACGCGTGACCATGAAGCCTGTGTCGGCGATTGCGGGCTTGACAATTACTCCGCACGACATGCGCCGCACGTTCACGAACGTGGCAATCAAATGCGGCGTCGACCTGTTCAAGACTGAGCTGTTGACGAATCACGTACCCAAGAGCGTCACGCTTACCCATTACGTCGAAACGAACGACCTGCGGGAGAGCTGCGCTGCCGAAATCGAGAAGATTGGGTCATGGATCGTTGCGCAAGCCGAGACAGCGAAAGCGATCGCTGCGGGCAGGAACGTGGTTCAACTGCGCGCCTGACTGATCATAAAAAATAGTCCTGTTATCAAAGTCTGCCGGCAATACAGTTGCAAGCAGCAGCGCACCACTCGCCGATTTTGGAAGGGGCCCAGGGGAGCGCTGCACCAGAGCAATCTGGACTCCGCTGCGGGTGACCACCGCATGCCGTGCCGGCTGGGGCGCGCCCGCGAGGAACATTTTCCAGTCACGTGAGCCCGGTGGCATGTGGGGGTGAAAGTCCCGCGAAAGATTCGACCCCGAACCAACTCGGTACGGATTGGCGACGACCACTGCAACAGACCTTCTACAAGGACTTGCATCGTGGCTCCAAAACCAACCGCCGATCACCTGACGCTTGAACAACTCGCCGCCATCTTCGGCTGGCAGTTGCGTCGTCGCCCTCTCACTACGGATGAAGCTGCCGAACTTCGCGGCTTGAAGCGAAACACGCTCGAGCACGAGCGCACCACCGGATCGGGACCCCGCTATTTCAAGCAGGGGCGGATCGTGGTCTACGCCGAGCGCGACGTTTTGGAGTGGCTGGTCGCGGGTGCGCGCCGCTCCACTGCTGAAAACGTCGCCGCCTGATCCCGCACGCAAAGGACGCCGACTTCTCGGCTTGTCCGCCCTTTACCCCGTGGCGCGTGTTGCGCGTTGCAGCGGTGTGAGCGCCCCGTCCTTCGGAATACCAATGAACCAGCCAAAAGAAAACGGCGCGGTGTATCCCTCACCGGCCGTTCCCGTACTACCCACAAATGAACTCAGCGACGCCAGTTTCGCCCCAAACGGCGCTGCTGTCCTTGATGACGCGGAAACGCGCGGCAACGCACTCGCGCCGCTACCCACGACCCCAGTAGCGCCCCCCGCGTTTCCTGCGCTTGCCGAGCCCGGCAACGCGCTTGGCGGGGGTGCGCAGTGGGCGCGCATTCCCGCAGAGCTGCGCCAGCGCCCACAGTGGCTTCTCGCAAGCCCCGATGCGAAAGGAGCGTTGAAGGTACCCACAACAGTCGATGCCAATGGCAAGACCCGTCCGAGCAACACCGACCGCTCGACATGGCTGTCGTTCGAAGTCGCCTGCAAGGAGACGGCAGCAAGAGGTTGGGGAATCGGCTACTGCATCGGTGACGATGATCCCTTCGCGTGCATTGACCTCGATGTGAAGGACAAGGACAACGCACCTGACAAGCCCGAAACGTGGTCCACGCAATCGCAGCTCGACCGCTTCTGGAGGGTCGTTCAAGCGTTTGACAGCTATACCGAGTTCAGCCAGAGCGGCAAGGGCCTGCACATCTGGGTCAAGGGAAAGGTCGGCAAAGGCAGACAACGAGACGGGATCGAAATCTATTCGCAAACCCGATTCATTGCGTGTACAGGCAGACCGCTGCTCAACAAACCAATCGCGGATCGGCAGCACTGGCTCACTGTCCTTCACGCTGAGCGCAATCGCGGCGATCAGCCGCACGTCGAACTAGAAACGGTGGCGAGTGACGACACCGACTACAGCATCGCGTCTCACGCAATCGATCGCGACGGCAATCCCAAAGACAACGAGATGGGCCGGCTGTTCATCGGCGATTGGCAGGGGCGCTATCCATCGCAATCAGAAGCGGATCTGGCGCTCGTCAAGATGTTCGCGCGGCTCACCAAGTCGAACAGTGCATGCTGGGGCGCGTTCCTGCTTTCTAAGTTGGGCCAGCGAGACAAGGCGGAGCGCGCCGACTACCGACGCATGACGCTGTCGATGGCGCGCACGCATCTCGCGAACGATGAGTTGGCGATCGCCCACGGGCGACAGCTTGCCGAAGCTCTGTTCTGGCCTCCTCTGATCGTCACGATGCCACCCCCATCTGCCCTCCCGACGACACAGTGGGAATCGGCGTTCAGTCCTCATTTCAAAATCCTCCTTGATGAGGACTTGATGCGATTGCCGCAGGCACAGTGGTTCGTCAAGGGCATTGTTCCCGCTGCGGGTGTCGGCTCAATCTACGGCCCGTCCGGTACGTTCAAGTCCTTCCTGACCCTCGACCTGCTCGCCAGCATCTCGAACGGCGTTTGGTGGTTCGGCTGTCGCACAGTCGCACGCCCAGTTGTCTACGTTCCTTTCGAGGGTAAGAGCGGCGTACCGAATCGCATTCGCGCTTGGCGCGCCACGCGTCCTCCAAACACAACCTCGAACATCGCATTCATCTACGACAACTTGAATCTTCGCAATCCGATGGATCGCGACAAGCTGGTCAAGACGCTGATTGAGGGCGGGTGGGCCGGCGGCGTGCTGTGCATCGACACACTCGCGCAGAGCGGTCCGGGCATCGATGAGAACAGCAGCGAGGGCATGGGCGAAATGATTGCCATCTTCAATGAACTGCAAGCGAAGCTGGGCGGGGTCGTGCTGGTCGTGCACCACACAGGCAAGGACGCATCGCGCGGACTTCGTGGCTGGTCGGGTTTGCTGGGCGCATTGGACTTCGCGATTGAGTGCGAGGAGTTATCCGACAAGGAGAAGGCACACGCGAAGTTGACGGGCAAGCTGGCTGGCAAGTTCAGTCTCGCCAAGGTGAAGGACGGCGAAGCTGGCAGAACATTCGAGTTCGAGATGCTCCGCGTGTCGCTCTATGACGATGAAGACGGGGACGACGTGACCTCGCTCGCAGTGCAACCCAAAGCCAGACCCAAGCCCGCGCCATCTCCCGAGGCCGCCGCCATCAACGCTGCCGACGATGACTTCATCTGGCAGTGGGCGAACAAAATGCAGAACCAAGGCAAGCGGCCCAGCGAGCGGGCATTGAAGGCTGAACGCGAAGTGATGAAGACACAGCGCGCTATGACCGAGAAGCGTATCGCGGAGGCAGTAGCACGCCTGAGGGCTGCTGGTCGATTCGTGGTCGAACAAACGGGGAAGGGCAACCCGTGGTTGCGTGCCATCGAACCGACGACCTCGACACAGGTGGCAACCTCTTTGCCGAAGCAAGATGCATGACGGTGCGGCGCCGAACGGGGTGCGGCGGGAGTGCGGCGGGGGCGCGGCATACCGCTTTGCCGCACTCCGAAATCCCGGGATGCACCCGCACCCCTAGGGGGGTGCGGTAGTGCGTTTATCCCTATAGGGCACCGCACCCTTTTGCCGCACCCCTTAGCCGCACCTCTTTCGCCTCTTTCGGAGATTGTTTTGGCTGAAAAAGATGCTGAGGGTGCGGCAACGGCATCACCAAATCTACCGGCGTCGCAGCGGCCCTGCGGCGATCACTTGCAGCTATCGGAGATTGAAGATGAATATGCACCAAACAACCGAACTCGACGACGACGATGTCCATCGTGGTCGTGCATGGCCACCAACAGAGGCGGAGTTGTACTGGGAGGAGAAGGCCAACAAGCCCGTCGATCCGAACGCTGATGACGGCATCGGCGAAGGCAGCGATGCGGACTTGGACGAGACCCCGCCGTGGGCGTAGCGCACACATAGCGATGCCGCTGCGTAGAACGCCCGGCAACGCGTCCAAACATGCAAACCCACAGGCCGGTAGCCCGGCAGCGCACAAAGCGCTTGCCGGGCTTCCAGCTGCATGGGCAGCGCTCTCAACGGCGTTTGTCAGGGTGCGCGACATTCGACTCGGCTCGATGACCCGCGGATTGAGACTGGGAGCCTGGGAGCAGCCTGTCGCGTCCGGCGTGGGAACTGACGCGTTCGACCCAAAGGCGAAGTTGGCGTCTCCCGGTCGGCCTCCAGAAAGCAGCTGTTCGACGCCACCGTAGGCTGACGCGGCCGCACCGCAAAGTGAGCCGTTGGCCCGGCTCTTTCCGACCTCGGTCTGGTGGACTAAGGAAGATGACGGCACGGCCTTTAGCGAATGGCGATACACCTTCAGCCGGTTCGAAGGATGAAGCGACCCTGGTATCGACCGTCATTGATGATCGGCGGTTTATGGTTGGGCAAATAGCCTTTGCGCTGAAGCGGTGAGCGGTGGTGGACGATGCGGCCTTGTCGCACCGCTATTCGACATCGCCCAACAAATCGTAGTCCCGATCCAGTTCATCCCCATCGCGAACGTCGGCCCGCGCCAAGAGGAGTGTCAAAGAGCCAACAAGCTGCTGCGGCCAGTAGGCGAAGTCGTTCCAAGCCTGTTTGACTCCGCATAGTGTGAGGGCCTCGTTGGCAAGCCCGCGGGCGATTTCGAGGCGCTGACGGGCGAACGTCTTATCCTCATAAAACAGCAATGCCAAGTTGTATTTGAATACGGGTTGTTCCGGGTCGCCTCTAACAGCGAGATCGTAATGTCTCTCTGCTCCCGGTCGGTCCCCCTTCGCCTCCTTGAGAAACGTCCCATACCAATTATGTGCATACCAGTTAGTTGCCTTATATTTGATTGCAGCTTGGAAGTGTTCTTCGCTCTCCTTCCTGTCGAGGTAGCTGTTTTCCGCGATCTTGTCGATCGCAAAGAGAGACCGACCGAGGTTCGAATGCAGCAACGAGAGAGTCTCGTCCGAATATTTACGAAAGTGCCCCTCGTGTTGGCCTATGTGGTACCGACACTCTTCTTCGAGCAATCGAAATCGCGCAAGCCGGCCCTGTTCCTCCTCGTCGGGACGGGATCGGTTTAGATAGGTGAAGAACGCCAAGAAAGCTCTGAAGAAGTCATGCTGTCGGCGCACAAGTGCACGATATTGCGTCACTACGAGTTCTTGCGGAGATTGCTCTTCCCCGAACTCGATTCTCTCAAGGGCGAGCTTAGGGGCCAAAGCATCGAGGTTGCTATCGGACCAATTGACGTTTAGGAAAAGTTCAACCTTCTTGCGGAGGACTCGATAGTCTGCAAACTCGGACACGGAGTCGCCGTGGCGAGCCTCAAAGTTATCCAACGCCGTCTTCGCTTTGGGCCATTGCTGCAAAACACAAAGCAAAGCGATGCCATGAAGAACATGGTAAGGATAGTCTTCAGCTTCGAGGAGCGCGCCAACCGCCCGCTCAACCTCTTCCAGCTTTCCAAGCTTGTACTGGCAAAAGGCCAGTAGATATGAAGCCTGATTTCCAACGTGGTTCCAGTTTTGCAGAGATCTCGCAGCTAGCTTTTCGCCCTCGTCATACCGCCCTCGCCCTTGATAGATCCGAACGACGCTATTAAGGAATTGGCTGATGTGACGGGCTTGGATATTAGGTATTCGTCCTGATCCGATTTCGTCGGTCAGCCGACTGAGATCTGTCACGCAGCGGGCCACCTTACGTTCGTTGATCAGATCGAAGAACCTCTCATGCTCGCCTCGGGAAAGATCAAGGGCCTCCAGGACGGCGCGCAGAATCCGATACTGGTATTCCTCCCACTCTTGCTCTGATAACTTTTTGAGAAGCATCACCGCGACGAGAGCGTGGCGCGCGACGTAGCCGAGATTCCCTTGGGAAAACAGAATTTCAGCCGTTTCGTTAATAAAATCGGGAGACGCAAAGTAACGCGCATCGCCAGTGAGCGGCTTGAGTGCTTGTTCCAGAACATCTCGAGGCACCGGCAAGCTGGAGGCGTGGAGCATCGCGACGAGTGCGTAGGCCCACTGCGCTTTGTTGTTAAGCGCACGAAATTCCTCCCATACAATGGATCCGAGGTCTTGTTGAGAATCGGTCTCGCGCGTGGCTTCGATAAGGGAAGTCAGGAGTCCTCGCTTGGCCTTGCGGAGAAAAGTGAAGCGGATCGCTTCGTCGGACTTCTGCTCAAGGCGAAACAGGCAGCCATGCTTCTTGAGTCGTGAGATCAGTTCACTTAGTTCGTATTCATCTAACCGGCCGCGTAAGTGCATTTCCTCCAGCCGCCCTCCAAGATTGCGGGTGGAAGACCCGAGCCGGGACTGGATCTGCTTCCACTGATTGGTATCGACGGCCGCAAAAATAGTGAAGTTTGGGTTTTTTCGTTGAAAGTGCCTTACCAGCCTAAGATATTCGGAGAGCGTCTCATTACTGGAGATGGAGTCGACTTCGATAAAGACGTGCGTAAACGGCTCCTGGCCAGCGGCCGAAAGGGACGACACTTCGGAGAGGGCGGCACCGAGTCCAAGGGGAAGCGCAAGCAGATCTACGACGGGGATCGCCGCAGCTCGCAACTCACGGATCATTCTTCGGCAAAGCGTCGTCTTTCCACTGCCACGATGACCGTAGAGAGCGACGACGCGAAATCCGGTGCGGGGACTGCGGATGTCTGCCAAAAGGCGCTCGCGCCATGCCTTCTGTGATTCACCGCGTTCGTTAGACCACGTCCGCACAAACTGAGTACGTGGAATGTCGAGTTCCGCAGCGATATCCCCATCGCTAGCAGACCCGCCTGAATAGAACGCTCTCGGGTTGCTTGGCTGAGGGCGTTGACCACGGCCAAGAGAGTGTGCGCGCAGATCGTCGACGCTATCTTGAACATACCAATCGTTCTTGTTGGCAATAGGAAGCTCGCTCCAGAACTCCGAACCCACGGCGATCCCATCGCGTGGAGCGTGACTTGAGATCTTATCCGCACGCAAGACGGCGCCACCAACAGCCGGTCGGAATTTCGCTCTCAGGACTGGACCGGTAGACACTCCTATGCGAAGGGGTATTTGGCTCGCGGCTGCGAGTTCAGAAAGTTGCTTTACGACGCTCCAGGTCGTAGCGCTGGGGTGATGGATCTTTTGTAGGAAGGCGACGTAGCCGCCATCGCCCGCAGGCCCGAAATCGTCGGGCCGGCAGTTGTTGTTAGTCAAAACACACTCGAAAATTCCCGAAAGACTGTTAACAAGATCATTCTGGACATCGGGTCCGCATTCAGAATACCTTTCAATGTCGAAGCAGATAATATCGGCTGTTTGGGCATGCTCATGTGCGTGGTTGAACTGGAACTGGAGGTTTTCTGGCTGGCCATATCCAGGGGCGATGATTCGATGATATTCGAGCTGAGTGCGCTTGACCTTGCCTTGCTCTTTTGGTCCAAAGATTTTCGCGAAACTCTTCTGCGAGGCGATTGCATCTTCTCGGACCACAGGTTCGACAAGAACGTTTCCTTTAGCCGCGTCGAGGTTTGCCATTCTGGCGGCTATGTTCATTGCCAATGCAGTAACGTTCCATCGGTTCACGTCCTTCACCCGATCGAGGCGCCCGCGTCCTACTGCGATACTCACTTGAATACCAGCGTCGCTAAGCGCCGAAATGAGGTCGTTGGCCGCGTGGATGGCCTCATCGACGGTCCGTACGGCAATCGCGCCTCCGTACGGGCTAGGAAACCAGTCCTGCTCTTCGTTATCCGCTAAACACCGCAAGTCCAGATCCAAATGATCGAAGAGCGCTTGTGCCTCGTCAGCTGGCGTCCCAGGTCCTAGGGACCAAAGCTTTACAAAGACGACATAGGATCGCTGGGACGCTGGAGGGAAGGTCGTGGTGGGCATGCGGGGCCATCGACTTCTATCTTGGCGGGCAGGTGCCGGTCATCACGGGGGCTTGAGCCGTGCCAGCGGTGATTAGAGCGACGACCGTGCCGCGAATCAAGGCATGCTTCATCAGTTCCTCCACTGGGCAGAATTGTTCGAATCCAGCCAAGGCCGCAATCCGCAAGCGTGTTTAACCCTTTCACTTGCTGGTTGCAAACATCAAACTGGACACCCCCCTAGAACTTGGGGGCGGGGTTTCTGCCGCCGCGTATCTCCCGCCGCTGCTGTGAGCAAGTTTGTCAGCAAGAAGCGGATTGGGCGATCAGCCAGCGTTTCGGGACCGCACGAAGTCCACATCGAGGATGGGCGTAGCGTGGTCGCGCAACTTTGCCAGCGGATACGCCAGTCCGTACTGCGTTACTCGTCGTGGCGTAGGCGACAACCTCATGGCCCACGAACACTGGCGATCCGCTCATCCCCGCCGAAATTGGAATGCTCAGCTCGAGATGGGTCGAAACGAGCGTGACATGGCCCTTGAGCAGCCGCATCTCTTGGGCATCTCTTTGCCGTTGTTCCAAAGCTCATGGCTGGGAAGGCCTATCAGTTGAACGTCCTCGCCCGCATGCACGTCGGCATCGGAGAGACGCAGGAACTTCGTGCGCTCTAGGTTGACGTGGAGAAGCGCAAGGTCGCAGCCCGGAAACGCCGCGAAGGTGAGTGATCCAGCAGACCTGTTGCTTGCCTTCGACTTGGACGACCGCGATGAGTGTGCTCATCAATTGGACCGGTGCACAACGGATTTCGAATCCGCTGTTCGCCGTTGCTAAGTCTTTGTTCCCCTTGCATTGATGTACTTGATCACGCGACAGTGTCAGCACCCGGCAACCCTCACACCCAAATTTCGCAAGGATCAATGCCATGAGTGACGAGTTCATTGACGAGCGCAGCGGCCTTGTTCTCACCCGAAGCGAGAAGGCAATCGGCGCGGCCCGTCACAAGATCAGGCAACGCGGAAGGCAGATGCAGCGATGCACGTTGCGTTCAAGCGATCTGCTTGCACTTGCTCAGCCAATTGCAGAGGCATCAACATGACCACGAGTGATACGCACGAGCCTAGCTGGTTGAAGAACCACGTGCCCGCGCCGCCGCAGCGCTGGAAACCGGGCCAGTCGGGCAACCCCGCCGGCAAGAAGAAGGGCACGCTGAACAAGAAGACGCTGGCAGCGCAAGCAATCGTTGACGAGGCCGGAGCCATCTTGGACGTAGTCGTCGCGAAGGCCAAGGCCGGAGACATGACGGCGGCGGCGCTGATCATCAACAGATTGATCCCGACGCTTCGGCCGCGCGCCGAGCGCGTGAACTTCGAGCTCGACACCAAGGGCTCACTGACCGAGCAAGGCGAACAGGTCTTGCAGGCGATGGCTGATGGAGAGCTCGACCCGGACACATCGAAGATGGTTTTGGACAGCATCGGTGCATTCGCCGGGCTCAAGCAGATTGACGAGCTGGCCGCCCGTATCGAAGCGTTGGAAGGGCGCGCATCCCGCAGCGGATCGACCTCCATCGGAGCGTCACGGGGAGGTGTGCTGTGTGTCTGAACCCCGACAATGAGAAACCGCTGATGTTCGGGCGCTTTCAGCTTGTGGGCGCCAACGCCACGTCGTGTCCCGATAAGTTTGTGGTGATCGGAAACGCCAGCGACTATTCCGCCGCTGTTCAACGCACCATCTGTCGTAAGCGAAGCCCTCGGGAAGACGATTTGGCGCTGTGGGAGAGGGTCTTGGCGACCTCGCGCGCGATCGACATGCGTCAGAACCGCAACGACCCATGGGGCGGCACCCACGGAGGCCTGATCAAGTGCCACTACGAATCGAATCAAGTCGATGAAGACTTGCGAGCCGACGACCTGGTCAACTTCAAGCGATTGTTGTTCCGCTTGGTCGAGAACGACAAGGAAGACTGGCGCGTGCGGGACTACGCGTCGGAATTGCTCATTCAGATGGCGTTCGGCGCCGCGCAGGATTCAACGCACACTACGAGGGTGCAATGAGAGCAAGCGTATCCCTCGCAACGCTTCGGCGACTCGAGACGATGGAGACCCCGCGCGTCGCCTCGCGTGGTGGGTTGCTGATCGTCCCGAAGATGCTAGCGCTTGATGAATGGGAGCGTGCCGCTCAAGAATGGGCGCGACGCTTCACGCAGCTGGACCCTAAAGATGCGCCGCAGGTCGCACCTGGCAAGGATCCGCATGACGTGAGCCATCGTTACCGATCAACCCTCCGATAGCGCTAACCCCCGAGCAGCAGTATCAGCGGCCCCAAGCACTGTCCGACGCCAATGGCGTGCGCAAGAAACAAGAGATGGCGGCTCGACGGGCGGGTGGGGCCCTCTTCGATACGCCTGAACAATGCGGTACCCTCCGCGTCGTCGCATGGGAGCAGGGAAGGAGGGGGTTTGGCCGACGCGGAACGTTTGGCGCGGCAAAAAGTACTTCACGTGGAAGTCGGTTAGTTGCTTGTCGCCGACCCGAGGAGGCAGCGCGCACGGCATCGACGCTGCCAGAAAAACTAGAGCGGCAGCGGCAATCGCGCTCGCTCGAATCGAAGTGCGATGAGGCTTGACGCGACTCGATCAAGCCAGCCGAGATATCGATCGGCAGGAGGATGCGTTGCTCCACGAATCAGCGGCGACTTCAGCAGTGCATAGAGCAGATGCCTCTTTCTACCGTTCGGTGGCACCTTACTTAACTCTCATGAAAGACGATGATGAGCACCCAAGTCTTGTGGCGTCGCCTGACCCGCACCGACTTCAATGCCATGCATGGGCAGGCCTCGCCTTACGGACGCGGCGGAGGCGCCATGCATATAGCACTAGGCGTTCGGACCGACGAGTTCCCAATTGATTTGTTTCTTAACGCCCCAGGCAAGAAGGAAGTAACCATTGCAGCTTCGGCGGGGCCAGAAAACGGCGGGAGGGAAGCTCTCACGATTAGTAGCAACCCACATCGTAGAGGCGGGGAATGGCTAGTTCGCGACCAGTTTAGTCATCGCCATCCAGCATGGTCAGAGGCCGCGGGCTTCCCAACGGTGTACCAGGACGACAAGCCCATTTGCATACTGCTTTTCAGAGTGGGACAAAGCTTCCACGCCCGCTTTCTTGGCAGCGCACAGATGCGCAAACTAAACAAAGAAGCCATACCACGCGAATTTTTCTCCAAACCAAAAGGAATCACTTCTGCCCTCCCGGCCATGCTGGCCGCCTTCAACGTTCCTTCCCAAACACCTATTGACCTCTTCGACGAGTTTGCTGCGGATTACCAATCGGCAGTGTTTGATCCATCCAGTGTCATCGACGGGCGCCAGCGAATAGTTGCGGCCATCTTGTTGCGGCAAGGGCAGAGCGCATTCCGGCACAAGCTGCTGAACGCCTACGGCAACCGATGCGCCGTAACTCGCTGCTCAACACCATGGGTCTTGGAGGCAGCCCACATATCGCCCTATCGTGGGATCAAAACAAACGCAATCTCCAATGGCCTTTTGCTCCGCGCCGATATTCATACACTGTTCGATCTCGGGCTTATCTCCGTTAAGCCAAGCGATTTGCGAATCCGCGTGGCCAAGGCGCTCCGCCGGTCTTCATACTCTCGATTCGATGGCCATGAGTTACTTATCCCGACGAATAAGGCTTACCGGCCAAGCCTTGCGGCTCTGACACAGCACTACGCATTGTTCGAACAATAGCGTGCCAGGAAGCAGCTCCTGATTTCTCCCCTAATTGAACCTGAGAAACGATTCATGGAAACAGAAAAGTTGCAGCTTGCGGCGCCAGACATCGCAGGCGAGCGGCAGGAGGTCCTGTTGCGTCTATTCCCTGAAGCTGCAGCCGAGGGAGGAAGCATTGATTTCGATCGATTGCGGCTGACCCTTGGTAGCGCTGTGGCCGTTGGGAAGGAGCGTTTTGGCCTGACTTGGCCTGGAAAGGCAAATTGCTTCAAGGCCATCCAGGCGCCAAGCATTGGGACGTTGCTGCCATGCAAAAACAAAAGTCTTGATTTCGACCGCGCGGGAAACTTGATAATCGAAGGTGACAACCTCGAAGTGCTCAAACTGCTTCAGAAAGCATATCTGGGCAAGGTAAAGATGATCTATCTTGATCCGCCGTACAACACTGGCAACGACTTTATCTACCCAGATGATTATTCCGAGAGTTTGCAGACATACTTAGAGTACACGGGTCAGATTGACTCAGAAGGGCGCAGATTTGGTACGAACACGGACACTGGAGGCCGTTTTCACTCCAAATGGTTGAGCATGATGTACCCGCGACTGTATCTTGCGAGAAATTTGCTGACAGAGGCGGGAGCAATCTTCGTCTCGTGTGACGACTGCGAAGTACACAATCTGCGCGCGCTAATGAATGAAGTTTACGGGGAAGAGAATTTCATTGCGCAGTTCGTTTGGAAGGCCCGAAAGTTCAGCGACACGCGAGCCGTTACGAACGTATCCACTGACCACGAATACATAATCGCTTATTCGAAGAGTGATGAATTCGCATTGCGAGGATCCGAGAGGGACGAGTCCAAATTCGCGAATCCTGACCTTGATCCGTGCGGCCCATGGATGAGTAGAAGTATTCTTGGCTTGGCAACAAAGGATCAGCGCCCGAATCTGCACTATGACATCGTCGAACCGACGACTGGTCGCACTTTCGCGCCCAACCCGGCGACCGGCTGGAGATACTCGCGTGAAAAGATGGCTCAGCTTGTCGAGGATGGACGAATCATTTTTCCAAGGAAAGAGGATGGGAGGCCAAGAGAAAAGAAGTATCGGAAAGAAATGCAGTCGGAGCGTATCGCGTTTCGGTCGATCATCGACGACGTTCACACCGCAGACGGAACGCAGGAAGTTCGGGCGCTCTTTGGAGCAGATGTCTTTTCTTTTCCTAAACCATCAAAGCTAATCAAGACACTTATCCAGCAGGTATTGGAAAATGGAGAGATCGTTCTCGACTTCTTTGCAGGCTCGGGGTCGACCGCGCATGCTGTACTGGATTTCAATAGCGAGACGGGCGGCACGTGCAAGTACATCCTGGTCCAGCTTCCCGAGATCACCAACCGAGAGGACTATCCGACAATTGCAGACATATGTGAAGAACGGGTTCGCCGCGTTGCCGCTCAGCAAGCGGCCGAACAAACGGCGAAGCTCGACCTGAGTGGCACCGCTGATCAAGATCGCGGATTCCGAGTGTTTAAGCTTGCAGAATCCAACTTCAAGACTTGGCAGGCAAGCGCCTCGAAAGACGCGAAAGCTCTCGAGACTCAGCTCGAACTACACGTCGAACATATTCGGACCGGGCGCACTGCCGACGATCTCCTTTTCGAAATTCTTCTAAAGAGCGGATTCCCCCTGACAACCCAGGTCGAAAAACTCGACCTAGCTGGCACGCCTGTGTACAGCGTGGCAGAGGGCGTCCTAATGATCTCCCTTGAGCGCGCGCTCACCACGGAAGTCGTCCGTGCAATGGCGGCGAAGAAGCCGGAGCGCGTCGTCTGCCTGGACGAGGGGTTTGCAAACAACGACCAGCTCAAAGCCAACGCCGTACAGATCTTCAAGACGCAGGGCGTCATTAGCTTCAAGACGGTCTAAGGACAGGGCGCATGAAGCTGCAGTTCGACGCCAATCAACAGTTCCAGCTTGACGCTGTTTCGGCGGTCACCGATCTGTTCGATGGACAGCCTGAGGGCGCCCCCGACTATGCCGTGATCCAGATGGACGCAGGCGCCGGGCTGTTTGCCGGCCAAGACCGAAGCGACCTCGGCGCCGGAAACCGGCTTCTTCTTGCCGAGGAAAACCTGCGTGAAAACTTGAGGTCCGTTCAGGCGCGTAACGACATCGACGTTGCCGACCCCACGGTGCCGGCGGAGGCCTGGGAATTGTTCGATAGCGCCGCCAATCAGACGCGGCGCTGTCCGCACTTTTCTATCGAGATGGAGACCGGCACCGGCAAGACATATGTCTACCTACGCACCATCTTTGAGCTATCAAAGCGGTACGGCTTCCAGAAGTTCATCATCGTCGTGCCAAGCGTGGCCATCCGCGAGGGCGTTCTTAAGAACATCGAGATCACTGGCGAGCATTTTCGGGCGCTCTACAACAACCTGGCGTTCGAGCATTTTGTCTACGACGCGAAGAAAGTGAACCGGCTACGCCAGTTCGCCACCAGTGACACGCTGCAGATCCTCGTCATCAACATCGACGCCTTCCGCAAGAACTTCACCGGCACCGAGGCTGAGCAGAAGAGCAACGTCATCTACAAGGAAAGCGACAAGCTCTCCGGTCGGCAGCCAATCGAGTTTGTTCAGGCCGCTCGGCCGATCGTCATCATCGACGAGCCGCAAAGCGTCGATTCCACCGATAAGGCGCAGGAGGCCGTTAGAGCGCTCAACCCGCTCTGCACGTTGCGCTACTCAGCGACACACCGAAACCCCTATAACTTGATTTATCGCCTGGATCCTGTCCGTGCCTTTGAGCTTCGCCTCGTGAAACAGATCGTCGTCGCTAGCGCTGCTGCAGAGGGAGCGGCGAACGACGCCTTTGTCCGGGTAGAGGGCATTGACTATAGAAACGGAATCAAGGCGAAGTTGCGCATACACGCGCAAACCGCCAACGGGCCGAAGGATAAGGTGGTCACCGTCAAGAACGGCGCCGATCTGTTCGCGCTTTCGAATGAGCGGGCTAGCTATGCACAGGGCTACTCAGTCGCGGAGATCAACGCCGAACCCGGTAGCGAGTTCATCCGCTTTAGCAATGGCCGAACGCTCAAGCTGGGAGATGAGCAGGGCGGCCAGCGCGATGATGTGTGGCGCGTTCAGATCAAGCACACCATCAAGAAGCACCTCGATAAAGAGCTGCAGGTTCGCTCACGAGGCATCAAGGTCTTGAGCCTGTTCTTTATTGACCGGGTCGCCAACTACCGCGACTACGACGGATCAGGCCAGCCAATCAAGGGCAAGTTCGCTCAAGTGTTCGAAGCGGAGCTGGCGACATTGGCAAAGGACACACGCTATCGCGAGCTGGAGTGGCTCCAGCAACCGGTCGAGAAGCTGCACAACGGGTACTTCGCGCAGGACAAGAAGGGCATCCTCACGGACACTCGCGGCGACACACAGGCTGACAATGAGGTCTACAACCTCATCATGAAGGAGAAAGAGCGGCTGTTGTCGTTGGATGAACCACTCCGGTTCATCTTCAGTCACTCTGCCCTTCGAGAGGGCTGGGACAACCCCAACGTATTCCAGATCTGCACGCTCAACGAAACGCAGAGCGCCTTAAAGAAGCGGCAAGAGATCGGCCGCGGTCTGCGCTTGCCAGTCGACCAGGACGGACAGCGCGTCTTCGACGAAATCGTCAACAAGCTCTATGTGGTGGCGAACGAAAGCTATGAGGACTTCGCCCGGGCGCTGCAGACGGAGTACGAGGAAGAATGCGGTGTGACCTTCGGGAAAGTGCCGCTAAGTGCCATTGCGAAGCTCTTCTGCGTCGTCGATGGCAAGGAAGAGTCCATCGGACATGAGGCTGCAACGGCAATACGGGCGAGTCTCGTGGAGCAGAAAATGCTCGATGCTGATGGCCGAATTCAAGCTGCGTTCGATCCCAAGAAGGCAGGCTTCAAGCTCTCGCTGCCCGAGGCGCATCAAGACCTCGCCCCAGCGCTCGTTGACCTGCTGTCTTCGTACCAAATTGAGCGACATATCCGCCGCGAGCAGGACGACAGACTCAATCGTCTCAAGAAGGAAGTGGCGATCAGTCCCGAGTTCGTCGCACTCTGGGAGCGGATCAAGCCAAGGACGACGTACCGGGTCGAGTTCGAGACGGACGAGCTTCTTATGCGTGCGGTCGCAGCGCTGAAGAAAATGGAAAAGATTGAGATTCCAAAAATTTCAGTCATCGCCGGGCAGCTTGGGGTCGTCAAGGGGGGGGTCACGGCGCAAGCTGTCTCGGTTGCTCACGAAGAAGTTTCTCTCGGCTATCTGCCGGTTCCGGATGTGCTCGCTTACCTGCAGAACGAGACCGAGCTCACCCGTTCGACGCTTGTCCGCATACTCAAGACTTCCCGCCGGCTGGCGGAGCTCTTCAACAACCCACAGCGCTTCATGGACAACGTGGCCGCGATCCTCAGGCACGAATTGCACCAGCTCCTTGTTGACGGCATCAAGTACGAGCGGATTGACTGTGGGTCTGGTGCCGAGTGGGAGATGGTGCTGTTCAAGAACGAAGAGTTGATCAACTATCTGACTGCACTCCAGGTGAACAAGTCGGTCTACGAGTACGTAACGTATGACTCCGAGATTGAGCGCGAGTTTGCAAAACGGCTCGACGAGCGTGCGGACATCAAGCTCTTCGTCAAGCTTCCGCGCTGGTTCGAAATCGATACGCCAGTCGGCAAGTACAACCCGGACTGGGCCATTCTCAAACACGACGGCCAGGCTCTCTACGTAGTGCGCGAGACAAAGGGCACGCGAGACTTCCTGAAATTGCGAACCTCAGAGGCAGACAAGGTCAGGTGTGGGCAGAAGCACTTCGAGGCGATTGGCGTGCCGTTCGCTGTTGCCGTGACGGCGGATGACGTTTAGTTGCGTCGAGCTGACAATTGCTTTTGAATGCGGCAGGCACGCAGTACCATTCGCCCCGCGGGGTGCCCGAGAGAATCGAGAGCTCATGCGGCTCTCACCCGGCCCCGGCACATCAACAACTCACTTGATGGAGAGAATCAACATGGCAACTGCGAAGAAGGCCGCCAAGAAACCGGCGGCGAAGAAGGCCCCGGCCAAGAAAGCCCCGGCGAAGAAGGCGCCGGCCAAGAAGGCCCCGGCCAAGAAAGCCGCCCCGGCCAAGAAGGCTGCGACGAAGGCGGCCCCCGCCAAGAAGCGCACCCCCAACGCGGCCTTCATGAAGGCGATGACGCCGAGCGCGGCCCTCGCTGCGATCGTCGGCGACAAGCCGCTGCCGCGCACCGAGGTGACGAAGAAGGTGTGGGAGTACATCAAGAAGAACAAGCTGCAGGACGCGGTCAACCGCCGGATGATCAATGCCGACGCCAAGCTGAAGGAAATCTTCAAGAAGGCGCAGGCATCGATGTTCGAGATGACCAAGATGATCAATGCCCACTTGAAGTAGGTCGCTACCATCCCGGCCATCGCCAATCTGAAAGAGCCGACTACACGTCGGCTCTTTTCGTTGTTCGTACGCCGCAGCTGAAAGGCGGGCTTGGAGGCATCGAACAACGGGCGGTCTGCTGCATGGCGAGCTCTCTCGGCTAAACACGGGACGGCCCCGCTGAATCAAACGCGAGTCAATTTGTCGGAATTGTTTGTTAGTTCGACTCCGATAAGGACAACTTATCCGCGGGTCGGGCGCGCACGGCGCTCGTATCGAATGGACGTTTCGTGAGCTGTGTGAGCGCCAAATCAGCACCAGCAGGAGACTCGACAAGCCCGGCAGCCTACTCCGCGAGAGGCTCCTGCATTCAACGCCCGCCCCGTGCGGGCGTTGTCTTTGGCCCTCTGCGTCGATCCACTTCTACGGGACAGCGGTGCTCGATCTGTTGAAGCTTCATCCATCGCACTGTCGCGATGCATCAACGGAGATCGACATGACCGAGCAAACCAACGCCAAGCCCGAAGGCAAGTGCGCGAAGCTGCATGCGATGTGGCAAAAGACCGGCGGTGGCGCACTTCTGCCGCGCGCGTTCGCCATCGAGCTTGCTGTCGCAGAAGGCGTGAATCCTTCGACGGCGCGGACTCAATATCAAATCTGGTTCAAGCGCATGCAGCAGGTTGAAACGGTGGAACCCTCGTCGGCAGAGCCGCCCGCAGAGCCGCCCGTGCAGTGACCACATTGCCGCTCAGCGACAAGCCGCCTTCGGGCGGCTTTTTGTTGGGCGGGGACGTCAGCTCACACCGATCAAAGTTGATCCATCGCTCCTGACCCACACGCCGATGCGGCACCCACTAAAGACGTTCCCACTCATGATGATGCCGGACACCTTTAGAGCTTCGCCGCCTTGATTGCGCAACTCGATCGCAGGGTGGTCCACGCACTTGACGAAGTATCCGGTGGGCGTGTACAGCTCAGCGGCAGCCCTGAACGCATCGCCAGGCTGATGACGGATCTCGAAGACGACCTTGCCGGCCATTTTGCAAACGGTCAACTGCGGCAAAGCGGCGATTTCGAGGCCCGCTTTCTTCCCGTCTTCAGTGGCGAAGATTCGGGTGCCATTGACCTTCGCCAGGTACGTGCCATCAGGATGAAAGATGGGAATCTCTGTCGTGAATCCCAAGGCCTGATCACGCACTAACGAAATCAACGGCGTGTCGTCGTACTGGAGAATTGTGGGGACATTGATGAACGTATTTGTCGCAAGAACTACTTTCGGAGAGGGCTGATAGAACATCTGATCCACGATCGTTCTCCTAGTGCATTCGATATGGTACGTAACGCTGGCAATGTCCCAGAAACTGTTGAACGCGTGACCTGAAGGTGGCGGCTCCTTTCGCCTGCATGTGAAATGCAGGTGCTGCCAAGCAAAGAAAGGAACCACCGAAATGAAGTCTCGCACGAAGCC
>Ga0184637_10000769_pt1 | contig 22992 bp, 17 predicted proteins | sample PLM3_127_b2_FD_133143 | JGI IMG/M metagenome (GOLD analysis project Ga0184637, IMG submission 133143) | Groundwater sediment microbial communities from an aquifer in East River, Colorado, USA - PLM3_127_b2 | ecosystem: Environmental > Terrestrial > Soil > Riparian zone | place: USA: East River... | reverse complement strand
CGGGGAATGACGAGCCGCACAGCAAAATTTTCCCATCGACGCATTTTGGCTACCGCAAGGTGAAAGTGGAACGCCCCCTCCGTGATGAGCAGGGCGAGGTTATGACCGACCGGCGCGGCGACCCGCAGCCCGATCCCGACCTGCGCGACACCGAGAATGTGCCGCTGAGCGAGAGCATCGACACCTACTTCGACCGCCAGGTCCAGCCCTACCTGCCCGACGCCTGGATCAACCACTGGGTCCGTGACCCGAAGGATGGCGAGGTGGGCAAGGTGGGCTACGAGATCAACTTCAACCGCTACTTCTACAGGTACGTGCCGCCGCGGCCGCTAGAGGACATCGAGGCCGACATCAAGGCGGTGGAGCGCGACATCCTCGACATGCTTCGTGAGGTAGCGGGATGATGCTCTCTCCCGAGGCCCTCGCACCCGAGCGGTTTCCGCGATTCAAACCTTATGCGGAATACAGAGAAACGCGTGCCGCGTGGTTGGGAGCAGCACCAGCCGGCTGGAACGAGCGCAGATTAAGAGCGAGCGTGTCCACTTGCCAGAACGGCATTTGGGGCGATGAGCCTGATGGAATAAATGACGTGATCTGCATGAGAGTTTCCGACTTCGACCGCGGCGCGTTGCGAGTGCATATGAGCAATCCTACGATCAGATCCATCCCGCCAGGAGACCACCCAAAGAGGCTGCTGGCGCACGGCGATCTGCTCCTGGAGAAGTCTGGTGGTGGGGAGCGCCAGCCGGTTGGAGCCGTCGTCCTCTACGACTGGGACGTACCAGCAGTCTGCTCCAACTTCATCGCCAGGATGACGGTCGCACCGGGATACCAGCCGGGATTCCTCGCTTATTTGCACGCCACACTTTATTCCGCGCGGGTGAACACGAAGTCGATCAAGCAATCGACGGGTATTCAGAATCTCGATTCCGACTCGTACCTAGATGAAGTCGTTTGCTTCCCGAGCCTTAACGAGCAGCGAGCCATCGCCGACTTCCTCGACCGCGAGACGGCAAAAATCGACACCCTGGTGGCGAGGAAGCAGCGTCTGATCGAGCTGCTTCAAGAGAAGCGCGCCGCCCTCATCACCCGCGCCGTCACGCGGGGTCTCGACCCCGATGTGCCCCTGCGGGATTCCGGCGTGCCGTGGCTCGGTTCAGTGCCCGCGCACTGGCGAGTGCGACGGCTCAAGTTCGCAGCACGTCTGGAGAGCGGGCACACCCCGAACCGGGAGGTCTCTGAGTACTGGGAGAACTGTACGATCCCTTGGATTTCGCTGAACGACGTCAGCTATCTCGCGGCCCACGATTACGCCTATGAGACGGTGAACTACATCAACGAGCTGGGCCTCGCGCACTCCTCGGCGCGGATGCTGCCGCCAGGGACCGTCGTACTATCGCGGGACGCGACGATCGGGAGGTGCGCGATTCTCGGGAAAAGTATGGCCACGTCGCAGCACTTCGTGAACTGGGTCTGCAGGCCTGAGATGCTCCCCGAATACCTGCTGCTGGTCTTCCGCGGACCGATGCAGCAGGAGTTCGAGCGGCTCACAATGGGGGCTACCCTGCGCACTATTGGGATGCCGGACGTGAAGAGCTTCGTCGCCCCAGTGCCGCCGGTCGCTGAGCAGCGCGCCATCGTCGACAGTGCACACGAAGGCGCCAGCGCCATCGATCGGCTCACCGAGCGGGTTCGGGAAGGGATCGAGCGACTGCGCGAGTACCGGGCGGCGCTAATCACCGCGGCCGTCACCGGCAAGATCGACGTGCGAGGCGAAGTCGTGTGAACCCCCAAGTTAGCGAGAAGCGCTTCGAGGAATCCATCGAGGAGGCTCTGGCCGGCCCGCCCACGCCGGGGGGGCCGCCCGAACCAGGGCGGCTCGGAGACCCGCGCGACCCCTACGGCACCGTTCGCGCCCGCGGCTACCGCCGCCGCGCGCCCGAGGACTATGACCGACGCCTTTGCCTCATACAACGCGACGTGGTGGATTTCGTCCAGGCGACCCAACCGAAGACGTGGCTGCGGCTCGCCGAGCACCATGGCGCATTCCAGACCGGCGAGCGCTTCCTCACTCGCCTGGCGAGCGAGGTGACCCGCCGCGGCACGCTCGACGTGCTTCGCAAGGGCATCAAGGACTCCGGCTGCGCCTTCGACCTCGTCTACTTTCCCCCGGCAAGCCACCTCAACCCCGAGGTCCAGCGCCGCTATGAGAACAACATCTTCAGCGTCGTCCGCCAGCTCCGTTTCAGCGAGAAGCATGCCGACGCCCTCGACCTAGCCCTCTTTCTCAACGGGCTGCCTCTGTTCACGGTGGAGCTCAAAAGCCCGCTAAATGGCCAGGACGTGCGGGATGCGATTGTGCAGTACCAACGAGACCGCGACCCGCGCGAGCCCCTGTTCGCTTTCGGTCGCTGCCTCACCCATTTCGCCGTGGACCCCGACCTTGTCTACGAGTCGACCCGTTTGCAGGGTCAGGCAACGCGCTTCTTACCCTTCAACCGGGGCAAGTTCGGCGGGGCCGGCAACGAGCCCGTGTTGTCCGATTACGCGACGGCCTACCTCTGGAAGGAGGTCTGGTCGCCTGACAGCGTGCTCAACCTCGTCCAGTCGTTCGTCCACCAGTACGACGTCGAGGACGAGCGCGGCAAAAGGACGGGCCAGAAAGAGCTGATCTTCCCCCGTTACCAGCAGCTCGACGCTGTGCGTCGGCTCGTGGCCCACGCCCGGGAGCAGGGGTCGGGCCACCGCTACCTGGTCCAGCACAGCGCCGGCAGCGGCAAGTCGAACTCCATCGCCTGGCTCGCCCACCAGCTCTCGACCCTGCACGATGCCGATGACCGCAGGGTCTTCGACTCCATCGTCGTCATCACCGATCGCCGCGTGCTCGACCGCCAGCTCCAGCAGACGGTGCGACAGTTTCAGCAGACGGCTGGCATCGTCGAGAACATCGACCGCACGTCACGCCAGCTCAAAGAAGCCCTGGAAATGGGCAAGACGATCATCGTCACGACACTGCAGAAGTTCCCGGTGATCGCCGAGCAGATCGGCGAGCTCCCGGGGAAGCGGTTCGCGATCATCGCCGATGAGGCCCACTCCAGCCAGAGCGGCGAAGAGGCGGGGCGAAGCCTGAAAGCTGTCTTCGCTCCGCACGACCTGGCGGAGGCAGAGCATGAGGACGAATCGGAAGAGGACGGCGAGGACTTCTTCCTCGCCGAGATGCGGAAGCGGCAGTTCGTCAACCTGCCGAACGTCTCAACGTTCGCGTTCACCGCGACGCCCAAGCCGAAGACACTGGAGCTGTTCGGCACGAGGCGCCCCGACGGTTCGTTCGTGCCCTTCAGCCTCTACTCGATGCGCCAGGCGATCGAGGAGGGGTTCATCCTCGACGTGCTGCAGAACTACACGACCTACCGATCGTACTGGCGGCTGTTGAAGACCGCCCAGGAGGACCCGCGGTACGAGAAGGAAAAAGCGACCAATCTGCTCCGCAGCTTTGTCGACCAGAACGAGTTGGTCATCGAGAAGAAGGTCGCCATCATGGTCGACCACTTCCATAGCCAGGTCGCGCATCGGATCGAGGGAAAAGCGAAGGCGATGGTCGTTACCCGCTCGCGCCTCCATGCGGTCCGCTACAGGCTGGCCCTGGACCGTCATCTCAAGGAAAGCGGGGTGCCTTACCGAGCACTGGTGGCCTTCTCCGGCACGGTCCGCGACCCGAGCAATGGCCTCGAATACACCGAGGCGCAGATGAACGGGATACCTGAACGGCAGACGGCAGAAACGTTCAAGGGCTCCGAGTATCGGTTCCTGGTGGTGGCAGAAAAATTCCAGACCGGCTTCGACCAACCCCTCCTCCATACGATGTATGTGGATAAGAAGCTCAGCGGCCTCCACGCCGTCCAGGCGCTGTCGCGCCTCAACCGCGTGCACCCTGAGAAGACCGACACGATGGTCCTGGACTTCGTGAACGAGGCGGACGACATCCGCGACGCATTTCAGCCGTACTATGAGACGACGATTCTTTCCGAGGCGACCGACCCGAACCTGCTCTACGACCACCAGCGAAAGCTTCTCGACTTTGGCCTGTTCGGCGAGGACGAGGTCGACAGGTTCGCGGAGCTGCTACGCGCTGGCGCGACCATGGATCGCCTCATCGCCGCGCTTGCGCCCATCGTTGACCGCTTCGAGGCAGAGGATGAAGACCAGCAGGCCGACTTCCGAGGCACGCTGAACGACTTCATCCGCCTATTTGCCTTCCTGTCCCAGGTCGTTACCTTCGCCGACGCCAGCCTGGAGAAGCTCTACCGGTTCGGCCGCCTGATGCTCCGTCGGCTGCCGTCATCTGCGGAATCGCTGCCCCGAGACGTGACGGCGGCCGTCGACATTGACTCCTATCGCATACAGAAGACCAGCGAAGGCGAGGTCCAGCTCGACCGTGGCACCGGTGAGCTGGGTCCGATGCGGCCCAAGGACCGCCACGGCGCCGCCGCAAGTGAGCTGGAGGCCCTATCCCAGATCGTCCGCGAGCTGAACGAGCGCTTCGGCACCGAGTTCACCGACGAGGACAAGGTCTTCATCCAGGCCCTGGAAGAGCGGCTTTCGGGCGACGATGCCTTGCGTACCGCGGTAAACACTAACCCCCCGGAAAACGCGCGCCTGACTTTCGAACTGCGAGCGCGCGACCGCATCCAGGACCTCATCGACACGGACTTCGACTTCTACAAGCGCGTCACCGACGACGAGGCCTTCGCGAAGTTCTTCCTCGACTGGCTATTCGAACGGTACAGGAGGGAGGGGACGGGAGGTCAGTAGTGGGGAAGGCAGCACGCCAGCTCGTCGGCGCGTTGAAGGGACGCCCGCTGCGACAAGGAAGGCACAGATCGGAGATACGATGCGTTCGTCGTGTGCATCCGTGCGCTGTTTTTCGTTATAGCCCGCTGGTCGCCTTGAAGCGGTGGATGCTATGCGCCGACGGACGAGAGAATCTTTGCTCCGCCCGGATTCAGCAGTTGGGGCAATTTCTGCGGAATGGAATCGCGGCTCTCGAACACTTCGACCAAATCGGTGTCACGGTGTAGCCAGTCAAGTGCCCTCGGGAAGTCTGCACGATCGGCTGGCTTGGGGACTTGTACCGCCATCGCGAGCTTGGCATCCTTGTACTTCGGCAATGTCTTCAGGTCCGCATTATCTGCGTAGCAAGCTTTGGCCACCGTAACCTGCTGCTCGAAGCCTGCAACGCTGGCGAACGAGACCGCACGCCAGAGGACCATGGCGCTTTCACTCCGATACGAGACGGCCACCCGGACCGGCTGGAAAGTTTCCTCTTCGACGTAATTGACTCGGATGTCCTGTGCCCCCGCTGTCTTGGCCAGACCTCCTAACTGGCTGACCAGTGCACGCGTGAACTGGACCGTCGAGGAAGCTCGCATAAACGGCTCCGGTGCCACGAGCATGCCGAAGAATCGCTCCAAAGTGAAAGCCGGATCTTGTACACGCACGCCCAACGGCTGGTTTACGACGAGGCTATAGCGAAACTCGGACGCCAAAACTGCGAGTGGCGAATGGTCAATCCTGTCCCATGAGTCAAGAGTCTCTTGGATTGCGTCAAGGTCTCGCCTCAGGCGATCAAGGTCGGCATTTTCGTCGATAGACCGCACTCTTTGCAGATTCTTTGCGAAGCGCCATTGTCGCCCGAGCCACGGATGCCAAACCAGAACTCCTATATTGACACGCTCGCCACGCAGTGGATGACAGTAGCTCACCAAGCTATATTGACCGAGCGCTCCTACCGTTGCCGCCACCGTTTTCTCGCTTGCAGTCATGACCATTGCTGCACCTCAGGAGCCAATTAGAAGTTCGCTGCCAGGACATTTCGAAGCACGGTCCGCCGGTTGAGGACGAAATCCAAAAGCTTGTCTACCAAACCATGCCCTATTCCCCAAGTCGAGGGGTAGTCTTCAAAGCAGGCACGGATAGCATCTTCGGGAAGTGCCTGCACGACGTTCACAAGCGGTTCCACGCGACTCAGTTCAAGTTGGTTCTTGAGGTGACTGGGCAGGTTGTACGGGACACTCGGGGTATCCAGTGCCGCCGAGCTCCAATCGTGCATACCGCAGATGGCAGCTTGATCCACGATGATGAAGTGATTCATCTTTCGCGTAGTGTTGTCAGGAAGGACCTGGTCCAATTGGTACAGATACTGGTTGTGTCCCTCTTGATCGCCGATCTGAAGCCATGCGAGATGGACCGCGGCAGCCGGGAGACTCGCCACATTCTGAATAGCTGGATAGTCCACGGCGGTGAAGTTGTGGCCCGGCGAGTACGTGAATCCAACGTGAAACGGCTGAGTCAACCTCGAGGCGAGATCGGTGGGCAGCAGGCCCGGCTCGACGTAGACGACGGTCCCGCGCACCACCGGGGCTCCAATCAACAAACCCACGCGAGAGGCGACCAATTCTGAATACGTTGACGTAAGGCCATGAGTCGACGGGTGCCACTTCACAAGCCGCAGCACCATGTCGTCGAAATCGCAAACCCGCGGCTGGGAGCCGCCGTTGGGCAGCGGCGTGTGGAACACAGCCACTGCGTTCGGTACAGATTGCTGCCTAGATCCCCCTGCTGTGCCCCCTCAGGGCACCGGATCTGTCCGTGTCTATAGTCAGCCTACTATTCTGCCCATATTTAATCAAATCGCCAGTGCCTTCAGCCGTAGGCTCGGTTCAGGGTCGTCAATCCGATCCGGTACGTCTCAGGCGACCAATCGGTACTGACCCGCGCCCTCACCCAGCTTGCGCCTTCGGCGCGGCAGGAGCTTCTCCCAAGAGGGAGAGGCACCTGTCAATCCGCCGGCGCTGAGCCTGCGGCAGCGAGACGCCGCTTCGCCTCCTCATAGAGGTCCGTGGGCAGCGGGCCCCTCAGCAAAGCATCTACGTTCTGCGCTAGGTGCTGCGGGTTGGTGGTGCCGACGATCGTGGTGTCCAGGTCGGGATTACTGACGGTGAACCGCAGAAGGAACTCCATACGCGGCATGCCGTTCAGTAGGTCGTCGATTTCGACCTCCTGCCACTTGTCCCAGAACCCGCCGCGCTCCCTCGCCGGATCGCCCCGCGCGACCCCGCCTCGGATGACTATGCCGGCGCCGGCTTCGGACGCCTGGTGGATAAGGCTCTCGTGCTCGCGCTGCACCGCCGAGTACGGGACCTGGAAGACGTCGAATACGCCCAGCTCGATCTGCTCTGGCAAGTTCGGCATCGTGCCAGACATGCCGATGAAGCGCACCTTGCCCTGGCGCGATAGATCCTGAAGCGCGTCCAGCCCTCCCTCCTCCAGCTGAGCACGGCTCGGACTGTGGTGGAACTGGACCACGTCGAGGTAATCGGTCTTCATGCGCCGCAGACTCTGCTCGACGCCGGCGACGACGTTCTCCGCGGTGAAGATGTGCGGGGCGCGCATCCCGTTTGCGGCCGCTCCGACCGCACAACCACACTTCGAGGCCAGATAGAACTCCAACCGCCGATGCGAGATGTAGCGGCCGATCCGTTCCTCACTGAGTCCATAGTCGATCGACGTATCGATGTAGTTGACGCCCGCGTCCAGCACAGCGTTCAGGATGCGCTCGGCTTGCTCTTCGGTGCTCTCCCGGCCCGGCAGATCGCGGATTTCCATGGCGCCGTAGCCGAGGGTGGTCACCTGCAGGCCAGTCCGCCCCAACTCTCGTTTCGGTAGATCAGGCAATTCACAGCTCCATCGCTCGAAGTAGCGGCAAGTATATTCGCGTTAGCCAGCCGGCCTGACGGGCACGAAGTTCCATTTGGTCAGAATGCCCTGCCCGACTGGCGAGAGCACGAACGCGACGAACGCGGCCCCGCCCACGCTGTTCGGCGCACCCCGAACGGCCGCGATGGGATACGTCGCCACGGTGCTGAAGTCGTCGGGAATATCGAAGACTCTGAGCTGCGGGGCAGCCTGGGGCGTCACGTCCGACCGGTAGACGATGCCGGCGTCCGCTTCTCCGAGCTGGACCTTGGCGACGATCTGGCGAACGTTCGCCTCCAGCGAGACGACGTTGGCACTGACCCGGTCCTTGAACCCTGGCCCGAACGCCGGGTCCCTGCTCATCCGATCCAGCATGTCCTGCGTGTAGACGCCGATCGGCACGTCGGGCTGCGAGGTCACGATCTTCAGTCCGGGCCGGGCCAGATCCGTCGGCCCCGAGATCCCGCCCGGATTGTTCGCCGGCGCGATCAGAACGAGCCGATTCCTGGCGAAGACGATTTCTGCTCCATCGACGAGGCCAGCGCGTTTCGCCCGGTCCATCTGAGTCTGGTCCGCCGAGGCGAAAACGTCGGCGCGGGCGCCCTGGTCCAACTGCGTAACGAGCTGGGTTGACGCGGCGAAGTTGAACGCAACCCTCGCCCCGGGGTTGGCCGCCCGAAACCGCTCGCCGATCTCATTGAAGGCGTCAGTGAGGGAGGCGGCGGCGAAGACCGTGACTTCGCCAGTCATCGGCACAGCATTGGCCGTCGGCGCGCCGGTTGGCGGCAGGCTGGAGGTCACCGCCGGCTGGCTCGAGCACGCGGCCGCCAGGAGAAGGACGGCAAGGCACGGGACCAAGCGACGGATGCCGGTGCGACCGCCCTCTCCCCTCCCCCCGCGCGAGCGGGAGGCGACTCGTTGTCCCCTCCCCCCTTGCGGGGGAGGGTTAGGGAGGGGGGTGATCCCTACGTGCTCCACCAGCGGATGACGCCGCGGATGTTGGGTCCCAGCATGTTGGCGAAGCCTCCCCACGTCCCGTAACGCTGGGCTAGCTTGGCGCGCACGTCGGCGATCATCTCGTCCGAGTTGTCAGCATGGCCGGCAGCTCGGGCCGCGCGGATCGCCACCGTGAGATCCTCGATATATTCGCGATACTGGCGCGCGTCTTCCCGGGCGCCGATGACGATCGGGCCGTTGGAGTGCCCGAAGAGGAACATCTCCCAGTTGGGGTCCGACTCAAGCCGCTCGATCCAGGCGATGAGCGATTCGGCTGAGCCCCGTGGCAGGGCGGCAAACGGTATGCTGCGGAGCCGAATATTGTCCACCGCCATAAAGACGTTCCGATAGTGGACGGTGACGAACGTGTCCTGCGTGTTAAGGGCAGACCAGCGCAGCTCCACTCTCTTGCCGCCGAGCTCGAGCCAGAGTGTGTCGTCGAAGGCAATGCTGGGTACTGGACGCCTCGGGTCGTTGGCCGCCTCGAGAGCGACAAGCGTATTGCGGTGTCCGACGAACTCCGCCGTGTCTGCGAACACCTCGCCGCCGGACGCGTGATCCGGCGACGCGTGGCTGTAGACCAGGTAGCGAACCGGCTGGTCGGTGACCGTGGCGATCGCCGCCTTCAGGGCCTCGGGGTTGTTGCGGTTGTCGCCGCCGCCAATCGGGTCGACGACGATGACACCCTCGTCGGTGGTGATGAACATGGAGACGTAGCCGCCGCTGCGGAAGGCGTACGTGTCCTCGTTCAGCCGCGTCAGCTCGGTGAGGGACTGCGGAAACGTCGGCGGGGGTTGCTGGGCGGCGGCGGGTGTGGCGATTGCGAGCACAGCGAGGAATGCAAGGATCGAGAAAGAAGCCGTTATGGGACGCCGAGGATGAAGCTGCACGGAATACCTCCGACGTGACGTTATGGGAGCGGTCCTGGCTAACCTCTGGCATCGCGGCGGGAGAGAGATCCTCTTCCGATACGTGCCGATCCTAGCCTCAGATCTCCTCTAGGTCTTCGTTCCCGTCAACTCGCCCGCCTCGATGTAGGCAGCGCCGAGCGCGGCGAATTTCCGGACCTCGTCGCCGACGCGCACCTCGTATTCGACTTCGAGCGCACCGCCAGCAAGATTCTTCGTCACCTCATAGAGGCCCGCCTTCCCGAGCGGCCCCTCGACCGTGGCGACCAACGTCTCGGCCATACTTCCTTCTCCCTCCTAGGCTGATGGCAATAGCGTCACGTGGATCGCGCCTGGCTCGCCCACGCCCGCGGCCGTATCGAGGGCGTGCCGGACCTGCTCCAACGGGAACTGGTGCGTCGAGATCTCCAGCAGCTCCGGGAACTTGCCCGACGTGAGATAGGCGATCGACTGCGAGACCGCCTCGTACGAGTGGCCGTGCGCCGTCTTGATCGTGATGTCTCGGCGGCGCCGCTCGCCCAGCCCCGCGCTCATGCTGATGGGCGCGTCGCCGGCCGCCGCCAGCACCAGCGTGCACTCCTTGCTGGCCACCGCCAGCGCGTCCTCGACGGCACCCTTACCGCCGCCGGTCACGTTCACGACGACGTCGGCGCCCTCGCCGCCGGTGATCTCATCGATCCGCTCGCGGAAGCCCTCTTCCTCGATGTCGACCGTGTAGTCGGCGCCGACTTTGCGGGCCACCTCCAGGCGGCGCGCATCCTTGCTCATGCCCGTCACGATCACGCAATCCGCGCCTGCCTGCTTCGCGGCGAAGGCGCACGAGAGGCCCATCTGCCCAGGGCCCTGGATCACGACGGTCTTGCCGCGGCTCGCCCCGCCGTACAGCACCGCCCACTGGACGCCGTTCGCCAGCGGCAGGTAGAGCGCGAGCAGGTGCGGGTCGACCGCCTTGTCGATCCTGTGGATGACGGAGCCGGACGGCAGGTACATGTACTCGCTGAAGCCGCCCCAGATCGACGGCCAGACGTCGGCGGTCGTGGCGCCGTGCCGCAGGATCTGGCCGTAGCCGCGGTCGGTCTGGTTGCAAAAGCGGAACCGCCCCGTGTAGCAGTACTTGCAGTGCCAGCAGGGGACATACTCCTCGGGGATGATGAGGTCGCCTTCCTGCACTCCCCAGCTCTTCGCCGCCTCGCGCCCGACCTCGGCGACGACACCCACGTTCTCGTGGCCCATGACGCGCGGCTTCGGAGTGTCGCGCTGGTACGAGCCGACGTCGCTGCCGCAAATGCCGACCGCTTCGACCTTCAGCAGGCCATCGTCGGGCCCGATCTCCGGTTTGTCGTACTCCCGCAGCTCGAACTGCTTCGGCGCGATGAGCGTCGCGGCCTTCACCTTCTCAGGCATGGATTTCCTCGACCTGCAGATCGATCCCAGGCCGGAGGCGGCACAGCTCGTCGGCCGTCGTGATCCAGGTCTCCGACTTCGGCAGTATGAACCCACAGCCAGTGACACAGTACGAGGATGCCGAGTCCACGCCCGGTGGCGTCAGGCCCTGCTCGTCCAGCGCCCGTGCAGAGTTGATGAGCCGACGCCGCATGTGGATGACACCCGAGTCAGCGACGCCGAGGTGCTCCTGAGCCCGATCGTAGATCGGCCCCATGCTCTCCTGGATCGCGTTGTCCTGCGTCGATCGGTCGGGGATCCCACAGAACTGGACCGTCCGCTGCAGCTCGTAGTCGAGGCCGTAGTCGTTTCGCTTGTTGTGGATCCCTCGAAAGGCCCCCATCGGCTCCGAGGTCGCCGGCAGCAGCCCCTTCGGCACGCCCGCGTGGAGGCCAGGGTTCGGGTACTCGAGCATGTGCTCGATCTCCTCGTCGGTGAAGGGGCGATCGAGCTTCGCCGTAAAGCTCCACGTGATCGTGTTCTCGTCGTCCATCGGGACGAAAGCATGCCCACCGCCGCCTCCACCGCGCTGCCCGCTGTTTCTGTCCACGACGCGGTGGCTCGGCGGCATCGTGTAGTACGGGAAGAGGAACTGGTTGATTCGCCAGTAGATCTCGTCCTCGCCCGCCTCGCGGCGTGAGGCGATCATGATCCCGTAGTCGGTGTCCAGCAGCTCGAAGCGAGCGGACTTGCTCTTCATCGCGATGCTCAGGCCCTTGTTGGTGGCCTCGTCGTCGCCCCAGGTGCGATTGGTCTTCTCGTCCTTCTCGCGGCGCATCGCGAGGTCGAGGGTGAGCCGCGTGTGAAGGAAGCTGGCATGCGTCGTGTCGATGCCGCCCTCGATGGCCTGGACGAAGTTGTTCTCCTGCAGCCGCTTGGTGGCGAAGAGCTGGCCCTTCGGCACCAGGAACCACGGGATGTCCGGCAAGGCGGGGATCTCTTTGCGCGGCCCCATGTAGCACCAGATGACGCCGCCACGCTCCGCGCACGGGTAGGCCACGTGGTGCACCTTGTCCTTGAAGCGGCGAGGCGCCGCTCCCAGAGGGGATGCCTCATCATCCGCATCTGCGCCAGCTTCATCCCCAGGAAGCGGCTCCGGCTCGTTCGGCATGTCGATGCAGCCCCCGTCGACGTCGTACTTCCACCCGTGATAGACGCAGCGCAGCCCCCCCTCCTCGTTTCGCCCGAAGAAGAGCGAAGCGCCCCGGTGTGAGCAGTGGTCGGCGAGCATCCCCGGCCGACCGGAGCTGTCGCGAAAAGCGACGAGGTCTTCGCCGAGCAGCCGGACGCGGATCGGGTTGCAGTCGCGCTCCGGCAGCTCCGTCGAGAGCAGCACCGGATGCCAGTATTGGCGCAGCATCTCCCCCATCGGGGCACCCGGCCCCACGCGGCACAGCAACTCGTTGTCTTCCTTTGTAAGCATGGTTCCTCCTTTGGGTTTGCCCCTCTCCCATCGCAATGGGAGAGGCTGGGTGAGGGCACTCACATCGTGGGCGCGGCCACCTGGGCGGCCCTCACCCGCTCGCGCTTTCAGCGCTTCCCGACCTCTCCCACCGCGGTTGGGAGAGGGATCTGCAGCCCCTAGTTTACTTTCCTGCGATTCTTGACGTAGTCGACGATGAGGTAGTCGCCGAGACGGTTGGGGTCGGCGAAGAACACCCGGCCGCTGTTGAGACGCGTCATGCTCTTGATGAAGGTCGTGACCACCGGCTCGGTGTCGAGCATGAAGGTGTTGACGATGATGCCGTCGCGGGTGCAGCGACCCACCTCGCGCAGCGTATCCTCCATCGCCTGGCGCATGCTCCAGCCACCGCTCTCGACGAACCCCGACCAGCCCCAGCCCGTCGAGTTCGCGTGAGGCTCGCCGTCGGTGATCATGATGATCTGTTTCGTCCCACCGTGGAACTTGCCGAGCATCTCGCGCGCCACGCGGATGGCCTCGGGAAAATCCGTTCCGCGTGGGTCGATCCAGTACGTGTCCAGCAGCATTTGGGACTGCAGCGGGAGGACGAAGTAGGAGAACGCCGCGACCTGCAATGTGTCGCGCGGGAACTTCGTGCGAATCAGGCTGTCGAGGGCCATGGCGACCTTCCGTCCCGCCTGGAAACGCCCGCCGTGGAGCATCGAGTAGCTCATGTCCAGGAGGATGACCGTCGAGCATTGATTGATCGAGGAGCTCTGGAACACCTCGAAGTCGTCCGCCGCGAGGCGCAGGGGTATGCCCGGCCCCTGGCGCCGCAGTGCCTTCTTCAACGTCTCGTGCATGTCGATCGCGAACGGGTCGCCGAAGACGAAGGGCTTCGTCTCGTCCAGCCGTTCGACGCCCCACCCGTAACGCGTGAGGGTATGCTCGCCCGTCAGGCCGCGGTCGATCCGCCCGAAGATCTCCTCGAGGGCGCGCTCGCCGATCTTTCGCATGGCTCGCGGCGTGAGCTCCCAGCCCTTGTTGTTCCGCTGAATGAAGCCGGCCTCTTCGAGCATGCGCGTGAACTCTTGCAGCTCCTCGGCCATGCGCCCGGCTTCATCACCCACGAGCCGCCTGATCTCGTCGCTGTCGAGCAGGCTGGCGTCGTTGTTGCGGACGGCCTCCAATAGCTCGCTCTCGAGCTCTTCCAGGCCCTTCATGTCGCCCATGAGGCGCATCGCTTCCTGGAGCGTGAGCGGCTCGTCGCCGGAGAAGGGGAACGGGTCGCCGCGATCGTTCGGATAGATACCGAGGTTCATCATCAAGTCGGCGAGGTCCTCCTGGAGGTCGCCGTTCTGGAAGAGCGGCTGCAGCATCTGTTGAAGCTCGCTGCGCATCTCGGGAGTCATCGAGTCCATCAGCGACTGCATCTGGGCCATCTGCTGGCGGAGGTGCTCGGCCAGCTGCTCGACGTTCTCGATGCCGTCCGGGAAGAACTTGCCCCATTTCTCCATGAAGTCTTCGAAGCCCGAGTCGTCGCCCCGGCGGTGGGCCTCCAGAAGCTCGTTCAGGTCGCGGACCATCTGCTGGATCTCGGCGAGCATCTCGGGCGTCATCGAGTCGATGCCCTGCTTCAGCCCCTGGAAGTAGTTCTGCATGATCTGCTGGCGGAGCGTGTCCATTAGCTCGTCGAACTGCCGGCGCGCCTCGGGGTCCATGAAGTCATAGTCCTGCAGCGACTGGATGCGACCACCAACGCCCGGCGGCAGGTTGTCGAGCTGGTCCAGGTGCTTGCGGGCCATGTTCTCCAGCATGGCCCGCAGTCCCGCGTTCTCGGCTGCGGGTTCCGCGCTCGTCTGGTCACCCTGGCCCTCAGACCCTGACTCAGAGCTCGGAGCTCGCGACTCGGAACTCCCCTCGGAACTCGGAACCCGCGACTCGGAATCCTCCCTCGCCGTGTCCAACCTGCGCTCGATGCCCTCTCGCTCGGTCTTGATCACTGCCTCGATCTTTTGCTGGATGTCGTCCATGACGGAGCCGAGGTTGTAGCGCTCGAGCTGTTGATCGCGTCGCTGGCGCAGCTTGTCGAGAAGGTCGCGCAGGCTCCCCATGCGACGGCCCGAGTCGAACTGCGCGCCGCGCTGCAGCATGTCGCGGAGGGCGGACTGCAGGTCGCCGCGCTCGAGGAGCCGGTCGGCGAGGTGCTCCATCAGGTCATTGACGGTGAAGGGTTCGACCGTCTGGGTCCCGTCCCAGCGGCCGTAGCGGTAGAGCACCATGGATTGACTCCGTCCTCGTTTGTGAGCCAGAGGCGAAGTATCCGTCCCTCGCAGGCAGCGGTTGCTTCGCTTCGCTCAGCATGACGCAAGACTAACGGCAGACCATATCACGGGGTGGCACTAACTTTCGCGCGATGTCTCAATCAAGCTGGGGCGGTTCGAATTCCTTTTCCCGCTCCGTCTTCCCCCGGTACAGGCCTCCGCTGACCAGCTTTAGACCCCGTCGCGAATGTCGGTTACTCCGCTTCGGGAGTAAGGAGACCGTTCTGGGCCGCCCAGGCGGCGACCTGTGCTCTTGAGTTGAAGTCGAGCTTATTCAGGATGTGCTCGACGTGAATGCCAGCGGTTCCCTGCGAGATGACCAGCTCCTCAGCGACCTGACGATTGGTGAGCCCACGCGCGACCAATGCAGCAACCTCTCGCTCCCGCTGGGTCAAAAGGGCCAGCTGCGCGTTAACCGCCGGCTGCTTCGAGCCGGCGCTGACGGCGGCCTCCTGAGCTGTTGCCAGGGCTTCGGCGCTGGCCTCCTCTGGAGGTAGACCCCGCCCGGCCGCCCAGGCCGCTTTGAAGGGCGTGTCGCCGAACCGGGATCGGATGCTGGCTACGTCCTGGTCATACTGGACGCGCTCGGCCGCGGACAGTGGCACGCCGACGTCCTCCCGCAACACCTCCGCTGCTCCCAATAGCCGCGCCGCGCGCTCGAATTGACGCTGCGCGGCGGCCAACCCCGCGGCTATTTCCAGGCAGGCGGCAACGCCCCAGCCGACGTTTAGCTCCGCAAACAGACTCAAGCTCTCGCCGAGGAAGCCCGCGGCACGGGCCACATCGCCCTGGCTCCGCGCGACAGCGGCCAGGTCTTTCAGTGCGTGCGCGGCGCCGGCTCGATCGCCGAGCTCGCGCCGCAGCGCCACACCCTCCTCGAGCAAGGCCGCGGCCCCAGAGTGATCCCCCTGGCTGTGCAGGACGAGGGCCAGGTTGTGAAGCTGCATGGCCAGGCCCCGCTTGTCGCCCCGCCGCCGGAAGCGGCCGAGGCTCTCTTCGTAGAGCGCGCGGGCCATGGGATCGCCTTCGCGTCGGCCCGGTGCGCGAGCCGGGTAGTTGAGCGGGAGTGTCAGGCCTCGCTTGTCCTGCATCGCACGCAGACGCTGCAGGCTCTCTGTACGCAAAGCGCCGGCGGCGGTCGCACCGGCGGATTGCTCGGCCACGTTCGCCAGGCTGTTGAGGGCGAGTGCGATTCCGTGATCGTCGCCCAGGCCGCGAAACAGCTCCAGGCTCTCGGTGCAGAGCGATTGGGCGCCCGCAAGCTCTCCGCGCCGGTAGGCCAGGTTCCCGAGGCTGAGCAGCTCGGCTGCGAGACCGAGCTCGTCGCCCTGCTCGCGCAGCATCGCGACGCTCTGTCCGTAGAGCGCCACGGCGTGTTCCAGGTCGCCTCGCGCCGCGGCCAGATTCGCCGCCCCATTCAGCGCCTTTGCCAAAAGCGGAGGGGGCGCCTCATCGCCCTTAGAGATGAAGCCTTCGATCCAGTGGAGCCCTTCGGTGAGATGGCCGCGGGTGGACCAGAAACGCCAGAGCGCCGCGGCCAGACGCATCCCGATTACTGCTTCGCCCTGCTCCATCGCCCAGCGCAAGGCAGTGCGGAGGTTGTCGTGCTCCCACTCCAGGCGCTCGAGCCAGGCTATCTGCAGCGGGCCGACGAGCTCCGCCTCGGCTGCCTCCGCGAGGCCAAGATAGTGTTCGGCATGGCGTCGCCGGACCGCTTCGGCCTCGCCACTGTCGGCCAGCCGCTCGAGCCCGTACTCGCGAAGCGTCTCCGGCATCGAAAAGCGGGGTTGGCCCTCTTCGCCCTCGGCTGGCCACAGCAGGCTGCGATCGACCAGCGAGCTCAACGCCTCGAGTACGTCGCCGCAGACCGCTTCCGCTGCTCCGAGCGTGCAGCCGCCAGCGAATACGGCCAGCTGGGCGAACAGGGTCCGATCCTCCGGCGCTAAGAGGTCGTAGCTCCAGTCGATGGTGTTGCGCAGCGTCTGGTGCCGCTCGGGCGCGTCACGGCCACCGCCGGCGAGCAATTTCAGGCGCTCGCTCAACCGCTCCAGCAAGGCTTGCGGTGGCAGTAGCTTGGTGCGCGCCGCTGCGAGCTCGATCGCGAGCGGCAATCCATCCAGGCTGGTGCAGATCGCGGCGACGGTCGAGGCGTTCTCCGCGGTGAGCTCGAAGCTCGGCTGAACCGCGCGGGCGCGCTCGACGAAGAGCGCCACGGCGGGCACCTGGCGGAGGGGCTCCAGCTCGGGCAAGTGTCGCAGGTCGGGCAACGGGAGCGGCGGGACGCGGACCTCGTGCTCCCAGCGCACCCGGAGGGCCTCCCGGCTCGTGGCCAGGACCTTTAGCGCCGGGCAGGCATCGAGCAGGGCGGCGACGTCGGGTGCCGCCGTCAGCAGATGCTCGAAGTTGTCCAGCAGTAGAAGGCTCCGTTGGTCGCGGAGCGCGTGCTGCAGCCGCTCCAGCAGCGGACCATCACCCACCTCACGGACCTGGGCGGCCTGGGCAATGGCGGACAGCACGAGGCTGGGCTCGCCGACTGCTGCCAGATCGACGAAGAAGACGCCCTGGTCGAATACGTCCACCAGCCCCGCTGCGACCGCGAGCGCCATTCGCGTCTTGCCGGTGCCACCCGGGCCGGTGAGGGTGAGCAGGCGCACGCCATCCCGCAGGTCGTCCCTCGCGGCCGCGAGCTCGGCCTGCCGGCCGATGAGCGCGGTCGGCTGGGCTGGCAGATTGTTGGGGCGAAGATCGAGGCTGTCGAGTGGTGGGAAGTCGGCCGGCAGGCCGAGGACGACTAGCTGGAATATGCGTTGCGGCCCTGGCGTGTCCTTGAGACGATGCTCTCCCAGGTCCTTCAGACTTACGCCCGGCGGCAGACCGTTCTGGACCTGGCCCCCGGTCGCTGCCGATACCAGCACCTGGCCGGCATGCGCGGCGGCGCAGAGGTGCGCCGCGCGATTCAGGTCGAGGCCGACGTCGCCGCCCGCATCCGCCATCGGATCGCCGGTGTGCAGGGCCATGCGCAGCGACAGGCCGGCTGGCTCGCGCGCTTCGGCGAGGACGCGCTGGGCCTCCGCGGCCGCTGCGATTGCGTCCACCGCCCGATCGAATACGAAGACCGAGGCGTCCCCCCGCGCCTCGGCTTCCTGGCCGCCGCGGGCTTGAACGGCGGCACGCAGGAGGCCGTGGTGCTCCCTGAGGATGCCGGGTTGGCGATCCCCCAGCGCGTGGAGCGGGCGGGTTCCGCCCTCGCCGTCGGTGAAGAGGAAGGTAACTGTTCCGCCGGGCAGCTCTTCCACAAGGCTCCTCAGTTTGCGAGGCCTCAGCCGAATAGGAGCGACTCTCTGCCGGGCACCCGACCGCCAGCGCCGAGGTGCTTTGCCCCTTGGCCGCACGGCGAGTTTGACACTCTCGGCTCACTCGGGCAAGGGGCCGAGCCCACGCCGGCACGATCTCGCCGTGCGGCCGGGGGCAAAAACCGCAGATCGGGCTGCCCGGCACAGCGGCGAAAGATATGGAGCCCTGTATGGCACCCGCCAGATGGCAGGGCGCCGGATGACGCCTAGACTCAGGGCAGATCAAAAAGGAAGGAGGCAGCGCGATGAACACCCAGATCCGCAGGCTCGCACTGGTACTGGCCGTCGGGGCCGTGACAGTCCTGGGCCTGACGCCATTGGCGAGCCACGTCGCCCACGCAGGCTTCGCGATGCGGTTCTAAGACGCAATGCCGATCAGCAAATTTGAAAGAAAGGAGGAAACACCATGAAGAACTTCCGAACCGTCGCATTCGCCCTGGCCCTGGCCGCGCTGACCATCGTCCAGACGGCGAGCCAGATCGCTCTGGCCGGCCGAACTTCCCCGTGATTCTTGGAGATTTCGAAGGAGTCGAAGAGGAGGCCCGCCTCGGCGGGCCTCCTCTGGTGAAAGGAAAAGCGATACATCAGATGGCTATTCTTCGCGCGGCTCGCGCCACCAACCGCTATCGCCGAGCAGGCGCGCTTGCCTTCGAGCTGCTTCGGACGGCGCTCTTGACCGTGGCCGTGGTCATCGCGGTCCGCTCGGTCGTGGAGCCCTTCCGCGTAGAGGGGGCCAGCATGGACCCCACCCTCGATAGCGGCCAGCATGTGCTCATCAACAAGGTCCAGTACGCGACGGTGCATACCGCCCTCGCGGGCCGGTTTGCGGCAGATCCCGCGGCCGGGAGGGGCGCCACGTTCCTGTTCGGCGGCCCGCGGCGCGGCGAGGTCGTCGTCTTCCGTGTGCCGGGACGCGCAGACTGGGTTTTCATCAAACGCGTGGTCGGCCTACCGGGCGACACTATCCGCATCGTTGGCGGCCAGGTCCTCGTAAACAACGAGCCGCTCGACGAACCGTACGTCCGACATCACGACGCCGACGACCTGCCGGCGACCACCGTTCCAGCGGGCGCGTATTTCCTGATGGGCGACAACCGCCCGGAGAGCAGCGACTCGCGCGTGTTCGGTCCAGTGCCAGCCGGCAACATCATCGGCCGCGCCTGAGGACGCTTCCGGCGAACGCGACAGCAGCCTTACGGGTCCAGAGAGTAGACCCTGAACTCGGTGAACCGGACCTCGACATCGCCATCCACCAGCGGGCCGCCGCTGAGGGCGTAGAAGCCGATGCGCACGGAGCCGCCGCGAACCGCCAGGCCCGCGTGCTGGACGCGGGCCACTTCCTGGCCGTTGATGAAGCTCAGCAGCGTGTCGCCGCGCACGTCAATGCGAAGCAGGTTTTCCCCGGCTCCCGGATTCACAGCGGAGCTGCGGCCAACCGCCAAGTTTCGACGCTCCTGCAACCAGTGCACGCGATATCGCTGCACCCCGGGCGTTACCAGGAAGCGATAAGCCGAGCTCGGCGTCGGGTCATAGCCCACCGCGTATTCGGCCTCGTCGGGCGAGCGGGTGGCTCGCGCCCGCGCTTCCACGGCGAAATCGCCGAACATTCTGCTATCGGCTGGTTCGACTTCGCGGCCAAACCAGTAGCCGCTCTCCGGATACGGACCTCTCACGTGACCAATGAGCGCGCCCCCGGCGTAGGCGTAGTCCCAGTCGAATGGGTGCGTAGCCCCGGGACTCACCGTTAGACGACCAGTACCGCGCTGGTTGTTCAGGAACAACCCCCTCGCCGGATCCGAGAAGTCGTCCGAGCTGAGCAGCCGGCCCGGCGAAGGGGCCGCGAGGACCTGCGGCGCCGCGGCAGAGAACTGCGCGAGCAACGTGTATGGCGCCGGGCTGGTCCCGCCGCGGGCACTGTTGACGTAGGCGAGGTACTCGCCCGGCTCGGCCCCCTGCACCTGCAATGTGTCGTCCTCTGTCCCCTCGTTGAGCGACTCGACAACCGGCGCGCCCTCCCTGGTGAAGACGTGCAGGTCGTAGTCCTCGGGCAGGTTCATCAGCGTGACGCGCAAGTCTCCGGCGATCGGCACCCGCAGCAGCCAGGCATCCACCTGGCCCGGGTCGGCCAGGACGCCGGTCACCGGCTGGCCGAACTCGACGGGACAGCCCTCGACCGACGGCTGGACGCAACCAGGCTGAGCTCTGGTTTGCCCGGCCGGCAGAACGAGCGCGAAAGCCAGCACGATCGCCCAGACGCGCGGCCCCGCGGGATGGAGCGGCGGGCGCGATCGCGCGTATTCGATACTGATGCGAAGCGTAGGTGGCCTCTCTTTCTCTTCGCCCGGGGACGTTCGGCCCCTGGATGGACCGCCACATCGTCGAAGGTTATGTCGAGCAGCTCGCTGCTGGCTTACGGGTCCAGGGCGTACACCTTGAAGTCGGTAAAGCGGACTTCGACGTCGCCATCCGCGAGCGGCCCGCACAGCGCGAAGAAGCCGATTCGAATGGCGCCCCCGCGAACCGCCAACCCCGCGTGTTGCACGCGGGCCGCCTCCTGGCCGTTGATGAACCCGTGCATCGTGTCGCCGCGCACCTCCATGCGAAGCAGATTCTCCTCCGCTCCCGGACGCACGGCGGTGCTGCGACCGACTTGCAGGTTTCGATTCTCCCCAAACACGCGATAACGCTGGGTACCCGGCGCCACCGTCCAACGGTAAACGGCGTTCGGCGTCGGGAAATAGGCGACGGCATACTCGGCGCCATCCGGCGAACGAGTGGCGCCGACCCGCGCTTCCACGGCGAAGTCGCCGAACATCTTGCTGTCCGTGGCTTCAGCCGTTGGGCCGAAGGAGCAACCGGGCTGAGGATTTGGACCACGCACGTGGCCGACGAACGACCCACCCGCATAGCCGTAATCCCACTCGTACGAGTGCGGCAGGCTGCTGCCAGTTGGAGTAAATCGGCCCGTACCCCGCTGGTTGTTCAGGAACAGCCCTCTCGCCGGGTCGGAGAAGTCGTCGGAGCTCTGGAGCCGACGCGGCGAGGCTGACTCGACGACTTGCGGTTCCAGCGCATAGACCCTGTATTCGGTGAAGCGGGCCTCGACGTCGCCATCCGCCAGCGGGCCGCTCATCGCGTAGAAGCCGATGCGGACGGCGCCGCCGCGAGTCGCAAGCTCCTCGCGCTGGACGCGGTCGACCTCCCGGCCGTTGATGAATCCGCCCATCGTATCGCCGCGCACCTCAATGCGAAGCAGGTTCTCTTCGTTGCCCCGATTCACGGCGGTGCTGCGGCCGACGGCCAGATTTTGATTCCCATTTTGATCCCCTCTCCTGAGTCGGTACTGCTGTCGGCCGGGCGCTACTCTCCAGCTGTAAGAGGTGTTCGCGGCCGTAACGTAGGTCAGCGCATACTCGGCGTTGTCGATCGAGCGGGTGGCACGCGCCCGCGCCTCGACGGCGAAATCGCCGAACATCCTGCTGTCGGCCGGTTCGGCGTCATTGCCGAAGGTCAACGTGCCGGGCTCGTCCCAAGCACCTCTTATGTGGGTAACCAGTGCCCCATCGGCGTAGCCATAGTCCCACTCCCACTGGTGTGTCGAACCAGAGGCCGGGCCAGAGGCGCGGCTCACGCCCCGTTGGTTATTCAGGAATAGTCCTCTGGCCGGGCCCGAGAAGTCGTCGGAGCTGAGCAGCCGGCCCGGCGAAGGGGCCGCGAGGACCTGCGGCGCCGCAGCAGAGAGCTGCGCGAGCAACGTGTATGGCGCCGGGCTGGTGCCGCCGCGGGCACTGTTGACGTAGGCAAGGTACTCGCCCGGCTCGGCGCCCTGCACCTGCAACGTGTCGTCCTCTGTCCCCTCGTTGAGCGACTCGACGACCGGCGCGCCCGCCTTGGTGAAGACGTGCAGGTCATAGTCCTCGGGTAGGTTCGTCAGCGCGACGCGCAAATCTCCGGCGGTAGGCACCGTTAGCAGCCAGGTGTGCACCTGGCCGGGGTCGGCCAGCACGCCGGTCACCGGCTGGCCGAACTCGACTGGACAGCCCTCGACAGACGGCTGGATGCAATCCCCTGGCTGAGCTCTGGTTTGCCCAGCTGGCAGAACGAGCGCGAGCGCTAGCACGATTGCCCAGACGCGCGGCCCCGCGGCATGGAGGCGCGGGCGCGAGCTCTCCGATTTGGTGCTGGAACGGGCTACCAGCAACATGTCTTGCTCAGACCCCCGGGGGGGCGAACGGCGCTTTGGTGGCGGTGGGCGCGGGTGCGGGCGGTGCAACTGGTGGAGCTGGTGCTGGTGCTGGCACGCTGGTGGCCGGCACCGAAGCCGGTTGGCGAGCTGGAGCGGTTGTCGCAACGGGGCGCGGAGGTTCGGTCGCCCTGGCCGTTGGCGTAAGGGCGATCAGGAGCGCGGCTGCTTCGCCCCGCCCCGGCAGGAGCGCCTGAGCGCGCAGCAGCTGCTTGACGCCGTCGTCCATCGTCCCGTCGCCGAGCAGCTCCCTCCCGTAGCCGACGAGCGCGCCGTACAGCTTATCGATCGCATCCTCATGCCTGGGGTTGCGCGCCCCAAATGCGTCGAGGAGGGCGATCGCACCGGGCCAGTCAGCCCCCCAGACCCCATCGAGATCGCGGACGGTGTTATCCCATACCTGATCCACGCTGAGCGCAGCGGCTGCCTCAGGCGGCGCGGCCGGTTCCCCGGAGCTTTGCGCCAATGGCTCGAGGACCGGGACGGTGGCGAGGGGAACAGCGACATCGGCCTGCTGCCCGCGGACGGCCTCCCGCTGGAGCAGGACTGCTCCGCCAGTAACGGCAAT
>Ga0184637_10000768_pt1 | contig 22999 bp, 21 predicted proteins | sample PLM3_127_b2_FD_133143 | JGI IMG/M metagenome (GOLD analysis project Ga0184637, IMG submission 133143) | Groundwater sediment microbial communities from an aquifer in East River, Colorado, USA - PLM3_127_b2 | ecosystem: Environmental > Terrestrial > Soil > Riparian zone | place: USA: East River... | reverse complement strand
CGCGGGCGAGACCCACGAGTACACGGACATGTACCCGGGCTTCGCGAAGACCGCGCGCGACGAGGGCTTCAAGGAGGTCGCCGACTGGTTCGAGACGCTCGCCAAGGCGGAGAAGTCGCACGCGGGCCGCTTCGACAAGATGCTCCGGACGATCGCGTAGGCCGGAGCGGGCGCGGGAGCGCTCGCAGCGACAACCACGAGTCGGATGCGACCCGGCGTGCCCCAACAAGGGCGCGTCCGGGTCGTTCCCTGAGTGGGCGCGTCGCGTCAAACTCGGCCCGACATGAAGACGCCCGACAGCGCGCACGACAAGGCCATCTCCTACAACCCGACCCCCGGCATCTCGTACGACCCCTCGGAGGGGAAGTACTGGGAGCGCGCCGCCCTCGACGGCGAGGTGCTGCGCACGTTCGAGATCTGTCACGGCTGTCGCATGTGCTTCAAGTACTGCGACAGCTTCCCGCGGCTCTTCTCCTTCATCGACGAGCGGCACGAGGGCGACGTCCGCAAGCTCGCGGAGGGAGAGGTCCAGCAGGTGATGGACGCCTGCTTCCAGTGCAAGCTCTGCGAGGTGCAGTGCCCGTACACCGCGCGTGACAACCACCCCTTCCGGCTCGACTTCCCCGCGCTCGTCCACCGCTACCGCGGCGTGCGCCAGCGTGGCCGGTCGAAGACGCTCCGCCAGCGCGTCCTGAACGACCCGGACACGGCCGGCAAGCTGGCCCGGCTCTCGGTCGGGATGGCGAACGTGGCGAACCGGTCGCGGCCGCTGCGCGTCCTCATGGAGAAGACGCTCGGCGTGCACCGCGACAAGCTCCTGCCGGCCTTCGCCGCCGAGCCGTTCGACGCCTGGGCCGAGAAGAACGGCCACGTGCAGGCGGAGCCGGGTGGAGAGGTGGTGCTCTTCCAGACCTGCTTCGTGCAGCACAACGAGCCGCAGATCGGCAAGGACGCGCTCTTCGTGCTCCGGAAGTGCGGCGTCGACGCGCGCGTCGTGAAGGGGCTCGCCTGCTGCGGCATGCCCGCCTGGGAGCAGGGGGACCTCGACGCCCTCCGGCGCCAGGCGCGGCGCGACCTCGACCTCCTGCTCCCGTTCGTGGAGAAGGGCGCGAAGGTCCTGGTGGTGAACCCGACCTGCTCCATGATGATGCGCCGCGAGTGGCCGCACCTGCTCGAGGGCGAGGACCGCGCCCGGGCCGCGAAGCTCGCGCCCGCGGTGATGGACGTGTCCGAGTACCTGTGGACCATCCGCAACGAGGAGCGGTTCTCGACCTCGTTCCAGTCGGCGCCGCCGGGCGGCAAGGTCGCCTATCACGCTCCGTGTCACCTGCGCGCGCAGGCGATCGGCTTCAAGGGGCGCGATCTCCTCCGCAAGATCCCGGGCGTCACGATCTCGGGGACCGTGATGGAGTGCTGCGGTCACGACGGCACCTTCGCGATGACGGTGGAGGGGTTCGAGCCGTCCCAGCGGATCGGGAGGAAGGCCTTCGACGGGATGAAGGCCGCCGAGGCCGAGGTGTGGGCCACCGACTGCCCCCTCGCCGCCATCCAGTTCGCCCAGCACGCGGGCCGGAAGCCGCTCCACCCGGTGACGCTGCTCGCGCGGGCCTACCGCGGTGAGCGGTTCGACGGCGGCGAGTAGACGCCGGCTTGCCCGGCCGAGGCCCGGGCGTTAGGTGAGCGTGAGGGCGCGGCACCTGCGCCCGAGGAGGAGGTCCGTGATGCCGCCGCGCGTCCCGAGGAAGCACCGCGCGACCGCGCTCGCCGCCCCGGCGCCCGCGCCGGCGGCCGGCTGGGCCGCGGGCGTCGCCGCAGCGGTCCTCGCGCTCCTGGGTGCGCTCGCCCTCCGCTGAGGGATGGATGGCGCCCGCGGGTGGACGCCCACCCGCCCGCACCTCCCCCCGTCCCTCCAGACGGTGACGCGGGGTGATGCGACCGACCGTCGGGGTCGGATCTGGGATGTTGGCTCCGTGGTCCGCCCCGCCCACCTGATGCTCGTCCCGCCGCTGCACGACCAGGGGCCGGGGCGGCTCGCGCCCGTCGAGGTCCGCCGCGGCTCGGGCGCGGTCGCGGCGCCCGCCGGCGTCGAGCTCGACGCCGTGCGGCAGCTCCTCGATCGCGGCCTCTTCGCCACCGAGTACCAGGCCATCGTGCACGCGCGGACTGGGCGCACGGCCGCGTTCGAGGCGCTCGCGCGGTTCAGCCACCCGGACGGCCGGCCGCTCCCGCCGGGGCCGGTCTTCGCGGCGCTCCACGACGACGCCGGCCTGTTCCTGCGCGCCGAGCTCACGCTGAAGCTCCATCAGGTGGAGCACGCGCCCCGCGCTCCGCTCTTCGTGAACCTCGACCCGGACTGCTGGGGCCGCGCAGGCGACGGCCGGATCAACCCGTTCCTCGCGCTCTTCTCCTCCTCCTCGAACCGCGTGGTCGTCGAGGTGACGGAGGCGCTCGCCTCGGCCGACGCGGTCCAGGCGCACGACATGATCGCGGCGCTCCGGGGGCGCAGGCTCCACGTGGCGCTCGACGACGTGGGCGCCGCGAACGGGCTGCTCTCCTTCGAGGCGATCACCGAGGCCGAGGTGCTGAAGTTCGATCGCACGCTCCTCCCCCGCATGCGCCACCCGCGCGCCCGCGCCCTCGTCCAGGCGCTCGTCCGGATGGCCCGCGAGACCGGCGCCCGCTCGGTGATGGAGGGGGTCGAGACGACGGCCGAGTTCGTGATCGCCCGCGACCTCGGCTTCGACTTCGTCCAGGGCTTCCTGTTCCGCGATCGCGCCCGCCTCGCGCGCCGCTAGCGCCCGGGCCGGCGCCCCCTCCTTCTCAGGTCGTGCTCCGACGGAGGTCGCGCTTTCCCGTTGGCGCGGCGCCCGCCCGTGCCGAATCTCCACGCAGGCATGGAAGGGGGAGCGATGGCCCGGATCGCAGTCCTGGTGGACGACCTGTTCGAGGACTCCGAGCTCCGCGTCCCGTACGACCGGCTGCGCGCGGCGGGGCACGAGCTCGTCCTCGTCGGCCTCGAGCGCGGCAAGCGCGTGAAGGGCAAGCGGGGCGAGGAGTCGGTCACCATCGAGCGCGCCGCCTCCGAGGTGCGCGCCGCCGACTTCGACGCCCTGCTCATCCCGGGCGGCTACTCGCCGGATCGCCTGCGCACGAGCATCGACGTGGTCCGGCTCACGCGCGACGTCCACGTCGCGGGCAAGCCGGTCGCCGCCGTGTGCCACGGCCCGTGGCTCCTCATCGAGGCCGAGGCGATCGACGGCCGCACGGTCACCTCCTGGCCGTCGCTCCGCACCGACCTCCTCAACGCGGGCGCACGCTGGGTGGATCGCGAGGTGGTGGAGGACGGGAACGTGATCACCGCGCGCAACCCCGGCGACCTCGAGGCCTTCTCGGCGGCCCTGCTGCGTCACCTCGAGGCGCGCGCCGGCGCCGGCGCCGGCGCGATGCACTGACGGCGTCGCGGCACGCGCCGCGCGGGGTCACGGTCGAAGGTGGCGCGAGGGCGCGGCCGCCGCTAGGGACCGTCGCGTGCCGGCCTGCCACACGACCCCGAAGCGGATCGCGGTCCTGCGCGCGGCCGGGGTCGGGGCGTCGTTCGATCCCGACGCGCGTTCAGCGGCGGGCTAGAACGTCTGGGTCCGGTAGTGATAGGCGGCCCGCGCCTGCCACGCCTCGATCGCGCGGAAGACGTCGCGGAGCCGGCTCCGCTCGAGCGAGCCGAGGTCGCCCATCGCGACGACGTTGGTCGGCGCCCGCCCCGCGGCGAGGGCGCGGAGCTGCTCGCGCAGCCGGAGCCGCAGGAGGAACCGGTACGCCTCCGCGAGGGTCTCGAAGGTGTCTAGCGCGATCCGGCCCGCCTCGCAGGCGGCCTGGAGCCGGCCGATGGTGCCCGACGTGTGCGCCCCCACCTCGAGCCCGTAAACGCGGGCGAGGAAGACGATGGGGCTGATGGCGGCCGCCTTGAGGTCGATCCGGGAGGTGTCACCGCGCAGGCGCAGGAGCAGCCCCGCCGGCGGGCGGAAGGAGAGGGCGCCCTTCGCGAGCGCGGCGAGGAAGACGCGGGCGTCCCCGGTCCGGGCGCGGGCCTCCTCGAGCGCCGAGACGTCGAGCGTGCCGTGGGCGCGCCGGAAGTCGAAGAAGATCGACGCCTCGAGGAGCGCCAGCGGGGTCGGCCGGTGGATCCAGCCGCCGAACCGCTCGACCCACTCGTCGCGCGGCCCCTGCCAGCGCGTCGCCATGTAGCCGCCGGGGCAGGCGGGGAACCCGGCGGCCTCGAGGTCGTCGTTCACGCGCCTCGCGAACGCCGCCGCCCACGCGCGCGACTCCGGCGTGCCGTCCGCGTGGACGAGCGCGTTGTCCTGGTCGGTGAGGAGCGTCTGCTCCATGCGCCCCTCGCTGCCGAACACCAGCCAGGCGTAGGGGGCCGGCGGCGGCAGCTCCGCCTCCGCCCAGCGCAGGATGCGCGCGAGCAGGGTGTCGTTGAGCCGCGCCACGAACCCGCCGATGACGAACGGCTCGAGGCCGCCCGCGAGGAGCGCGCCCGCCATGCGCGCGACGCGCGTCGCGTGGCCCGCGAGCGCCTCGCGGCCGGGGAGCCCCTCGACGAGCCGCATCGCCGCGACCGGGCCGGACGCGTTGTAGCGGAGCAGGTCCGTCGAGGTGAGCACGCCGCGGACCTCACCCCCCTCGACCACCGGCAGGTGGTGGACGCCGGCGTCGAGGATCGTGCGCCAGATCTCGTAGACGGGCGTCGACGCCGACACGGTGCGGAGCGGGCGCGTCGCGACCGCCGCGACGGGGCCCTCCGCCGGGAGCCCCTCCGCGAGGACGCGCCGGCGCAGATCGGCGTCGGTGACGATGCCGGGCGGATCGGTGTCGACGATGGCGCAGGAGCTCCCGGCGTCGCTCATCGCGCGGGCGGCCTCCCGCACGCTCGCGCCCGCCGGCACGCGCACCGCCGGGCCGTCGAGCAGGGCCTCCGCGGGGGCGGCGAGGTCGGGCTGGAAGGTCGCGACCTGCGGGTGGTCCAGGCTGCGCCGCAGCCGCTCGGCGAGCCCGCTCGCGAAGTGCCCGGCGAAGGCCGGCTCGCGCAGGAGCTGCTCGAACGCGTCGCGCGGCACGCGGCAGGCGACGAGGTCCTCGAGGACGACCACGTCGAGCGAGGCACGGCCCGAGATGAGGCTCGTGAAGCCGAAGGTCTCGCCCTCCTCGAGCACCTGCAGGACGTCGCCGTCGCTCTCGAGCCGGACCGCGCCGCGCGCGATGACGAAGAGGTGATCGGACGGTTCGCCCCCGCGCCGCAGGAGCCGCGCGCCCGCGGCGTGCTCCACCTGGTCGATGGTCCCCGCGACCGCGGCGAACGTCTCGGCGGGGAGCGCGTCGAACGGGGGCGTGGCGCGCACGAACGCGACCGGATCGAGCGCGGCCATGCACGGTAGGATAGCACCATGTCCTCCCGCCCCCTCGCCACGGCCGGCGCCCTCGCGCTCGCCGCCGTGCTCGCGGCCCCAGCCCTGGCAGCCGCCGAGCCCCCGCCTCCCGATCGCTGGTCGCTCACGCTCGGCGGCTGGGGCGCCGTCTCGCGCTACGACGTGCTGGGGCTGCGCCACGGCGTGGGGGCGTTCGAGAGCCGGGACGGCCGGGACCTGCTCGAGGGGCGCTTCGAGACGTGGGGCGCCTCCGCCCTCGTCCGGTACCGCCGCCTCGAGGCCGGGCTGCTGTACGAGGGTGCGTTCCTGTCCGACCGCGCGGACAGCGCGGTCCTCACGCCCCTCGCCGGCGTGACCTTCGACCTCGGGCGCCTCGTGCGGCTCGATCTGCTCGGCGAGCTCGGCGGCCACCGGGTCTCGAACATCGGGCTCTCCGGCGACTTCGACGTGTCGGGCGCGCAGTCGGTCTGGCTGCCATACGCGGGCGTGCGGCCGACGCTCTCGCTGCGCCTGCCCGTGGGGCCGGTCCGGCTCGTCCTCTCGCTCGCGCCGTTCGCGCGCTGGGACCTCGTCCGCAAGGACGTGACGGTGGAGGTCTCGGACGGCTCGACGGAGACGCGCAACACCTACGACGTCGGGGGCTCGACCTTCGGCGTGGCGGCGGGCGCGGGGATCGAGCTCTAGCCGTCCGCCAGGACGAGCCGCTCCACCGCCCCGAGCGCCCGCGCGTCCTCGCCGCCGTCCGCCACCACCTCGGCCGCCGCGGGCGGCTCGTAGGGCGCGCCCGCCCCCGGGAGCGCCGGCGCGCCGCCCGCCCGCGCGCGCGCCCAGAGCCCCTTCGGATCGCGCGCCGCGCAGACCTCGGCGGGCGTCGCGACGTGGACCTCGACGAAGCGGGGCGCGCGGGCGCGGACCCGGTCGCGAAAGGCGCGGCGGTGGGCGGTCGCCGCCACGATCGCGACGAGGCCGTCGCCCGCGGCGAGGATCGCGAGCTCGCCGAGGGTCCGGTAGAAGGCGTCGCGCCCGGCGTCGTCGTAGGCCGGCGTCGCCGAGAGCGCGGCCCGCACGGCGTCGCCGTCGAGGAGGAGGGCGGGGCAGCCCGCGGCGCGGAGCCGCTCGCGCAGGGCGCGCGCGAGCGTGGACTTGCCCGCGCCCGGCAGGCCGGTGACCCAGACCACCGCCCCCGCGCCGGCCGTCACGGCCCCCCCGAGAACATCGCGTCGACCGCGTCGGGATCGAGCACGCCGGCGTCGAGCGACCGCTCCGCGAGGCGGAGGAGCGCGTCGCGCGCCGCCGGGGCGAGGCGCGGGTAGAACCGCGGGCTCGCGAGCACGAGGGCGCGCCAGGCGAGGAACGGCGGCGCCGCCTCGAGCAGGCCGGGGTCCTCCGCCTGCGCCAGGTAGCTCCTGAGGAACCGCCGCCAGAGCGGCCCGAAGCCCCTGCGCCAGCTCCCCGGGTGCTGCAGCGCGAAGAAGGGGTAGTTCACCGCGAGCGCGACCACGTCGTCCGCGGGATCGCCCTTGCCGCCGCGCGAGGCGTCGAGCGCGGTGAAGGCGGTCCCGTCCTCCCCCGGCCCGCGCGGGCGGAACACCAGGTTGAACGGGTGGAAGTCGCCGTGCGTGCGGGCGAGGCGCGGGGGGCGGCCGCGCAGCCGCCAGCGGGCCGCGAGGCAGCGGGCCTCGAGCGCGAGGAGCCGCTCCGGCGGCGCGCCGGGCACGCCGTCCGGGAAGGCGTCCACCACCCCGAAGATCCCCTCGCCGTGGCCCAGCAGGTCGCGCAGCGCGCGGCGCCAGGCGACCGGGTCGTCGAGCTTCTCCGCGTGGAGCCGCACGAGGTAGGCGGCGAGCGCGTCGCAGCGGGCGAGGTCGAGCGGCTCGCAGCGCGCGACGCGCCCGACGCGGCGGAGGTCCTCGGCGTAGAGCGCCCCCTCCGCCCACTCCGTGGCGAGCCACGCCTCGCCCGCGTCTCGCAGCGAGCGGAGCGTCCCGTCCGGCGCGATCACGCCGACGTCGAGGGCGCGGACGTGGCCCGGCGTGCGCTGGAACAGGTCGAAGGCGAGGACTGCGGCCTCGAGCCGATCGGCGCGCCGGTCGTGCCCGAGCTCGTTCGCCGCGAACGTCCGGAAGACGAAGCGGCGCTGCCCGCCGTCTCGCGTCCGGACCGTCACGCGGAGCGGCAGGCCATACCCCTCGGCCTTCTCGCCCGCGCCGGACGCGTCCGGGGCGAGGGGCTCCACGGTCTCCACGCTCGCGCCCGGGAAGAGCGCGTCCGCGAGCGACCGGAGCCCTTCGGGCCACGCCGGCACGGGCGACCTCCACGGAAGAGTGTAGGACCCGCCGCGGCGGGCGCGAGGGGCCGGGCTGGGTGCGGCGCCACCGCGCGGCGGCGGCCGGAAATGGCTTGGACCCCCGGCCGCCTGCCGGGTAAGAGGGGCGCGTGATCCCGCCGTTCGACCTGCCGAGCCTCACCCTCGGCCCGTTCACGATCCAGTCCTTCGGGGTGCTCTCCGCCCTCGGCATCCTCGCCGCGGTGAACCTCGCGGCGCGCGCGGCCGGCCAGCTCGGCAAGGACCCGCAGGTGATCCTCGACTTCACCGTCTACGGCGTGCTCGCCGGCGTGGTGTCGGGCCACCTCGTCCACCTATTCCTCTACCACCCGGAGGAGCTCGCCGATCCCTTCCGGATCCTCAAGATCTGGGAGGGGCTCTCCTCGATGGGCGGGCTGCTCGGCGGCATCGCGGCCGCGGCGGTCTACTTCCGCCGGAAGCGGATCCGCTTCGCCGAGTACTCCGACGCGTTCGCGCTGGGCGTCGCGCCGGGCTGGGGCGTCGCGCGGGTCGGCTGCTTCACGGTGCACGATCACCCGGGCGTGCGGACGGACTTCTTCCTCGCCGTGAACTTCCCCTCGGGCGCGCGCCACGATCTCGGCCTCTACGAGGCCATCCTGCTGCTCGCGCTCACCGCGGTGCTCTGGGCGCTGCACCGGCGGGCCCTCCTGCGCGGCCGGCTGCTCGCGCTGCTCGGCCTCGTCTACGGCGTGGCGCGGTTCCTCCTCGACTTCCTCCGCGCGCGCGACGTCCCGTATCCGGACGCCCGGTACCTCGGCCTCACGCCGGCCCAGTACGTCGCGATCGGGCTCGTGATGTGGGGCGCGTGGCGGCTCTCTCGTACGCCGGCGCCCGAGCCCGCCGCCGGCTGACGCGGCGCCCAAATGCGCAGGCGCCCGCCGGCGCCCGCCCTTCGCCCGCCGCGCCGCGGGTGATAAACCTCGGGCATGGGCGACGAGCCGAGCTCCGGAGGCGCGCTCGCGGTGCGCCGCGCGCTCGCCCGCGGGCCCGCCGCGCCGGGACCCGCCGAGGCGGTGCGCCAGGCGGAGGCGCGGCTCCGCGCGGCGCTCGAGGAGGTCACCGCCGAGGACGCCGCGGTGGAGGCGCTCTCCCTCGAGCTCGACGCCTTCTCGCGGACGTACGAGCGGACGCTCGGCGAGCCCTTCGCCGACCTGGCCGCCGCGGAGCGGCTCGCGCGCCGGATCCAGGCGCTCGAGGACGGGCTCGCTCAGCTCGCGGCCGGGCTCGCCGACGGGACCCTCGCGAAGGCGCCGCGCCGCAAGCGCGCGAGGCGCGGGGGCGTGGCCGGCCGGCATGGCCGTCGCGGCGAGGATCCGGAGCCCGACGACGACGGCGTCCCCGGCGGCGAGCCGGTGGCCGAAGCCGCCGCGGACGACGCGCGCGACGGCGACGGCGAGCCGGGCGCCGCCGAGCCGCCCGAGATCGAGCCCGCCGCCCTGGCCGCGAAGCGGCTGTACCGCCGCCTCGCCCGCGTCCTGCATCCCGATCTCGCCTCGGACGATCTCGAGCGCGTCCGGCTCGGCGATCTCATGGCCCGCGTCAACGCCGCGTATGCGAAGGGCGACCTGACCGCGCTCGAGGTGATGGCGGAGCGGGTCGGCGCGGGCGAGCCGCCCGGCGAGCTCAGCGACGCCGAGCGGCTGGTCCACCTCGGCACCCGGGCGGCGGGGCTCGAGCGGATCGCCGCGTCGCTCGCGCGCGAGCGGGCGCGCCTCGAGGCGAGCGACACCGCGCGGCTGCGGAGCGAGGCGCGGCGCCGAGCGGAGGCGGGGGGCGATCTCGTCGCGGAGACGCGGGCCGAGCTCGCGGAGGAGGCGGCGGCCGCCTACGCGGACGCGCTCGCCCGCCTCGGGCGGCTCGAGAAGGCGGCGCGCGCGGTGGCGCGCGCGAGGGAGCAGGGCATGGGCAAGCTGGTCAAGCGCGGTCCCACCGGCGCGCGGCGGGTCTTCGACCCGCTCCAGGAGTCGGGCCTCGTCCGCGCCGGCGCCGCGCGGCTCGAGCGGAGCCGCGCCACCGCCGACGCGCGCGCGCTCGCGCGGCGGCTCGAGGAGCTCGCCCCGGGCGCGCCGTGGGAGGTCGCCCTCGCGGTGCTCGCCCTGCTCGCCGAGGATGCGGGGGCGCGCGCGCCCGAGGCGCTCGCCCAGCCCGAGCTCCTCGCCGCCCGCTGGGAGGCGCTCCGCGCCGGCTGGCCGGGGGCGCCCGACCTCCCCCGCGCGCTCGCCCGGATGCCGCGCCACCTCGTCATCGGCGCGCGGCAGACCGGCGGGGCGGTGGCCGCGGGGCTCCAGCTCGCGGCGCCCGACCTCGCGGCGGGCGTCCGCATCGCGCTCGAGCACGAGGCGGTCGCGGCGGTGGGACGCGCCGTGCTCGCCGCGCTCGGCCCCGAGGTGACCTGCGCGCATTGCGGCGAGACCGGTCCCGGCCGCCACCTGCTCCGCACCCGCGGGCTCGACGAGCGCCACGGGATCGCCTGCGCGGCGTGCGGCGAGGTGCAGCGCAGCTACTGGCGCTACGGCGAGGTGGACGGGCTCGAGGCGCTCGCGCCGCACGCGCTCCGGCTCGGGCTCGTGGCGGAGGTGACGGCGGAGCTCGCCGGCACCGCGGTCGGCTTCCAGATGCTGCCGGCCGAGCGCGAGGCGCTCTCCGCCGCCGGGCTGCGCCGCCGCTTCACCGAGCTGTACCTCGCGCCCTACGAGGTGGAGCTCGGGCCGGAGACGCTCGGCGTCGCCGCCGCGCGCGGGGCGCTCGGCCCGGGCGCCCGGCTCGCTGGCGAGGGGCAGCTCCACCTGACCCTCGAGCCCGGCGGCGCCCCCGCCGAGGCGGCGCTCCTGGAGCTCCTCCGGGCCCGGATCGAGCGCCGGTTCCGGCCCTAGCGCCCAGGGGAGTCACCCGACAGGGCGTCCGACCGGCCAGGCGGCGAGACGAGGTCGCGCTTACATCGATCCCAGAGGCCTCTGCGCGGCCCCCGGAGGATCCGATGAAGAAGCGGCTCGTCCTGTCGCTCGTCACCCTCGCCGGCGTGGGCGTGCTGCTCGGCTCCGCGGCGCGCGAGGCCCGCTCCCAGGACCGCGCCGAGCCGGCCTTCTGCGCCGAGATGACCCCGTCGCGGCTGCTCCAGGATCCCCAGATCGCCCGCGAGCTCCACGCCGCCATCGGCCGGGGCGACCCGGCCGCCCGCGCCCACTTCCACGCGATGATCGCCGAGATGCGCGCGGTGCACGGCTGCGCCGCGCTGGAGGGGAGCGAGGTCCGCGCCGGCGAGGCGGTGCCGTCCGCGCCCTCCCTGCCTCCCGGTCACCCGCCCATCCCGCGGGCGCCGGGGATGCCGATCTTCGCCGACGAGCCGAAGATCATCTCGATCTGACCGTCCCTGCGCGGCGCGATCCGAGGGGCTGATCCGCCGCCCCTCGCCGGTGTATCGTCGGCGCGTGGAGATCGCCTCGCGCCGCTGCAGCATCCTCGTCGTCGAGGACGACTCGGGCATCCGCGAGAGCCTCGTCGAGTGCCTCGCCGGCGAGGGGTACGCCGTCGAGCTGGCGGCGGACGGCGCGGAGGGGCTCGAGCGGCTGCGCGCCCGCCGACCCGACCTCGTGGTGCTCGACCTCGTCATGCCGATCATGAACGGCGCCGAGCTGGTCGAGGCGGTCGGCCGCGACGCGGCCCTGCGGAGCGTGCCCATCCTCCTCATGACCGCGGCCATGCCCGCGCCCGGCGAGCAGATCCCGCCCGTCGCCGGCTACCTCGCGAAGCCGTTCGAGCTCGGCGAGCTGCTCGACGCGGTCGAGCGCCTCTGCGGCGCGCCGCGCCGATGAAGGTCCTCGTCACCGGCGCGACCGGGCTCGTCGGCGGCGCGGTCGCGCGGGAGCTCCGAGCGCGCGGCCACGCCGTCCGGATCCTCGCCCGCGGTGCGAGCGACACCTCGGCGCTCGAGCCGCTCGGGCTCGAGGTGGCGCGCGGCGACGTGCTCGACCCGGGCGCGGTGCGCGGTGCGCTCGCCGGCTGCGAGGCGGTGGTGCACGTCGCCGGCATCGCCACCATCGGCCAGGATCCGCCCGAGCGGCTCCTCGCGGTGAACGTCGGCGGCGTGGAGGTGGTGCTCGGCGCGGCGCTCGAGGCCGGGGTCTCGCGGGCCGTGCTCACCTCGTCGTCGTCGGCGATGGGGGGGACGCGCAGGCCGGCGCTCCTCGACGAGACCACCGACGGCAACGCCGAGGCGCTCGGCGTCCCGTACTTCGTCTCCAAGCTGCGCGGCGAGCGGGCCGGCCTGGCGCTCGCGGCGCGCGGGCTCCCGCTCGTGGTCGTGCGCCCGTCCTACGTGCTCGGCCCGGGCGACGTGCACGGCAGCTCCGCGTCCACGGTGCTCGCGCTCGCGCGGCGGCGCATCCCGGCGGTGGTCGAGGGCGGCGCCTCCTTCTGCGACGTGCGGGACGTCGCGCGCGGCCACGCAGAGGCGCTCGAGCGCGGCCGCGTGGGCGAGGTCTACCTGCTCGGCGGGCACAACCTGCCGATCACCGAGCTCGCCGCCCGGGTCGCGGCGCTCGCCGGGGTGCCGCCGCCGCCCCGCGTGCCCTACGCGGTCGCGTACGCCTTCGCGGCCGCCCAGGAGCTCGCGGCGCGGCTCGCCGGCCGCCGCCCGGCGATGACCCGCGACCTCGTCCGCTCCGCCGCGCTCTACACGTACGCCTCGAGCGCCAAGGCGGAGCGCGAGCTCGGCTACGCCATCCGGCCGTTCGACGAGATGATCGCCGACACGCTGCGCGACGCGCTCGCGCGCGGGCGGCTCCGGCCGGAGACGGCCGAGCTGCGCGCGCTCTCGGGGTGAGCGGCGCCGGCTAGATCCCGCCGGCGACGTCCTCGTCCGCCGCCTCGGCCGGCCGCGCCACCGGATGGAGCCGCACCAGGCGCACCAGCCGCGGCGACGCGTCCACCACCTCGATCTCCACGCCCGCCTCGCAGTGGAGCCGCGCCCCGCGCTCGGGCACCGCGCCCGCGAGCGCGATGCAGAGCCCGGCGATGGTGGAGTAGCCCTCGCCCTCCGGCAGCTCGAGCCCGAGCGCGCGGTTCACCTCGCGGATGGGGGCGTCGCCGCGCACGAGCGTCGTCCCGCCGGGCTCCCGCGTGAGGAGCGCGTCGGGCTCCTCCGTCTCGCCGAGGATGTCGCCCACCAGCTCCTCGACGAGATCCTCGAGCGTGATGAGCCCGGCCACGCCGCCGTGCTCGTCGACGACCACCGCGATCTGCGTCCGCCGGCGCTGCAGCTCGCGCAGCACGTGGACGGCGCGCGCGGTGGCGGGCACGAAGTGGACGGGGCGGATGAGGTCCTGGAGCACGAGGAGCTGCCGCTCCCAGGCCATCGCCGCGAGGTCCTTCGCCATCACGTAGCCGACGACGTTGTCGAGCGAGCCCTCGTACACCGGCATGCGCGAGCGCCCCTCCTCGAGGAGGAGCCGCTTCAGCTCCTCCGGCTCGGCGTCGATGGGCAGCCCGACCACGCGCGCGCGGGGCACCATCACCTCGGCTGCGGTGAGATCGCGGAAGGCGAGGGCGCGCGAGGTGAGCTCGGCGGTGGGCGCGTCGAGGGCGCCCGCGCGGCCCGCCTCGTCCACGAGCTGCTCGAGCTCCTCCACCGAGAGGCGCGCCTCCGAGAACGTCGTGCGGTCGCCGAAGGGGCGCAGGACCAGGTTGGACGCCTGCGTGAGGAGCCACACGAGCGGTCGGGCAACCGTGGAGAGGCCGAGCAGCGGCCGGCCCACGAGGAGCGCGTACCGCTCGGCCGCGCGCAGCGCGAGCGACTTGGGCACGAGCTCGCCGAGCACGAGCGACAGGAACGAGACGACCACGACCACCAGGCCGATGGCGATCTTGGAGGCGTGCGGCGCGAGGAACGGGACCGCCGCGAGCGCGGGCTGGAGCCGCGCCGCGATCGTCGCGCCGCCGAACGCCGCCGCCGTGGCGCCCACTACCGTGATGCCGATCTGGACGGTCGCGAGGAACTGCTCGGGGCGGTCGCGCAGCTTCCGCACCGCCTTCGCCGAGGCGCGTCCCTCCTCCACCAGCTGGGCGAGCCGGGTCTTCCGCAGGGCGACGATCGCCATCTCGGCGCCCGCAAACAGGCCGTTGGCGACGACCAGCGCGAGGACGATGGCGAGCTCGAGGATGACGTCGAACAGTAGGGCGCCCTCCGGGTGCGGCCCTCTCCTAACACGAGGTCGCCGCGCGGGCGCCTCGCTCCCGGCCGGGGTCTCGCGCCCTCCCCGGGGAGGGCATAGCTAACTGCGCAACATAAAGAGTCCTTTCTGACGCGGAGCGTCACATGGTCCCGTCGAGCGGCCGGGAGAGCGGAGCACCACGTCCCGAGGGTCCCGCCGGGCGGATCCGCGAGCTGCTCGCCTACGCGCTCCTCGCCCCTTCGCGCCACAACACGCAGCCCTGGCTCTTCGAGATCGAGGGGGATGAGCTGCGCGTCTACCCGGACGCCACGCGCGCGCTGCCCGAGGCCGACCCGGAGGGGCGGCAGCTCGTCATGAGCTGCGGCGCCGCGGTGGTGAACTTCCGCGTGGCCGCGGCGCACCACGGCTTCGCGACCTCCGTCGAGGTGCCCCCCGTCCACCGTCGCGACGGGCTCCTCGCGCGCGTGCGGCTCGAGGAGCGGGCGGCCACGTCGGAGGGGGTCGAGGAGCTCTTCCAGGCCATCCCGCGCCGGCGCACCAACCGGCTGCCGCTCGACGGGCGCGAGCCGCCCGAGGGGCTCGTGACGGCGCTCCTGCGCGAGGCGCGGTTCGAGGGCGTCTCGCTCCGGCCGGTGGACGCGCCCGTGCGGCGCGCGGTGGCGGAGCTCGTCGCGGAGGGGGACCAGCTCCAGTGGAGCAACCCGCGCTTCCGGGCGGAGCTCGCCCGCTGGACCCGCCCCAACGGGACCGACCGGCGCGACGGCATGCCGGGCTTCGCGCTCGGCATGAGCGACGCGGCGGCGCTCGTGCAGCCGGTGCTGGTGCGCGTGACGAACCCCGCGCGCGCCGAGGCGGACCGCGATCGCCGCCGGGCGCTCGGCACCCGCGCGCTGCTCGTGCTCTCCACGCGCGGCGACGGCGAGCGGGAGTGGTTCGCGGCGGGCGAGGCCCTGCAGCGGGTGCTCCTGCGCGCCACGACGCGGGGGTTGTCGGCGTCCTACTTCGCGCAGCCCATCGAGACGCGCTCGCTCCGCGCGGCGCTCCGCGGCGCGCTCGGGGAGAGCGGGCTGCCGCAGGTCATGCTCCGCGTCGGCTACGGCCTCGACCTGCGAGCGATGCCGCGCCGACCCGTGGAGGCGGTGCTCCGCAGCGTCGCCGGCGCGTCGCCTCGCCCCGCGCCGCTCGCGCTCCGCACGCCGCTCCCGGCCCCATTCCCGGAGGCGTCCTCGCCGGTCGCCTGAGGCACGTTCACGCCGGCGCGAGCCGGAAGAGGCGCGTCACCTCCGCCGCCCGCGCCTCGTGGAGCGGGTCCGCGGCGTCGGCGGCGCGCGGGTGCGAAGGGCGGCGCGTCCGCACCGCCGCGACGCGCAGCCCCGCGCGCGCGGCGAGCGCCTCCACGTGCCCCTCGGGCCTGAGCCCCAGTCGCTCGGCGAGGTCCGAGAGCACGAGCCAGCCCTCGCCTCCCGGAGCGAGGTGCGCGGGCAACCCGAGCACGAACCGCTCGAGGAGCCGCCCCCCGGGATCGTAGATGGCCCGCTCCAGCGCGGAGCGGGCCGGCGCGGGCACCCACGGTGGGTTGAACACGACGACGTCGGCGCGCCCCTCGGGGAAGAGGTCGGCCGCGACCACCTCCACGGCGCGCTCGAGCCCGAGCCGCCCCGCGTTCTCCCGCGCGCAGGCCACCGCGCGCGGCTCGAGGTCGGTCGCGACGACGCGCGCCCCCGCCCGCGCGAGCACGAAGGCGAGCACGCCCGTGCCCGTGCCGACGTCGAAGGCCACCTTCCCCGCGACCGGCCAGGCCGCCGCCGCCTCGGCGACGAGGTCCACGTACTCGCCGCGCACCGGCGCATAGACGCCGTGGTGCGGGTGGACCCGGGCCCCGAGCGCGGGCACCTCGACGCCGCGGCGGCGCCACTCGTGCGCACCGACCACCCCGAGCAGGTCGCGGAGCGCGATGAGGGCGGCGGGCCCCGGCGGGCCGAGCGCCTCCGCGCAGGCCTCCCGCACGTCCGGCGCGCGCCGGAGGGGCACGACCCACCCTCCCTCGCCGGGGTCGAGCGGGACGAGGAGGCGTCCGAGCACCGTGTGCTCGGTCTCCCTGCTGCGCCGCTCCTCCTCGAAGGCCTCGGCCAGCGCCGCCTGCGCGCGCCGCTTCCCGGCGCGGGGACGCCCGCCGCGGCCGAGCCTCCTCCCGAGCGCGGCGAGGAGCTGGCGGGCGTTTTGGTAGTCGCCGTCCGCGTAGACGAGCTGCTCGCCGCGCCGCGCCCGGGCGAGGGCCTCGGCGGCCGTGGTCTCGTCGCCGGCGGTCCCGGTGCGGCGCGGTTCCACGGGTCGGTCCGGCTGGTCCGGGTTAAGAATGAGCCGCATGCCGCACGAGACCGAGCTCCCGGCCGTCCCGGCCGTCAACAACCTCGCCTTCGTCGAGAAGCTCTACTACGAGTGGCTCGCCGATCCCACCTCGGTGGACGAGGGGTGGCGGCGCTACTTCGAGGCGCTGCCGAGCGCGCCGGGGGCCGCGCCGGCGCCCGACGCCTTCCCCCCGCGGCGCCCGAACGGCCACGCGGCGCTGGCCGCCGGGAAGCCGGCCGGACCGGACGCGGCCTTCCAGGCGCGGGTGGACCGGCTGGTCCAGGCCTACCGCGAGTACGGTCACCTGCGCGCGGACCTCGATCCGCTCGGGCTCACCCGCCGCGCCGAGCCGTTCACGCTCCGCTCGTTCGGCCTCGACGAGGGCGATCGCGGCCGCCGCTGCGCCGACCCGGAGGGCCGCGGCGAGGTCACCCTCGGCGAGCTCGTGGCGCGCCTCGAGGAGACCTACTGCCGGACGCTCGGCGTCGAGCTCGCGCACATGCACGACGCCGACCTCCGCGCGTGGATGGAGCAGCGGATGGAGCGGACGCGCAACCGCTGCCCGCTGCCCGACGACGTGAAGCGGCGGCTGCTCGAGGCGATCGTCGAGGCCGAGACGCTCGAGCAGTTCCTCGGCACGAGGTTCCTCGGCGCGAAGCGGTTCAGCGTGGAGGGGGCCGAGGGGCTTTTGCCCCTGTTCGAGCTGATGGTGGACCGCTCGATCGGCCACGGCGTGCGGAACGTGGTGGTGGGCATGGCGCACCGCGGCCGGATCAACGTGCTCGCGAACGTGCTCCACAAGCCGCTCTCCCGCATCTTCGCCGAGTTCCGCGACAACGCGATCGTCAACTCGTCGGGCGGCGACGTGAAGTACCACCTCGGCTACTCCTCCGACCGCGAGACGCCCGACGGCGTGCTGGTGCACCTCTCGCTGTCGTTCAACCCGAGCCACCTCGAGTGGATCGACACGGTGGTGCAGGGGCGCGTCCGCGCCAAGCAGGACCGGTACAAGGACCTCGAGCGGACCCGCTCGCTGGCGGTGCTGGTCCACGGCGACGCGGCGTTCGCGGGGCAGGGCATCGTGGCCGAGGCCCTCAACATGTCGGAGCTGGAGTCCTACTCGGTCGGCGGCACCATCCACGTCATCGTGAACAACCAGGTGGGCTTCACCACCTCGCCCAAGGACGCGCGCTCCACCACCTACGCGACGGGTCCGGCCCGCATGCTCCAGATCCCGATCATCCACGTGAACGGGGAGGACATGGAGGCGGTCGCGCAGGCGGTGCTGCTCGCGGTGGACTTCCGCCAGCGGTTCCACCGCGACGTCATCATCGACCTGTGGACGTACCGGCGCCACGGCCACAACGAGGGCGACGAGCCGGCCTTCACGCAGCCGGTGATGTACCGGGCCATCGCCCGCAAGCCGACGCTCCGGACGCTCTACGCCGAGCAGCTCGTGCGCGAGGGCGCGGCGACGCCGAAGGACGTGGAGGACATGACCGCGCGCTACCGCGCCCGGCTCGACGAGGCGTACGCCGCCTCCGCGAAGATCGCGGTGCAGCCCGGGCCGGACGACGCGAGCGGCTTCTGGAAGGACCAACGCGGCGGCCGCATCGGGCGCGCCGACGAGGGGCCGACCGCGGTCGCGACGGAGACCCTGCGCGAGGTGGGCCAGGCGCTCGTGCACGTGCCGCAGGGCTTCCACGTCCACCCCAAGCTCGCCAAGGTGATCGAGGCGCGCGCGCAGATGGTCGCCGGCGCGAAGCCGCTCGACTGGGCGATGGGCGAGGCGCTCGCGCTCGGCTCGCTCGCGTGGGAGGGGACGCGCATCCGGCTCGCCGGGCAGGACGTCCGGCGCGGCACCTTCAGCCACCGCCACGCGGTCCTGCACGACGCCCAGTCCGGCATCCCGTACTCGCCGCTCGCCCACCTGCGCGGCGGGCAGGGGCCGGTCGAGATCCGCGACTCGCTCCTCTCCGAGGCCGGCGCGCTCGGGTTCGAGTACGGCTACTCGCTCGAGATGCCGGACGCGCTCACCGTCTGGGAGGCGCAGTTCGGCGACTTCGTGAACGCGGCGCAGGTGATCATCGACCAGTTCCTCTCCTCGGGAGAGGCCAAGTGGAACCGGCTCTCGGGGCTCGTGCTGTTCCTCCCGCACGGCATGGAGGGGCAGGGGCCGGAGCACTCGTCGGCGCGGCTCGAGCGCTTCCTCGAGCTGTCGGTGGACGAGAACTGGCGGGTCGTGAACCTCACCACGCCCGCGCAGCTCTTCCACGCGCTGCGCCGGCAGGTCCGCTCGCCGTGGCGCAAGCCGCTCGTGGTCATGTCCCCGAAGAGCCTGCTGCGGCACCCCGCAGCGGTCTCGCCGCTCGTGGAGCTCGCCGAGGGCCGCTTCCAGCTGGTGATCGGCGCGGGCGCCGACCCAACGGAGACGACCCGGGTGATCCTGTGCTCGGGCAAGCTGTACTACGAGCTCGCCGCCGCGCGGGACGCGCTCGAGGCGCGCCACGCGGCGGTCGTCCGGCTCGAGCAGCTCTACCCGATCGACGTCGAGGGCGTGCTCGCGGAGCTGGGACGCTACCGCCCGGGCGTGGAGCTCGTCTGGGCGCAGGAGGAGCCGGCCAACATGGGCGCCTGGGAGTTCATCGATCGCCAGCTCGCGCCGCGCCTGCCCGGGCGCCTCGCGTACGTCGGCCGGCAGCCCTCGGCGAGCCCCGCCGTCGGCTCCGCGACGCGCCACAAGCTCGAGCAGGAGCAGATCGTCCGCGAGGCGCTGGGCGAGCCGGTGTCCCGCCTCGCGTCCAACCGCGCCGTCACCCAGGAGCGCTGAAGCCCTCATGCCCATCCAGCTCAAGGTCCCGTCGCTCGGCGAGTCGATCACGCAGGCCACCCTCGGCGCCTGGTTCAAGAAGGAGGGCGACCCCGTCCAGGCGGACGAGCCGATCGTGGAGGTCGAGAGCGAGAAGGCGACCGTCGCGCTCCCCGCGCCGGCCGCCGGCGTGCTGCGCCGCGTGCTGAAGCAGAGCGGCGAGACGGTGAGCGTGGGCGAGGTGATCGGCGAGGTGGAGGAGGGCGCCGCGGCGCAGTCGGGCGCCGCCTCGCCGCTCGGGTCGGGCCCGTCGCCCGTCATCGTACCGAAGGGGAACGGCGCGCCGGCCGCCGCGAACGCGCCCCCGGCCCCGGCGCCGAGCGCCGCCCCGGCGGCGGCGCAGCAGGCCCCGGCCGCCGCCCCGGGCGCGCGCCCCGCCCCGCCCTCCGCGCGCCGGCTCATGGCGGAGCACGGCCTCGACGCGGGGCGCGTCCCGGGCTCCGGCCCGGGCGGCCAGGTGCGCAAGGAGGACGTGGTCCGCGCGCTCGAGGCGAGGCCGGCCGGCGGCGCCGCCGCCCCCGCCCCCGCCCCCGCCGCGGCGCCCGCGGCGGCGCGCGCCGACGGTCCGCTCGCGGCGCGGGAGCGCGTGGTGCCGATGACGCCGCTCCGGAAGACCGTGGCGCGCCGGCTCGTCGAGGCGCAGCAGAACGCGGCGATCCTCACCACCTTCAACGAGGTGGACATGACCCGCGTGCTCGCGCTGCGGGAGAAGCACGGCGAGCACTTCCTCGCGAAGCACGGCGTGAAGCTCGGGTTCATGTCCTTCTTCGTCAAGGCGGCGGTGGACGCGCTCCGCGCCTTCCCCGCGGTGAACGCCGAGATCCGCGGGACGGACATCGTCTACAAGGACCACTACGACGTCGGCGTGGCGGTGGGCGGCGGCAAGGGGCTCGTGGTCCCGGTGATCCGCGACGCCGACGCGCTCTCCTTCGCCGAGATCGAGAAGAAGGTCGGCGAGCTCGGGAAGAAGGCGAAGGAGAACAAGATCACGATGGAGGACCTGGAGGGCGGCACGTTCACGATCTCGAACGGCGGCATCTACGGGTCGCTCCTCTCGACGCCCATCCTGAACCCGCCGCAGTCCGGCATCCTCGGGCTGCACAAGATCGAGAAGCGGGCGGTGGTGGGCGAGGGCGACGCGATCGTCGCCCGCCCGATGATGTACGTCGCGCTCTCGTACGACCACCGGCTCATCGACGGGCGCGAGGCGGTCTCCTTCCTCGTGAAGGTGAAGGAGGGGATCGAGGACCCGGAGCGGCTGCTGCTGGAGGTGTGATCGTGGGGGCGCGGAAGAAGCGCGTGGCCGCCTCCGGACGGGCCAGCAAGCGTCCCGTTGCGCGTGAGCCTGTCCGTGACTATCATGGTCATATGGCACGCGTCGGGGTGGCGGAGCTCAAGGCGAAGCTGAGCGCCTACCTTCGGCGCGCAGAGCGCGGCGAGGAGATCGTGGTGCTCGACCGCGACGCGCCGGTCGCGAAGTTGACGCCCTACGCGGAGCCCAGGCCCAGGCCGCTGGGCTACCGTCCTGCCACGAAGCCGTTCGGCTCGGCGCCGAAGGGCGCCCCGCTCCCGAAGCTCGACGTGGATGCGGCGCTCGCCGAGGAGCGGCGCGACCGACAGTGAATGCTTACGTCGATTCGTCCGTGATCCTCAGGAGGGTCCTCGGACAGCCGGACGCGCTTCCTCGCTGGGGCGAGGTGACCAGAGGTGTCACGAGCGAGCTGACCCGGGTCGAGTGCCTCCGCACGATCGACCGCCTCCGGGTCCGGTTCGGTTTCGATGCCGCGCTCGTCACCGAGCGGTTCGATGTGCTCGACCGCGAGCTGATGGGCCTGGCGCTCGTGGACCTCGAGCGCGAGGTGCTTCACAGGGCCGCTCAGCCGCTGCCGCAGCCGCTCGGCACCCTCGACGCGCTTCACCTGGCTTCAGCGCTGCTCTGGCGAGAGCGCAACGGGCCCGTCGAGGTCTTCGCGACGCACGATGCCGAGTTGGGCCGAGCGGCTCGGGCCGCCGGGTTCTCCCTGCTCGGCGTGTAAGCGTTCACGCGGGCGCGCCGAGGTCTGGCGCGGGTCGTGTCCCGGGCTGGTCGCCGGCGATCATCCGCAGCAGGCCGAGCGCGTCGTGCACCGCGTGGCCCCCGAGGTCGTTGTTGAAGTAGACCCACGCGGCGCGGCCGGCCGCCGCCCAGGCGAGCAGGTCCTCCGCCCAGGGGCGCAGCCGCTCGGGCCCGTAACGGCCGGTGTAGCCGCCCGCGGGCCCGTGGAACCGCACGTAGCGCCAGCCGCCGGTGAGGCGGGGCGGCGCGCGGGCCACGCGGTCGTGCTCGCAGAAGGCGGCGCCGTGCCGCTCGAGCACGTCGCAGACGGCGTCCGCGTACCAGGCCTCGTCCCGGAACTCGACCGCGTGGCGGCCCGGCGGGAGCCGCGAGAGGAAGCGGTCGAGCCGCTCGAGGTCCGGCGCGAACCGCGGCGGGAGCTGCCAGAGCACGGGCCCGAGCTTCGTCCCGAGCCGCGAGAGTGGGCCGAAGAAGCGGGTGAGCCCCTCGCCCGAGTCGAGGAGCCGCTTCATGTGCGTGAGGTAACGGCTCCCCTTCACGGCGAAGGTGAAGCGCGGCGGGACCGCGGCGCGCCACCGCTGGACCGCCTCCGGCGTGGGGAGCCGGTAGAACGTCGCGTTGAGCTCGACCGTGTCGAAGTGGCGCGCGTAGTGGGGGAGCCAGTCCTTCTGCGCGAGGCCCTCCGGGTAGAGCACGCCGCGCCAGTGGCGGTACTGGTAGCCGCTCGTGCCGATGCGGAGCGGGCTCTCGCGCGAGGTCGCCCTGCCGCCGGCGCGGGGAGCCGGCGCGCGGCGGCGTCCGCTCACCGCGCCTCCCCGAGCTCGGTGACGGCGAGCACCCGGTCGCGCCCGAGCGGCCGCGCGGCGCGCCCGTAGCCGGCCCAGGGATCGGCGCGGAGGGAGGCGAGCCGGCGCGGGATGGAGCGCAGCGTGAACCGCTCCGGCCGCGTTCGCGCGGAGAGCTCGTCCCAGGCGAGCGGCGCGGAGACCGGCGCGCCGGCGCGGGCCCGCGTGGAGTAGGCCGCGACGGAGGTGTTGGTGCGGTTGTTCCGCAGGTAGTCGAGGAGGATCTTCCGCTCGCGGCCGCGCCTCGCGAACGACGCGGTGAAGCGGGACGGATCGTGGCGGGCGGTCGCGAGCGCGAGGCCGCGCGCGAACGCGAGGCACTCTTCCCATGGCCGCTCGGGGACGATCGGCAGGACCACGTGGAGCCCGGCGCCGCCGGTCGTCTTGACGAACGGCTCGAGGCCGAGCGCGCGCGCGGCGTCGCGCACGAGCCCCGCCGCGCGGACCACCTCGGGCCAGCCGACCTCGGGCCCGGGATCGAGGTCGAGGACGATCCGGTCCGGGTGCTCGAGCGCCTCGGTGGTCGAGTTCCAGGTGTGGAGCTCGAGCACGTCCATCTGGGCGAGCGAGAGGAGCGCCAAAGCGTCGTCCGCGACCAGGTACTCGCCGAGCTTCGTCTTCTCGCGGATCCGCACCCGCCGGAGCGCCTCGGGCGCCCAGAGCTTCGAGTGCTTCATGAAGTGGCAGCCGCCGGGGAGGCCGGTCGGGTAGTGGACGAGCGTGAGCGGGCGCCCGCGGAGGTGCGGGAGCATCGCCTCCGCGACCGCCTCGTAGTAGCGGGCGACGTCGAGCTTCGTGAGGCCGGGGTCCGGGAACATCACGCGGTCGGGGTTGGAGATGCGAACGCCGGAGACCGTCGCGGCGGGCGAGGCGCGCGAACGCTTCGCGGTCGCGGTCGAGGTCGCGGTCGGGGTCGGGGTCGGGGTCGGGGTCG
>Ga0184637_10000767_pt1 | contig 23014 bp, 15 predicted proteins | sample PLM3_127_b2_FD_133143 | JGI IMG/M metagenome (GOLD analysis project Ga0184637, IMG submission 133143) | Groundwater sediment microbial communities from an aquifer in East River, Colorado, USA - PLM3_127_b2 | ecosystem: Environmental > Terrestrial > Soil > Riparian zone | place: USA: East River... | reverse complement strand
TCACCGGCGATCGGAACAGACCGGTGAGAACAAAGAGGGGAAGGCGTAGTGACGATCGGACAGAACTGGGGCAATAGAGCATCCGGGAGGACTCACATTTTCCTCGGCGTGTTCGTAATCGCCCTCACAGGCGCCGGCGCTCGAGGCCAGGACCCGCGTCCCCCGGTGGTCCAACTGGTCAAAGATCTCAACCCCAATGGCTCGGGCGTTCAATCTCCCGGCCGCAGGGCTGTTCGGGACGGCATTCTCTATTTCGTTGGAGACAACGGCGCCACCGGCAGAGAGCTATTTCGAAGCGACGGAACTCCACAGGGGACATACCTGGTCAAGGACATCCAACCGGGACCTGGCGGTTCCAACCCGGATGGGCTCATCCATGTCGAAGGAACCCTCTTCTTCGTGGCCGATGACGGGACTCACCGACGGGAACTATGGCGGAGCGACGGCACTCCTGACGGCACCTTCATGGTGAAGGATATCTACGTTCCTCCTCCGCCCTGGGACACGACCGGGCGGATCGGTAACCTGATCGAGTTCAACAACAACGTCTTCTTTACCGCGTTGTTCCTCTCGGCGGAGGGGATCTTCAAAGACCAGGTCTGGAGAAGTGACGGAACAGAAGCGGGAACGGTTCCCGTGGGAGGTCCAGAACAATTGAACTGGCAGGGAGGGCCTCTTCACCTTACGAAGGTGGGCGGCACTCTCTTCTTCTCGGCGGTGCACGACGACACCGGGCGTGAGCTCTGGAAATCTGACGGATCGAGCGGCGGAACGGTAATGATCAAGGACATTCGACCCGGTGCCGGAAGTGCGATCGCCTCGCAATCCAGCTTCGCGAATGTCGGGGGAATTCTGTTCTTCATCGCCAATACATTCGGTAGCTTCGACAGCTACAGTTTGTGGAGGAGTGACGGCACGGCAGCGGGTACGACAGAGTCATCGGGATGGTTCGACTTTGGTGTGGGAAACATCACGGACGTGAATGGCACGGTCTATTTCACAGGTAGCTCAGCATTCGAGACCCCTGGTTGTTGTCTTTGGAGCAGCAACGGCGATCGTTCCACAACTCGCCTGGTCAAGGACATGGCGGCCGAAAATTTGGCCAACATCAGGGGCACTCTCTTCCTTTCGGGAGATGACACCCACACGCTCAACAATCGGCTGTGGAAGAGCAACGGCACAACCGAAGGAACGGTTCCGGTGTGCGACGACTGCGGTTCCCCGAACTGGCTCACGCCAGTGCCGGACGGTTTGTTTCTTGCTGCGGATTCGAGTTTTCAGAACACTTTCCAGGGGGTCGAGCTGGTAAAGAGCAATGGAACCGCGTCAGGCAACGTATTGATGGACATCGTGCCTGGCCCGAAGAGGTCATCTCCCGCTGACCTAACCCGTGCCGGCGAGATGCTCTTCTTCACGGCTGACGACGGGGTTCACGGGCGGGAGTTATGGGTCACTAGATTAGGGGACACGCTGCCGGTCGCCAATCCAGGATTCGAGTGGAGTTTTGTGTACGGATGGCGCTTCAGTGGACAGCGACCGAGCCTGAGTACGGATTCCCACTCTGGTTTCTACGCGGTAGAGTTCGGCGCGACTTTCCTAAGTACGAAGGGGATGGCGGCCCTCTATCAGGATCTGCCTGTCCACTCTGGTTTCTACGCGGTAGAGTTCGGCGCGACTTTCCGAAGTACGAGGGGGATGGCGGTCCTCTATCAGGATTTGCCTGTCGTAGCGAGCGCCGACTACAGGGTGAGCGTTTGGAAAAAGACGTTGGATGCCGACAAGTCGTCATTCGTTGTCGCGAGTTTCTTGCGCGGTGACGGGAGTCCAATTGCTTCCTACCCTTTCGGTCATGGACCCGCTGACCGCTACGCTCTCGTCCAGTCGCAATGGCTTAAGGCGCCTGCGGGAGCAGCGAAGCTGCGAGTTGCACTCTGGAGACGTCCCAGCAGTCCCCGCGACTTCGGCCGCACACTCTTCGACGACGTGAGTGTCAGGGAACAATTTCAGAACTGACTTGTTTCGACCGCCTTCCCGTCCCCCCCGATTAGGGTGCCCGGCCTCTATCTGAAGCACAGCGACCGCGCGCCCAAAGGGCCGCTGCTCCCGCACTTCGTTGACCGATAGGCAAACTTCCCAGGGCCACGAGAGCCCCCGCGAAAAAGCAAAGCCAATGCTTGCTCCGGCGCTCAGGATACGTCTGGGTGGCTCGCGCGCGCAATCGCCGGAACCGCCGGAGTCGCCGGAGCCCTCCGAAACACCCCGGTCGAGGAGAGAACGAGGTGGCAGGCGTACAGCATGTAGGCGTTTCCCACGATGCGTCCGGCGAGGAGCGCCACGACCGCCGCCACGACGCCAACCCAGTCGAGAACGTGGATGGTGAGGTAGAGGACCAGAACGATGGTAGCGACCTCGATCATCGTGGACAGGGTGATGGACCTCGTCGCCCGTCCGAAGACGAGAATCGCCCGCTGGTAGGCGAGCTGCATCGAGAAGAAGGGGATGGTCGCGAAGATCCGCAGAGGGAGAATGGCAAAGTCGGAGAGCTCCGGACTCAGCCCCGAAACGTCGCGGAACCAGACATGGACGAGCGGGGTGAATGCGATGAGGCCGAGCCCGGCGGTCGCGGCGACTCCCATAACCGCCGCGAAGGTCGAGATCCGCCGGAAGTTCTCCCGGGTGCCGTCGAGAAGCGCTATCCCCGCCTCCTGATAGGAGAGGCCGATGCTGCGGAAGAGAAACGTGAGGGACGTGATCACTGGCAGAACCGCGAGCGAATCGAGGGATCTCCGGCTCCCTCCGAGAAAGAAAATCATCGTCGGCTGGACGCCGAGCGCGATCACCGAAGTGAGGGCGAGCGGGAAATAGAAGTCGGCGATGCGGCGGAGTGTGAGCGTCTCTCCCGCGGAGTTGCTCAAAGCCCTTTCGATCCGCTCACGCACCCCGAAGGCCATGAACCTCGTGCCAATCGCCTCGAGCACCACGCCCACCGAAAGGGCGCCGGCTCCCACCAGCGCCCCGGGGAGCTCGAAGTCGCGGAACAGCACGAGGGCGGCGCCGCTCATCCCGATGACCCGGATGACCGTCCCCATGGCCACACGCCTCGTGAGGCCCTGGCGGATCAAGATTCCCTGGTAGAAGCGGCGATAGCCTATGGCCGCGGGCCACGGCACCAGGAGCAGAAGGGCGCGGTGGGTGAGCTCGGCCACGGAGTCGGGGAGTCCGATGAGATCCCTGGCGATCCAGTCGAAGACCAGAGGGTGCAGGCCCAGGAGGATGACGACCGTGACCGCGAGGTTGAGAGTGAAGCTGAAGTTTCGAAGCCGCCGGTAGGAGTCGAGATCCTTCACCAGGGCCGTCGAAGCGCTCAAGATCATGATGATGGGCGCTTCGGCGATGGTCGCGAAGGAGAACGCAACGCCAAACGCCGCGAGGTTGAAGATAGGATCCGGGAGCCGCGCGATCAGCGCGGCGAGGAACGGCCCCTCGATCGACATCATGAGCCACGTCGCCGCGAGCGGGAGCCAGAGGCGGAAAATCCGCCCGTATGTCAGACCCGCGCGGCTTTCCATGGAGCGGGCGAAAGACGGAACGAGCTCGCGAGCCCGTCGGCAACGGCGAGCCCATCGAGCGTGGGGCGAATCCAAGAGCCCTCACGGACGAAGAGCGCGTCTTCGAGGCCTTTGTCGATGAGCGCGCGGTTGAGGGCGAGAAGGTCGACCCCGAAGCGTTTCTGGATGTCGTCGAGGTCGAGTCCCTCGCGAGTGCGAAGCCGCAGCATCAGGGTCTCGAGCAGAAGCTCCTCGTCTCCGAGCTCCTCCGTTCCCACGACCGGGATCTCGCGGAGGCGAAGCCTCCGCTCCCAGTCGAAGAACGAGCGCTCGTTCCACGCCCGGCTGCGGCCGTCGAAGGAATGCGCCCCCGGTCCGAGCCCGAGGTAGGGAGCGTGGATCCAGTACTTCTGATTGTGCCGGGACCGGTGCTCGGGCGACCGGGCGAAGTTCGAGACTTCGTAAGCCTCGTAGCCGGCGCTCTCGAGGACCTGGTGCGTTAGACGGAACAAGATCGATTGCGCCTCCTCCGAAGCCTCCTCCAGTCGCCCCTCCTTTTTCCGGCGTCCGAAGAGGGTCTTTTCGTGCACCGTGAGCTGGTAACAGGAGAAGTGGTCGGGCTCGAGGGCAACGGCGGCCGCCAGGTCCTTCCGCAGGCGCTCCTCCGTCTGGCCGGGAAGGCCGTACATCAGATCCACGGACACGGTCTCGAAGCCGGCCTGACACGAGAGAACGATCGCGCGCGCGGCCTCGTCCTTCGTGTGGCCGCGTCCGAGGAAGCGGAGCGATTCAGAATCGAGCGACTGAACCCCGAGACTCAGCGTCGAAACGCCCGCCTCCCGGAAGCCCGCGAGCGACGTCTCGCTCACATCCTCGGGATTGGCTTCGAGGAACACCCGAAATCCAGGCGCGAGCCATCCGAGGTCCGAAAGGGTCCCCACGACGCGTCGGAGATCCGAAACCGGGAGGAGGCTCGGAGTCCCGCCCCCGAAGTAGAGGGTGTCGAACCAACCCTCGGGTCTTCCGCGCAGCGCGATCTCGGCAAGCAGGAGATCGACGTAGCGGGAGCGGCGAGCCTCGGTTGCGAGGTTCACCGCGAAGTCGCAGTAAGGACAAAGGGTGGAGCAGAACGGAACGTGGACGTAGAGCCCCGCTTCAGGACTCATCCGACTTCAGCACCGCGATGAAGGCGGCCTGAGGGATCTCGACCGATCCCACCATCTTCATCCGCTTCTTTCCTTCCTTCTGCTTCTCGAGGAGCTTCCGCTTGCGGGTGATGTCTCCCCCGTAGCACTTGGCGGTCACGTCCTTGCGGAAAGCGTTGATGGTGGTGCGGGCGATGACTTTGGCGCCGATGGCGCCCTGGATCGCGATTCGAAACTGCTGCCGGGGGATGGTCTCCGCGAGCTTCTCGCAGTAGTGCATGGCGCGGACGCGGGCCTTGTCCTCGTGCACCAGCTGCGAGAGAGCGTCCACCTTCTCGCCGTTCACCAGAATGTCCACCTTCGCGATCTTCGTCTCCCGGTAGTCGAGGAGCTCGTAGTCGAACGAGCCGTACCCCTGGGTCAGGGTCTTCAGCCGATCGTAGAAATCGAACAGGACCTCGGCGAGCGGAAGCTCGGAAATCAGCTCCACGCGCCCCTGCGCCAGATAGTGAAACGCCGACTTCTCACCGCGTCGCTCGCGGCAGAGCTCCATGATCGGGCCGAGGTATCGCTCCGGCATCATGATCGAGGCCTTGATGAACGGCTCCTCGGTCCTGGCGATGCGCGAGGGGTCGGGAAAGAGGGTGGGGTTGTCGACCTGGACGACCTCCCCGCTTTCAAGGGTTACGCGGTAGCGTACCGAGGGAGCGGAGAGAAGAAGCGAAAGCCCGTACTCGCGCTCGAGCCGCTCCTGGACCACGTCGAGGTGGAGGAGCCCGAGAAACCCGCAGCGAAATCCGAACCCCAGCGCGGACGAAGAATCCTTCTCGTAGATGATCGCCGGGTCGTTGAGCGAGAGCTTCTCGAGGGCTTTCGCCAGGTCCTCGTACTCGTCGGTCGATATCGGGTAGATGGACGAGAACACCACCGGCTTCGCTTCCTTGTATCCGGGGAGCGGCTCCGCCGCGGGACGCTCGGCGTCGGTGATGGTGTCGCCCATGGCGATGTCGCGGATCGCCTTGATGTTGGCGATGACGTAGCCCACGGCGCCGGCGACCAGCTCCTTGGTCTTCACCCGCTTCAGCTGAAGGAGGCCCACCTCCTCCACCTCGTACTCTTTCTCGGTATGCATCAGCCGGATTCGCTGGCCGGCGGCGATCCGGCCGTCCCTCACCCGGACGAGAGCCACGACCCCGCGGTAGGAGTCGTACTGGGCATCGAAGATGAGTGCCTTGAGAGGAGCTTCGGGATCCCCCGTAGGCGGGGGGAGCTTCTTGACGATCGCTTCGAGGAGCTCGTCGATCCCCGTCCCGAGCTTGGCGGAAACGGGAATGGCCTCGAAGGGATCGAGCCCCAGGTCGGAATCGATCTCTTCGTGGATCCGGTCGATGTCCGCCGCGGGGAGATCGATCTTGTTGATGACGGGAAGGATCGTGAGGCTGTATTCCATCGCCACGTAGAGGTTCGCGAGCGTCTGCGCTTCCACACCCTGGGAAGCATCAACGAGGATGAGCGCTCCGTCGCAGGACATGAGCGAGCGCCGCACTTCATGGGAGAAGTCCACGTGCCCCGGGGTGTCGATGAGGTTCAGCTGGTATTGCGCGCCGTCTTTCGCGCCGTACAGAAGGGTGACGGAGTTGCTCTTGATGGTGATCCCGCGCTCCCGCTCGATGTCCATCGAGTCCAGGATCTGATCGCGGAACTCGCGGTCGGCAACGCCTCCGCACCTCTGGATGAGGCGATCGGCGAGCGTCGACTTACCGTGATCGATATGGGCGATGATACAGAAATTGCGAACGAGCTCGGCAGACATAGAGATGCGAAGCTAAACGCATCAGTTTAGCACAGCGAGATCGGGGTATGACCGCGAGGGGTACACCGGAAGGGAGCCGAGGGGAAGTCACCCCGCCGCGCGTGACCGCGACCTCTCACATTGAAATGCCGGAGGTGTCTCCCAGGGATCGAGAACACCCGATCTCCAGGACGCTCAAAAGCTTTGAGCGGAAGCTCATCTCGAGAATTCGCGGCATGGTGATTGCACGGGGAGTCCCTGGGAGGGGTACCTGCAATGACTAGCATCGCCTGGAATCTGAGTCGAGGGTTCCCTGCCGTCGCTCTCATGATCGCTTTCACCGCATGGACGTTCGGGGCTTCTGCCGCCGAGATGGCGGATCCCGGACGACAGGGCGACATGTTCAAGCGTATCTTCTCCTACGACAAGGATCTGCGCGGGAGCGACAAGATCGTGGTCATCGTCATAGGCGAAGCCCGCAGCGGCGGTGACGTCGACAAGGTCGCTGCCGTGTTCCGCGAAAAGGGGCTCTACCCTGCCGTGGTCACCGTGGCCGATCTCACCGACGACCTCACCGCGACGCTGACACCCAAGTCGGCGGTGATCTACGTGATGCCCGGAGTCGCCTACGACGTCGTAAGGCAGTTCGCGGAGAAGACGGGTTTTCTCTCGATCTCCGGCGTGACATCACTCGCCGAGGCGGGCCATGTCGCGGTGAGCGTCGGTGTCCAGGGCGGAAAGCCGGAGATCGTGGTCAACATGCCGCGCCTCGTCACCGAGCGGCACGAGTTTTCTTCGGAGCTCCTGAACCTGGCGCGGGTCATCCGCTGACCCTTACAACAAGTCACTTTCGCGCTCGCGGCGTGAGCTTCGTTTCCCGGCGCTCTCCGTCGCGCAAGTAGACGACGCTCACCGGCTCTCTGATCTTCACGACGTCGAGGGCGTAGGTGTAGTCGTAGATGTTGCCGATCTTGCGGCCCGCGAACTCCACGATGACGTCGCCGCCCCGAAGCCCGGCTTCCTCCGCCGGGCCGCCCTCGATGACTCCGCTCAGGAGCAGCCCCTCGACCGCGGTGGCGTAGTCGGGAATCGTGCCGGTGAAGATGCGCACCGTGTCGCGGCTTCCCCCTTGCTGCGGCGCGCGGGCAACCTTGATGAAATCCGGCTTCGTCTGAAGGCTCGCGATCTTCTGTGTCAGAAGCGCCCCGAGCGTAACCACTCGCTCCAGGTCTTCGTAATTGATGAGGTCGGCGCGATCGGCGGGGCGGTGGTACTCCTGGTGGCTCCCGGTGAAGAAATTGACGCTCGGGACTCCCGCCTGGTTGAAGCTGGTGACGTCCGTGGGTAAGTACGGGTCCTCGCTCACCTGCACGTCGAACCCCACGACCACGTTCGCCTGCTCGATGAGCCGGGGCCAGACGGAGCTCGTTCCCGCCGCCTGCAGCACGAGCTTGTTGTCGCGCATCCGGCCCACCATGTCGAAATTGACGTAGGCGGCGATGTCCGCCGCCGGGATCGCGCCCATCCGAACGAACTCGCCCGAGCCGAGGAGCCCAAGCTCCTCCCCCGACCAGAAAGCGAACGCCACCTTCGCCTTCCTCTCCCGGCTCCCCTCTTTCTCCGCGATGGCGAGGACCGCGGCGACTCCCGAGGCGTTGTCGTCCGCGCCGTGATGAATCTCTCCCGCCTCGTCTTTTCCCGCGAGCGAGTTTCCGTCCTTCCCGCGTCCGAGGTGGTCGTAGTGAGCGCCGAGAAGGATCGTGGCGCTTCCAAGAGGTCCTTCCGTGGTCGCCGGGAGAAACCCGAGGACGTTGTCGGCAGTCCGCGATTCTTTTTGCAGGCGGACGTTCAGGACGAGCTCGGCCCCCGGTATCGCGAAACCGCCCACGTGAGGGTTCCCGCTGTCGAGCGCCTTCTGCGCGTCGGCAAGAGTTTTTCCGGGGGCTCGCTCGAAGAGCTTATCGGCTATGTCTCCACGAATCGCCGCGGCGACGATGCCCGATCCGGCGACCGCGCTGTCGAAGCTCATCTCCACGAGCTCGCCGGCGTTCGGCGATCTCGGTCCCGATACCAAGAGCAATCCCTTGGCGCCGCGATCGCGCGCGTTCATGGCCTTGAAGCGAAGTCCGGAGTAACGCGCGAGAACGCTCTTGACCTCCGTGGTCGCGTCTTCGGGAAAGTACCGGAGGACGAGGACGATCTTGTCCTTCACATCGAGGCCGAAGTAGCTGTCGTAGCCGAAGCCCTGGCTCTCCGGAACGGTGATCCCGTAGCCGGCGAAGACCAGCCCTCCCGCTGCCTCTCCGTTATCCGAGAACGAGAGTCCGCGGACCGATCCCGGCGGCGCGTTCCAGCCCGAAACCGAGAGAGCCGATCCCTGGTCGGTCACGCCAGAGGTGAACTCGAACGGTATCCGGAAAGAATCCCGGCCTGGCAAGGGACGGACGCCCATCCGTTCGAGCTCCCGAATGATGTAATCCGAAGCGCGCCGGGCGCCCTCGGTTCCAGTCAGCCGGCCTTCCATCTCCTCGGAAGCGAGCCTCGTCACGTGCGTCCTGACATCCAGGGACTCTCCCCGGGCGACGACGGCGAGCAAGAGGAGCGACCCAGAAACGCGCGAGGATCTGCGAATCATCGGACGTTGCTTTCCTTTCTTTGTCGCGGCGGCGAGGCTTTCAGCGCATCGAGCGCCCTCTCGTGGTTCCACTCCGCCAGGAAAATCTGACCTCCTCCTCCCGAGCCGCGGTTCGAGGTCCAGGAGAGCCGCTCTCCGTCGGGTGAGGGCACGGGCAGACCGTCGAAGCCGGCGGTATAGGTGATGCGCACCGGTTCTTTCCTCCCCTGGGTGTCCACGAGGAAGATCTCGAAGTTCTCGAAACCGAGCTTGTTCGAGGCGAAGAAGAGGTACTCGCCCGAGGGATGAACGTAGGGCGCCCAGCTCATCGAAGAGAAGTCCGTGATGCGCTGGACGCCGGTGCCATCCGGCTTCATCGAGTAGACGTCGGCGATGAGCCCATCGGCATCGAAGCGGCGAAAGACGATCCTCTCGCCGTCGGGAAAAAAGAACGGGCCGCCGTCGTACCCGGGCGTACGGGTGATGCGGGTCGCCCCCGAGCCGTCGGCGCGCATGATGTAGATCTCCGCGAAGTACGCGGGATTGGTCTCGAGGATCTTCTTCTCTTCGGAGGTGAGCTCCCGATTGTAGGCGTCGCGCATCGAGGAGAACACGATCCAGTCGCCGTCGGGCGAGTAGCTCGCCTCGGCGTCGTAGCCCACGGCCTCGGTGAGTCGTTTCAGCGCGCCCGACGCCGCCTGGTAGACGTAGAGGTCCATCTCCCAGTCGTAATCCCAGGCGTAGCGGCGTTCTTTCCCGGCGGCACGCATCTCGAGCTCCGCCTTCTGCAGCTCCTCGGAGCGAGGATCGTGGTGAGTGGAGGCGAAGAGCACGTTTCCGGTGTGGCCTTGAAAAAACGCGCAGGTGGTCTTTCCCGATCCGGGGGAAACGCGCTTCGTTTCCCCCGTCGCGAAGTCGAGCTCGTAAATCTGATAGAAGGGATTGCCGGGCTCCCGCTCGCTCTGAAACACCATCTGCTTTCCGTCCGGCGAGAAGTATCCCTCGCCCGCGCGCCGCCCTTCGACGGTGAGCCGCCGAGGGCGGGAGAGAAAGTCTCGCTCGGTATAGACACCCTCCTCGGCGAAGGCGGCAAAGGAAAGCGAGCCCAGAAGCAGCATCGCCGTTGAAACCGTCCGTTTCATAGCCGCCATTGTAAGATGCCGGACGCGAATGGGCTACAGAAGCTTGAGGGAGTCCCTGCTGGACCTCGAGCGCCACAAACAGCTGGTGCGCGTCTCCGAGGAAGTGGACCCTTACCTCGAGATGGCGGAGATCCAGCGCCGGGCGTATCAGGCCGGAGCTCCGGCGCTTCTCTTCGAGAACGTGAAGGGATCCCGCTTCCAGGCGGTCTCCAATCTCTTCGGAACCCTCGAGCGCGCCCGCTTTCTCTTCCGCGATTCCCTCGATCCGGTGAAGAGGATCGTCCAGATCAAGGCCGATCCAGGTAACGCCTGGAGGAGTCCTCGCGGCCTTCTCGCCGCCCCCTGGACCGCTCTCCGCTCGCTTCCAAAGTCCGTCTCCTCTGGACCCGTCCTCAAAAACCGGGTCGCCTTCGAGGACGTTCCCCGGATCCAGAGCTGGCCCGACGACGGCGGTCCGTTCATCACCCTTCCCCAGGTCTATACGGAACCCCCCGACGGCGGCGGTGTCATGAAGTCGAACCTCGGCATGTACCGGGTTCAGCTCTCGGGCAATCGCTACGGGGCAAACCAGGCCGGGCTCCACTACCAGATCCACCGGGGGATCGGAGTCCATCATGCCGCCGCCGTTCGCCGCGGGGAGTCGCTCCGGATCAGCATCTTCGTGGGAGGACCACCGGCTCACACGCTGGCCGCGGTGATGCCGCTTCCGGAAGGCCTGACCGAGCTCTTGTTCGCGGGGATGCTGAATCGCAGGCGATTTCGCATCGCTCGCCGCGACGGTTTCGCGATCGCCGCCGAGGCCGACTTCGTCATCACCGGCCGAATCGACGAGGCGCGCACTCTTCCGGAAGGTCCCTTCGGCGATCACCTCGGCTACTACAGCCTGGTCCACGACTTTCCCGTCCTCGAAGTCGAGTCCGTCTACCACCGCGATGACGCCGTCTGGCCCTTCACCGTCGTCGGACGCCCTCCTCAGGAGGACACCACCTTCGGAAAGCTCATCCACGAGCTGACGGAGCCCATGGTTCCCGTCTCGCTTCCGGGCGTAAAAGCCCTCCACGCGATCGACGCCGCGGGGGTTCACCCGCTTCTTCTGGCGATCGGAAGCGAGCGCTACGTTCCTTACGGAGAGCGCGAGCCCCGGGAGATCCTCACCTGCGCGAACGCCATTCTCGGATTCGGGCAGGCGTCGCTCGCGAAGTACCTGTTCATCGTGGCCCAGGAAGACGACGCCGGTCTCGACGTGAACGACGTCGAGGCGTTCTTCCGCCACCTCCTCTCGCGAGTCGACTTCCGCCGGGATCTCCATTTCCAGACGCGCACCACGATCGATACCCTCGACTATTCGGGCACCGGCCTGAATTCCGGCTCGAAGCTGGTGGTGGCGGCGGCGGGGCGAGCGAGGCGGGAGCTTTCTTCGAATCCCCCTCCGAACCTCGGCCTCATAGCGCTCCCCGGAGTCCTGGTGATGAAGGCGCCGAAGTTTCCCGGCTACGTGCGGGTGGCGGCGGAGATGGAGGAGCTTTCGCGACGGCTCGCGCTTCTGGATCTCACCGGATTTCCTCTCGTGGTCCTCGCCGACGACCCTGAATTCGCGTCGGGCAGCCTGAGGGATTTTCTCTGGGTGACGTTCACCCGGTCGAACCCTTCGCACGACGTTCACGGTGTTTCGAGCTTCATCGAGCACAAGCACTGGAGTTGCGAAGGGTCGCTGGTCATCGACGCCCGGTTGAAGCCGCACCATGCGCCGCCTCTCCTCGAGGATCCCGAGGTGACGAAACGGGTGGACGCCCTCGCCTCGAAGGGACGAAGCCTCCACGGAGTTTTGTGATGAGAACCTGGTCGCGCCGCGAGCTCCTCTTCGGCATCGCCGCCACGGTCCCGGCAGCCCTTTCGTGCCGGAGCCGCGGGAGTCTTCCCCTCGGCGAGTTCGAGCCCCGGAGCATGCTCCTTGTCCCGGAGACGGAAGTCACGAGGGCGCGATTCCCCGCGATCGACTTCCACAGCCATCTCAGCTGGTCGGCGGCAGGGCTCGGAGCCGAGCCCTACGGGGAGCGCATGAACCTCCTCGCGCCCGTCTCATCCCTCCTCGAGGTCATGGACCGGAGAAACGTCCAGACGATGGTGAACCTCACCGGAGGCGTAGGAGAAGGTCTGGCCTCGGTCCTGAGCGCCCTCGATCGGCCGCACCCGGGACGGTTCCTGACCTTTACCGAGCCTTCCTGGAACGCTTTCACTCGATCGGATTTCCCGGCGTTCCAGGCGGAGCAGATCGAAAAAGCGCACCGGATGGGAGCAAAAGGGCTGAAGTTGACGAAGAACCTCGGCCTCTACCTCCGCGAGCGGGTCACCGAAGGCTCCCTCGTGGCCGTCGACGATCCCCGCTTCGATCCGATGTGGGAGGCCGCGGGCGGGCTCGGGATTCCCGTCGCCATCCATGTCTCCGATCCCGACGCGTTCTTCCTCCCGACCGACCGCTTCAACGAGCGCTACGAGGAGCTCTCGAACCACCCCGACTGGTCCTTTCACGGAAAAGACTTCCCCTCGAAGGAGTCCCTCCTCGAGGCCCGCAACCGCGTCTTCGCCCGCCACCCCCGCACTCGATTCGTCGCGCTCCACGTGGGAAACCGATCGGAAGACCTCGGCTATGTGGCCTCCTGTCTCGACCGGCATCCGAACATGCACGTCGAGATCGGCGCCCGCATCGGCGAGATCGGCCGTCAGCCGCGGGCGGCGAAGCGGTTCTTCGAGCGGTACCAGGATCGCATCCTCTTCGGGACCGACGCCGTCCCTCCACCCCTCGGACTCGAGACCCCTCAGCAGATCTTCGGCGACCAGCTCTACGAGATCTATTTCCGGTTCCTCGAAACGGCAGACGAGTATTTCGACTACGCTCCAGCTGCGGTTCCACCGCAGGGACGCTGGCGGATCTACGGGCTCGATCTCGAGGAGACGATCTTGAAGAAGGTCTATCGCGACAACGCGGCTCGGCTTCTCGGCCTTGCTTGACTACCGGCTAGTCGGGATGACGCATGCTCCGCAACGGTGCTATCGTCGCCCCCATGATCCCGATCTCGGCGTTTCTGTTGCTCCTTCAGTTGCCGCTCGATCCGCATCTCCTTGCCGTCGAGGATGCCCGCGATGACCCGGCTCCCCTGGTCGCGGCCCTTTCGGGTCCTCACGCGCGACAGGCGATTCGCGCGCTCGGCCGATTCGAGCGGCCCGGGCTGGCGCCGGCGGTCCTCCCCTTCCTTTCTTCCGAGGACCCCGGTCTCAGAATCGAAGCGCTGACCGCTCTCGCGCAGATGAACGCCGGCGCGCCGCTTCTGCCGCTTCTCGGGAGCGAACGGAATTCGCGAGTGAGAGCGGTCCTCTATGAATCCATCGGCCGCCTGCCCGAAGCGACCGAGGATGTTCTGCTTCCCGGGCTTCAAGAAGAAGGCTCGGTCCACTCCGGCGCCATGAAAGGGCTCGAAAGTTTCTACCGGTTGCGGAAAGTTACCCCGGGCGATTCCTCGCTGGCGGCGATCCGCATGACCGTGCGCGAATCGCGCTCCTCGACGGTGCGTGAGCTCGGGCTCCTCGCGCTCAATCGCGCTTCCGATCGGGATACGAAGACGCTCGAGGCCGCGCTCACCGACGCGGACCCTCTCGTTCGCCTTCTTTCGATCGCCGGTTTGAAAGAGTGGCGAAGCGATCCATCGCCCCTCGTGCGCTATGAAGCTCTGCGGGTGGACGGTGGCTGCGCCCGCGCCGAGGCTTCGCTCTCGGATTCGAGCGAGCACGTGGTCTTCCTTGCGATCGATCTCCTGGGAAACGGCTGCCCTCCCGCGCCGCTCGAGAGAATCCTGGAGGAGAACCGCGGCTGGCGGCGGCCGGCTCACGCCCTGGTCTCCCTCGCACGGGTCTCGCCCGAGCACGCGCGCCGGGAGTTGCCGCGATTCGTTGCCCATCCTGTTTGGCAAGCACGGACCTACGCCGCCCGCGCCGCGAAGGTACTCGGGGATACCGAGTCTCTCGGGAAGCTTCGCAAGGACGAGCATCCGAACGTCGTCGCCGTTGCGCTGGTGACGCCCGAAGAGGCGCTCGCCGCTCTCGCAAGCGACGACTACGGGCTCCAGGTGACGGCGCTCGAGCTTTTGAAAGGGTGGAGAAGCGCTTCGGCGGCGCCGGCTCTCCTCGAGACGCTGTCTCGGATCAGCCGGCGCAGGGAGCCTACGTCCCGGGACCCCCGCCGGCTTCTTCTGGAGAGGCTGGGAGAGCTCGAAGGCGTCGAAGTCGCGGGAAAGATCGAATATCTCCTGTCGGACTTCGACCCCGCGATCGCCGCCTTCGCCGCAGAGATCCTGACCGAGAAGACAAGAAGAAAGATCGTGGCGAAAACGACGCGGTTCGCGTCCGACCCCTTGCCGTCTGCAGATTTCCTCCTCGGCCTCCAGGGGGCGAGAGCGACGATCCAGATGAGGGAAGCGGGGAGCTTCGTAATCGAGCTTCTCCCCGAGGCCGCGCCTCTCACCGCGGCACAGTTCGTCAAGCTCGCCGAGTCGGGCTACTACCGGGGACTTACGTTTCACCGCATCGTTCCCAACTTCGTGATTCAGGGTGGAAGTCCCGGCGCCAGCGAGTACGTGGGCACCCCGGGCTATATCCGCGACGAGGTGTCGACGCTCTCCCACGAGCGCGGCACTCTCGGGATCTCGACCCGTGGCCGCGACACCGGCGACAGTCAGATCTTCGTGAATCTCGCCGACAACTTCCGCCTGGACCACAACTACACGGTCTTCGCCCGCGTGGTCGAAGGCATGGAGGCTGTCGACGCGATTCAGGAGGGCGACGTCATCGACGAAATATCGATCTCGAGAGCAAGAGCATCGCAAGGTCGCTGAGAAGTAAGCGGCTAGCTTCTCGGTCGATCGCACCGGGGTCGCGTCGTCCGAAGAAATCCTCCAACATCTGAAACACAAGGCCAACGTCCGTAATCGACGCGGCATTTCGCGCCGGATGCGATATTTCGCGTGGCGCGACGCGACTTAGAGGAAAGCGCGGTCTCGAGGGCACGTTTTCGCGCGGTTAACGCGATGTTTCCGCCTGGCATCCGATTTGCTAATCAGTGCCTCGGTGCCCGCCCGGAGTGGGCGGGATGGAGGACTTTTGGAGAAGCCGGAACAGATTTTGTGTTTACTCATCGTCGAGGACTCGGAAGACGACGCGGAGATTCTCCGGTTGGAGCTGCTCCACGCCGGTTTCAACGTGAGATCGCATCGAGTCGAAACTGAAGCTGCTTATCTCGAGGCCCTGAAGTCGGAGCCCGATGTCATTCTCGCGGACTACACGCTCCCGCAGTTCAGCGCCCCCCGAGCCCTGCGACTGCTGCAGGGTCTTGCGCTCGACATTCCCTTCATCGTGGTGACGGGAAGCGTCGGTGAGGACCGCGCGGTCGAATGCATGCGCGAGGGCGCTACCGACTATCTGCTCAAGGACCGACTCGCCCGTCTCGGACCTGCGGTCGCGCGGGCCCTGACCGAGAAGGGCTTACGCGACGAAAGGCGGCGCATCGAGAGCGAGCGGACGCGCGCTGAAGAGGAGCGCCGGGATCTGGAGGCGCGGCTTTTGCATGCGCGAAGAATGGAGGCGGTCGGGCTTCTCGCGAGCGGCGTCGCCCACGACTTCAACAACATCCTCACGGTCATCAGCGGACAGTGTCACCTGGTGCTGAACCAGGCGGGCCTCGATGCTGGAAGGAAGAAACGAATCGAGGAGATCGACCGGGCGGCCGAGCGCGCCGCATCCCTCACGCGACAGCTTCTCGCCTTCAGCCGTCGTCAGGTGCTGCAACTCTCGGTCCTCGACCTCAACCGGGTGCTCCACGACATGAACGGAATGCTCGCCCGCGTCATCGGGGAAGACGTGCTCATGCAGTGCGAGCTCACGCCGGATCTGGGCCGCGTCAAGGCCGACCGGGGTCAGATCGAACAGGTGTTGGTCAACCTCGCGGTGAATGCCCGCGACGCGATGCCTCGAGGAGGGAAGCTCACTCTTCGGACCAAGAACGTCGACGTCGACGAGAGCCGCGCGCAGCGTACGGAAGGGCTGCGGACGGGGCCGTACGTGACGTTCAGCGTCTCCGATCGAGGCGAAGGCATGACCAAAGAAGTATTGAGCCGTATCTTCGAGCCCTTCTACACCACCAAGGAGCTGGGTCGCGGAACCGGGCTCGGGCTTTCGACGGTCTACGGGATCGTCAAGCAGAGCGAGGGCTTCATCGAGGTGTCGAGTGTCCCGGGAGAAGGCTCCACGTTCGAAGTGTTCCTACCCCGGGTGAGCGAGCCCCTGGCGATCGCTCCGGAAGAGGCCCCCGCACCCACCCGCGGTGAAGGCACGATCCTGGTAGTGGAGGACGACGGCGCCGTCCGGGAGCTCACGCGCGAGGTCCTCGAGTTTTCCGGCTACCGGGTACTGGAGTCCGCCGGCGGCCGGGAGGCTTTCGCGACGATCGAGCGGGAGACGGGAAAAGTCGATCTGGTGATCACCGACCTGGTGATGCCAGGAATGAGCGGCGACGAGTTCGCCGAGCTCCTTGCCGCGCGGTATCCCGAGATCCGGGTGCTTTACGCATCGGGGCACATGGAGCGGCCGGTGGCGGTGCCGTTGATGCCGCGATATCGCGAGTTGATCCGAAAGCCTTTCAAGTCCGCTGAGCTGCTTCGAAAAGTCGGTGAGCTGGTGAGGAAGCAATGTCGATCGGACGCATGAGCGTTCCTGCCGACGGGAAACTCACTCCTGATAGTCCGGAGCCTCCTTCCGCCGATCCGGTTGGAGAGTGAAAAAGAACGACGCGCCCTCTTCCGTCCTGCTCTCCGCCCAGATGCGACCTCCATGCCGCTGAACGATGCGCTGCGCCGTGGCGAGGCCGATTCCCGTGCCCTCGAACTCGTCTACGGAATGGAGCCTTTGAAACGGGCGGAATAGCTTCTCGGCATAGGTCATGTCGAACCCGACACCGTTGTCCCGTACGAAGCACACCCTTTCGCTTTCGAGCTCCGTCTCGCCGAGCTCGATGCGGGCGACGCCGCGCGGCTCGGTGAACTTCCAGGCATTGCCCAGGAGGTTCTCGAGCAACACCTGGAGCAGGCGCGGGTCGCCGATCACCTTCACCCGCTCCGGGGCCCTGTAGTCGAGCCCCCGCTCGGGCTCGATGCGATGGAGCTCATCGATGATTTGCCGGGCGACCGCGCCGAGGTCCACCTCTTCTCGCTGTATCTCGGACCGGCTAACGCGGGACAAATGAAGAAGGTCCTCGATCAGAGAGTTCATTCTCCGGCCCGCATTTCGGACCCGGGTGAGGTGCTCGATTCCCGGAGGGCTGAGCTCGCTCGCGTGCTCCTCGTAGAGTGCGTCAGAAAAACCGAGTACGCTCCGCACTGGCGCCCGCAGATCGTGCGACACCGCTGAGGTGAAGGCATCGAGCTCATGGTTCGTGGTCTGGAGGGCGGCCATGGCGTTCGAGAGCCGAGTCACGGTTTCGCGAAGCTCCCGGGTGCGTCGATCGACGAGCATCTCGAGGTCCCGCTGTGCCGCGGCGAGTCGCCCGAAAGACTCCTCGAGAGTCCGCTCGTAGAGCCAGGCGACGAGCGCGAGGAGCCACCAGAAGACGTGTATGCTGAATCGGGGCTCAGCGCCGGAGCTCTTCCACACCAAGGCGCCGAGCAGGAGGCTGTTCAGGAGCGCGATCAGAAAAGGGGCTCTCGGATCCACCAGGGCGCCCGCGGAGAGAACAGCGAGGCCCATCATCATCAGTGCCGGCGCCTGGGTCTCGAGCGCGAGAGAGATGCCGATCTCGCTGGCCTGCACCAGAAAGATCGCGAAGAAGACCGAGTTTGCGAGAAGAACGAAGAGGATTGAGGCTTCTCGCACATGGTCGCGCTCCGCCAGGAAGCGCACGGCGACGAACGTCGCGAGGGTCGCTCCGAGGATGATGCTCGAGAGGAGCGTTAGCTCGGGATAGAACGGAAGCGAGATCAGCGCGATCGCACCCATGCCGAGCAAGCCCCAGTTCAGGGCGCTGAGGAAGCGGCGACGCCTGACGCTCTCTGTCGCGAAGCCTTGCCTAGTCCCGTCCGGAACCGGATCCACGATTTCAACCCCGCCTTTCGGGAGTATACATGATTGCGAAAGCCCCTTCGGATACTCTAAATTTCGTCCTGAACCATGGGCTCACCGAAAGGCAGGACCCCTGACATGCCGCAATCGGCGGAAATCCTCATCGTCGAAGACGATGCCGACGACCTGGAGCTCACCCTGCGCGCGTTGCGCAAACACCATCTCGCCGACCGTGTGGCGGTGGTCCGCGACGGGGCCGAGGCGATCGCGTTTCTCTTCGGCACCGGTTCTTACGCAAGCCGCATGGGCGAGGCCAAGCCGCGAGTGGTGCTGCTCGATCTCAACCTGCCCCGACTGAACGGGCTCGAGGTGCTGCGGCGGATTCGAACCGACGAGCGTACCCAGCACATACCGGTGGTGGTGCTCACGTCATCGTCGGACCTCTGCGACCTCGGCGACTGCTATCGAAGTGGAACCAACAGCTACGTAGTGAAGCCGGTAGAAAGCTCCGAATTCGAAGCGGCGGTCGCCCGCCTTGGCGTCTACTGGTTGGAGCTCAACCAGACGCCTTCGAGCTGAGCCGGCCGACCGACGCATGCCGCCGCCAATACGGGTGTTGATCCTGGAAGATCGGGCGGACGACGCTCGACTGCTCGCGCGCGAGCTCGAGCGTCACGGCTTCGAGCCGGAGTGGTCGCGGGTCGAAGACCGCGCCGACTACCTCGAGGCTTTGGCACGAAAACCCGACGTCATCCTTGCCGACTACACGCTGCCCCGGTTCGACGCCCTCGAGGCGCTTCGGCTCCTGAAAGGCCGGGGGCTCGACATTCCTTTTCTCATCGTCACCGGCACCATCGGTGAAGAGCGCGCGGTGGAATGCATGCGCGAGGGTGCGAGCGACTATCTCCTGAAGGATCGATTGACGAGACTCGGGCCGGCGGTGACTCGAGCGCTCGCGGAAAAAGAGTTGCGCGGCCAGAAGCTCGCTGCCGAGGCCGCACTCCAGAGGCTCAAAGAACGCCTCGAGGTCGAAAACGAGTATCTCCAGGCGGAGATCAACGCCACCCATCACATCGACGAGATGGTAGGGGAGAGCGGGGCGCTCGAGCGGGTGCGCGAGCAGGTCCGGCAGGTGGCGGGAACCGATGCCACGGTGCTGATTCTGGGAGAGACGGGGACGGGAAAGGAGCTCATCGCCCGCGCGGTGCATCGATCGAGCTCGAGGCGGGATCGCCCGCTGGTCAAGGTCAACTGCGCGTCGCTCCCCACGGGTCTCATCGAGAGCGAGCTCTTCGGCCACGAGAGAGGCGCCTTCACCGGGGCCATAGCGCAGCATCGGGGTCGATTCGAGGTCGCGGACGGCGGGACTCTGTTCCTCGACGAAGTAGGTGAGCTCCCGCTCGAGCTCCAGGCGAAGCTACTGCGGGTCCTCCAGGATGGTGAGCTCGAACGAGTGGGGAGCTCGGCTACGATTCGCGTCGACACCCGCATCATCGCCGCCACCAATCGCGACCTTCTGCAGGGAGTCACCGACGGCCATTTTCGCAGGGACCTGTATTACCGGTTGCACGTTTTCCCCATCGAGGCTCCACCGCTGCGGGCCCGTGGCGAGGATGTCCCTCTCCTGGTTTCTTTCTTCGTCGTGCGTTTCGCGAGAAAGCTCGGGAAGCCCGTCCCAGAGGTCCCCGAAGAGGCGATGAGGGAACTGATGCGCTATTCCTGGCCGGGGAACGTGCGGGAGCTGGAGAACGTCATCGAAAGAGCCACCATCCTCGCAGCGGGGAACATTCTGGCGTTCGACCGGGCGTGGCTGATACCGGAAGCGCCGGATTCCGCTACTCGGACCATAGCGAGTACGAGTGATGAGGCCGGCCGAGGCACTCTCGCCGAGATGGAAAAACGTCACATTCTTCGGGTCCTCGAGAAGACCCAGTGGCAAATCGCGGGAAGGGGTGGCGCTGCCGAGCAATTGGGTCTGAATCCGAGCACGCTCCGCTCGCGGATGGAGAAGCTGGGTTTGCACCGAGAGACGAAATCCCTGTCGCGAAAAATCTAGTGCCTTGAGCAAGGCGAGAGCCTGGGTCTAAGTTGTTACGTAATTAAGGAGCGAAGTACTACGCGGCGTCTCGCATCCAGCGCAGGGCCTTGTCCATCTCCGACGCCATCCTTTCTCTCGGAAAGCGGCATCGCCGGCCGTGGCCGGGGAGAACCCACTCGAACGAGTAGCCCGCGAGCTTCTCGCTCGATCGCACCAGGGTCGCCCAGTCGTACCAGCAGGCGCTCCTAAAGGCGTAGATGTGACCTCGGGTCTCGCTCCAGGCTAAATGATCTCCGGTGAAGAGAAACTCGTCCCTGTAGAGGAGACAGGCAGAGCCCCGCGTGTGGCCCGGTGTCGGAATCAAGAGAAGGTCTTCGTCCAGGGCTACGGGATCCTCGCCGCCGATCGGCCGCTCGATGTCTTGCGTTCTCTGGCCGAGGTCGCGCTCGTGCATCACCCGTTCGCAGCCGAAATGCTCCCGGAACTTTCGATGGTCGGCGACGTCGTCGCGATGGGTCAGAAACATCAGGGCGACACCGCCGAGATCCTCGAGACGCCGCACCAGGGGCATGGTGAATCGAGGCGAGTCCACGAGGACGTTTCCCCGCTCTCGAGCGATCCAATAGCTCGCCGCCCCGAAACTGGACTCACTGTGAAACCCCGCATGGAACACGTTGTCGTGAATCCGATCGGGGAAGGCCTCGATTGCCGCCGCCGGGTCGTGCTTCTCCGTCGTACCGATCGAGCCCGTGGGGCAGGAGACCAGGGCCATGAGAGCACGCCTGAGCCCCTCTTCGGTTTCGGGCTGATGATGGACGCTCGCCTGGTCCTCCCGCTCGGTGAAAGTCGCAGGCGCCATCCAGCGGCAGGTATCGCAATCGATGCAGCTCGAATCTACGTAGAAGTCCCCGGGAGCATTGTGAGACAGACGCCTCGAAGCCTGCGCCATGAACCAGTATAACGCCACGCCCGTGGGCCTTGATCGGATACAATACGCGCTCCAGGAACCGAGAGGGGGTCGGAGCCATGTCGCTTCGCGCGGTCGCTGACGTTCGTCATCTGTCGCGAATCGTCCTGCTTGCGGCGGTTTATTTCCTGCTGGCGGACCTCGCGCTCGCGCCGCAACTCTTCGAAGGCGACCTGGGGAAGATCGTCTGGCCCGCGAGCGGTTTCGCGCTCGCAGCCCTCCTTCTCTACGGCGTCGAGCTTTGGCCGGGGGTAGCTCTCGGCGCGTTCCTGGCGACGCAAACGATCTCTGGCGACATCGTCTACTCCCTGATGACCGCCGCCGGGAACTCTCTCGAGGTGGTTGTCGCGGTGCTTCTGCTCCGTCGCGTCGCCCGCTTCGATCCCCGAATGGAGCGGGCCCGGGACGTGGTGGCGCTGGTTTGCTGCGGAATCCTGGGCGCTTGCGGCAGCGCCCTCTTGGGAACCCTGGGGCTATATCTCTCCGGCCTGGCACCTGTCGATGCGCTCCTCCGAATTGGCTGGAAGTGGACGTTCGGGCATGCCGTGGGAATGGTCGCGGTTACCCCTTTCGTTCTCACGGTGAGCTCGTGGCGCCCTCTGTGGAAGCAGCGCAAAGAGGCGTGGTCGTGTGTCGAGGCTTCGGCGCTGTTTCTCCTCCTGTTCCTCGTGGGCGCGGTCGCGTTCTGGGGCGGGGCCGGGCTCTTTCGCGAGTACGATCTCGAATACCTGCCGTTTCCGCTTCTCGTGTGGGCGGCCTTCCGCTTCGGCGTTCACGGCGCGGCCTCGGCCAATCTCATCACCTCGGGGATGGCTGTCTGGGGAACCGCCGCGGGATGGGCGCCCTTCGCCTCGGGCTCTTCGAGCGAGGACCTCCTTTTGACCTGGAGCTTCGTGAACGTGAGCGCGGTGACGACGCTGCTCCTGGCGGCGGTGGTGACGGAAGGGCGGAGGTCCGAGGAGGAACGCCACAAGAGTGAAACGCGGTACCGCATCCTCATCGAGCAGGCGGCCGACGGAATCTTCTCGACCGACGCCCACGGCCGGCTGACCGACGCCAATAGCCGCGGCTGCGACATGCTGGGACTCGATCGCGAGGGGGTCCTCGGTTTGGAGCTCGCCGATCTCGCCGAGTCCCGAGACCGGGACCGCGTCCGCTCGCTGGTCAAAGACCTCCCCCCGGGAGAAGCCGCGATCTCGTCATGGCACGTGCCGCGCGCGCGGAGCGAGGTTACGTTCCCGGCGGAGGTGAGCATCAAGCGGCTGGACGACGGCCGACTCCAGGCGTTCGTGCGCGACGTCACCGAGCGGCTCGCCCTCGAGGAACAACTCCGCCAGTCGCAGAAGATGGAAGCGGTCGGCCTCCTCGCGGGCGGGATCGCCCACGATTTCAACAATCTCCTCACGGCCATCATCGGCCATAGCGACTTCGCCCTGACGCGACTCCCCCGGGACCACAAGGTACGCACCGACATCGAGGAAGTCGCCAAGGCCGCCGGGCGCGCCGCCGACCTCACGCGGAAGCTCCTGGCGTTCGCCCGAAAGCAGCTGGTGGAGCCGAAGCTTCTGAGCATGCACGATCTCGTGCTCAACATCGAGAACATGCTCAAGCGGGTCCTGGGCGAGCACATCGAGCTCACCATCCGGTCCGACGGCGAGCCCTGGATGG
>Ga0184637_10000766_pt1 | contig 23035 bp, 20 predicted proteins | sample PLM3_127_b2_FD_133143 | JGI IMG/M metagenome (GOLD analysis project Ga0184637, IMG submission 133143) | Groundwater sediment microbial communities from an aquifer in East River, Colorado, USA - PLM3_127_b2 | ecosystem: Environmental > Terrestrial > Soil > Riparian zone | place: USA: East River... | reverse complement strand
CCAGAGCGAACGGGATGTCGTTTCGCACCTCCCGCGCCGGTCGGGGAACATCGTGAAGGATCGAATGAATGACGGCGCTTTCATGCCCGCCGCGGAAGGGGACCTGGCCGGTCAGCATCTCGTAGAGAACCACGCCCAGAGACCAGAGGTCGGTGCGCGCGTCCACCTCATCGCCCCGCGCCTGCTCGGGGGACATGTAAGCAGGGGTCCCCATGACGGCGCCCCGTCGAGTCATGCGTGTGGCTTCCTGAAGCTTCGCGAGGCCGAAATCGATGATTTTGACGACACCGTCGCGAGTCACGATGACATTCGCCGGCTTGATATCCCGATGAACGATCCCGCCCTCGTGCGCTTTCGCCAGGCCCCAGGCGATCTGCTCGGCAATCGTAACCGCGTCATCCAGCGGAAGCGCCCCTCCCAGAAGCCTCTGTCGGAGGGTCTCGCCTTCGTAGTAGGCCATGGCGATGAAGGTCTCTCCCTCCTCGGTCTCCCCGATCTCGTAAACGACGCCGATATTGGGATGATCGAGCGCGGAAGAGGCCTTCGCCTCCAGTACGAAGCGCTCGCGCTGGAGACGGTCGCTCTCGGCTTCTACCGAGACGAGGTGAGGCGGAAGGAACTTGAGAGCGACGAGTCGGTCGAGCTTCAAGTCGCGGGCTTTGAAAACGACCCCCATACCCCCGCCGCCAAGCTTCTCGAGGATCTCGTAGTGGGATACGGTTTTTCCGATCATGATCGTGGCTCGGAAGGTTGCGGGTGAGAATACGCCTCCGCCTTCCGCAGGTCAACCGTCAGACGAGGTCAAAACGAGAGACTTGGTCCAAAGAGAACGCCCGTGTGACGACACGGATCCGAGGCAGGTGCGTCCATGGTCTGGTGTTAAAATCCCAACCCTTGAGGATCCGACTCGGTGGCCTATCGAATCGAATATGACCGCGACGCCGAGGACCACCTGGCAGCGTTGAGCGCTCGTGACCAGGCGTTTGTGCTCGATAGCGTGGTCGGACAATTGGAGCATCAGCCGACCGTCGCCACTCGAAATCGCAAACCGATGGGAGTGAATCCGCTTGCGCCATGGGAGCTTCGAATCGGTCGCCTCCGTGTATACTATGATGTACAGATAAAGCCGGAAAGAGTCGTGACCATTCGGGCGGTGGGCGTCAAGGAGCGCAACCGGATGCGGGTCGGCGGAAAGGAGATAGGGCTGTGAAAACCATCGAGTTGTCGGGAGCCACTGGATCCCTTTCCGAGTACGCGAGGAAGGCGCGAAAGGAAGGACTGGTACTCACGCGGCGCGGCCGTCCCGTGGCGGTGCTGGTGCCTGTCGACAGCGCAGACGTCGAGAGCCTTTCCCTCAGCACCAACCCGGACTTCCTCGCGATCATCGAGCGCTCGCGGACCCGCTGCAAACCCGGAAGCGGGATTTCGACCGATGAGATGCGCCGGAGGTTGGCCGAGCGCCGCCGCAAAGTCGGCTAGGCCGCCACCGGGTCTTCGGTGGTCAGCTTCTCGACCAGTTTCTGAAGCGGGAGCTTCGCCGAGAGCACGACTGTGGTCGCGACTCCAATGGCGGCCGCGTGCTGCAGCATTCCCCAGTAGCAGAGAGCTCCGTTCAGCACGGTGATGAGCGCCGCCACTTCGGTCGTGCTTTCGCACGTCTCCGCTCCGGGTCGTCGCCAGGTACGAAGCGACGACCAGAGCCCCCACGACGCCGAAGAATACCGCCCGGAGCGCCGGCGAGCGCGCGGTCTCGGCCACGAACGCCGCCGCGCATCCACTGAGAGACAGAAGGCTGAAGGTTCGGACTCCGGCGGACGCGGGGGCTTGCGCCTTCCGGTAGGAGAACTCGCTGCTTCTGACCCACGAGAAAGCCGATGGCGAGCGCGATGCCGAAGCGGTAGAAGAGATCCGCGTCGCTCACTTCAGCTCTCTCTCGATCCCCACGAGGCTTCTCGCTCTCAGGTAGACGTCGACCGCCTTGCGCCACGAGTTTTCCGTGGGGGAGTCGGTGCGGATGCGCACCATCAGGTAAGGAGCATCGCTGTCGGGGAGGGGGACGCTGGTATCGAGAACGACGCCACGCGCCTCGAGCGGAGCGAGCTCCCCCGTCTCGTTGTCGAAGGAGAACCACTCGTACTTGTAGCCCGAAACCGCTCCCAGGCCCCGTTCTGCGCCCAGGTTGCGGAACGTGAGGGAATCTCCTACCGAGAACCCATCGAGGGGATTGAGCTGCCGGAAGTAGTGATCGACGACCTTGTCGCGCCTTCGTATGACCGTATCCGCGAGGTAACGCTCGGCGTCTTTGGAAAGGAAGTCACCCTTGGCCACGATGGCCCGTACGGCGTCATCGGTGAACCGCGCCGCGATCTTTGCCGCCCAGAAGGCGTCGTCTCTGAGCATGCGATCGAACGCCGGGTTCGGATACTCAGGTTTCCATTTCGCGGGATCGAAGTACTCGGATTCGATTCGTCCGGCCTCCGCGTGCTGGGGATATGCGTACGGAATTCGCCGCCAGACGCGGTCAGAGATTCCGAAGGTGTAGAAAGCCTTCCAGATGGGCTCGAAGTCCACGATGTACTCGTTTCCAGCCCTCGGATTTTGAGGCGCGATTCGCCGGAGATAGTCGGAGCCGCTCCCGAGGGTGGAGCTGAAGTCGATGAGGTAATGGCGGACGTGGCCCGAGCCCGGTCCTCCGACGTAAGCATCGAGCGTGTTGATGGCGCGCGAGTCGTCGTGATTGAGCCAGGCGCAGAACACCCGATAGCCCCGAAGCTCGCGGCGATGCTCGTGGGGAACGATGTCGTTGGGATCGTCGGGGCGGGTTCCCTCGAACTGGAGCGGGCCCAGGACCTCGCCCTCGACCGCGAGGCTGGCGACGGCCCGGGCGCTTCCATCGGGATGGTGCGCGGAGCTCTCGAGTATCGTCTCCAGGAACTCCCGTTCCATGGGGACTCTCTTCGCCCCTTTGACGATAACCTGAGCCCCCGGGTCGATCGTGAGGTCTCCCGAGCGGAGATAAACGATGTACGACTCGGGGACGTTGTAGCCGATGGCGTGGAAGAAATTTTTCCCGATGACGTCCGCGGCGGTCGAAAGGTTCGGATGCGGAAGCGGGTCGAACTTCACGAAGTAGATCTTCCCCCTCGGGTCGCGAACCGTGAATCCGGGGGTGATCCCGGTGGCCTTTCCGGAGATCACCGTCAACGGGAGCTCGGGCCTGCCCCCGCCCGTCGGTCCTCGAGCGAGATCCTCGAGGCTCATGTCGCGGACCCCGATTCGGTTCTGGAACCAGCTCGAGTCGGGGACCTCTCCCAGCGTATTCACGTTCATCGCCCGCGGAATCTCGATGCTCGGGTCCATGGGGGCGAACGTCTTCTCGAGGAGGTCGTAGGTGGCGGAGAGCTCGACCATTCCCGGTTTGTCGATCGGGAGATCGTCCCGATCCACGAGAATCGGATCGTCGGGATAAAACTTCGGCGCCGACGCCAGCGCCAGAGCGAATAAAGCCACGAATGGGTGCATGGTCAAAAGGACGTCGAGCCTCGAATGTAGTAACGCGTCGTCTCGTTGCTGAAGGCAATCTCGAAGCGAAGGAGAACGTCGCGGTAGGTCTTGAACCTCATACCGAAGCCGTAGTCCCAGTGGAGATCCTCGAACCTCGATCGTTCGCGTGCGGCCGCGCCGCCGTCGGTGAAGACCTCGAGCTCCCAGAACGTCGTTGGCTCCCAGCGGTACTCGATCTGGTAGAGCTCGATTCTCTCGCCTCGAAAGCGGAAGCTGTCGAATCCCCGAAGCGTGTGGCTTCCTCCGAGCGACTCCTGCATGAAGAACGGGACCCGATTCCCGGGCTCGGCGTGGTCGCCGAGGACGGCAGCTCGAAGCGCGAGGACGCGCTGAGGGCTTCCGAGCGGCAGGAACCCTCGCGCGTCAAAGCCGATTCGATCGAAGCTGAAGCTGTCCCTGCTGCGGTCGAGAAAACGCTCGCCGACGACGGCGAGCATGAAACCTTTGTGGGGGTTTCCCGGTTCGTCGCGAAAGTCGAGGAAGAGCTGAGTCGAAAGCCGGACGTAGTCGGGTGGGCTCGCGAGTCCCGGGGTCTCGGCATCGTCGAACCTGGAATCGGTCGTCGGGAACCGCGAGGCGGTCCCCGGTCCGAGGGAGTTCCACTGATAGCCCCCTTCGACGATCCAGACGAATTTCTTCGTGAGCTGGAGACCGGTTCTCAAGTAAGCCCGGGTCTCTTCGTGGCGGTAGGTGGTCCGGTCCTCCAGCGAGGCTTCGGGACCGAGGCCATAGAAGTCCTCTTGCGGCAGATCGCGATAGCGAAACGTCGCATAGAGCGGGAACCGCGGGAATCCGGGTCTGACGTCGCCAATCTCGTAGAGGTCGTCGCCGCGCCACGACCGCTGCGGGATCTGGTTACCTTTGTGCGGAATCAACCCGAACTGTATGTCGTAGTGTTGGTATTGCCGCAACGAATAGAATGCGGCTCCGGCGACGTCCAGAGGCCCCCAAACGTCCCTCTGCCAGTAACGCGCTCCAAGGGCGGCGGCCGAGCCCCGGCTGGGCCAGGCGACGCGGGGAAAGAAGCCTTTCCAGTTCGAATCGACGATGGTCGGGTTCTCCGCTTTGTCGATTCGCAGTAACTGCTCCTCGACGCGGTTCGGCTCGTACGGGTGGACCGTCTTCCGCTTCTCCTCCCGCTGGCGGCGCAACACCTCCTCGCGGGTACTCGGAGGCTCGTCGCTCTCCTCCGCGGGGGCAACCGCCGCGGTCAGGAGAAGAGCCAGTATGCCGCTGGAAAGGATCACGGATCAGACGAGGCGAGTGCGGATATCGATTTCGGACGTAAGAGTGCGATGCACCGGGCACCGGTTCGCGATCTCGAGGAGGCGGGAGCGCTGTTCCGAGCTGAGTGCGCCTCCAAACTCCACGTCGCACTCGATGCGGTCGAGAAGCACATGCTTGCTCTCGCACGATTCGCAGTCGTTCGCATGGACTTTCCCGTGGCGCAGTCGGACGGTGACGGACTCGAGCGGCCACTCCTTGCGGCGCGCGTACATCGTGACCGTAATCGACTTGCAGGAGCCGAGGGCGGCTAGCAGGAGGTCGTAGGGGTTCGGTCCGGTGTCCGTCCCGCCCAGAGACGTCGGCTCGTCCGCCGAGAGTCGGTGGCGCCCGACTACGATCTCCTGCGCCAGGGCGTCGGCCTTGCTGCGGACGGTGACCGTACGTGTGTCCATCATTCCCTGCCCGGCCGAGTCTATCTCGATTTCCCCTCGCGGGCAGCGTCGACCCAGACCCGCACCATTTCCCGGCGGAGTGCGGGGAAGGCGGCCGCTCCTCGTAATCGCTCGAGCGCTTGATAGAGCTCCTCGGGATCGGCGAGGGCGAGCTCTTCGACCCTCTCGATCCCCGCCTTTCGTAAGAGCTCTCCATGGTGCCAGCCGATGCCCTTGAGAGTGAAAAGGCGTATCTCGGCCTCGACCTCCCGCAGGTCCGAAGCCGAGAGGTCGATGCTTCGAAGGCGCTCCGGATCCTCGATCGCGACCAGGAGCTGCCGCGGCCGCGTGATTCCGCGCTCCTCCAGTTCCAGAACCGCATCCGGGGAAAGGGTTCTCAGATCCTCCATCTCGAGCTCGACCGACCCCACGTTCACTCCCTGTATCGGGAGCGAGACCGATAGCCACAAAAGGAGGTGGAGCGGGAGCGTCGCGGCGAAGGCCGGCGTCGCGAGCGCCTTCCGGGGCGCGAGCTTCTGGACGACGTCCTCGGGGTTCTCCCACGTCCGGTTCCCGTGGAGCCAGTACGAGACGAAAGCAAAGAAGGTGAAGACATCGAGGGCGAGCGCGGGGAATCCGAGAAATCCGAGAACGGGCATCTCGAAAAGCTTCAGCTCGTCGAGCCCGCGGACGGTGTAGATCCATTTCTGGGGCGAGAAGTAATTGAAACTCTCCCACAGGAGCCCGCAGAGGAGCCCCGCGAGGAGGAGACGCGCTAGCGTGCGGAAGCGTCCCGCCTCCAGGTCCGCGAGGAGAGAGCGGGCTCCACGGCGATAGTTCACGGGATCGAGGACGAAGGTCACGCTTCCCCAGACGAGAGGAGCGAGATAGTGGGGAAAGAGGATCGCGAGCCCGACCATGAGAGCTCCAACGGCCTGAATCGAGTAAGGCACCCATCTCGGAAGCGGCCGCGGTCTCGCATCGATGCCTCGGCCCCCAAGAGCGTCGTAGGTCTCGAAGATTCCGAGGAACACGGTCGCGAACGAGACGACACCAAAGAGCGCGCCCTTCACCAGGTCGACGCCCGCTCCTCCGGCGAAGACACCGACGTAGTACCAGTTCTGGAACCGGAGATTGAGGAGCTCGAAGAGAAACCAGAACGTCACCGACCAGACGAGGAGGGGAAACAGGAGCTCCCGCCTCGACGTGAGGATCGAGCTTCCTCGTCTGAGCGTGGTGAGCCCGTCGAGGGCAAGGATGGTGCTCCACCACGCGTACACGTAGAAGGGCTGCGCGATGAAGCCGATGTCGTGGAACAAGCCCCAGAACGCGACGCCGAGTCCAAGAAGGCCCGAGACCAGGAGCGCCATGTTGCCTGGACGGTAGCGCGCGGTGAACGAAGCGCCGCCGAAGAGATCTAAACCCGCTCGATGACGGTGGCGACGCCCATCCCGCCGCCGATGCAAAGGGTGACGAGAGCGGTTGTTCGGTTGCTTCTTTCGAGCTCGTCGAGAGCGGTGCCCAGGAGCATCGCGCCCGTCGCGCCCAGGGGGTGACCGAGGGCGATGGCGCCGCCGTTGACGTTGACCTTCTCCGGATCGATCCCGAGCTTCCGGATCGTCTGCAGAGGGACAGCGGCGAAGGCTTCGTTGATCTCCCAGAGGTCGATGTCGGAAGCCTTCATCCCCGCTTTCTTCAAAGCGCGCTCCGAGGCCGGAGCGGGAGCGGTCAGCATGATGACCGGCTCGGCCCCGTACGTCGCGGTCGAACGGATGCGGGCACGGGGTTTGAGCCCGTGCGCCTTCACGTAGTCGGCGGAGGCGAGAAGCACGGCGGCGGCGCCGTCGACGATTCCGCTCGAGCTTCCCGCGGTATGGACGTGGCGGATGGAGTCGACCTCGGGGTACCGCCGGAGCGCTATCGAATCCAGCTTCGCGCCGATCTCGACGAATGCGGGCGCGAGGCTCGCGAGCCCCTCGAGTGTCGTCTCGGGGCGCGGGTGCTCGTCGTCGTCGAGTGCGACCTGTCCGGTTCGAGGATCCAGTACCGGCACCAGGCTCCTGCGGAACCGGCCGTCCTTGCGCGCCGCGTCCGCCTTCATTTGAGATGCGAGCGCGAACCGGTCCAGGTCTTCGCGGGAAAAACCTTCGAGGGTCGCGATGAGGTCGGCGCTGATTCCCTGCGGCACCTGGTGGACTTTCTCGAGCAGGAGCTCGTTTTCGCCGTCGATACCGGCGCCGTCGGAGCCCATGGGGCAGCGCGACATACTTTCGACTCCGCCCCCGATCGCGACCTCCTGCTGACCCGACATCACTCCCATGGCGGCGAAGTTCACCGCCTGGAGGCCGGAGCCGCAAAACCGGTTGAGGGTGACCCCGGTGACCTCCTCGGGCCACTCGGCGAAAAGAAGCGCGTTTCGGGCGACGTTGGCGCCCTGTTCTCCCGCCTGGCTCACGCAGCCGATCACGACGTCCTCGACGTCTTTGCGATCGATTCCGCTGCGCGACGCTACCGCCTGGAGGGTGTGCGCAAGTAGAACCTGTGGATGAATCCCGCTGAGAGCGCCCTTACCGGCCTTGCCCCGACCCCGGGGAGTGCGAACGGCGTCCAGAATGAATGCTGTGCTCATGACTCCATTGTAACCCGGCCGCCGGAGTAGCCCTGGAGTAGAATGCACCGTGGCGTTCCTCTTCGTCCTTGCCCTCCTGCTGGATTCGGCCTGCACCGCCGCCTGTATTCCCGTGGAGCTCGAAGCTCCAATGAAGCACTGTTCGTCTGGCCAGCATGGCGCCGAGTCTCCCGAGGGGGGCTGCGATCGCCACGGACATCTGAAGCCGGTGGTCAAGGATCGAGGTTTCGTCGCAGTGTCCACGGGAGATCTCTCCGGGTCGGTCGAAAGCTCCGCATCGACGAGCTCCATTGACTTCGTCCTCGATGCGGTTGGCGCCCGAGACGTCGTTCTCCACGTCCCGCCCCTTCTCCAGCGAAGGTCCGTCCTCCGTATTTGATTCCGTCCCGAACCACACCGGCGCCCGCTGGCCGTTCAATCCAAGTTCGTTCGAAATTCGGGAGGAATCGCATGAAAGCATCGAGACGAGAGTTCTTTCGCGGAGCGGCGCTCGCGGGGACGGCCTTCGCGTCAGTCGGGAGCGTCCGCGCCGCCCGGCGGGAGTCGCCGCTACCGGTCGTGACACCGGATTTGCCGAGCCTGCCTCATACCCTCGAGAACGGGGTGAAGGTATTCCACCTGGCGGCAGAGCCGGTGAAGCGACGGATCGTTCCGTTCAAGACCATGGACGTGTGGGGCTTCAACGGGACTTCGCCGGGCCCCGCCATCCAGGTCAACCAGGGCGACCGCGTTCGTATCGTCTTCGAGAACCGATTGCCGGAATCGACCACGGTCCACTGGCACGGCCTCGAGGTCCCTATCGAGATGGACGGGGTTCCCTATATCAGCCAACCCCCGGTGCCACCTGGTGGGCGCTTCGTCTACGAGTTCACGCTTCACCAGGAGGGGACGTACTTCTACCACGCCCACGGCGCGATGCAGGAGATGATGGGGCTCATCGGGATGTTCCTCATCCACCCGAGAACCCCGCATCGTCCGGCGGTGGATCACGACTACGGGATCATCCTCCAGGGCTGGGCGATCTTGCCGAGCAACACCGTGCCCAACACCGCGGGGATGGAGTTCAACTGGCTCACGTTCAACGGCGTCTCCGGACCTTCGACCACTCCCTTGCTCGCGCGGCAGGGAAGCCGTGTGCGCATCCGTATCGTGAACCTCGGAATGGATCACCATCCCATCCATCTCCACGGGCACCAGTTCGTAGTCACCGGCACCGAAGGCGGCCGCGCTCCCGAGTCCACGTGGTTTCCCGGAAACACGGTGCTCGTCGGGGTCGCGCAGGCGAGGGACATCGAGTTCGACGCCGTCTATCCCGGCGACTGGATGCTTCACTGCCATCTCCCGCATCACATGATGAACAGCATGACGGACCTGCTGCAGGACCGGATGATTTCGACGGCGGCGACGAGCGAAGCGCGGGCGCAGAACCAGATGCAGGCCTTCTCGCAGACGATCGGGGTCGAGCACGCGCATCACGCAGCGGTGGCGCCCGACGGCTCCTCCGTCCCCGGGTTCCCTCAGGACGCGTTCATGGAGATGGGAATGGACGCGGCGGTCGAAAAGCCCGAGAACGCGGGCCTCGCTGCCAACTGGAGCGCGGGCATGATGGGGATGATGTCCATGGTCCGCGTGCTTCCGGAGGCGCGCTACGAGGAAATCGCGGGCGGAGGCCGATCGTGAGGGGCGCTTTCGCGATTGCGATTTCGGGGATGCTTTCCGGCGGACAACACCAGCACCACAGAACATCGGAGCCAACTCCCTCGACCGCCGAGCTCCCGCGGATGGGGAAGTCGCAGGAAAATCCGGGGGCCCCGCTCATCGAGCTCGCCGAGCTCGAGCGGCTCGCCCTCGAGAACAACCCGACTCTCGCCCAGGCGGACGCCGAGATCCGCACGGGAGAAGCCCGAAAGCTACAGACAGGTCTCTACCCGAATCCGACCGCGGGCTACGCCGGTGAAGAGATCCGCGGAGGCTCGCTCGGAGGCGGCCAGCACGGGTTTTTCGTCTCGCAGACCCTGGTCACCGGAGGGAAGCTCGGGCTCAATCGGGAGATCGCAGGCCACGACGTGCGCATCTCGGAGCTGGAAGCGGAGGAGCAGCGCCTCCGAGTGGTGAACGCGGTGAAGCTCGCGTTCTACCGGGTGCTCGCGGCGCAGGAGATGCTCGATCTCGAGCGGGACCTCCTTTCGATCGCGGTTGCGAAACTCCGAACGGAGGCAGAGCTTCGAAACCTGGGGCAAGCGGACGACGCCGAGCTCCTGCAGGTGGAGGTCGAGCAGCAGCACCGCGAGATGACGGTCGGAATACGAGAGATCGAGTTGCGCCAGTCCTGGCGCTCGCTCGCGGCGATCGTCGGTGTACCCGATCTACCCGCCCGCACCGTTAGAGGAAACCTGGAAGACATTCCCGCGGAGCTCGAGGAGAGCCAGGTGCTTGAGCGTCTGACACAGGAAAGCCCGGCCGTGCGCATCGCGCATGAAATCGTGGCGCGCACTCGGGCCGAGCTCACCCGGGCGCGGCGCGAGCCGATTCCCAACCTCGAGCTTCGAGGGGGATTGCAGGACAACCGGGAAATTCTCGAGTCGACGGGGGCTCGTGTTGGATTGCAAGGGTTCCTCGAGGTCGGTGTGCCTCTCCCAATATTCAACCGCAATCAGGGAAACGTCGCCGCCGCCGAAGCACAGCTCGAGCGCTCCGAGCGAGAAGTCGAGCGCATAGCGCTGGTACTCCGCGAGCGGGCGTCGAGTCACTTCGAGGTCTACGAGACTTCGAGGATCGTGGTAGAACGGTACCGGGGTGAGCTCCTCCCGCGAGCGCAGAGGGCGTACGAGCTTCGGCTCCAGAGCTACGGGCTCATGCTCGCGTCCTACCCGCAGATCCTCGAGGCGCAGGCGCGGCTCTTCGAGCTCCAGGCGGAGTACGTCGCTGCCCTAGAGACGCAGTGGATGACCGGGATCGCGCTCGCCGGGCTCTTGCTCACCGACGGGCTCGAAGCGCCCGCGAGGCCCGGGGACGTCGACCTTCCGGTCCGCGAGATCAACGTGCCCACGCTGCCGCGCGCGATGCAGCGGAACTAAGAAGGAGTGTAAGAAGGGGGATAGGGAGATAGGAGGAGATAAGGGGATTTTGATTTTGATTATCTCCCTATCTCCTCCTGTCCCCCTGTCCCCCTTCTCTTGGATCAGAAGGGGACCCGGGTGCCGGCGCCTTTTTCCAGCGCTTTGCGGTACAGGAACTGCGCCGCGGCGAGGTCCTCGATGGCGATGCCCTGCGATTCGAAGATGGTGATCTCCTCTTGGAAGCTGCGGCCGAGCTCCTCGCCGATGAGAAGCTGTCCGAGCTCGGCGCGGATGTGCCCGGGCCCGATGGCGCCCTCCGAAGCGGGGATGATGTAATCTCCCGCTTCATTCAAGGCAGACTCCCGCCGGTCGACGAAGAACGTCGACGCCACGACCGTCTCGGTATCGAGCTCCCGCATCCGGGGGGAGCACGAGCCCACGGCATTGATGTGGGCCCCGAGCTTCACCCACTCTCTGCGAATCACCGGCTCGGCGGAGTTCGTGGCGGTGACGATGACATCAGCGCCGCGAACCGCGTTCTCCGCTCCGTCCACCGCTTCCAACCGAAACTTGAATTGGGGCGAATGCTCGGCGACGAAGGCCTGGGCCTTGGCCGGCGTGCGGCCGGCGATGCGCGCGCGCTCGAACTTCCCCGCCGCAGCCATCGCGTCGAGGTGCGCCCTCGCCTGGACTCCGGTGCCCACGATGGCGAGCTCGGTCGCGTCGTCTCGGGCCAGGAGCCGTGTCGCGAGCCCCGAGACCGCCGCGGTGCGGATGGCGGTGATCGCGGAGGCGTTCATGACCGCGAGGACTTGGCCGTTCTCCGCGGAGTGAAGGAGGACCGCCCCTTGATGCGCGTCGAGACCGCGTTTCGGATTGTCGGGAAAGATACAGACCTCTTTGAGGGCGTACGCGGGGTTTCCTCCGCCGCGATAGGCGGGCATGAGTCCGAAGAAATGAGGGGTCCCCTCGGGGCGCACTACGGAGCGCAGGGGGTTCGTGACCTCGCCTCTCGCGAGCGCCGAGAGCGCCTCGGACATGAGCTCGATACAGTTGGGAATCGGGAGGAGCGACGTCACGTCGTCGTGAGAAAGAACGACGATATCCATGAGGCCAGCGAGGATAGCATAGAATATCGCGGCATGCGGAGCGCGGCGCTCGCGGGTCTCATCCTCGCGAGCGCGCAATCTCTCTACGGGGACGGCACGCGCGTAGCTCTCTATACGATGGGCCCCGGCGACGATCTCTTCAGCAAGTTCGGCCATGCCGCGCTTTGCGTCTCGGGGGGCGACGCTCCGGAAGAGGGGCTCTGTTACAACTACGGCACCTCCGATTTCTCGCGTCCGATCGGCCTCGGGTGGGAAGTCGTTCGCGGGCGGTCGCGGTTCTGGGTGTCGGTCTCGGACCTCCCGGATATGATCGCGTCTTTCGAGCTCGAGGATCGGACGATGTATCGCCAGGCGCTTCCCTTGACGGAGAAGCAGGCGTCGAGCCTCGCGCGCACCCTTGCTCGCGATGCGCTCCCCGAAAACCGCGCCTACGTCTACAACCACTTCCTCGAGAACTGCTCGACGCGTCCGCGGGATCATATCGACGAAGCGACTTCAGGCCGCCTTCGCCGCGTGAGGCTCAAGGGTATCGGCACCTATCGCGACTACGGCGCCGAGGGGCTTTCCCGCGCGAGCTCGCTTCTCGTGCCCGCGAGCGACTTTCTCATGGGTCGATGGGTGGACCATCCTATCGACGCTTACGCCGCGATGTTCCTCCCCGACGTCCTGCGCGACGGAGTGACCGCGGCGCTTTCGGCTTCACCCGAGATCGTGTACCAGCGCTCGGGGCCGACGTTTCCGTCTCCCGTGAAGTCAGCGCGCGTGGCGTTTTTCGGGGTCTCGATTCTCGTGGCGCTCGCTTTCGTCGGTTCTCTCCTCTTTGGCCCCGGGGTGCGCCGCGTTTTCCGAAAGCTCGGCGGAACGCTCCTGGGAAGCCTCGGAGCGCTGCTCCTCGTCGCGGCTCTGGTCTCCGTTCTCCCCGAGCTTCGGCGGAACGAGCTCCTTCTTGTGTTCTTTCCGCTCGACTTTGTTCTCCGGTCGTCGAACCGCGCCTTCGTCCTTAGTTATTCGACCATGAGGCTCCTGGTCCTCGCCCTGGTCGCGGTCCTCCGCGGCGCCTCCTTTCTGATCCAGCCTCTTTGGCCGTTCTGGCTTATCGCCGCTTCTATCCTCGTGTCGATTCGCATCTCGTCCCGGGCGTATACTACCGGCCCATGAGCGAACCCATGGACCGGCGTGAGGCAATTCGAAGACTCGGAGCTTCGGCGGTGGTACCGTTGCTCTCCGGCTTTCATCCTTCGGTCCCGCCTCAGGAGGGCGAATGGAAACCTCGGTTCTTCCAGGATTCCGAGGTGGAAACGGTAGCCGCGGTCGCGGAGCGAATCCTCCCCGAGACCGACACTCCCGGAGCGCGGCGCGCGCGCGTCCACCAGTACATCGATTTCGTCCTGTCGAAGGGTGAGGACGCGGGTCGCGATCGATTTCGCGAGGGACTCCTCTCGCTCGATCGGAGGAGCGCGGCTCTAATGGGCAAACCGTTCGCGGAGCTCGAACCCGCTCGGCAGGACGAGATTCTCACCGGGATCTCCGAGAGCGCATTCTTCCAGGAGGTGAAGCGGCTCACCGTCGACGGCTACTACCGCTCGGAAGTAGGGATGAGGCAGGAGCTCGGCTTCGAGGGGAACACGTTTCTCGCGGAGTTCGAGGGTTGCAAGCACCCGGAGCATCATTCGTGGAAGGTTGGGGAGGAGCCGTCAGCCCGAGCGAAGGGCGAGCGCAGCGAGTCCCGGAGCGAGAAGCGCTGGGGGTGGGGTCCCCAGCGCATTGAGGAATGACCATGGCGGACGTCATCGTCATCGGGAGCGGCGCCTCGGGCGGGATGGCCGCCTACAACCTCACGCAAAAGGGCGTCAAGGTCCTCATGCTCGACGCCGGCGACGTGTTCGACCGCAAGAAATTCTGGACCCACGTGCTGCCGTTCGAGGGCGATGGCCGTCTGCGGCGGGGAGACGCGCCGCCGCAGTTCTTCCTCGACAAGAAAGAGCAGCCCTACCTCACCCCCGAGGGCCGCCCCTTCGATCTCTCGCGGGTCTGGGGCCGCGGAGGAAAGACGAACGTCTGGGGTCGAGTGAGCCTTCGCATGTCCGATCTCGACTTCACCGCCGCCGAGAGGGACGGGTGGGGAATCCCCTGGCCGATCCGCTACGCCGACATTGCTCCTTACTACGATCGAGTGGAAGAGCTCATTGGAGTAAGCGGCGGGACCGACGACTCCGACGTGCTCCCCGGGAGCCGCTTCTTGATGCCGGCTCCGGCTCCGCGCTGCGGCGAAGTCTTCTTGCAGAAGGCCTGCGGCAAGCTCCACATTCCCATCGTCGCCGGCCGCCGGGCGAACTTCACCCGCCCCCATCGAGGCTTTCCCGCATGCCACTACTGCGGCGCCTGCGGCGAGGGCTGCGACACCGCGTCGTTTTTCAACTCCGCCGACCATCTCATTCCCTTCGCTCTTGCGACGGGAAATCTCGAAATTCGCTCGAACGCCGTCGTCGCCCGCATCCTGGTGGACGATCGGGGTCGTGCGTCGGGGGTTCAGTACTTCGAGAGACAGAGCGGGGACGAGCGCCGGGTGAGCGGCCGCGTCATCATTCTCGGGGCCTCGGCGATGGACTCGACTCGCATCCTGCTCAACTCGAGAACCACGCGGTTCCCGACCGGTCTCGGAAACGGATCCGATCAGCTCGGCCGGAATTTTTGCGAGCAGATCATGGTCCACGTTCGCGCGTTCCTCCCGCAGCTCTACGGGCGCGGCTACGTCAACGACGACGGCATCAGCGGCGAGCACGTCTACGTGCCGAGGTTCAACCATCGTCCCGACCGGCCGAAGCCTGACTACCTTCGCGGTTTCGGGATCCAGTTCTGGAGCACGGGAGCGCAGACCACGGGCGCCGACGTCGCCCAGCGCCTCCCGGGGTTCGGCGCCGGCTTCAAGGCGGAGGTGAAGAAGCGCTATCCGGCGCTGGTGTCGCTTCATCCCTTTGGCGAAGTCCTGCCGAGACCGGAGAACCGGGTCACCGTCGACGAGAGCCGAACGGATCGCTACGGCGTTCCCTTGATGAAGGTCGACGTCACCTTCGGCGAGAACGAGCGGAAGATGCGCGCGCACATGTACGACACCTGCGAGGAGATTCTGCATACGCTCGGCGCCGAGATCGTGCCCTTCGATCGAGAGGCGAACGACGTCCCCGGCTCCGCCATCCACGAGCATGCGACCTGCCGGATGGGGAAGGATCCCAAGACCTCGGTCCTCAACTCCTTCAACCAGATGCACGAGGTTTCGAACCTCTTCGTGGTTGACGGCTCGGCGTTCACCGCCGCCTCGGAGAAGAACCCGACGCTCAGCATCCTCGCCCTTTCCTGGCGGGCGACGGACTACCTCGCCGAGGAGATGCGGACGGGCCGTCTTTAGCAGCTAGCGGGTCAGCTCCCGCCCCGCGTCTTCAGCTCGCGGAGCTCTTTCAAGTGGACTCGATCCTTATCGCGGGCGGCTGCTTCTTTGGCCCGGATGAGGTCATCCAAGCCCATGATGCGAATGGCACGGCCGTAGACCTCGAATTCGACCGAGCCTGGTAGAGCGTCTTCGTACCGACCGACCCCCTTGACTTCGCCCAGGATGTAGAGTGTCTCCGGCATCGGTCGTGAGCGTGAACTTGAGCCCCGCTTTCAACGTGGGTGCGTCGAGGTGGAACGGCAAGCCTGGCGGCGCGCCGCGAAGATAGGGCCGGAGAGGCCGAAGTGCTTGGGCCAGAGCTTCGAGATTGACCTCGGATCGTTTGTAGCAGATGTCGAGGTCGGCGGTGATGAAGGCGGACCCATGCGACACCATCGCCATCCCCCCGACGACGATGAACTTAACTTTCTTCTCGGTGAGTCGGTGGAGAAGTCTCTGAAAGTCTGCGGGCTCGGGCACGACGGATCTCCGTGACGAGCTCTAGCGCTCGCCGGTGCTCTTCCCATCGCTCGGTCGGAGTCATCCGGAGGCGTCGCTCCAGGAGGGTGACGTCGATCTCGGGAAAAGGCTCTCGGGAGCCAAAGGCCTCCATGCCTTCATGCTATCGCTAAAGCCGCTTCAGCGCGAGCTTTCGCTTGCAAGACGAGCCTGAAGTTCTCTTACTCTCCTCTCTCATGAGCCTCGGCCCCGGGCAGCGCTTGGGTCCGGTACGAAGTCTTAGGTCCGCTCGGCGCCGGAGGGATGGGTCAGGTCTGGCGCGCTCGCGACACCCGGCTCGGGCGAGAGGTCGCGCTCAAAGTCCTTCCCGATGAGCTCCGCCTCGAGCGCCGAGAGGCGCTCTCGCCTGGAGCACGAGGCCCGGCTCCTTGCTTCCCTGACCTCACGGATGCGAACTGCGACGAGGTCCTCGCCCGCGCCGCCCACAAGTCGAAACGCGAGAAGGAGGAGATCGTTGCATAGCTCGCGCCCAAGGCCGACGTAGCGTCGACCGTGCGCAAGCTCCCAACGCGCCAGGAGCCTGGCCCGGATCTCCAACTCGGTCCAGACCGAGTAAACCTTCTTTACACTCCGGCGCTGGTTCCGACCACACTGCCCGCTCCTGTGCCGGCGCGAGCCCTGGTCGAGCCCCTCGCTCCCTCGAGATAAATAAATAACGAAACGAAGAAATGGAGAGGCCATGACCCCCGAAAGCGTCGACGAGTACCATCGGGATTCGCTTCTCTAGCGGGCGCGGTGGGAAAAAAGTCACTCGGTCCGGACGGCAACTCGGATTCAGGGCGCGTCCGCTCGTCCCTTCCCGGCCTTCGCGGCGTATCCCATCCCCTCGTGGAGGAGGCGCCCCGCGAGGATCGCCGTCATGTACTGGATGTCCCGTGAGGGGTTGACCTCGACCGCGTCCATACCGACGAGCGTCCAGTGCCCTCGCAGGATGAGGCCGAGGACTTGTCTCGCTGTGAGACCTCCGGGAACGGGATGAGAGACTCCGGGCGCGAACGCCGGATCGAATCCGTCCATGTCGATGGTCATGTAGACCGCGGCGTCTGACGGGATGTGGGTAAGATCGGGGATGGCCCCTTCGAGCCTGCGGGCCTCCAGGATGTGCAGCCGGTCCGACCAGCGCTCGGCCTGCCGCCGCTGCTCCTCGTTCATGGTGCGAATCCCGATCTGGGTCAGGCTTTGGACGTGGTCCATCTCGAGCAGGCGCGCCGCGGTCGAGGCGTGGGAGTCGGGATTGCCCTCGAACTCGGAATAGAGGTCGGGATGGGCGTCGATCTGGATCACGTGAATCGGGCGGCGCAGCACCGCGAACGCCTCCACCACCGGGACGGTCACCGCATGATCTCCCCCCGCGATGAAGGGGGTGAATCCCTCCTTCAGGATCTCCTCGACTCGAGCCCGGTACTCGCGCGCGCTCGCCTCCCACGTGGAGCGGGGTTTCAGATTGCCGAGGTCGGTGACGCTCGAGGAGAGGTCTACACCCGACTCCGTGGTGGCGTTGTAGCACCGGCCGTCGTAGGCTCGCCGGATGCAGTCGGGGGCGTCGGCCGGCCCGCGGAGGAACGAGGACTGGGTGTCGTCTCCGATCCCGAGAAAAACCCACGGAGTGCGGGCGTCGGTCTTCTTGGTGAACAAACCAGCGAAGGGAGTCGGTTCTTGCATGGAAGCTCCGAAAGGGTGGGCTCGCAACCCCCAGGCTGCATGGTATAATAATCCTTCTTCCGAACAACCCGGATAGGAAACTCCCGTGGAGGCTCTTCGGCCATGTCGTATTTCGACGTAAATCCTCTGCTCGCCAAGATGCTGGACGTGGCGCCGGGGATCTCCGACCTCAATCTTTCCGTCGGCAAGCCGCCGCAGGTGGAAATCGAAGGACAGCTCCGCCCCGTTCCCTTCGCCGGTGTCGAGAGACTCGCGCCCTACCACGTCGAGCTCGTCGCCATGCGCCTTCTCCGGGGCAAGCGCGATCTCACGGAACGCCTCCTGCGCACCGGTTCGGTGGACCTCTCCTATTCGCTCGCGCAGAAGACGCGCTTCCGGGTGAACGTCTTCTCGCAGCGCGGTTCTTATTCCGTGGTGCTCCGGGTCATCCCCAACAGGATCCCCACGGTAGAAGAGCTGGGGCTTCCGCAGCAGCTCAACGAGATCACCCAGGAGCGAAACGGTATCGTTCTCGTGACCGGCCCCACCGGGTCGGGGAAGTCCACGACTCTCGCGGCGATCATCAACAAGATGAACCGCGATCACTCCATCCACGTCATCACCATCGAGGACCCCATCGAGTACCTTTATCCGAGCCTCAAGGCCACCATCAACCAGCGCGAGGTCGGGGCCGACACCGAGACCTTCGCTCTCGCGCTCCGCGCCGCTCTGCGGCAGGCGCCCAAGGTCATTCTGGTGGGCGAGATGCGCGACGTCGAGACGGTCTCGACGGCCCTCGAGGCCTCGGAGACGGGGCACCTGGTGCTTTCGACGCTTCACACGATCGATGCTTCCAAGACCATCGACCGCATCGTCGGTGTCTTTCCCAAGAACGAGGAGCGCCAGATCCGCACGCGATTCTCGCAGTCGTTCAAGTGGATCGTGAGCCAGCGTCTCGTGCCCAAGAAGACCGGCGGCCGGATGGCGGTCTGCGAGATCCTTCGAGGAACGGCGCGAACCCGCGACTACATCCGCGAAGGGGAGAAGGAAGGGAAAAGCTTGCTCGACGCCATCGAGGATGGAGCTCTCGAGGGGATGCAATCGTTCGACTCCGAGCTCAAGAGGCTCATCGAGGCCCGCGCCATCGATGAGGAGACCGCCCTCTCCTATGCCACCAACGGTCCCAACCTGAAGCTGAGGCTCTCGATGGAGAAGGAAGGCCGCCCCGAGGACGGGCCTTCGAACGGAAGCTCTGGCGCGCCATTGAGGGCGTCCGAGATGGACAATCTGATCGAGAGGTAAGGACGTGCAGACGAATTGCCCGAACTGCTCGAATCGGCTCGTCGTCGACGACGCGAAGGTGCCGCCGACTCCGTTCATGCTCAAGTGCCCGAAATGTCAGGGCATGGTGAAGGTCCCGGGCCGCGGGGCCCAGCCCGCGACACCTGCGGCGCCCTCGCCTTCCGTTCAAGCCGCGCCTCGGCCCGCGCCGCCGCCGAGTCCGGCTCCTCCCGCACCAGCTCCGGCGCGCGCTCAAGCCATCGGCCCACCGAGCCCGGCGCCTCCGCAGTTCTCGCCGGCCCCTCCGGCGTTCTCGCCGACGCCTCCGGCGCAGCCGTTTCCCCCGCCCCGAGCCGCACCCCCGTCCGGCCTGGCCGCCAAGGCTCTGGTTGCGTGTCCCGCGGCGGAAATCGCCGCGAGCATCGCCGGTGTTCTCGGTCGGCTCGGGTTCGCTGTCGAGCAGCTCGAATCCGCCGACGACAAGCTCCTCCGCCTTCAGCAGGGCGACTACGCGATCGTCGTCTCGGCGCGCAACGGCGTTGCCGACGACCGTAACGTCTACCGAATGATCCAGACGATGCCTCTCGAAATCCGCCGTCGTCTCTTTCTCGTTCTCGTGGGAGACGACGTGCAGACGGGAGAGGGAATCCAGGCGTTCGCGCTCCTCGCGGACCTGGTCGTCCAATCAAAGGACGCAGCCTCGTGCGATCGGCTCGTCGCACAGACGCTTCAGGAGCGAAAGCGGGTCTACCAGACGTTCTGGGACGCAGAAGACCGTAAGCTCGAGGGAAAGCTCTGACTCCAGCTCACAGGAACACCTCCACCAGGATCTCGTCGACGTAGCCGTTTTTCATCCGTGCCTGGCGCCTCGCGGTGCCGATGACCTCGAACCCGTGGCGCCGGTACGTGGCGAGCGCCGCCTCGTTGTCGGCGCGGATGAAGGTGAAGAACTTCTCGTATCCCTTGAGACGGGCGGCCTCGAAGGTCGCCAGAAAGAGACGCCGGGCGATGCCCTGACGGCGGAGCGAAAGATCCACGAACGTTCCGATGACGCCGACATGATCGAAAGCCCTCGTATAGTCGGCGAACGGAGAAACGTCCTGGAATCCGAGTAGGCTTCCCGCGGCTCGGTCCTCGGCGACGTGAAAGATCCCTCGCGCGGGAAAGCTCTCGATGAAGCGGCGCTCGGCTTCGACCGAAAATGGAGTGTCGAGAACGGTGAAAGCGCCCGCCTCGATGATGGGGTTAAGGATGCGGACGACCTCCGCGGCATCGTCCGGGCGCGCCTCTCGAACTCTCGGCTCCACCGATTCAGACCAGGTAGTCGCGGGTGATCCCCGGGATCGACGTCACTCCCGCGAGACGCATCGCGAGCGCGAGCTCCTTCTTGAGAATGTCGAGGACCGCTTCGACTCCCGCCTGGCCGAAGGCCGCGAGGCCCCAGAGGTACGGTCTTCCGATCGCGACGGCGTCCGCTCCCAGAGCGAGGGCTTTGAAGATGTCGGTGCCGCGCCGAAAACCGCTGTCGATGAGGACCGGGATGCGTCCGCCTACGGCCTCGACCACCTCGGGGAGCGACTCGATCGTGCCGCGGGCGCTCTCTTCGGCCCGCCCACCGTGGTTCGAGACGATGATTCCGTCGGCGCCGCGCTCGACCGCGAGCCTCGCGTCCTCGCGGGTGACGATGCCCTTGAGGAGGATCTTCATTCGCGTCACGCCCCTCAGACGAGAGATGAAATCCCAGGTGACCGCGGGGGCGTCGAGGTCCCGAAGGCCGCTGGTATCGAGGCCGTCGAACATCGGCTTGCGGTCGACGCGGAAGTAGGTCGAGGCGCCCTGCTCGTGGCAGGCGGCACAGTCCCTCTCGTCGAGCCGCGCGAGCTCGGAAGCGGTCTCGCGGTGGCTGATCACCGGGAGGTCGACGGTCAGCACCAGGGCCGGACAACCCGCCGCTTCGGCCCTTCGGACCAGGGCCTCGGTCACGGCCCACTTGGCCGTGGGATAAAGCTGATACCAGATCGGAGCTCCCCGCGCGGCCGTCACTTCTTCGACCGAGGCCGTGGTCATGGTGGAGAGGATCTGAAGGTGTCCCTTGGCTTTCGCCGCCCTCGCCACCGCGACCTCTCCATCGGGGTGAAACGCCATCTGGCTTCCCACCGGCGCGAGGACGATGGGTGTCTCCCACCGCGTGCCAAAGAGGTCGATCGAGAGATCCACACTCGAGACGTCGACGAGGCGCCGGGGCCGGATCTGAATCTTCGTGAAGGCCTCGCGGTTCGCGCGGAGCGTCAGGTCGTCGTCGACGCCCGAGGCGAGGTAGCCGTAGTGAGCGGGCGGGAGCAGACTCTTCGCCACCGGCTCGAACTCGAGAACGCTTAGCGCCTCCGCGGGGGAGCCGATAAGATGCTCTTCGTTCTCCCACAGGAGCAGGGGACTCCCGGCAAGAAACCTCAGAAACTCTCTGCGAAACAAGCTCACGACTCTGCCTCCCGGTGGGATCCTATGCCTTCCCACCCCGGGAGCGCTACCAGCGGCTATGGGTCGTCGTCGACGATCGTTCCCTTCGCGCGCGGTGTCGCGATCGTGGCGTTCCTCGCTCCTGCGAGATCGATGACGAAATCCTCGTCCGCTTCGTCGAGGCGGTCCCCCTTGGTCCAGACGAGGAGTCTCCGTGTCGTCGCGCCGGGCGGGAACGTGAGGCTTCCCGTCTTCTCCCGGAACTCCGTCCCCGGGGTCGCGGACCCCGGACCGACGACGTAGTCCACGGTGACCGTGCGCCCGCTGGCTTCGCTGAGGGTGACGCGGAACAGAACCGGGCGCAGGCCGTTGCGCTCGGCGAAGCTCACGTCGGCGATCGAGAGCGTGGGGAGCGGATCGTCGTCCGCGAGGGTCCCTGTCCCCTGGGCGTCTTCGATATCCGAATTCGAGGCATTCGAGAGGTTGACGAAGAAAGTCTCGTCGTCCTCGTCGAGGAGATCGTCCGCGATCTCGATGGCTGCCGCCTTTTCCGTTTCCCCTGGATCGAAGGTGAGAGTGGTGAGCGGCGCCGGGACGAAGTCATTTTCCGTCGCGGTGCCGTTCGCGGTCGAGTACCGGACGGAAACGGGTTCTGGGTTCGCGAACGAGAGGCTCACGGTGAACGACGCCTGGGCGCCCGGACCCTCGGTCACGACCACGTCGTCGATCGAGAGTGTCGGCGGGTGTCCCATACCCTGTTCGACGGTAAACGTTCGTCCGGCGACGGTCAGGGTGCCGGTGCGCGGCGTGACCGTGGGGCTCGGCGCCACCGTGTAGCCGACGGTTCCGTTGCCGGTCCCCCCCTCGCCGCTGGTGACGGTAATCCAGGGGTCATTACTGACGGCGGTCCACGCGGGGCACCCGCCGGGTGAGGTCACGCCGATGCTGCCGCCGCCTCCGGATCCCGCGAACCCCGCGGTAGTGGGAGAAATCCGCACCGCCGCGAGCAGCCGCTGCACGTCGCCGCCGAGACCCACCGCGTAGAGCTCGCCGTCTTCGTCCTCACCGAAGGACGAAAGGAGGAGCGGCGTGTCGCGGAGTAGCGCCGGGACGATCGGCAAGGGGCTCAACGGAAGATCGGCGACATCGGCGACGAAGATCTCGCCGGTGCAATAGTCGCCGTAGACGTACGTCCCCTCGGCAAGCGCGCCCGAAGAGCCGCGATAGACGTAGCCTCCGGTAACCGCGCAGCGACCGCCCGTGTGGGTGTACTCGAGCGCTGGCGGAGTGAACGCGGGAGAGTCGCAGGCGAGCGCGTCCCCCGAGATATTGCAGCGCGTTCCCTCCATGACCCTCCAGCCGTAGTTGCCGCCGAGCTCGATTGGGTCCACCTCCTCGCGGCTTCCCTGGCCCACGTCGCCCGCGAGAAGCTGGCCCGTCAAACGGTCGAACGACATTCGCCATGGATTCCGCATGCCGATGGCGAAAATCTCGTCGAGCCCCGGTATGGGCCCCGCGTAGGGATTGTCCGGAGGGGAGGAATAGGGCACCGATCCATTGGGAGTGTCGACGTCGATGCGCAGGATCTTGCCGAGGAGCGTGCTGACGTTTTGCGCGCGATTACCCGGATCGTTGGCGCTCCCGCCGTCGCCGGAGGCGATGTAGAGAAAGCCGTCGGGGCCGAACGCCAT
>Ga0184637_10000764_pt1 | contig 23097 bp, 23 predicted proteins | sample PLM3_127_b2_FD_133143 | JGI IMG/M metagenome (GOLD analysis project Ga0184637, IMG submission 133143) | Groundwater sediment microbial communities from an aquifer in East River, Colorado, USA - PLM3_127_b2 | ecosystem: Environmental > Terrestrial > Soil > Riparian zone | place: USA: East River... | reverse complement strand
GCCCTGGCCGTCGGTGAGGCGGCCGTCGTCGAGGATCTGCAGGAAGACGTTGAACACCTCGGGGTGCGCTTTCTCGATCTCGTCGAAGAGCAGCACGCAGTACGGCCGGCGGCGAACGGCCTCGGTCAGCGCGCCACCCTCCTCGTAGCCGACGTAGCCCGGCGGCGCGCCGATCATCCGCGACACCGAGTGCCGCTCGCCGTACTCGCTCATGTCGATCCGCACCATCGCGCGCTCGTCGTCGAACAGGAACTGCGCGAGCGCGCGGGCGGTCTCCGTCTTGCCGACGCCGGTCGGGCCGAGGAAGATGAACGAGCCGATCGGCCGGTCGGGGTCTTGCAGGCCGGCGCGAGCGCGGCGCACCGCGGCTGCCACGGCCGCGAGCGCGTCGTCCTGGCCGACCACGCGCAGCCGCAGCTGATCCTCCATCTGGAGCAGCTTCGCCTGCTCGCTCTCCAGCATCTTCGACACCGGGATGCCGGTCCACTTGGAGACGATCTCGGCGATCTCCTCGGCCGTGACCTCCTCGCTGAGCAACGAGCCTTCTTTCTGGACCGCGTCGAGCTTCGCCTGCTCGGCCGCGAGCTCCTTCTCGAGCAGGACCAGCTCGCCGTAGCGGATCTCGGCCGCGCGCTCGAGCTGGCCCTGACGCTGCGCGCGCACGAGCTCCGCGTTCAGCTCCTCGCGGCGCTCCTTCAGCTCGCGGACGCGGGAGATCGCGCCCTTCTCGTTCTCCCAGCGCGCCTTCATCGCGTCGCTCTGAGCGCGCAACTCCGCGATCTCGAGCTCGACGGCCGCGAGGCGCGCGGCGCTAGCCGCGTCGCGCTCCTTCTTCAGCGCCACGCGCTCCACCTCGAGCTGCTTAAGCTTGCGCTCGAGCTGATCGAGGTCCTCGGGCTTCGAGTCGATCTGCACGCGCACGCGGGCGGCGGCCTCGTCGACCAGATCGATCGCCTTGTCGGGCAGGAAGCGATCCGTGATGTACCGGTTCGAGAGCACCGCGGCCGACACCAGCGCGGCATCCTGGATACGCACGCCGTGGTGTACTTCGTAGCGTTCCTTCAGGCCGCGCAGGATCGAGATCGTGTCCTCCACGCTGGGCTCGCCGACGAACACCGGCTGGAAGCGGCGCTCGAGGGCCGCGTCCTTCTCGACGTGCTTGCGGTACTCGTCGAGCGTGGTGGCGCCGATGCAGCGCAGCTCGCCGCGCGCGAGCGCGGGCTTGAGCATGTTCGCGGCGTCGGCCGCGCCCTCGGCGGCTCCGGCGCCGACGATCGTGTGCAGCTCGTCGATGAACACGATCACCTGACCCTGGGCCTCGGCCACCTCACGCAGCACCGCCTTGAGGCGGTCCTCGAACTCGCCGCGGTACTTGCTGCCGGCGATCAGCGCGCCGATGTCGAGCGCGATCAGGCGCCGGTCCTTCAGGCTCTCCGGGACATCCCCCTCGACGATGCGCTGGGCGAGGCCCTCGGCGATCGCGGTCTTGCCGACGCCCGGCTCGCCGATCAACACGGGATTGTTCTTGGTGCGCCGCGACAGCACCTGGATCACGCGCCGGATCTCCTCGTCGCGCCCGACCACCGGGTCGATCTTGCCCTTGCGCGCTACGTCGGTGAGGTCGCGCCCGAACTTCGCGAGCGCCTGATACTTCGACTCGGGGTCGGGGTCGGTCACCCGCGCGTTGCCGCGCACCGACGCGAGCGCTTTCAGGATCGCCTCGCGGCCGGCGCCGGCGTCGCGCAGCGCGCGCCCGGCCGGGTCGCTCTCGTCGTTCGCGATCGCGAGCAGCACGTGCTCGGTGGAGACGTACTCGTCCTTGAGCTGCTCGGCCTCCTTGAACGCGGCCTCCAGCGCCCGCGAGGTGTTGCGCGCGAGCTGCGTCTGGGTGCCGCCGGAGACCTTTGGAATCGCGCCGAGAATCCGCTCGAGCTCGCCTTGGAGCCCGTCGATCGACACTCCGAGCTTCTGGAGCACCGGAACCGTGCTGCCCTCGGGCTGCCCGAGCAGGGCCCGGAGCAGGTGGGCGGGCTGGATCTCGCTGTGGCCGCGCGCCCCAGCCTGGGACTGCGCCTCGGCCAGGGCTTCCTGACTCTTGATCGTGAGCTTGTCGTAGCGCATAGACCACGACCCTAGGCACGATACGGCGCGCTACAACCCCCCGGAGCTGCTCGAATCGGCCGTCATCGGCGGGCGAATGAAGGCGATCGCTGCCTGGATCTGTTCGGCAGAGGATGACAAGCCCAGATAGGCGATCACGCGCTCGATCTCCCGCGCAGGGTCTGCGCGCAATTCATCGAGCGCGACCTTGTGATGCGGGCGTTCACCACAGAATTGGATCCTTCGGTGAGACAGTGATGCCTCTGTCCACGGGGACGACTTCCTCATTTGCCGAAGTCGTGGCATCTACCGCGGCGTCGCAGTCAACATCAGTCTGCGGTTTCGTCTCTAGGTCGAACGAGACCGCATATTTCGTCCAAGGGACCGCTGCCGTCTGCTGGGCAATTCCATTCGTGAGCCTGATACCAGAGTTCACCGACCACTGGATCGTCGCGAAACTCTCCCGCACTTGCGTGCCAACTGAGTTCTCCGGGACCAGGGTTGTCGGGTGGGACAGGTATGAGGAGCTGCATACTCCCATCCGCTAGAACACGTTTGCAACCCGTGCCGGTTGCGCGAAAAGCTTTGACTATCAGACATGGTCACTGCGCGGCAGGTTTATCTGCCAAACGACTCTGATGTAACGCGCGGTGAGATCGAAGTTCATCGCGAGTGAAGCATGGCGGCGACCGCATTGGTGGCGGTGCCGACCTCGGCGTCGCGCGGCCAGTCCCACCAGGGGGAGGCCATAAAGGCGTCTTGCGCGCGAGGGTCTTTTCTTGCACCCGCGGGTGCCAGTAAGTTCCAGCTCCCGCGCCGCGCGGTGATGTGTTCAGGGGCAAGCACACCCCGGGCCTGGATCGCGCCGCCTGGTCGATTCTGGAGCGACCCCACAGGTGGGCTCCGTGTCGAGCGCTTTCGAGCGCGCGCTCCGGCGGGGAAGGGCGCGTTTTCGGCGACAGCTCGTTCCTAACCCATTGATTTCATTGATGCCGTTCTCGATCTCGGCGCGAGCCGATCGCCGCGCGGCGCGCTGGCTCCCGCGGGCGATCGTGGAGCACCGTCAGCCCGCTCGCTTCACCGTCATGTAGAGCTGGTTCTCGCCGCGGCGGATCAGCATCAGCGCGCGGTCGTCGGCCTTCTCGAGCACCTTCTGGAGGGACGCCGCGTCGCTCACTTCCTGGCGGTCCACCTCGACGATCACGTCGCCACGGCGGATGCCGGCTTCGCTCGCCGGACCTTGCGGATCCACGGACGACACGACTACGCCCTTGGCCTCCTGCAGGCCGAGCTGCTCGGCGAGATCACCGGTCAGATCCTGGACGGACAGGCCGAACGCACCGGCGCCGCTGTGCTGCGGCGGCGTGACCGAGGCCTTCTGCAGCTCGGGCTCTTCGAGCACCGCGATCTTCGGGCGCAGCGTCACGCGCTTGCCATCCCGGATCACCACGATCTCGACCTTCTTGTGCACCGGGGTCGACGCGACGATGCGCGGCAGATCGTCGTAGTCTTCGACCGGGTGGCCGTCGAACTCGCGGATCACGTCCATCTTCTCGATGCCTGCCGCGGCGGCCGGCCCGTCTTCGATCACCTTCGAGACCAGCGCACCCTTGGTCTCTCCGAGCTCGAGCTCCTCGGCGATCTCCGGCGACACTCCCTGGATCACGACGCCGAGCCAGCCGCGGGTCACGTGACCGCTGGCGCGCAGCTGCGGCAGGATCGCTTTCGCCATGTCGATCGGCACCGCGAAGCCGATCGTGTTGGCGCGCGGGTTGATCGCCGTGTTGATACCGATCACTTCGCCCGCGAGGTTGAGCAGCGGGCCACCGGAGTTGCCCGGGTTGATCGCGGCGTCGGTCTGGATGTAGTCGTCGTAGGCGCCGTGCTCGATGTCGCGGTGCTTGGCGCTGACGATGCCGGCAGTGACGGTGTGCTCGAGCCCGAACGGGTTGCCGATCGCGATCACCCATTCGCCGGGGCGGACGCCCTCGGAGCTGCCGAGCGGCAGCGCGAACAGCGGCTGCTTCGACTCGACCTTGATCAGCGCGACGTCGGTCTTCGGGTCGCGTCCGACGACGACGGCGGGTAGCTCGTGGGTGTCGTTGAACTTGACCGTGATCTTCTCGACGTCTTCGATCACGTGGTTGTTGGTGACGATGTAGCCGTCGGGCGAGATTACGAAGCCGGTGCCGAGGCTCGGCACCATCTGCTTGCGCTCACGGGGGAGACCCTGCTCGGGCACTTGGAACGGGAAGTTCGGCATGCCGAAGAACTCCTCGAGCGGGTGGCCGACGATCGTCTTCTCGGCGCTGATGTTGACCACGCCGGGCGAGCTGGCTTCGGCCAGATCAGCGAAGGAGTTCGGGACGCCGCGCGGGGTGATCGGCTGCTGGCCGGAGCCCTCCCGCCAGAAGGGCTCGCCGGTGCTCGCGGCGCCCGGCTCGGCGTCGTCGTTCGAGCCGAACAGATCCAGCGCTTGGGCATCGTTGTCGAGCCAGCTCACCCGGACCTCGAGGACGCCGCTCGCGACGAGCGCCGCGGCGGCGACCCCACCGACCACTAGGAGCTTTGCAAAAGTCTTCATGAGACCTCTCTGTCGCGCCTCACCTCGGATCAACGCGGCTTCTGACGTCGAACCCGCCGCTCCGGTTCACCCCGCCGCCCGATCATGTCCGCCGCCCAATCTGTCCGCTCACGAGGTTTCCGCTCACGAGGTGTCCGCTCACGAGGTGAGCGGCAACGCCACATGGTATCGGCCGCCCCCGCGCCCAACCACGATCAGCGCGCGGCGCTGGCCCTGGAGCGCCAGTACCGCGCGGTGCAGCGCATCCGGGTCGGTCAGGCTGCGGCCGCCGATCGCGAGCAGGAGGTCGCCGCTGCGCAGCCCGATCTGGGCCGCGCCGCTGCCCGCGCGCACCCCATTCACGACGAAGCCCCCGCGCTGGGCGGGCGAGAGGGAGAGCCCCAACAGGTCCGCCACCAGGGAGGTGACGAAGCCCTCGGGAATCTCTTCGGCCCGCACGGCGATCTCGAGCGTGCGGCCCTCGCGCAGCGTCGTCAGCGCGAGCTCTTGACCCGCCGTCGTGTGCTCGAGGCGTTCGAAGAATCCGCGCGCCGACTCGAGCGGCTGGCCCGCGACCCGGGTCAGGACGTCGCCGCGCCGCACCCCCGCCCGCTCGGCCGGGCTGCCGGAGCGCACGCGGCTCACCAGCGCTCCGCGGGCACCCGCCAGCAGCTCGAGCGCCGCCGCGAGCCCCGCGTCCAGATCCTGGAGCTCGATGCCCAGCCACACCGGCGACACTTCGCCGTGATCGATCAGCTCGCGCACCACGCGGCGCGCGTCGTCGATCGGAATCGCGAAGCCGATCCCCTGGGCGCGGTTGTAGACCGCGGTATTGATCGCGACCAGATCGCCCTCGGCATTGAGCAGCGGGCCGCCGGAGTTTCCGGGGTTGATCGACGCGTCGGTCTGCAGGAAGCCGTGGTAGACCCGCTCGTCGGTGCGCAGCGAGCGCCCGAGCGCCGAGATCACTCCGGTGGTGACGGTGTGGGAGAGCCCGAACGGGTTGCCGATCGCGATCACTGGCTCGCCGACCATCAGGTCGGCCGACGAGCCGGGCTCGATCCACGGCAGCTTTTCCCCGGTCTCCACTTCCAGGACGGCGATGTCGTTGTTCGGGTCGGCGCCGATCAGCCGGGCGTCGAACTCGCGCCCGTCGGCGAGGCTCACGCGGATGCGCTCCGCGCGCGTGACGACGTGTTCGTTGGTCAGCACGTGCCGGTCTGCGTCGATCAGCACCCCCGAGCCCAGGTTCTGCTCCGTCCCCGGGACGCGCGGCTCGAAGAAGTCCTGGAAGAAGCGGTCGAAGAACGGGTCCCCGGAGAACGGCCGGAACGGGTTTGCCTGCGGCGCGCGCTGCTCGGTGGTGACGTTGACCACCGCGGGCCCGGTGCGTTCCACGACGCGCACGGTGGTCGTGCGGCGCAGGAAGGGGTCGCCTTCGGCGTGGAGCGGCTGGGCCGGGCCCAGCCCCAGCGCCGCGCACGCCAGCGAGAGAAGGACGCACGGTCTCATCTGCGCTAACGCACGTGTGAAGCGGCGTCCGCAGCATCGGTCGCTTCTCCGTCCGGCACCGCTTCGCGCGGCTTGATCAGCAGGAACTTCAGCTCGTCGCCGCGGCGCGCTCGCAGCAGGAACCGGCGATGCGTCTCGATGCCGGAGATCGCCTTCCGGAAGTCGTCGAGGCTCGACACCTCCGCCGCCTCGACCCGCACGATCACGTCGCCGGTGCGCAGACCCGCCTCACTCGCCGGCGATCCGTCCGCCACGAAGATCACGAACGCGCCCGCGGTGGATTCGAGGCGGTGGGCGCGCGCCAGGTGCGGGGTGATCTCCGATACGTGGAAGCCGACCTCGGTCTCGACCTCGGCGCCTTCGAGCTTGGGCTGTTCGCCGATCAGGGCCGAGGTCGTGCCGGGGTGGCCAGCGCGGAGATAGCCGACCTCCACCCGCGTTCCCGGCACCGCGCGAGCCACCATGCGCTGGAACGCGCCCAGGTCTTCGTCCTCCTCGGCCTCGATCTCCGAGGTGTGGAACCGGGTGATGACGTCGCCGGTGGCGAGGCCCGCGCGATCGGCGGGGGAATCGGGTACGACGTGTGTGATCAGCACGCCGGTCGCCTCGCCGACGCCAAAGTAATCGGCCAGCTCGCGGTCGAGCGCTTGGAGCGCGATGCCGAGGTAGCCGCGCTCGATGCCGCCGCCCTGGAGCTGCGCCATCACCTCGCGCGCCGTGTCGATCGGGATCGTGAAGCCGATGCCGCGGCCCTGGCCGCGCGAGTTGATGCCGACGACACGTCCTTCGAGATCCACGAGCGGTCCCCCCGAGGAGCCCCGATCGATCAACGCGTCGGTCTGGATGAAGTCGTTCAGCAGGTCCGGGATCTCGAGGTTGCGGCCCTTCGCGGACACGATGCCCAGCGACACCGTGCCGTCGAGTCCGTAAGGGTTGCCGATCGCCAGCACCCACTGCCCGACGCGCACCGGATCGGGTGAGAAGCGCGCCGCCGTGAATGGGAGGTCGGGCTCGATGCGCAACAGCGCGACGTCGGTCTGGCGATCGGCGCCGACCAGACGCGCCGAGTACTTCCGTTTCCGGCCCGGGACGGTCACCGTGATCTTCTCGGCGTCGTGCACCACATGCTCGTTGGTCAGGATCGCGCCGTCGGGGGTCACGATCAGGCCCGAGCCGGTCACCTGGTTGCGGCGATCGTCGAACTTCACGATCGCCTGGATGTGGACGACGGACGGCGTCACCGCCTCGGCGACCGCCACGATGCGCGGCTCGAGATCGGTGCTCGGAGCGGCTGCGGCGCAGGCAAAGAACAAGAGCGAGATCAGGCTCGCGACGGCGCCGGGGTGTTCATGCATCGAGCGCAGAGCGTAACGCGCGCGCGGCGCGCGCGGGGTCGAGGGCGTTTCCGATCGCGCCGGTCACCGCGACACCGGCGGCGCCGGCTGCGACCGCCGCCCGCGCATTGGCCGGCTCGATCCCGCCCTGCGCGAGCACCGGTACGGTGCCGCCGCACGCCGCGCGCAGGCCGGCGAGCCCGAGTGGGGTCCGCGCACTCACCTTCGAGAGCGGTGCAAAGATCGGCGCGACGTGCACGTAGCTGGCGACCCGCAGTGCCGCGACCTCGTCCGGATCGTGGACGGAGACGCCGATCCAGGCCTCCGGGCCGAGTAGCGTTCGGGCGCGCTCGAGCGGCAGCGCGTCGAAGCCCAGGTGCACGCCGTCCGCGCCGGCGGCCCGGGCGACGTCCGCGCGGCGGTTCACCACCACCCGCACCGGTCGCGCGGAGCGACGCGCCTCCGCCACGGCGCGATCCACTACCGCGAGCAGCGCCGCGCCCGCGAGGCTGCGATCGCGCACCTGGAGCCAGTCGACACCTGCGTCGCACATGGCCCACAGGCCGGCGTCGCCGCAGCGGGCGATGTCCGCGGCGTCGAGTACCCAGCACAGGATCGGCGGTGCGGTCAGAACGTCGCCAGCCCGTCGAGCGGGCTCGAGGCGTTGGCGTAGAGGCGGCGCGGCATGCGCCCCGCCTCGTGGGCGAGGCGCCCGGCCTCGACGGCCAGCTTCATCGCGCGCGCCATCTTCTCGGGATCTTTCGCGCCGGCGATGCCGGTGTTCATCAGCACTGCGGTGGCGCCGAGCTCCATCGCCACCGCCGCGTCGCTGGCCGTGCCGACCCCGGCGTCGACGATCACCGGCACCGACACGCACTCGAGGATGATGCGCAGGTTCGCCGGGTTGCGGATGCCGAGGCCCGAGCCGATCGGCGCGGCCAACGGCATGACCGCCGCGCAGCCAAGCCCCTCGAGGCGCTGGCAGGCCACCGGATCGTCGGTGATGTAGGGCAGCACGACGAAGCCCTCGGCGACCAGCGTCTTTGCAGCCACGAGGGTGGCCGGCACGTCGGGGAACAGCGTGCGCTCGTCGCCGATCACCTCCAGCTTGACCAGGTCGGTGCCGAGCAGCTCGCGCCCGATCCGCGCGGTGGCGATCGCGTCCTCGGCCGTGTAGCAGCCCGCGGTGTTCGGCAGGATCGTGAAGCGCTCGGGCGAGACCACATCGAGCAGGCGTTGGCCGGGCGGACCGTCGAGCTTCGTCCGCCGCAGCGCCACCGTCACGATCTCGGCGCCGCTCGCCTCGGCACACGCGAGGTTCTGCTCGAACGAGGCGTACTTGCCGCTGCCGATGATCAGCCGAGATGTGAAGCCGTGCGTTCCCAGCGTGTAGGCGTGCATGGTCATCCTCCTCCGACCGCTTCGAGGATCTCGACCCGATCGCCGTCGCGCAGCCGCCGCAGCGCGTACTCGGATCGCGGCACCACGTCGCGGTCGATCGCGACGGCGATGCGGCGGCCGTCGAGCTGCAGCTGCTCCACCAGGCGGCGCACGGTGGTCCCGTCGGGAGCCTGGCGCAGCTCGCCGTTCACCGTGATCGACAGGGTTGCGAGGGCGGGCTGGGTCATCGCGGAGCGATCCGATCGACGCGCGCGGCGGATGGGGGTTCGGGTGGACGCTCGGGTCGGTGTCGATGATACGCTATGCGCCGCGTGTGCCGAGCGCGCGCGGGGAAGGGGGTGCGCACTGGGAGCCTCGCGGGGTCTCGGGCCGGCGGTGGCGGTGATCGATCTGGCCGCGCTGCGCGCAAACTTCGCCGAGGCGACGCGCCTCGCGGGCGGCCGCCGGGTGATCGGCGTCGTGAAGGCCGATGCCTACGGGCATGGTGCCGGCCCGGTGGCGCGGGCGCTCGCCGCGGCAGGCGCTCATGCGCTCGCGACCTGGAGCGTCGGCGAGGCGGTGGCGTTGCGCGACTCCGGAGTCGGCACGCCGCTGTTGGTGCTCGCCGGCGCGCGCGACGTCCACGAGGCGGACGAGGCGGTCGCGCGCGATCTCACCGCGGTGCTCCACGACGGCGACGGGCGCGCCGAGCTGGCGGCCGCTGCGCGGCGGCGCGGCGGCGGGCCGGTGCCCGTCCACGTCGAGGTCGATACCGGAATGCGGCGGATGGGGGTTCCGTTGGCCGAAGCCCTGGCGTTCACCGCCGGCGTCGCGGCCGATCCCGCGCTCGCGCTCGCCGGCGTGATGACCCACCTCGCGCGCGCGGACGAGCTCGACCTCGGGCCGACTCGCGATCAGCTGCGCGCGTTCGCCGACCTGCTGGCCGCGCTGCGCCGTCGCGGTGTCGCGCCGGGCTGGATCCACGCCGCCAACTCGGCAGGGCTCGTGGCGCTCGGCGAGCTGGCGGGGGAGGGGCCCCCCCAGGACACGGTGCGGCCGGGCCTCCTGCTCTACGGCGCCCAACCCTCCTCGGAGCGCCGTGCGGCGCTGCGCCCGGTGATGAGTCTGCGCGCGCCGGTCATCGCGCTGCGCCGGGTGCGCCGCGGCGACGCGGTCGGCTACGCCGCGCTCTACCGCGCGGCGTCCGACACCCGCATCGCGACGCTGGGCCTGGGCTATGCCGACGGAGTGCCGATCGGGGCCAGCGGCCGCGGCAGCGTGTGGCTGGCCGGCGCGCGCCGGCCGATCGCCGGACGCGTCTCGATGGATTACCTCACCGTGGAAGTGGGGGACGCCGCCGTCCGGATCGGCGACCCGGCGGTGATCTTCGGCAGCGAGGCTCCGGGCGGGCCCGCGGTGTTGCCGGTCGAAGACGCCGCCGCGTCGGCTGGAACACTCTCCTACGAGCTGCTGGTGCGCGTCGGAGCGCGCGTGCGCCGCGAGCACATCGGCGTTTGACTTCGTTCGGCTCTGCCTCACTCCGCATGCCTCTGGGCGCTTGCGGCGTTTGACGCCGGCTCGCCCCTCGGTAAACCTCCGCGCGGCCCCCTCCAGACCGCCTTCCCGACGCCGGGCAGGAGACGCAATGTCCCCCCAGACATCGACGCGCCCGGTCGGTCGCGCGTTGCTTTCGGTGTCCGACAAACGAGGCCTGTTCGAGTTCGCGCGCGGTCTCGCCGAACTCGGCGTGGAGCTGATCGCGTCGGGCGGTACCGCGCAGTCGCTGCGCGACGCGGGGCTCGACGTGCTGGACGTGGAGACGCTGACCGGAAGCCCGGAGATGCTGGGCGGGCGCGTGAAGACGCTCCATCCGCGGGTCCACGGCGGCATCCTGGCGCGCCGCGATCACTCGGGCGACCGCGCCGATCTCGAAATGCATTCCCTCGCCGCGATCGATCTCGTGGTCGTGAACCTCTATCCGTTCGAGACGACGGTTGCGAACCCCGACGTGACGCTCGCAGAGGCGATCGACAAGATCGACATCGGCGGTCCAACGATGATCCGATCCGCGGCCAAGAACCAGGCCTTCGTCGGCGTCGTGGTCGATCCCGACGACTACCCGGCCGTGCTCGCGCTGCTGCGCGCGCACGGTGGGCTCGACGACGCGACGCGCGCGAGCCTGGCGCAGAAGGCGTTCGAGCGCACCGCGCGCTACGACATCGCGATCCACGCCTGGCTCGCCTCGCGCGACGCCGACGCCGGGGATCCGTTTCCGAAACACCTCGAGATCGATCTCGCGCGGTCGGCGACGCTTCGCTACGGCGAGAATCCGCATCAGCGCGCCGCGCTCTACGGTCGCTTCCTCGACGTGGCGGAGCCGCTCCACGGCAAGGAGCTCTCGTTCAACAACATCGTCGACGTGCAGGCGGCGCTCGCGCTGATCGCCGAGTTCGCGCACGGGGGCCGCGCCGCAGTGGCGATCCTCAAGCACAATACGCCCTGCGGTGTCGGTCTCGGCGACACGCCGGTCGAAGCCTACCGGCGGGCGTTCGCGACCGATCCGGAGTCGCCGTTCGGCGGCATCATCGTCGCGAGCCGTCCGTTCGATCTCGCTTTGGCGCGCGCCGTCGACGAGATCTTCACCGAGGTGCTGATCGCGCCGGGCTTCGAGGACGAGGCGCTGGCGCTGCTCCAGAACAAGAAGAATCGGCGCCTGCTGCGCTTCCATCCCGAGCGCATGCCCGCCGCCGAGCTCGATCTGCGGCGGGTGTTCGGCGGCGTGCTGGTGCAGGAGCGCGACCTCGCACTCGAGGACGTCGCGGCCTGCCGCGTCGCCACCCAGCGCAAGCCGTCGGAGGATGAGCTGCGCGCGCTGGCGTTCGGCTGGGCGGTGGTGAAGCACGTCAAGAGCAACGCGGTCGTGTTTGCCACGGCGGACGGCACGCTGGCGATCGGCGGCGGAGCCACCTCGCGCGTCGACGCGATCCATCAGGCGCGCGAGAAGGCAGCCCGCGTCGGTATCGACCTGCGCGGCGCAGCACTCGCCAGCGACGCGTTCTTCCCATTCCCGGACGGACTCGAGGTGGCGGCCGCAGCCGGCGCCACCGCCTTCGCGCAGCCCGGTGGGTCGGTGCGCGACGAGGAGGTGATCGCGGCGGCCGATCGGCTCGGCGCGGCGATGGTCTTCACCGGCAAGCGGCACTTCCGACATTAGCAACCGGGCTTCCGCGCGCAGCGAGGCGGAGCCGAGCGGAGGTCAGAAGGCGATGCGAGTCCTCGTCATCGGCTCCGGCGGGCGCGAACACGCGCTCGTCTGGAAGATCAGCAGGAGCCCGCTCGTGGATGCCGTGCTCGCGGCGCCCGGCAGCGACGCAATCGGTGAGCTCGCGGGCTGCTTCCCCGACGTGTCCACCGGCGACGGCGCGGCGATCGTCGCGCTGGCGCGCGCGCAAGTGGTCGACCTCGTCGTGATCGGCCCGGAGGACCCGCTCGTCGACGGGCTCGCCGATCGGCTGCGCGAGGCCGGCATCGCGACCTTCGGCCCGTCGGCAGCCGCCGCGCGCCTCGAGGGCAGCAAGTCCTGGGCAAAGGCGTTCATGCAGCGCCACCACATCCCGACCGCCGGCTTTGCGGTGTTCGACGATCTCGAGGCCGCCCGCAGCTATGCGCGCGGCCAGGCGCTGGGCTGCGTGGTGAAGGCCGACGGTCTCGCCGCGGGCAAGGGCGTCACGGTATGCGAGACGCCCGAGCAGGCGCTCGCCGCGCTCGACGAGGTGATGCGCGAGCGCCGCTTCGGTGCCGCCGGCGATCGCGTCGTGATCGAGGAGAGGCTCGTCGGCGAGGAGGCTTCCTTCTATGCGATCACCGATGGCGAGCATGTCGTGACGCTCGCGGCGGCGCAGGACCACAAGCGGGCGCTCGATGGCGATCGCGGCGAGAACACCGGCGGCATGGGCGCCTACGCGCCCGCACCGGTCGTCGATCCGACGGTGGAGAAGAGGATCCTCGAGCGCGTCGTATATCCGACGCTGCGCGGTCTCGCGGCCGAGGGAACGCCGTATCGCGGGGTCCTGTTCGTCGGTCTGATGATCGACGCGGCGGGCGACCCGCAGGTGATCGAGTTCAACGTGCGCTTCGGAGATCCCGAGACGCAGCCGCTCGTGATGCAGATGGCGAGCGATTGGGTGCCGCTGCTCGACGGGGCGGCGCGCGGAGCGCTCGAACGCGCTGCACCGCCGGAAAGTCGCGGCTGCGCGGTGTGCGTGGTGATGGCGTCCGAGGGGTATCCCCGCGCGGGGGCGACGGGTCGGCCGATCCGAGGTCTCGACACCGTATCGGGCGATCCCGACGTGGTCGTCTTCCACGCCGGAACCCGGCGGGAGGCCGACGGGACCTTCGTTACCGCTGGCGGGCGCGTCCTCGGCGTGACGGCGCGCGGCGACAGCGTGTCCGACGCGCGCGCGCGCGCCTACGCGGCCGTCGCGCGGCTGGACTTCGCCGGACGACAGTTCCGCAGCGACATCGCCGCGAACGCCCTCGCGCGCAAGCGGTCCGACCGCGCGCAGCGAGGCGAAGCCGAGCGAAGTTCAAACTGATGGACCTCGCGATCGAAGACGCCGTCGCGTGGATCGCCGGAGGGGGCGTTCTCGCCTACCCCACGGAGACGGTCTGGGGGCTCGGCGCGGACGCGCGCAGTGACGCGGCCATCGCACAGCTGCGCGCGTTCAAGGGCCGGGGCGGCGATGCGCCGATCTCGATCCTGGTAACGGGCCTCGCGGCGCTCGGCGGGCTCGGCTTTCGCGTCGACGCGGCGGCGCAGCGTCTGGCGCGCGATTTCTGGCCGGGTCCGCTCACGCTCGTGCTGCCGTGCCGGGGTCGCTTCGCGGCGGGCGTCGCGCGCGGAGACGGCGCGGTGGGCGTGCGCTGCTCGCCGCACGCGGTGGCGAGCGAGCTCGCGAAGCGCTGCGAGGTCGCCGACGCCGGCCCTCTCACCGCCACGAGCTGCAATGTGAGCGGCGCGCCGGCCGCGCGCACACGGGACGCGGCGCGCCGGGTGTGCGGCGACGCGTCGGGCATCCGCGTGCTGCAAGTCGCGCGCAGCGAGGCGAAGCCGAGCGAAGGCCATCAGGGGGTCGCGCGCAGCGAGGCGAAGCCGAGCGAAGACCAGCGGTGGGGCGGTCCCGACGCCGGCGAAGAGCCGGCGAGCACCGTCGTCGATGTCACCGGTCCGCGGCCCCGCGTGCTGCGCTGGGGTGCTCTCCGCGAACGCGCGCTCGCCCCGGTTCTCGAGGAGCTCGCCGCATGACTGACGTCCGGCCGTTCCGCGCGCTGCGCTACGACCCCGCGCGCGTCGATCTTTCGCGCGTGATCGTTCCCCCCTACGACGTCGTGGCCGCCGAGGACCGCGCCGCGTTCTTCGAGCGCGACCCGTACAATGCGATCCGTCTCGAGCTGACCCGCGACGTCGCCGAGGAGGCCACGACCGACTACCGCCACGTGCGCGCGACGCTCGACGACTGGATCGCACAGCAAGTGCTCTTGCGCGACGCCGAGCCGGCGCTGTATCCGCTGCGCCAGAGCTTTTCCGCGCCCGGCGGAACGCGTGTCGCCCGCGAGGGCTTCTTCGCGCTGGTCCACCTCGAAGACTACGCGCGCCGGATCATCCGCCCGCACGAGCGCACGCTCGCGGGCCCGAAGGCCGACCGCTTGAAGTTGCTGCGATCCGCGCGCGCGAATCTCTCCGTCGTGTTCCTGCTCTACGAAGATCGCGACCATGCGATCGCCCCGCCGCTGGAGCATGCGCTCGAGCGCGGCGAGGTCGGCGCGGCGCGCGACGAGACCGGCGCCGAGCACCACCTCGCGCGTCTCACCGACCCCGACGCGATCCGACAAATCGCCCGCTTCCTGGCCGATCGCCCGGTGGTGATCGCCGACGGTCACCACCGCTACGAGACGGCGCTCGCCTACCGCGACGAGCGCCGCGCCGCAGGCGCCGGCGACGGTGCGGACGCGCCCCACGAATGGCTGCTCGTGTACCTCGCCAACGCGTTCGCGCCCGGGAGCCTGCTGTTGCCGATCCACCGCCTGGTGTTGAAGGGGGCGCTGCCCACCGAGGCCGGGCTGCGCGAGCGGCTGCCGGGGTGGGAGAGCGGCGAGGTGGCGATCTCCGATCCGCGCGAGCTGCCGGACCTGCTGGCGCGGCATCTCGAGCCGCTGCGCGACCGCCACGCGTTCGCGGCCGACGACGCGTCGGGGCGGCTGCGCATCGTGTCCCGCCCGAAGCGCTCTGGCGAGCTGACCGTGCGCGTGATCCACCGCGAGGTGATCGAGGGCGTGTTCGGACTCGACGAGGAGGCGGTGCGAGCCGGCGCGATCGCCTATCCGAAGTCCGCGCTCCAGACCGCCCGCGACCTGCGCGCCGGCCGCGGTGCGGTCGCGCTCTACCTGAACCCGCTGACTCCCGAGGACGTCTTCCGCGTGACCGGGGCCGGCGAGGTGCTGCCGCAGAAGTCCACGTTCTTCACGCCGAAGCTGCCGAGCGGACTCGTGTTCCGCCCGCTGGATACGGCATGAACGCGCAATGGGACGACGTGTTCCGCCCGCTGGATACGGCATGAACGCGCAATGGGACGACGTGTTCCGCCCGCTGGACCCGGTGTGATGGCGCGCCGGCGCGCGTCAGGCCCTCCCGAGCGCGTCGGGACGCTGGTCCCGGCGGTGCTTCGCGACCTCGGCCTCGCCGAGTCGGCGCGCGCACTGCGGATCCAGGAACGCTGGGAACAGGCGGTGGGTGCGGAAGTAGCATCCCACTGCCAGCCGGTCGCGCTGCGCAACGGTGTCCTCGAGACCCGCGTCGACTCGAGCGCGTGGTGCCAGGCGCTCCACCTGCGCACCCCCGAGCTGCTCGACGCGCTCGCGCATACACTGGGCGACGACGCCCCCCGCGCGCTGTGGCTGCGGCTGGGCTAGTCCAGACCCGGGCGGTACTCTCGCGCGATGGCCGACCGACCCGAGACCGACGCGCAGGACCGGTTCCGCTGCGATTTTTGTGGGGCCGCCGTGCCGCGCGTGCGGCGTATCGCGCTCGATCGCGACTATGACCGCCTCCAGAAGCCCCACCGGGTGCAGTACGCCTGCCCCGAGTGCTCCGAGCGCAAGGAGCGGGAGCGGTCGGCGCGGCCGGTTTGATCGGCAGGCCCCGACCCGCTTGACCCGGTGAGCGCGTTTTCCTAGCTTCCGCGCCTATTTCGGGTGCCGCTTCGCCCCCCCCGCTGTCGAGGGCCGGAGCCGCGCGCAGAGGACTCCGACCCATGGTGAAGATCCGCCTCACGCGCGCGGGTGCGCGAAATCGCCCGTTCTACCGCATCGTTGCCGTCGACCAGCGCCGTCCCCGCGACGGCCGGCCGCTCGAGTTTCTCGGTACCTACGATCCGAAGGTGAGTCCCGAGAAGCTCGACATCCGCGCCGACGCCGTCGCGGCCTGGGTGTCGAAGGGCGCGCAGCTGTCGCCGACGGTGAAGTCGCTGATCCGACGCGCAAAGCGGAACTCCGCCGGAGGGGCGGCCTGATGGCGAGCAAGCCCGCGCTGCTGGTCGAGTTCGTCGCGAAGGCGCTCGTAGATCATCCCGAGCAGGTGGCGGTGCGCGAGTCGGACGGCGGCCGCCTGCTCGAGCTGGAGACGAACGCGGACGATCGCGGACGCGTGATCGGCCGCCAAGGTCGGGTGGCGAAGGCGATGCGTGCGCTGCTTGGAGTGTCGCGCGATGGAGCGGACTGCCGGCTCGACATCGTCGACTAAAGTGCCGGCGGGTGCCCCGGGCTGGGTGACGCTGGGGTGCGTGGTCGGGGCGCACGGGCTGCGCGGCGAGCTGCGGGTCCGGGTCCTCGACGAGAGGGACAACAACATGCGCGCGGGGTCGAGCGTCTGGCTCGCCCGCGAAGAGGGGGATCCGAAACCAGTCGAAGCCCGGGTGCGGGCGGTCGGCTCCGGGCGTCGCGGGGAGGCGAGGCTCGCGCTGGAGGGCGTCGACAGCCGCGAGGCGGCGGAGGCGCTGCACGGGCGGCTCGTGCGGGGCCACGCCGAGCAGCTCGATCCGCTGGAAGCGGGCGAGTACTACCAGTTCGAACTCGTGGGCTGCCGGGTCGAGGACGGCGAGGGACGCGTGCTCGGCGTCGTGTCGGGAATCTGGGAGACCGGGGCGCCGGACGTGCTCGTCGTGATCGACGGCGCGAACGGCGACCGCGAGCTGCTGATTCCCGCGGCGCAAGAGATCCTGCGCGAGGTGGACGTCGCGGCGCGCCGCATCGTGATCGATGCGCCGCCGGGTCTGCTCGACGGGGTAGAGCCCCAACGGGGACGGGAATAGCGCGATGTCGATGCTTCGCAGGATCGACGTGGTGACGATCTTCCCGGCGCTGTTCGAGCCGTTCCTGCGCGAGTCGATCCTCGGGGCGGCCGTATCGAGCGGGCTCGTGGCGATCGAGGTGCACGATCTGCGGCGCTGGACGACCGACCGACACCAGGTGGTGGACGACGCACCCTACGGCGGGGGGCCGGGCATGGTGATGAAGCCCGAGCCGCTCGTCGCTGCGATCGAGGCGCTCGCCGGGCCGAAGAGCCCGGACCGCACGGCGTGCGTCGTGCTGCTGTCGCCCCAGGGACGGCGCCTCGAGCAGCGAGATCTCGCAGGGTTGGCGGCGAAGGCCGCGCTGGTGCTCGTGTGTGGCCGGTACGAGGGGATCGACCAGCGGGTGATCGAGGTGGCCGTCGACCAGGAGCTCTCGATCGGCGACTACGTGTTGTCGGGCGGCGAGGTGCCGGCGATGGTGCTGATCGAGGGCGTGACGCGACTGCTGCCGGGTGTGCTCGGCAATCCGGATTCCGTGAAGTTCGAATCGTTTCAAGAAAGGCTACTGGAGGGACCCCAATACACGCGGCCCGCGCAGTTCCGCGGCCGGTCGGTGCCGGAGATCCTGCTCTCGGGGGATCACGGCGCCGTCGCGCGCTGGCGAACCGAGCAGGCCCGGGAAACGACGCGCTCCCGGCGGCCCGATCTCTCGATCGAGTCCGGCGGAGGCGACGCCTCGGGAGTCCCAGGAGAAGAGACATGAATCGCATCGACGCCGTCCATCCCACCGCACCGCGCCACGATCTGCCGCCCTTCCGCCCGGGCGACACGGTGCGCGTGCACGTCAGCATCACGGAGGGCGATAAGCAGCGAATCCAGGTTTTCGAGGGCGTCGTGATCCGCCGCCGCGGCCACGGCCCCTCCGCCACCTTCACGGTGCGCAAGATCTCGTACGGCGTCGGCGTCGAGCGGATCTTCGTCACCGAGGCGCCCTCGGTCACGAAGGTGGAGATCAAGGCCCGCGGCCATGTCCGCCGCGCACGTCTCTACTACCTCCGCGAGCTGCGCGGCAAGAAGGCGCGCCTGCGCACGAAGGTGCGCGATCTCTCCGGGCTGGTTGCCGAGGAAGCAGGCACCGCCGCCGAGGCCGGAAACATCGAGGTGGTTCCGGCGGAGCCGGAAGAGGAAGCCAAGCCGTCGTAGGGTGGGCAAACGTCTTCGTCTGCCCACGCGGTCGGTGGCCGCAGTTGCGTGGTCGGCGCGATCCGCTTGGGCACGGCCTGCGGGCTTTGCCCACCCTACGGCTCACCCGCCTCGAACGCGGCTTCCCAGTGCGTCACGCGGAAGCTGCTGCCGGGCTCGGCTTCGCACGTGACGACGTCGAAGCGGACCCGCCGCGGCCGGCGCCCGGCGGCGCGCAGCCACGCGACCGCGCCGCGCGCGATGCGCGCCTGCTTGCGCGCGTCGACTGCCTCGGCGGCGCCGCCATACTGCGCGCTGCGGCGCGTCTTGACCTCCACGAACACGAGCACGCCGCTGCGCTCGGCCACGATGTCGAGCTCGACGCGGTCGGCGCGCGCGTTGCGCGCGAGGATCCGATAGCCCTGGCGTTCGAGATGGGCGCAGGCGGCGGCTTCGCCGGCTTCACCGAGGTCGCGTCGCGCGTGGGTCACGGGAGAACTCCCGGGACCGGGGCGCCCCGAGCGTAGCGCCGAGCTACGCTGGCCCGCTTCCGGGCCCTTCCAGGAGGCGGACGTGATCGGCGTGGTCGGCGGCAGCGGCGTGTACGAGCTCGAAGGGCTCGAAGACGCGCGTTGGGAGCGCGTTGCATCGCCGTTCGGGGAGACGTCGGATGCGATCCTGCGCGGGCGATTCGACGGTGCCGAGTACGCGTTCCTGCCGCGCCACGGCCGCGGTCACCGGATCCCGCCCAGCGAGATCGACTACCGCGCCAACATCGACGCGCTCAAGCGCGTCGGTGTGACCGACCTGGTCTCGGTCTCCGCCTGCGGCTCGCTGCGCGAGGAGCTCGCGCCCGGCAGCTTCGTGCTCGTCGACCAGTTCGTCGACCGCACCTTTGCGCGCACGAAGACGTTCTTCACCACCGGCTGCGTCGCGCACGTGTCGATGGCCGACCCGGCCTGCGCGCGGCTCCACGACGCGCTCGAGGCCTCCGGGAGCGCGGCCGGGGTCCGCCTGCACCGGGGCGGCGTCTACCTGGCGATGGAAGGCCCGCAGTTTTCGAGCCGGGCCGAGTCGGAGCTCTACCGATCGTGGGGCTGCGACGTGATCGGCATGACGAACATGCCGGAGGCGAAGCTCGCGCGCGAGGCGGAGATCTGTTATGCGAGCGTGGCGATGGTAACCGACTACGACTGCTGGCACCCCTCCGAGGCCGACGTGCAGGTTTCGGACATCGTCGCCGTGCTGGCCGACAACGCCGCGCGCGGCCGCCAGCTCGTGGCCGGGCTGGCGAAGGAGCTCTCGCGTCGCCCGACGCCGTGCCCGTTCGGCTGCGACCGCGCGCTCGACACCGCGATCATCACGCCACCCGCGGCGCGCGATCCGGCGCTGCTGGCGCGCCTCGACGCCGTGGCCGGCCGCGTGCTGCGCGCGTGAGCGTTCCCGGAGGTCCCGCGATGTCGAGCGAGCCGATCAAGTCCCGGATCCGCACGATCCCCGACCATCCGAAGCCGGGCATCCAGTTCCGCGACATCACCACGCTGCTCCAGGATCCGGTCGGGCTGCACCTCGCGGTGCAGCAGCTCGCCAGCGCGTTCAAGGGTGTCAGGGTGGACAAGGTGGCGGGCATCGAGGCGCGCGGCTTCATCCTCGGCGGCGCCATCGCGGTGGCACTCGAGGCCGGCTTCGTCGCGGTGCGCAAGGCAGGGAAGCTCCCGCATACCACGATCGGCGTCGACTACGACCTCGAGTACGGCACCGACCGCGTCGAGATCCACACCGATGCGATCCACCGCGGCGAGCGGGTGCTCGTGATCGACGACCTGATCGCCACCGGCGGCACGGCGCTCGCGACCACCCTGCTGATCGAGCAGGCCGGCGGCGAGATCGTCGGCTGTGGCTTCATCGTCGACCTGCCGGATCTGGGCGGCGCCGCGCGGATCCGCGAGCGCGGCCTGAAGGTGCACACGCTGTGCGCCTTCGAGGGCGAGTAGGGGCCGGGCGGTGCGCGTCGGCGGCGTTCCCCACCGCACGATCCAGGTGGCGGCGGATGGTTTCACCGTCGAGATCATCGACCAGAACCTGCTGCCGCACTCGTTCGCCGCCGTCGCGCTGCGCTCGCTGGAGGATGCCGCGCGCGCGATCCGCAGCATGCAGGTGCGCGGCGCGCCGCTGATCGGCGTGACCGCCGCCTACGGCGTGTGCCTGGCGCTGCGCGCCGACCCTTCCGATGCTTCCGTCGAGCGGGCGTATGCCGCGCTGCTCGCCACGCGCCCGACGGCGGTGAACCTGCGCTGGGCGCTGGATGAGATGCGCGTGGCGCTGGCCGGTGTGGCGCCGTCCGAGCGCGTCGCGGCCGCCTACCGGCGCGCCGCAGCGCTCGCCGACGAGGACGTGACGCTGTGCCGCGCGATCGCCGAGCACGGAGCGGTGCTCCTCACCGAAGTCCGTCCCCGCGACGGCGCGACACTCCAGGTGCTGACCCACTGCAACGCCGGCTGGCTCGCGACGGTGGACTGGGGGACCGCGCTCGCGCCGGTCTACCTCGCGCACGATCGCGGGCTGCCGCTCCACGTCTGGGTCGGCGAGACGCGGCCGCGCAACCAGGGAGCGAGTCTCACCGCGTGGGAGCTGCTGCAGCACGGCGTGTCGCACACCGTGATCGCCGACAACGCCGGCGGCCACCTGATGTGCGCGGGCCGGGTCGATGTTTGTCTCATCGGCGCCGACCGCGTCGCCGCCGCCGGCGACGTCTGCAACAAGATCGGCACCTATCTGAAGGCGCTCGCGGCGCGCGACAACGGCGTGCCGTTCTATGTGGCGTTTCCGTACAGCACGATCGACTGGACGCTCGACGACGGCCGCGCGATCCCGATCGAGGAGCGCGACCCGGCCGAGGTGGGGCGCATCCGCGGGCGCAGTGCTTCGGGCGAGGTGGTCTGGGTGGAAGTGCTGCCCGAGGGCAGCCGCGCCGCGAACCCGGCCTTCGACATCACGCCGGCGCGCCTGGTCACCGCGCTGGTCACCGAGCGCGGCGTGTGCGAGGCGTCGCGCCGCGGCCTGCTCTCGCTCTACCCCGAGCGGCGCGGCTCGTCCTCCTAGCCGGTGGCCACACTCCACCTCGTGGCGACGCCGATCGGCAACCTCGAGGACGTGACGCTGCGCGCGCTGCGCGTGCTGCGTGAGGTGGAGCTCGTGCTGGCGGAGGACACGCGCCACACGCGCGTGCTGCTCGATCGCCACGGCATCGCGGCGGTGCCGGTCTCGCTGCACGCGCACAACGAGGCGCAGCGCAGTCAGCTTGCGCTCGAGGTGCTCGGCCGGGGAGGGGATGTCGCGCTGGTGAGCGACGCCGGCACACCGCTCGTGTCGGACCCGGGCGAGCGGCTGGTGCGCGCGGCGCTCGACGCGGGCTTTGCGGTGTGCGCGGTGCCGGGGCCGTCGGCGGTGCTGGCGGCGCTGGTCGCGTCGGGGCTCGCGACCGCCGCGTTCACGTTCGTCGGCTTTCCGCCGCGCAAGCCCGGCGAGCGCAACGCGCTGTTCGCGTCGCTGCGCGATCGTGCGGAGACGCTGATCTTGTTCGAGTCCCCGCGCCGCTTGGCCGCCACGCTGCGCGAGCTCGCCGGTGCGCTCGGGCCGCGGCGCGCCTGTGTCGCCCGCGAGCTCACCAAGGTCCACGAAGAGCTCGCCCGCGACACGCTCGACTCCTTGGCGCTGCGCTTCGCCGACGGCGCGCGCGGCGAGGTGACGCTCGTGGTCGAGGGTGCGCCCGCGCGCGCCGCCGCCGCGAGCTCCGAGGTCGTCGACACGGCGATCCGCGCGCGCGCCGCCGCCGGCGGCTCCACCTCGGACATCGCCCGCGACGTCGCGCGTGCCACCGGCGTCCCGCGCAGCGCGGTCTACGCGCGGGTCCTCGACTCGCTCAGTCCCGCGCGAGCTGTCGGACCACGTGAGACGTGAAGGCCTCGAAGTCCGCGAGCCGCTCGCGAACGATCGATCGCACGATTGCGAGGTCGAGCTCCCGGTAGCTGTGGACGGCCACGTTCCGGAATCCGACCCTCGCCCGCCATCTTCGCGAGGGTATCAGACCCCGGGGTGCGCTCCTCCGCTACGCGCCCGCGAGCAATGCCTCGAAGCCAGCCTGGTCGAGCACCGCGACGCCGAGCTCGCGGGCCACGGCGAGCTTGCGGCCCGGGTCGGCGCCGGCGACGACGCAGCTCGTCTTCTTCGACACCGTGCCGGTCACCACGCCGCCCTGCGCTTCGATGCGCTGCTTCGCCTCGCCGCGCGTCATGCCGTCGAGCGTGCCGGTGAGCACGAAGGTCTTCCCCGCGAGCGGGCCAACGCCTTGCGGCGGCGCCGGCGCGCTCGTCTCCCACGAGAGGCCGAGCTCGCGCATCTCCTTCACCTCGGCGCGGTTGCGCGCGTCGGCGAAGAACGCGGCGACGCTCTCGGCGATGATCGGGCCGACGCCCGGGGCCTGCTCGATGTCGTCGGCCGTCGCATCGAGCAGCGGATCGAGGTCGCCGAAGTGGCGCGCGAGCAGCGTGGCGACGGTCTCGCCGACGTGGCGGATGCCGAGCGCCACCAGGAAGCGCGCCAGCGTGGTGCGCTTCGCCTTCTCGAGGCCGGCCGCGAGGTTCCGGGCCGACTTCTCGCCCATCCGCTCGAGCCCCTC
>Ga0184637_10000762_pt1 | contig 23139 bp, 21 predicted proteins | sample PLM3_127_b2_FD_133143 | JGI IMG/M metagenome (GOLD analysis project Ga0184637, IMG submission 133143) | Groundwater sediment microbial communities from an aquifer in East River, Colorado, USA - PLM3_127_b2 | ecosystem: Environmental > Terrestrial > Soil > Riparian zone | place: USA: East River... | reverse complement strand
GTCGGCGACGCCGGGCGCCCGTTCGAGCTGCTCTGGAGCGGAGCGCCGGACCCCTGGGACTCCTGGTTCGACGGGGGCCCCCCGCCGCGCGCGCCCGAAGCGGCCGTCGAGGGCGCCCTGCACCAGGCGCTCGGCGTCGAGGCGGCAAAGGCCGCGGCGCAGGCGGAATCGCGGCGCGACGTGGTCGAGAAGGCGATCGAGCGGCACCCGGAGCTGGTCGGGCGCGTGGCCGACGTCCTCGAGGACGCCAAGGCGGACGGGGGCGGCAGCGGCCCGGCCGCGCCGGATCCGCTCTCGGATTCCAAGGACAAGCTGAAGCGGGACATGGTCACGGAGAAGTACGTCGAGGCGCTGCTCAACGGCGGACCCGGGAACAGCGGCCAGGGCGGAGGCGGGGGATCGGGCTCGCCCTTCCAGGTGAACACCGAGGCCGACGCGGTGGTCGTGCAGAGCGGCGGACAGAGCTGGACGCTCAGCGAGCAGCAGCTCGAGGCGGTCGTGGAGGGCACCACCAGCCTTCCGCAGCCGCTCGCGGACGCGGTGGTCGGCCAGGGCGGGACCGTGGAGCAGCTCGCCCAGAAGATGCTCACGCTGCTCCACTGAGCAGCGCGGCCGGGCGCGATCAGGCCGCGGTCAGGCGCAGCGGGAGCCTGGTCACGGCCCGGAAGACGGGGCTCGGGTGCAGCGGCAGCTCCTCGCCGCCGCGGCGCTCGAAGCCCTTCGTGCGCGAGAGCAGGGCGCCGAGCGCGACGCGCGCTTCGAGCCGCGCGAGGTTCGCCCCGATGCAGTAGTGCGTGCCGAAGCCGAAGGCGAGGTGCGCGTTCTTCTCGCGCGCGATGTCGAAGACCTCGGGGCGCTCGAAGATGCGCTCGTCGCGGTTCGCCGAGCCCAGCCAGGAGAGGACGAAGTCGTTCTCGCGGATCTCGACGCCGTGCAGAACGACCGGGCGGGTGGCGCGGCGGGGATCGAACTGCACCGGCGAGGCGAAGCGCAGCACCTCCTCGATCGCCGAGGGCAGCAGCCCCGGATCGTCCCGCAGCCGCTGCTGCTCGCCCGGGTGGGAGAGCAGCTCGAGGGTGGCGTTGCCGATCAGGGTGGTGGTGGTCTCGTTGCCCGCGACCAGCAACAGCACGAGCATCGCCAGCATCTCCTCGAAGTCGAGCTTCGAGCCCTCGTGCTCGGCCTGCACGAGCCCCGTCAGCAGGTCCTCGCGCGGATGCCGTCTGCGCTCCTCGGCCAGCGGGATGAAGTACGCGCGCATCGAATCGAAGAGGCGCAGCTGGCGCTGCGCGCGATCCGGGTCGTAGCCGCCCAGGAAGACCAGCCCAAGGCTCGCGACGGCCTCGTCGGACCAGCTCTTGAACATCTCGCGGTCCCCGGCCGGGATTCCGATCATCTCGGCGATCACCGTGACGGGCAGCGGATAGCTGAGCGCCTGCACCAGGTCGACGTCGCCCTCCTCGAGCGCCGCGTCGAGCAGCTGGTCCGCGATCTCGTGCATGCGCGGCTCGAGCCGCTGGATCATGCGCGGGGTGAAGGCCTTGGTCACCAGACCGCGAAGCCGGGAGTGAGCGGGCGGGTCGGTCCCTAGCATGCTGCGCCGCGGCGGCCCCTCTTGCCCCGCCATCTGCGTGATCACCGGAAACTCGCTCGACCAGGTCTGCGCGTCGCGCAGGATCGCCTGGCAGTCCTCGTAGCGGAACACGGAGACGAGCCGCACCGGCAGCCCGCTGTGGACGAGAACCGGCGCCTCGCGGCGCGCGCGCGCGTAGGTCGCGAACGGGTCGCGACGGACGGCGGGATCGAGCGGATTGAAGGTCAGGGGGGCGCCCATCGACTCGTCACTCTAGGTTCGCCTACGCGAGGGCGCAAAGTGCGGGTGCCGTGTGCGATCATGCCACGCGCGCGCCGCCGAGACGAACCGGGAGACCCGAGATGTCGCTGGAAGGCTATTCCCCGTTCTCATTCGAGTCGGACGGCGCGACGCGCACCGTCTACACGCGCGGAACCGGCCCCGGCGTGGTGGTGATGCACGAGATTCCCGGCATCACGCCGACGGTCGCGCGATTCGCGACGCGCGTCGCCGACGCGGGCTTCCGCGTCTACCTGCCGCACCTGTTCGGCACGCCGGGCAAGCCGTACTCGACTGCCTATGTGCTCTCGCAGATGGCGCGCGTCTGCGTGAGCCGGGAATTCTCGGTGCTCGCCCGACGTGAATCGAGCCCGATCACGCAGTGGCTGCGCGCGCTCTGCCGCCGTGCGCACGCTGAGTGCGGGGGACCCGGCGTGGGCGCCCTCGGCATGTGCCTCACCGGGAACTTCGCGCTCGCGCTGATGGTCGACGAAGCGGTGATGGCGCCCGTCCTCTCGCAGCCCTCCCTCCCCTTCGGCGTCTCGGCCTCGCATCGCGCAGGCCTGCACCTGTCGGACGGCGACCTCGCAAGAGTCAAGCAGCGCGTGAAGGGCGGCTGCCCGGTGCTCGGGATGCGCTTCACGCGCGATCCCCTCTGCCCGACCGAGCGCTTCGAGACGCTGCGGCGCGAGCTCGGCTCCGGCTTCGAAGCCATCGAGATCGACTCGAGCCCCGGCAATCCCTTCGGGATCAAGCGGTTCGCACACTCCGTGGTGACGGAGGATCTGGTCGACAGCGAGGGACACCCGACGCGCGCGGCGCTCGAGCGCGTGCTCGCCTACTTCAGCGAGCGACTGCGGGCGGCATGACGAGCGGCGCGAGCGGGATCCCGAAGTGGTTCCAGGATGCCCTGGCGGCGCGCTGCGACGACGACTGGACGGAGGTGCTTGGCTGCCGGGTCCACTACCTGCGCTGGGGCGGCTCGGGGCGGCCGGGGGTGGTGCTCGTGCACGGGGGCGCGGCGCATGCGCACTGGTGGAGCTTCATCGCTCCCCTGCTGACGCGGGAGTGTCAGGTGGTGGCGCTCGACCTCTCCGGCCACGGGGACAGCGGGCGGCGCTCGGAATACCCGCGCGACATCTGGGCCGAGGAGGTGATGGCGGTCGCCGAGCACGCGGGCATCGTGGGCGCGCCGATCGTGGTGGGCCACAGCATGGGCGGCTTCGTCACGATCGCGGCCGCCGCGCGCTACGGCGACCGGCTGGCCGGCGCCGTGATCCTCGACTCGCCCGTGCGGCGCCCGAATCCCGAGGAGGAAGAGGGCGCGCGTGGCACGGCGTTCCGCAACCCGAAGCTCTACCCAGACGTGGAGACCGCGCTCGATCATTTCCGGCTGGTGCCGGACCAGCCGCACACGAACCCCTTCATCATCGAGCACGTGGCACGCCACTCGCTGCACGAGGTCCCGGGTGGCTTCACCTGGAAGTTCGATCCGCTGGTCTTTCGCCGCGTCGCTCCGCGCGCGATCCACGAAGTGCTGCCGGAGGTGCGCTGCCGGGTCGCGCTGTTTCGGGCCGAATTCGGGCTGCTGACGCCCGACATCGGCGAATACATGTACGAGCTGCTCGACCGGAATGCGCCGGTGGTCGAGATCCCGAGCGCGCATCACCACCTGATGCTCGACCAACCGCTCGCGCTGGTGACGGGGTTGCGCACGATCCTGGCGGACTGGGAGCACTCGCTCCCTAGAAAGCGCTGAGGCTCAGACCGGGCGGCGGCCTTCCGGCGAGGCAAGTACGATGAGCCAGGCGCCGAGCAGGCAGCCCGCGGCGACCCAGAAGACCGCCGGGTAACCCGCCCGCTCGGCGAGCTCCCCCAGCGCGAGCGTGCCGCACGACGAGCCGACGTTGAAGCCCGCCTGGAAGAGACCGATCAGCTTGCCGCGCTCGTGCTCGCCCATGCCCTCGAGGGCGAGCGCGTTGTAGGCGGGATAGAAGAGCCCGTGCGCGATGCCGAGGCCCGCGCCGAAGACCGCGAGCCAGCCCGGCTCGAGGGTGCTCATCGCCGCCACCACCACCGCGTAGAGCGCGAGCGTCACCAGCACGACGCGGCGCCGCCCGGTCCGGTCGATCAGCCCCCCGAAGCCCACCCGCATCACCACCGCCGCGATCGCATAGGCCACGAAGAAGCTCCGCACGTGCGTCATGCCGAGCTCGAGCGCGAAGGGCTGGTGGAAGGTGAACATCGCGCCCAGCGCCACGCCGACCAGCGCGATCGCTGCCGTCACGCGCAGCTGTCGCGGGCGCAGCGCCATCTCGAGCAGGCCGACCGCCGGCAGGCCGGCAATCGGGGCCGGGCGCCGGTCGCGCAGCCGGCGCGAGAGCCCGGCGCCGACCAGCGCGAGCACGGTGGCGACCAGAAACGTCGGGGGCCAGCCCACGCGAACGGCGATCTCTTCCGAGACCGCCGGGGCGATCGCGTTCATCGCGAGGAAGGTGAGGCCGAAGAGACCGATCGCCTGGCCGAGCCGTTCGGGCGGCGCTTCGTCGACGGCGAGCGTGGCGCCCGCGACGTAGGCCATCGCGAAGGCGACTCCCTGCACCGCGCGCAGCACGTACAAGAGCGTGCCGACGCGGTCCACGGCGGTGAAGGCCAGCGAGGTGGCTGCCATCAGGAGCGCGCCGGCCGTCAGGAAATCGCGCCGGCCGAAGCGATCGACGAGCACGCCCATCGCCGGCAGGAGGACGACGACGAAGAGACCGAACCAGGCGGTGACCTGCCCGATCTCCGCCGGCCCGGCGGCGAGCTCCGTCACCAGGAATTTCGGCAGCAGGAAGTAGTTCGAGAAGGCGTAGCCGAAGCACGCCTGCGCGACGAGCAGCTTCACAAAACCCGGCGTCAGCAGGGGTTGGGCCCGAGGATCGCGCTTCGCTTCCGGCATGACGCGTCCGGATGGTAGGCTCTCGCGGCCACGCGGCCGAAGTGAAGGCTTGACCTGACGAGTCCGCGGGGAGTAGAAGCGCGGGTACCCAACTCTCCAGGAGATCTCCATGAAGTACGGACTCTTCTTCGCCAACGCCGGCCCCTTCTCGGTGCCCGAGACCTTCGAGGTGCTGGTGCGCACGGCCGACGAGGTCGGCATCGAGTCGCTCTGGACGGTGGAGCACGTGGTGGTGCCGGTCGGCTACGGCTCGGAGTACCCCTACAGCAAGGACGGCCGGATGCCGGGGGGCGAGAAGGCGCCGATTCCCGATCCGATCGTGGCGCTCGCCTACGCGGCCGCGATCAGCCAGCGGGTGCGTCTCGCGACCGGCATCGTGATCCTGCCCCAGCGCCACCCGGCCTACGTCGCGAAGGAGTTCGCGTCGCTCGACCTGCTCTCGCGCGGGCGCGCGATCCTCGGCATCGGCATCGGCTGGCTCGCGGAGGAGTTCGCCGCGATCGGCGTGCCGTTCCGCGAGCGCGCCGCGCGCACCGAGGAATCCGTGCGCGCGATCCGGTCCTTGTGGAACGACGCGCCCAAGCCCTTCGATGGACGCTTCTACCGCTGGAACGCGGTCGAGTCGTACCCGAAGCCGGTCCAGAAGCCCGGGGTACCGATCGTGGTGGGCGGCCACGTCGAGGGCGCGGCCCGCCGCGCCGCGCGGATCGGCGACGGCTTCTTCCCGGCCAAGGGCGGCCTCGAAGGGCTGCCCGCCCTGCTCGGCGCGATGCGCGACGAATGCCGCAAGCTCGGGCGCAAGGCCGAGGCGATCGAGATCACCACGACCGGAGCCAATCTGGATGCCGACACCGTGAAGCGATACGAAGATCTCGGCGTCTCGCGCCTCGTGATCGGACCCCCGGGCTTCGACCCGGAGGGCCTGCGGCGGGGTCTGGGCGAGTTCGCCGAGCGGTTCATCGCGAGGCGTTGATCTTCAGGGCAGCTCCCGATCGGCCGAAAATCTCCCCAGGGCCGAACGCTCGCCAGACCGGAATCCGCGAGCTGGGGGAGATCGATGCTGGGGATCGCGGGGATCGCCGTCTTCTTCGCCGTGGGGCTGGTGGTCTCCCTGCGGCTGCTCGGGCTCGCCCGGCGGACGCGCCGGCTGCCCGAGCTGCTCGCGGGCCTGGGCCTGCTCGGGATCGGTCCGCTCGGCTTCTGCGTGCTGATGGCGGGAATCCTGCTCTTCCGGGGGACCCCGCTCGGGGACGTCTTCCGGATTGGCGGCCTCGGGCTCCAGGCCCTCGGCTTCGTGGCATCCGCCATCTTCACCTGCCGCGTCTTCCGGCCGGGCTCCGACTGGGCGCGAACGCTGGCGACCGCAATCAGCCTCGGCCTGCTCGTGACCTTCGTCAGCTTCGCGCTGACGCCGGTCCGCGCGGGCGGGATGTTCCTGCATCACCATCTCGACACCTGGATCAAGATCCTCTGTCTCGGCTGGGGGGCGCTCGAATCGCTGCGCTACTGGCGAGTGACACAACAGCGCGTGGCACTCGGCATCGCGGACCCGCTCGTGAGCGCGAGCTTCCTCTTGTGGGGGATCTCGCTCGCGTCGGGCGCGCTCGGCTTCACGCTGATCTACGCCGCCCTGCTCTCGCTGCAGCCGGGAGAGGTGCTCAGCGTCCGCATCCATCTCCTGATGTCCGCGTGCGGCGTCGTCACGGCCGCGGGCCTCTACCTCGCCTTCCTCCCCCCGAAGTTCTACGCGCGCCGGCTCGCGGCGCGCTCGCCCGCGCGGACGGTCGCCGCCTGATGCCGGATTCGGCGGTCTTCGAATTCGTCGCGGGCGAGCTCGAGCGGACCACACGCCTCGGGCGGATCGCGGCGCGCGGCGCCCTGCGCGGCGCGCTCGAGCTGGCGCTCTTCGATCCCGGTCGTGTGACCGCGAGCCAGTTGCGTTCGGTGATCGAGCACCTGCTCGCCCCGGAAATCCGGCGCGGCGGCGTGAAGGACGCAGACGAGGTCTGCCAGCAGCTGGTGGCGCGGCTCGCGTCCGAGCGCTTCGAAGCCTCCGGCCCCGAGTCTCCTGACGAGGTCTTCGGCCGGTTGATCCGGCGCTAGCAAGCGCGCGAAGCGCGCGCGCAGCAAACTTTCGGGTCCCGGCGCGGGGCGGCCCGCGCCACCCGGACTCCGCTCGGCTTCGCCTCGCTGCGCGGTCGCCTCGGAAGGCGACTTTGCAATCATCCCCCGTCGGACACCGTGCCCGTGGAGAGTCCGGCAAGCGCGCGAAGCGCGCGCGCAGCGAGCCGAAGGCGAGCGAAGTTCATAAGGCCCCGGCCGAAGGCGAGCAAAGTTCACTCAAACCTGCTCACGACTTCCAGCCGCGGTTGCCCCAGCGATCGATCGAGACCACGTCCTCGACCGGCCGGCGCGTGGTGGGACCGTACCTTCCCATCGGCCAGCCGAGCGGGACGACCGCACACGGTGTCACGCTCCACGGCAGCCCCAGGATCCGGCGCGCGTGCCAGGTGCTCCAGAGCGGGAGCGTGATCAGCGCCGCTCCCAGACCCACGGCGCGCGCGGCGAGCAGCAGGTTCTGCACCGACGGGAAGATCGAGCCGTAGTAGCTCGCGGCCGCGAAGGGCGGAAACCACGCGCGCGGCCCCCGCAGGCATGCCACGATCAGGACGGGGATCTGCTCGAAGTGATCGGCCTGCCAGCGCACGGAGTCGAGCAGGCGGCCCCATTTCGGATCGCCGGCCGCGCGGCGGCGTCCCAGGCGCTGGTAGAGCGAGAAGGCCCTGCGGTTGGCGCGCGCGAAGCGCGCCTTCACGGCGGGATCCTTCACCACCACGAACTCCCAGTTCTGAGCGTTCGAGCCGGTCGGGGCCTTGATCGCGAGCTCGAGCAGGCGCCGCAGAAGCGCGTCGTCGACGGGATCGGGCTTCAGCCGGCGGATCGCCCGCTGCGTGGTGATCGCCTCGTCGAGGGGCATGTCGAAGCCGAGCGCGCTGCCCACGGCGGCCTCCTCAGGCGGTCATGCTCTTGACCCGCTCCTGGAGCTGCACGGCCTCGGCGCTGGGCGGGCCGGCCATCTGCATCTGCATCAGCACCGCCATGTCGCCCTCGACCTGGATCTGCCCGGTCATGAAGGCCTGCATCGAGGCCTGTTGATCGCCGCTGATGAACATCGCCTTCGCGACATCGTAGGGCACCGTGAGCTTGGTCGGCGCGTTGGCAGCCAGGCCCTTCTCGAACTTTCCGGCCTGGATGCGCGCCTCGACGTCGCCGTCGGGGCCGTTCTTCACCACCAGGTTCACCACGATGTTCTTGATCGCGTCGGGCACGGGCGGGTTGATCTCGCCGCGGATTCGCTCGGCCTCCTTGAACCAGGCATCGGACAGGAATGAGTGAGCCATGGGGGGTCCTCCTCGAGGGTGTTGGGCGGGCGACAGGCGCACGATTCTCGCCCGATTCGGAACCGGTGGCAACCGCAGGGCGCGCTACGCCGGTGCCGGGATCTCGCCCGCCCGCACGCGCCGCTCGATCTCGACGTCGTGATCGACGTCCGAGGTCGTATTGTGCTCGTACTCGAGGATGCCGAGCTTTTCGAAGCGCTCGCGCTGGCGGGGCGAGAGCAGCCCGAGACTCTTGATATTGGGCACGATCTTGGAGAACAGGCGGTAGCGGAACTGCTGGGCCAACGGCGAGTGGTCGGAGGCCGCGATGCAGGCGTCGGCATCCAGGCCCATCGTCTCCCAGACCTCGCGGTTCGAGATCCGGTCGCGCATCAGCACGCACGCCTCGTAGACGAACTCCTCGCGCAGGGTCCGCTCGGACTCGGAGAGATCCTGGTAGAACTCCCGCAGCGAGAGCACGCCGAACGCCACATGGCGCGACTCGTCCTCCATCACGGCGGCCGTGAGGTCGCGCAGGAGCGGGTTCGTCGCGGTATCGCGGATCGTGCCGAAGGCGGCCAGCGCCAGTCCCTCGACGATGATCTGCATGCCGAGGAACTTCATGTCCCAGCGCGAGTCCAGCAGGATCTGGTCGAGCAGCTTCTTGAGCTCGCGGTTCACCGGGTACTCGTGTCCGAGCTTCTCCTGGATGAAGCGGCGGTAGACCTCGACGTGGCGGGCCTCGTCCATCACCTGCGTCGCCCCGTATTGCTTGCCCTCGTACCACGGCACGCCGTCGACGACCTGGGCGGTGGCAAGCAGCGCCCCCTGCTCGCCGTGCAAGAACTGGCAGAGCTGCCAGGTGATCGCCTCGTGCCGCAGCTGCTCGACCTCGCGCGCCGTCAGCTTCTGCCAGATCGGCGTGCCGAAGATGCCGATGCCGGCGTCGGGGAGCAGGCCCTTTGCGGGGTCCACGTCGACCCTCCAGTCGAGGCGCTCCGTCGCGTTCCACTGGTCGCGCTTCGCGTTCTCGTACAGGCGCATCAGCCGCGTGCGCGTGGCGTCGTATTCCCAGTTGTAGTGGACGTCCAAGGAAACCGGAATGCGCTCGATGGGCTGCTGGGGATGGAAGCGTTCGAGAGGGGTCATCGGAGCTCCTTCGTCGAATGGGTGACACCGAGGTAGGCCAGCGTGGAGCGGGTCAGCTCCCCGGCCAGGTCGTCGTCGGAGAGCGAGAGCAGGGAGGACCGCATCTCGCCGAACAGGATCATGCTCTCGAGCGAGCTGAAGACCAGCATGAATCCGAAGCGCGTCGCGCGCTCGGGATCGGGGTGCGAGAGCTGCTCGCGGCGCGCCAGCAGGAGCGCGCTGAGGCGCGCGATCACGTGGTGCGAGAGGCGCAGCTGGCGAGCTTGGAACTCCGGGTGCGTGTGGTTGCGCACCACGAAGGCGCGCATCAAGCCGCGCCGTTCGCGGAAGATCGACACTAGAAAGTGTATAACGGCGTCGATCAGCTCGGGCGTCTCGGCCCCCTCCCAGCGGGCGGGAGCCAGCGTGGCGTCGGCGGTGGCGACCGCCTCCTCGTAGTAGCGCTCGTATAGGGCGTGCAGCAGGCCCTGCTTGTCGTGGAAGCGCGCATAAAAAGCCCCGACCGAGGACTCCGCCCGCTGCACGATCTCGGAGACGGGGGTGTCTTCGAAGCCTTTTTCGGCCACCAGGGCCTCGGCCGCGTCGAGGATGCGATCGAGCGTCTCCTGGCTGCGCGCCTGGCGCGGGGGGCGAATCCAGTGGAGCTCGGGTTTGGAAATGGCCATCGTTGGGCAGGGCCTCGGGCTCAAGAACAGAATCAGTGTTCTCGTTCTATTTATCGGACGAGCGGGACTGCGTCAAGAGGGCTGGAAGACCGGCGAGATCTTCGTTTACGCTCGCGGCTCATTTCCCGAGGGGTGCCCATGCAGCGTCCGACCCTGCTGGCCGCCCTCGGCGCTGCCGCGCTGGCCGCGCTCTACCTCGCTTTCGCAGCCAGGTCGCCCTTTTCCCTGGGCTTTTTTGGCGACGACGCCGTCTATGCGACGACCGCGAAGGCGCTGGCCGAGGGCCGGGGATATCGCCACCTCTCGATCCCCGGCGAGCCGCTGCAGACCAAGTATCCCCCCCTCTACCCTGCCGTGCTCTCGCTCGTGCTCCGCGCGCGTCCGGATCTTCCCGGCGATTTCTTCTGGCTGCTCGCACCGACGGCTCTCGCCGGCGCCGGCGCGGTGGCGCTCGCCGCGCTCTACTGGCGCCGGGTGCTGGGCGCCTCGAAGCCGCTCGTCCTCGCGGTCGCGGTGGTCGCCGCGCTCGCACCCGCGTGGCTCGCCTTCACGCGGGCCGCGATGAGCGAGCTCCTGTATGCGCTGCTCGCGACGGCGGCGCTGCTCTGCCTCGACGACCGCGCGCCGCGCGCCGAGGGTCGCCGTCGCACGGTCACGCTCCTGGTCGGCGCCGCGCTGGTGGGATGTGCCATGCTCACGCGCGCGATCGGCGTCTCGCTCGCGATCGCCGCCGTCGCCACGCCCCTGCTCCGGCGTCGCACCTGGGATGCGCTGCTGGTCGGCGCGGTGATCCTCGCGTGCGTCTCTCCCTGGTGGAGCTGGCAGGAGACCGCCGAGATCGCCAACGGCGCCGCCGGGCGCGCCACCCTGGTGGGGCACGAGCTCAGCTACGCCGGCTGGCTGCCGAGCGATCCTCTCGAAGCGCTGCGCGTCGCCGGGCAGAACCTGCTGCGCCTCAGCTTCGGGCTGGGATACTTCCAGCTCGCGCTGCCGGTCGACCAGGTGCGCGCGGCAATCGGGGAGGGCGGTGTCCGTCTGGTGCTGCTCCACGTACTCTGCCACGCGACCCTCGTCTTCGCGCTCTGGGGCTTCTGGCTCAGCGCGCGCAACGGCCTCCGAACCCTGCACCTGTACGCCGCGCTCTATGGCGCGATCCTCCTGCTCTGGACCTTCTCGCCCTACCGCTTCCTGGTTCCGTGGACGCCGTTTCTGATCTACTTCGCGGCGACGGGGCTGCGCGCGGTGCTGCGTGCTCGCTGGCTCGCCGGAATCGCGTACGCCGCCGTGCTGGCGCTCTTCCTGGCCGAGGACTGGAAGCTCGCGCGCAGCACCGAGCAGAATTACTTCGCGCGTGAGGCGACCATCGACTGGACGGAGCTGCACGACGTCGAGCGCTTCCTGCGCGAGCACACCGACCCGAACGAGGTGATCGCCTCCTCGCACCCCGAGAGGCTCTTCCTCACCACGGGCCGCCGCGGGCACTACTTCTGGCCCGAATCCGATCCGGTGGCGTTCGACTACGACCCGGGGCGCGCGGCGAGCCGCTTCACGATCCTCCCGGTGCCCGCGGAAGCGCGCGCGCGCAGCCAGGACGTGGAGCGCAGCCTCGCGCAGGTGTACCGCGACGCGAAGATCGCCTGGTACGTCGATTGGTCGGCCCTCGACTCCGCCCAGAGCTTTTCGCGCGTGGCGCAGGCGACGCCCGGCTGGTTCGAGCTCCGCTACACCACTCCCGGTCGCACCTTCGCGATCTACCGGGTGCGGATTCCCGGGAGCTAGCGATCGAAGCGGAGCGCTACCTGGGAGCTCTCGGGGTCGATCACCACGCGCGGCGCCGTCGCCAGCCGAAGCGCACGGCCATCGGCGTTGCGGCCCGTTCGCACGTCGAAGCGGTAGCCGTGCCACGGACAGCGCACGCAGCCGTCCACGATCGGCGCGTCTTCCAGCGGGCCCAGGCGGTGGGGGCACCTGGTCGCGTGCGCGAAGAGCTCGCCTGCGAGCTCGACCACGCGAAACCCGCGGCCGCCGCGCTGGACCTCGAGGGGCAGGCGCGCGCGCAGCGAGGCGAGGGGCCCGAGCGAAAGGGCAACGGGAGGGGCCCCCTCGGACCTCGCAGCGAGCTCGGCTTCGCGCCGCGTCATCATCGACTGATCCTGGTCCCACAACAGCGTGTAGAGCTGGACGTAGGCGCGCCCGAGCGCGTCCCGGTGACCGGGCGGGATGCCCGGCAGCAGGAACTCGACCTCGATCTCGGTGCGATCCGGGGCTGCGGCCCGGAGCCGCGTCCAGATCTCCGTGCCGCGGCCGGGCCCCTCGAGCGTGCGCGCCACGTAGCGCAGCGCCGTCCGCTCGAGCGCCAGCTCGAGCAGGATCTCCCGGCCGGTCTTTTCGGGAGCGAGGCCCACCTTCGCGCGCCAGCCGGAGGGCCCTGCCTGCAGGCATTCGATGCGGCTGAAGCTCTCGCCGTGCAGCCAGGGCAGGTGCTCCCAGTCGAGCACGTTCTCCCAGATGCGTTCCAGGGAGGCGCGCACCTCGCGCCGGTAGACGCCGACGCTGGCGAGCGCGTTCGAGCCGGAGGCTTTCTCGTCGGGCTGCGGCACTGCGCCGGAAGGATACCCGCCGGGGAGGGGCTCCGGGGCTGGAGGCGCCCGCCGATCCGCGGGTCGAGTTCGGGCGGGGGTCTGCCGATGAGAGCCTGAACAGCGGGAGGCGGTCATGTCGGTGCGTCAGACCCAGGGAGCGGTCGAGCTTCAGGCGAGCGAGGTGGCCTTGATCCACGCGGCAAGCCGTATTTTCGCCGCGATGATCCACAGCGGTCGTCTCACGAATGGCAACCACTCGGGCCTGATCCGCTTCGCGGTGGAGAGGGCGCTCGAAATCGCGCGCGAGACCGAGCGCCTGGTCCATGGCCCGGCCGAGATCGAGACCGGCGCGCCCGGAGAAGCCGACATCCTCGATCTGCTGGACGAGTGAAGCGAGTCTTGGAGCCTGTTCGTCAATACACGAACGGGAACATCCGGAAATGCGAGTGGGCGCAGTAGGCGTGCCAGGCCGCCCCGTACTTCGCCCGGCAGCGGCGGTCGTCGCGGTAGGCGCGGTGGGTCAGCAGCACCAGCATCCAGAGCGGGAGCAGATAGGGCACGTAAGAGTCGAAGCCGGTCGCGAGCGTGAGCGCCAGGTAGACCCCTATCTCGCCGGTGTAGTTCAGATGCCGGCCAATCCCCCACCAGCCCGAGATCAGCAGTCGCCCGCCGATGGCCTCGGCCTTCTCGCCCCAGATCACCGCCTTCGGGTCCTGCTTGAAGCGCCACTTCTGCGCGTTGGCGCTGCGGAACATCCAGAGGCTCACGGCGTAGAGCGCCGCGATCGCGAGCAGCGCCGGGGTCGAGATCGGATCGCGCTGGTCGAGCAGGAACCAGCCGCCGATCGAGTAGAAGAAGGGGACGAGCACGAGATCGCCCCACAGCAGCATCAGCCCGAACCTCTCTTCGATCACGTCCCAGATCGAGAGCAGGAAGTCCTGGTACGCGTAGTGCGTCGCGAGGTAGATCCACCAGCCGACCAGCCAGAAGCCCATCTGCGGCGTGATCTCGCCGTGGCGCTCGAACTGCGCGTAGCCGAAGGCGCCGACCAGCAGGCCGAAGCCGATCAGCGAAGGCTCGTAGGCCCACATCTTGAGATCGACGCCGAACACGCGCGGATTCAGCTCCCGGCCGATCAGCTTCTGGCCGAGCGTGGTCGGCCCGGGGCGCGCCGCGCGCGCGCGCCAGTGCAGCCAGAGGGCGAGCGCGAACGAGATCAGATTTGCGGTGATGAAGAGCGTCCAGAAGTGGTCGAGCAGGGGCGCGAGCGAGAGATCGAAGATCAGGGTGCCGGCGGCGACCAGCACGTTGGCCGCGGCGAAGACGGCCATCCCATTGATGCGGTACCTGAACCGCGTCCCGTCCGGCTCCTCGCGGCCGGCGACGTCACGGCCGGGCAGGACCTTCACGGCGGCGAAGAGCAGACCCAGGAAAATCAGGAGGCCGAGAGCGGCTGCCATCGGCGCCGGATGATCCAGGACGCGGGCACGCTTGCCAAGCACGACCCGCCGCGGGTCAACGCGAACTCAGCAGATGCGCCAGCGCCGCCCGCAGGCGGACGGGCTCGACGGGCTTCGCGAGCAGCAGGTAGCCGCTCGCCTGCACGCGCGCGCGCGCCTCGGCCGAGGTGTCGGCCGAGATCACGAGCGCGGGTAGCGCCCTGCCGAGCGCCGCGCACACCGATCCGATGGCGTCGAGGCCCGAGGCGCCGTCCCGGAGGTGGAGATCGACGACCAGGGCGTCCGGCCTCGCTCCCGGCCCCGCGACCTCGCCGAGCAGCTCGCGGCCGGACGCCGCGCCCAGCGCACGAAAGCCCCAGGTGCGGAGCAACACGAGCATCGCGGCGACCACCTGAGGCTCGTCGTCGATCACCGCGATCGTCGACGCGGCCGGGCCCGTTGCCGGCAGCGGCGGCCCGCCGGGCCTTGCGGTTCTACGCCTGGCAGGGGACTGCCGCCCCACGACCGCGAATAGCGAGCCGCGTCCGGGCCGCGAGCGAACCACCAGGCGATGATCGAGCAGCTCCGAGAGCCGCCGAACCAGCGAGAGACCGAGACCCAGACCCGAGGTGTCCGCAGCCGTCCCTCGCTCCCAGGCCTGGAAGAGGCGCTCGCCCTCCTGCTCGGGGAAGCCCGGGCCGGTGTCCCAGACCTGGATCTCGACCTCGCCACCGCGCCGGCGCGCGCCCACCAGCACGCGCCCCGTTCGCGTGTAGCGCAGCGCGTTGCCGATCAGATTCTGGAGGATCGAGTGCAGGAGCAGCGGATCCGATTGCAGCCAGAGATGTGTGGTCCGGACACGCAACTCGAGGCCATTCGCCTGCGCGATCGGCTCTGCCTCTTCTGCGAGCCGCTCGAGCAGCGGGCCGAGCGGAACCTCGACGATCCGCGGCTCGAGGACGCCGGCGTCGAGCTTCGCGGCATCCAGCAGGCCTTCGAGCATCTGGCCGAGCGACTGCGCGGAGCCTCGCACACGCGCCAGCAGCTCGCGCGCCTCGGGCTCGGTCACGCGTTCCTCGAGCGCCCCCAGCAGGAGCGAGAGCGCGTGCAGCGGCTGGCGAACGTCGTGGCTCGCCGTGGCGAGCAGGGTCGACTTCGCCTCGCTCGCCTGCCCGATGCGATCCTTCTCGCGGGCGAGGTCGTCGGCGAGGCGGCGGGCGGACTCGAGCAAGCTCGCCATCTCGAGGTTCTCGAGGGCGCTCCCCGCGCGGCTCGCCACGGCCGCGAGCAGCACGCGCTCATGGGCGGTGTAGACGTCGCCGTTGCGCTTGGGGCCGAGCGCCACCAGGGCCACGCGCTCGCCCCGTCGATCCACGGGGACCACGAGCGAGCCGGGCGGGCCGCCCGGCTCGTCCGCGTCCGACGCTGCGGCGGAGCCGCTGGCGTAGACCCGCGCGAGTCGGCCCGGCTCGCCCGCGTGCACCGAGGCCCCCGTCGCCTGGAACAGCTCCGGCAGCCGGTCCCCGAGCAGCGCGACGATCTCGCGGAGCTTCTCGCACGCGGAGATCCGAGCCAGCAGGCCCGAAACACCCTTCTCCAACGCGAGCTGCCCGCGCGACATGAAACGGATCGCGAGTCGCCGGATCGCGAACCCCGCGGCCGCGAGCGCCACGATGCACGCCGTCGTGAGCAACAGCGAGGCGCTGCGCTCGTCCATCGCGCCGCGCCTCGCCAGCCCCTCGGCACCCAGCGGGACCCCCGCGCCGAGCGCCACGATCGCGATGCTCCCGAACAGCGTGAATGTCACCGTCCCGGTGAGGATCCGGTCGATGTCGAAGAGATCCCCGCGGAAGAGGCCGATGCCGGCGGCGACCGGGAGCGCGAGCAGGGCGAGCTGGGACGCGAGCCAGCTCGCCTTGGGATCCACGTCGATCGCGGCCAGCGTCACGGCCAGCAGCGTGGGCAGATAGGAGACGTAGGTGCCGAGCAGGAGCCAGCGGAACTGGCGACGGATGCGCGGCCCGCTCACGCGATAGCCCTGGGTAGCGATCGCGAGCAGCAGGACCGCGGCGAGAGCCATCAGCACGTGCGTCGCCGCGCGGCTCGTCTCGCCCGGGAGGAACCCGAACAGCTCGGTGTCGGCGATCAGCAGCCCGTTCACGCCCAGGAGAGCCGGCCAGCCGCGCGCCCAGCGGACGTGCCGATCGTCGCCGCTCGGGAAGAACCGGATCATCCGGACGTGGAGAGGCAGCATCGCGGTGAACGCCGCGATGCGGACCCAGTAGGCGGCGAGCAGCGCGTTTGGCTCGCGGCCGAAATAGCCCGCCATCCAGAAGGCGGTCGTCATCAGCGCCGGAAACGCCGCCTGGAAGAGCTTGTGCTGCGGCGCGATCAGCAGACCTCCCACCGCCATCGCCGCGAACCCGAGCGCGACCGGCAGCATCGGCCACTTCGGCTGCGTCGCGGGCAGTTGGAAGGCGGCCACCATCCGCCGGCCATTGCGCTCGAGCTCGACTTCGAGCCTTCCGACCCGCGACGTATTCGCCCAGGCGAGCGACGCGACGCGCTGGCGTCCGGCCCCGCCGACGTCGATGCCGCCGACCGAGAGCAGACGGTCGCCGGGGCGCGGCGCCGGCGCGGGCTGCGGCGCCCAGCGCAGCCAGGGCGCGAGACCTCGGATCACCGGAAGATCGCGAGGGCCGGCCGCCGGCTCAACGTAGTAGGGCACGACCACCACGCGCTCGCCGAGCGTGAGCAGCGTCGCGGCAAAGCAGGTGAGCCACAGCGGCGCGAGCAGGAGCAAGGCCGCGCGGTCGCGACGTCGCAGATTCGGCACCCAGGCCCTCCGTCCCCGGTCCCATGATCGCCGAGCGACGAGCCGAGCGAACTCCGCCGATCGGCAGAGGACTCCCGGCTACGAGCGCCCCTGTGGCGAGTCCACCAGGCCGCTCGCCACCAACGCGAGCACCGCCTCCGTGCGGTTCGCGACCTCGAGCACGCGCAAGATCACGGCGACGTGCGACTTGACGGTCCCGCCGCCGATCCCGAGCACGTCGCCGATCTCCTGATTCGTGAGCCCCTTCACCATCAGCGCGGCGACCTCCCGCTGCCGTGGGCTCAGCAGCGCGGGCGCCTCCTCGTTCGCAGCGACCAGGAAGGGCGGGACATAGATCCCGCCCGCGAGGATCAGCCGGAGCGCAGAGAGGATCACCGCGCGCCCGGCCGCCTTGGGCACGTAGCCGACCGCGCCAGCCGCCAGGGCGTCCCGCGCATCGGCCGGCCGCTCGGAGCCCGACACCACGGCGACGGCGACGGTGGGAAAGCGCGTGCGCACCGTGCGCAGCAGCTCGAGGCCGTCCTGATCGGGAAGCCCGAGATCGATCAGCACCAGCCCGATCTCTGAGTCGCGCTCGAGCCGCTTCAGCGCCTCGGCCCCCGTATGGGCCTCGAGCAGCTCGGGGGCATTGGGAAGCGACGCGAGCGCGTAGCGCAGGCCGTCCCGGAACAGCTCGTGATCCTCGACGGACAGGATCTTCAAGCGCGTGCTCCCCGCTTCTGCCGTCCGGCAGAGGGCGATTCCCCCAGCCGGGCAATGGGCCCCAGGCCCCCGTCCGCGCAGGATGCCACTCGAGCGCGTCATCGCGCAAAACCAGATGAAAAGAGGAGACCAAGATGTTCCAATCGATGCTCACGATCCGCCGCGCGGCCTCGAAGGCCCGCGCTGGCCTGTGTCACGCGACCGTCGCCCTGCTGCTCGCTCTCGCGAGCCCGGCTTACGCCACCCCGATGAGCTTCTCGCGGGCGCTCCAGTTCAATACCGGCACGCAGAGCCTGTGGGGTCCCGGAGGCTCGACGGCGAGCTTCGGAGCCTCGGGGAGCGCGTCGGTCTGGATCCCTCCCTTCGGGCCCACCGTGGGCGCCGGATACAGCGCCGGAGCGAGCGCCGGCACGGTGAACGGAACGCTCGGGGGATCCCTCAGCGCGAGCTACGACGACATGCTCTCGCTGCCTGGGACCACCAGCATCGACCTCGGCTTCGCGGGTGTGAGCGGAAACGTCCAGTCGCATCTGGGTGCGAACTTCAATGTGACGGGGTTCGTCCACGACATCCCCTTCTACGGACCCTGGAACTTCTGCCTGTACTGCGCGGACTACGCACTCGACACGAGCATCACGCTCGCGCCGACGCTCGGAACACAGCGTACGGGGACCGACTCGTTCGGCGTCGCGGGCGTGGGGCCGGACATCGGCGTCGCGAGCGCGCAGCTCACGCTGAACGCGAACCAGACGGCTCGCTTCACGCCGAACGCCGTCACGGGCGCGATGAAGTACGTGCACCGCGACTCTGGCGTCGAGCGCAGCATTCTCTTCGCCCTGTCTTCGGTGAGCGTACTCGATCCGATCCTCGATCTTCCGGGAACCTGGGACTTCGTGTTTTCGGGGCTCGACGTGACCAGCTCGTTCAGCAGCACGATCGGCGCCAACCTGAGCATCGACGTCAGCTTGATCGGATTGTTCTCGGAGAGCTTTCCGTTCGCGAACGTGTCGCTGCTGAACACGCCGTCGTTCGGCCTCGACTTCGCGACTCTGGCTCCGATCGCGGCCTTCTCGATCACGGTGGTGCCCGAGCCGGGGACGCTGTTGCTGCTCGGACTGGGCCTCGGCGGCCTGGCGGCGAGCGGCCGCCGGCGAGCTTGATCCTGGCCGGGCGGGCACCGCGCTCACGCTATCCTGGGCGCCGTGCCCGCCCCCTGCCGCGCACCGATCTTTCTGGCCCCGGCCCTCGACCGGCCGGAGCTGGTGCGCGAGCTGCTGGAGCGCACCGCACCTCATTTTCCGGTGCAGCGCTACTTCCAGAGCGGCGCCGAGATGCGCGCGCAGTCGGGACCGGCTGCCCTGATCATCGCCCCCAACTTTCGGGCGGACTGGGCGACCGCGGATGCGAGGGTCGAGGGGATCGAGCCCATCCTCGAGAACCCGCGCTTCATCGAGGCTGCCGCCAAACTTTTCGGAAGCGACCTCGTGTGTCCCTGGGGCGTGTACAGCAACATCACCTGGCAGCTTCCCTTCGACCAGGGGCGCGGGCACACCGACGTGCCCGCCTTCGTCGGCGTCGACCGCCGGCACCATCCCACCTGGCTGCTCTCCGTGATGGGCCACTCGCGCCTCTTCGAGAAGGAGCGCGTCGAGATCGCGACCGCGGTGGCCTGGTTCTACCGCGGAAGGGACGGCGGCTTCAGCTACTGGCCCGACGGTCCCGAGCATCCGCCGCGCCTGCACGAGGGCGACGTCTTCAACACCGCGATCATGGGCGACAACGACCGCATGTACCACCGCGTGCGGCCGGTCGGCGCGCGCAAGGACGGGATGTTGGGAGGCATGACGCTCGAGACGCGCCTCGAGCACGACGGCGGCGACGCCTGGGCGATCCGGGAGGCCGGCGAAACGCACGCTCGCATGAGCTTCGACGCGCTGCGGATCAGCGTCTCCTGGAAGGGCTACGTCTACCGCGACGCCGAGCAGCGTCGCCGGCACGAGGCGGGCGGCGGCGGCCTCGATCTCGATCAGGTGATCGGTCGCTTCGGCTCGGACCTGGCCGCGCGCGGGATCGCCTTTCAGGCGCCGGCCGATCCGTTCCACGACGAGGCCTTCATCGAGCTGCTCACGCGCGCCTACGTGCGCGACCGACCGTCTTCGAGGCCTGAAGCGCCGGATTCCGAAAAGGAGGTTCCATGGACGAGGTGCTGTTCGAAAAGGAGGGCGGGGTCGCCCTGCTCACGCTCAACCGACCGACGCGACTCAACGCGATCTCGGTCTCGATGCTCTCGGAGCTCTCCGAGCGCCTGATCGCGTGCGATCGCGACGAGGGCGTGCGCGCGATCGTGCTCACCGGCGCCGGGCGCGGCTTCTGCGCCGGGCTCGATCTCCAGGACGCCGCCGCCGGAACCGGAATTGGCGGGGGCGGTGGCCTGCCGCCTTCCCTCGAGCTGCGCAGCGCGCCGCCGGTGGTGCTGCATGAGATCGACAAGCCCACCATTTGTGCGCTCAACGGCGCCGCGGCCGGCTACGGCATGGACCTCGCGCTGGGCTGCGACATCCGCATCGCCGGCGAGAGCGGAAAGCTCGCCGCCGTGGCCGCGCGCCGCGGCGTGCTGCCCGAGAGCGGCGGCACCTGGCTGCTCCCAAGACTGGTCGGCTGGTCGAAGGCGGCGGAGCTGATCTTCACCGGGCGCACGCTCACGGCCGAGCAGTGCGTCGAGCTGGGCCTCGTCTCCCGGGTGGTGCCGGACGCCCTGCTGATCAAGGAAGCGCGCTCGCTCGCGGCCGAGATCGCGGGCAACGCGCCGCTCGCGGTGCAGGCTGCCAAGCGCATGATGCGGATGGGGCTCTCCGAGCCCTTCGACGAGCACGTGCACCACGTGTTCCTCCAGCTGCTGCCCCTCTTCGGCACGCGCGATTTCCGCGAGGGCATGCAGGCCTTCCTGGAGAAACGCGCGCCGCGCTTCGAGGGACGCTGAGCCCGGCTCGGGCGGGGTGCCCGGTGGTATAGTCAGCCGATGACGGCGACGGCCCCCGCACCCCGCGCCGGCGGCTGGCTCTACGGTCCCGTTCCGGACCTGCTGTTCGGCTGCGGTCTCCTCTACGCGCTTCTGTTCGTCGCCTTCGCGCTCTTCGGTCCGTCGCTGCGCGCGCTCCAGCCGGCCTATCTCATCCCCGCGCTGATCCTTTTCGTCAGCATGCCCCATTACGGCGGCACGCTGGTGCGCGTGTACGACCAACGCAGAGACCGGCGCAGCTACGCATTCTTCTCGATCTGGGCGACGCTGCTGATCGCGACGCTCTTCGTGTGGGGGGCGTTCACGAGCGTCGTCGCCTCCTGGCTCTTCACCGTCTACATCACCTGGAGCCCGTGGCACTACACCGGCCAGAACTATGGGCTCGCCGTGATGTTCCTGCGGCGGCGCGGGGTCCCGCTCTCGCTTGGCGTGAAGCGGCTGCTCTACGCGTCGTTCCTGCTCGCCTACCTGCTGACGTTTCTCGTCTTCCACAGCGCGATCAGCGTGATCGACTACAACGCCCGCGGAGCCGCCGACACCTCGGTCGTCTTCCTCCCGCTCGGAATCCCGCCGGCGGTGTACCAGCTCGTCTTCCCGCTGGCAGCGGTGGCCTACCTGGCGACGCTCGTCGCGTCGGCAGTCCTCTTGTTGCGGCACGCGCGCGGGCGGGACCTGGTCCCGGCCGCGGCTCTCGTGCTGACCCAGGCGCTCTGGTTCTCGATCCCGTTCGGCGTTCGCTACTTCGGAATCGAGACCGGCGTCGAGCCGATCGACCTCCTGCGCAACCAGATCCAGGACTACTTCAGTTGGGTCGCGATCGGACACGCGGCGCAGTATCTGTGGGTCACCTCCTACTACGCGCGCGGCTCGGGGAGCTGGCGCGGCTTCCCCCGCTACTTCGGCAAGGTGCTCGCGAGCGGCGTCGCCATCTGGATGCTTCCGGTGCTCTTCTTCGCTCCCTTGGTGCGGGGCCACTACGAGTACGCGGGCGGGCTCGCGCTGCTGGTGAGCTCCGTCGTCAACATCCACCACTTCATCCTGGACGGCGCGATCTGGAAGCTGCGCAACTCGAAAATCGCGAGCGTGCTGATCCGCGCCCAACCAGAGCTGCCCGCCGGACTGCCCGAGCCGGTCGCGCCCAAAAAAAACTTGCTGCGCCCCGCGGTGTGGGGGGTGGCGACCGCCGGCCTCGCGATCGGGCTCAGCGTGTATTGGCTCGAGTTCTTCACCCTCCGCGCCGCCTTCGACCGCCGCGATTACCTGGGCATCAGCCGCGCGTTCGACCGCCTGGCGTGGTTCGGACGCGACAGCTCGGCGGGGCGCATCGTGGTAGGGCAGACCGCCGCGCGCGCCGGCGACTGGGAGACCGCGCTCGCCGCCTACCAGGACGCCTTCGCGCTCGCGCCCGGTCGGACCCCGCTGCTCGAGCAGATGGCGCGAGCGAGCTCGAAGCTGGGTCGGCCCGAGCAGGCGCACGCGCTGATCGAACGCGCGCTCGAGCGAGAGCCGGACTCGGCCAAGCTGCATGTCCGGATGGCGGCCCTCTCGAAGCAGCTCGGCGATCCGGCGAACGCGGCGGCGCACCTGCGTGAGGCGCTGCGGCTCTCGCCCGCTGCGCACGATCTGCGCAACGACCTGGCCTGGACATTGGCGACCAGCAGCGATCCGGGCGTCCGGCAGCCCGAGGAGGCGGTCCGCCTGGCGGAATCCCTGCTGCACGAGGCCGAGCAGCCCAACCCCAACTGGCTGGATACGATGGCGGCCGCCTACGCAGCGGCGGGACGTTTCGAGGATGCGACGCGGGTCGCCGCGCAGGCCGCCGCTCTCGCGCAGGAGCAGGGCCAGACCGAGATCAGCGAACAGATCCGCACACGCCTCGCGCTCTATCGGGGACGGCGCGCCTTCGTGGATGCGGAAGCCCCGGACGGGGCCTGAGGGCAGATCGCGGCGCAGCGAGGGAAAACCAGCAGGGACGGGCCCGTTCCGGCCCAGCTCGTGTGAAGGCTGCGTAATTTTTCCGGGGCTTCCCTCCCGCCGGCCCCGGATCTCTGCCACGCTCCCTCGCGGGGTGGCTGGCGAAGGCGTTGACATAGAAATGACTCGCAGTCACCATTGGTGCCATTCGAGGGTCGGGCCGCAACGCCCAGGGCCGAGAGCGCCGGGGTCGCAGCCTCACCTGCCCTCGCGAAATTCCTCGACCGAGCCGCCCGAGCGCAGCCGGCCGGGCCCGCAGCCCAGCGCCGGAACGGAGGATCGATGAGCACGCAGTTCGCGAGCGGCAGCTGGGCCGTGATCCTCGGCGGCTCCAGCGGCTTCGGCCTCGCCACGGCCCACAAGCTGGCCGAGCACGGCATGAGCCTGTGCCTCGTACACCGCGACCGCCGTGCCCAGCTCGCGCGCGTCGAGCCTGAATTCGAGAAGCTAAGAGGTCATGGCGCCCCTGTGCTGACGCTGAACACCGACGCGCTCGACGCCGAGAAGCGCACCCAGATCCTCGAGCAGCTCACGGCGGCGATGGGCCCCGACGGCCGCGTGCGCGTGCTGCTGCACTCGATCGCCTTCGGCAACCTGAAG
>Ga0184637_10000761_pt1 | contig 23141 bp, 15 predicted proteins | sample PLM3_127_b2_FD_133143 | JGI IMG/M metagenome (GOLD analysis project Ga0184637, IMG submission 133143) | Groundwater sediment microbial communities from an aquifer in East River, Colorado, USA - PLM3_127_b2 | ecosystem: Environmental > Terrestrial > Soil > Riparian zone | place: USA: East River... | reverse complement strand
TGCTGTACGGCTCGGGCATGCGCTTGCTGGAGGGCGTGCGACTGCGCGTCAAGGATGTCGACTTCACGCGGCGGCTGCTCATCGTGCGCGATGGCAAGGGCAGCAAGGACAGGGTGGTGATGTTGCCGCGCGCGGTGGAAGGCGGGCTGCGCGATCAGTTCGATGCCGCCCGCCGCTACTGGGAGGGCGATCGCGCACGAGAAGTGGCCGGCGTGCACCTGCCGCATGCACTCGACCTGAAGTACCCCGCGGCCGGCGAGAGTTGGACATGGTTCTGGGTGTTCCCGTCGCCCACCTTGTCTTGCGATCCGCGCGCCGGCGACGTGCCGCGCCGCCACCATCTGCACGAGAAGCGGCTGCAGCGCGACCTGAAGGTGGCGGTGAGCAAGGCGGCCATCGCCAAACCGGCCACTGTGCACACCTTGCGGCACTCGTTTGCCACGCACCTGCTGCAGTCGGGCACCGACATCCGCACGGTGCAAGAGCTGCTCGGTCATTCAGACGTGAGCACGACCATGATCTACACGCACGTGATCAAGGTGGCGGCGGGGCACACGGCCAGTCCGCTGGATGCGCTGCCCGGCGCCGAGACGCCGCCGCAGCGCTCGTGCGCCTACCCGCTCGCCGCGCCGCCCGATGGCGACACGCGCCGCCCGCCGCATGCGGCCATGCCGGCGACGCGCTACAACGTGGTGAGCTTGCACAAGAGCGCATTGCTCGCGGCATAGAGAGGGCTGGCCCGGACACGTCCTGAGGGTGCATGTCTTTCGATGCCAGGTGCTGCGATGTCGTCGTCATCATCACCTTCGTCGCTGCCTTCCTACGCAGAGCTGCATTGCCGCAGCAACTTCAGTTTCCTGTCGGGCGCGTCGCACCCTGAAGAGCTCGTCGACCGCGCGGCGGAACTGGGTTACTCGGCGCTGGCGATCACCGATGAGTGTTCGCTGGCGGGCGTGGTGCGCGCGCATGCGCAGGCCAAGAGCAGCGGCGTGCACCTGATCATCGGCAGCGAGATGCGGCTCACGCTGCCCGAATCGAGCGTGCCGCACGCGCGGCTGGTGCTGCTGGCGCAAACGCGCCGCGGCTACGGCAACCTCTCGCAGTGGATCACGGTGGCGCGGCGCCGTGCCCCGAAGGGCGAGTACCTCGCACACCCGTCGGATGTCGAAGGCAAGGTGCCCAACGCGCCGATGCTCGCCGGCCTGCCCGAGTGCATCGCGCTGCTCGTGCCGCAGGCCTCGCAATCGTTCGAGGAAGTCTTTGCCCACGCGATGTGGTTGAAAACATGGTTCCAGGAGCGCACGGCGATCGCGCTCGAGCTGCTGCACCGCGCGGGCGACACGCTGCTGTTCGACGTGGTGCAACGCGTCGCGCAGTTCACCGGCTTGCCGATCGTCGCGGCGGGCGGCGTGCTGATGCACCTTCGCTCGCGCAAGCCCTTGCAGGACGTGCTCACCGCCACGCGACTGGCCACGCCGGTGGCGCAGTGCGGCTTTGCGCTCGAGTCCAATGCCGAGGCGCATCTGCGTTCACGCGGCCGGCTCGCCGCGCTGTACCGCCCCGAGTGGCTCGAGCACACGCTCGTGATGGCGGGGCAGTGCCGCTTCTCGCTCGACGAGCTGCGCTACGAATACCCCGAAGAGATCGTGCCCGCCGGCCAAACGCCCACCACGCATTTGCGCAAGCTCACGTACGAAGGTGTGCAAAGGCGCTATCCGCAGGGCCTGCCTGAAAAGGTGCGCGCGCAAATCGAGCATGAGCTCGCGCTGATCGAGCAGCTGAAGTACGAGGCGTACTTCCTCACCGTGGCCGATGTCGTGCACTGGGCGCGCGAGCAGAAGATCCTGTGCCAGGGGCGCGGCAGCGCGGCCAACTCGGCGGTGTGCTATTGCCTTGGCGTCACCGAGGTCGACCCCTCGCGCACGAGCGTGCTGTTCGAGCGCTTCATCAGCGCCGAGCGCAACGAGCCGCCCGACATCGACATCGACTTCGAGCACCAGCGGCGCGAGGAAGTGATCCAGTACGTCTACCGCAAATACGGCCGGCACCGCGCCGCGCTCACTGCGGTGGTGATTTCGTATCGTCCGCGCTCGGCGATCCGCGACGTGGGCCGCGCGCTCGGCATCGACCTCGAGCGCATCGACGGCGTGTCGAAGAGCCAGCATTGGTTCGACGGCCGCAGCATCAGCGCCGAGCGCCTGCGCGAGAACGGCTTCGACCCCGATGCGCCGATCACGAAGCTGTGGATCGAGCTCACGCAGCAGCTGATCGGATTTCCGCGGCACCTGAGCCAGCACCCGGGCGGCTTCCTGATCGCACGCGAGCAGATCGCGCAACTCGTGCCGGTGGAAAACGCGGCGATGAAGGACCGCAGCGTCGTGCAGTGGGACAAGGACGACCTCGACGCGCTCGGCCTGCTGAAGGTGGATCTGCTCGCGCTCGGCATGCTGAGCGCGATCCGCCGTGCACTCGAATTCATCGCTCGCAAGCTAGGGCGGGAGAAATTCGAGATGCAGGAGGTGCCGGCTGAAGACCCGGCCACTTACGACATGCTGTGCAAGGCCGACACGGTGGGCGTGTTCCAGGTCGAAAGCCGCGCGCAGATGAGCATGCTGCCGCGCCTGAAGCCGCGCAAGTTCTACGACCTGGTGGTCGAGGTCGCGATCGTGCGGCCCGGCCCGATCCAGGGCGGCATGGTGCACCCCTACCTGCAGAACCGCGCGCTGCCCGAAGGCGAGATCGTCTATCCGAGCGATGAAGTGAAGGAAGCGCTGTCGCGCACGCGCGGCGTGCCGATCTTTCAAGAGCAGGTGATGCAGCTAGCGATCCTCGCGGCCGACTTCACGCCCGGCGAGGCGGATCGATTGCGCCGCGCGATGGCGGCCTGGAAGCGCAAGGGCGGCCTCGGCCCGTTTCACGCGCGGCTCGTGGGCCGCATGATCGAAAAGGGCTACGAGCGCGAATACGCCGAGCGCATCTTCAAGCAGATCGAAGGCTTCGGCGAATACGGCTTTCCCGAAAGCCACGCCGCAAGCTTCGCACTGCTCGCCTACGTGAGCAGCTGGATCAAGCGCCACCACCCCGATGCCTTCCTCGCCGCATTGCTCAACAGCCAGCCGATGGGTTTCTACGCCCCCGCACAGCTGGTGCGCGACGCGCGCGAGCACGGCGTGACGGTGTTGCCGGTCGATGTGCGAGTGAGTGGCTGGGAGAGCGGGCTGGAGATCGATGAAGGCCGGTCGCTACACCCCGTGCGCCTGGGCTTCGACCGCGTCAGCGGCCTTTCGAAGGAAGCCGCCGAACGCATCGTCGCCGCGCGGGCCGAAACGCCGTTCGACACGCCCGAGGATTTGGCACGCCGCGCCGGCCTCGATGCGCGCGAGCTCGAGCTGCTTGCGCAGGCCGACGCATTGCAAGGCCTCAGCGGCCACCGTCATCAGGCCGTGTGGGCGGTGAAGGGCATCGACACGCAACCCACGGCGATGTTGCGCCAAACGCGCGTGCACGAGGCCAATGCGGTCCTTGATGGGCCGAGCGAAGCCGAAGACACGCTGGCCGACTACCGCGCGGTGGGGCTGTCGCTGAAGAAGCATCCGCTCGCGCTGCTGCGCAAGCAGCTCGACGCCTACAAGATCCAGACTGCGAGCGTGCTGCGCGGCTACCCGCAGGGCCGTCTCGCGCGTGCGTGCGGGCTGGTCACGCACCGCCAGCGGCCGGAGACGGCCAAGGGCACCGTGTTCGTCACGCTCGAAGACGAAACGGGTGCGGTGAACGTGATCGTCTGGCCGCAGGTGGTGGAGCAGCAGCGCAAGCCGCTGCTCGCGGCGAAGCTGCTCACGGTGTATGGCACCTGGCAGCGCGAGGGCGATGTGATGCACCTGCTCGCAGCGAAGCTGATCGACCACTCCGCGTTGCTGAACGGCCTCGCCAGCCGCAGCCGAGATTTTCGTTAGCGGGCTTCGGAACTCGCCAGCTCTGGCGTGGGCTTCGCTTTGACAGCCGGGCGCGGTTTCTTGCGCCGCTGCGGGATGCGCGGCAGCGCCGGCGGCGCATGTCGCGGCGAGTCGACCTCGGCGCCAAGCAGCGCATGCTTGAGATGACGGGCGCTGCCCATCACCACGATCAGGTTCGAGCCGTGCAGCCGCAGGTTGCGATTGACCGCCGCTTCAGGAAGCCATAACACCGGCGTCGCGCCGAGCGCTGCCGCGGTCTCGGCAAGGGGCGGCAGTGGGTCGGGGTGAAAGCTCTTGCCGTTGGCTCCGACAAGCTGCCCTTGATCCTTGCCGGTGAGCTCTTTCCTGACCGTCGCTTCCTTGTAGCTTTTGATGTCGATCACGAAGCGCGTCGAGTCCGGGCGCGTCGTGACGATCGGTGCCATCGCGGCGCCGACCACGGTCTTGTTGAATTCGACACCCCAGCGAGGTGGCAGCTCGAACGAGCGCTGCGCCTTCCGAAGCACGCGCCGCGGCCGCTCGCGCGCTTCGGCGTGGCTGAGCACGAGCAGCCCCAGCATCGCGACCGCGAAGCCGCCGATCGCGACACTCAGCAAGCCCGTGCGAAAAATCCACGCGGTTTCCAGACCACCGGTGATCAAGGCCAAACCAGCCAGCACTTGACTGAGCCAAGACACGAAGGTGCTGTTGCGCATGAGAAGGCAGCTCGGTGAGCGACGAAGTTGATCCGCATTCTCGCGAATCCGCTTTGCTTTGCCGTGGTCGTATTGCACGTGAGACACCGTTTGACACAGCGGTCGTTCGTGCAAGGAAAAACCGTCCATGCTCTGCGTCGGTCTCGGCCGATCCTGCAAAATCGCGACATGAGCGAACAGCAGCCCATCACCCCCGAACTGCGCGATTGGATCGTCGCCCAAGCGAAGGCCGGCCACAAACCCGAGGCCGTGCTGAAGTCGATGTGCGACAGCGGCTGGCGCGAAGACGTGGCCATCGCGGCGCTCGAGAGCACCCTGCAGGTCTATCTCGAAGCGCACGCGCAGGCGCACAACCTGCCGCCGCCCAAGCCGGTGCCCGAGCCGGATCTGATCGACTCACCGATCTCGATCCTCGCCGCAGACCGCGCAGTGCGGGTGCTGCTCACGATGCGCAGCCCGCGTGTCATCGTCTTCGGCGGCTTGCTGTCGGACGACGAATGCGATCAACTCATCGCGCTCGGTCGCGAGCGGCTGGCCCGTTCCGAGACCGTCGACATGAAAACCGGCGGCAGCGAGTTGAATGAAGCTCGCACGAGCGAGGGCATGTTCTTCAACCGCAGCGAAAACGCCTTGTGCGAGCGCATCGAGGCGCGCATCGCAGCCCTGCTGAACTGGCCGGTCGAAAACGGTGAGGGCTTGCAGATCCTGCGATACCGGCCAGGCGCCGAATACAAGCCGCACTACGACTATTTCGACCCTGCGGCATCGGGCACGCCGACGATCCTGAAACGCGGCGGGCAACGCATGGCGTCGCTCGTGACCTACCTGAACACGCCGACCAAGGGCGGCGCGACCATCTTCCCCGACGTCGCGCTCGAAGTGGCGCCGATCAAGGGCAACGCGGTGTTCTTCAGCTACGACCGGCCGCACCCGATGACGCGGTCGCTGCACGGCGGCGCGCCGGTGATCGAAGGCGAGAAGTGGGTCGCCACGAAGTGGCTGCGCGAAGGGCGCTTCGAATGACCGATACCGCGCCTGCCCCGCCGTCGGACAAGCCGCTGGCAGGCATTCGAGTCGTCGATCTCACGCGCCTGCTGCCGGGGCCGTTGGCGACGCGGCACTTGCTGGAACTCGGCGCCGAAGTGATCAAGATCGAAGGTCCCGCCGGGCAGGCGCAGGACGACAACACGCGCGCCATGTGGCAAACGCGGGAAGAGGCTGCCGCAGGCACGCCGGGCCTTTTCTTTCGTGAGCTCAACGCCGGCAAGCAGTTGTGCAGGCTCGACCTGCGGCTCGAAGCCGATCGTGCCCAATTGCTCGACCTGGCGCGCGATGCCGATGCCCTGCTGGAAGGCTTTCGTCCCGGCGTCATGGAACGGCTCGGCCTGGGTTGGCCCGTGCTTCATGCCGCCAACCCGCGGCTTGTGATGTGCTCGATCACCGGCTACGGCCAGCGGGGCCCCTGGGCGGGTCGGGCGGGGCACGACATCAACTACATCGCGATGGCCGGCGTGTTGCAGCAGGTGGCGAGCCTCGACGGCGCACCGGCACTGCCCAACTTCCAGATCGGCGATCTGCTTGGCGGCACGCAAGCGGCAGTGTCAGGAGTGCTTGCCGGCCTGCTCGGTGCGCAGCGCAGCGGGCACGGCCGATTCGTCGACATCTCGATGACGCACGAAGTGTGGCGCCATCAGGTCATCGCCCGCCTGACGCTCGCGGCGACCGGGCGCGCGCCCGTGCCCGGCCGTGACGTGCTGTCCGGCGGCGTGCCTTGCTATGGCATCTATCGCACTCGCGATGGCCGCGCGCTCGCGGTCGGCGCGCTCGAGCTCAAGTTCTGGCAAGCGCTGTGCGGAGCGCTCGGTCGTCCCGAATGGGCCGAGCGACACTGGTCTCTCGGTCAGACGGTCGGCGGCGATGACGCGATGGCGCTGCGCGCGGACCTGCAGGCGGTGTTCATGACGCAGCCGATGGCGCACTGGGCGACGCTGCTCGAAGCGGCCGACTGCTGTGTGACGCCGGTGCTGAGTCCGCAGGAAGCCCGGGAGCATCCGCTGCTTTTCGAGGTTGGGCCGGCCTCGTCGGTCGCCGCAACCTAGGCCGCGCTAAGCCAGCGCTAAGCCCGCTTCAGGCGCGGCGACGCTGTCTGTAGTCGGCATGGGGCAGCGCCAGATCGGCGAACGGGAGGCTGCGCTGGACGCGCTGCTCCTTGCGCTCCTCCCAGCTTTGCGGCCCTTCCAGCGGCCAGCTGTCGATCACCGATTCGAGTTCGGCGCGTGGCAGCCGCATGAAGGGCGGCGTCCAGCGCCGCAGGAACCACAGGCGCGGGCGGTGGCGTACGGGCAGCACGGCCTCGTGCACACCGACCCAATAGACGCAGGGTCGTCGCGCCCAGAACGAAAGCCGCTCGAAATGTACACGTCCGGTGATTCCGGTCTCGGCTGGGAAGATCACATGCTCGTTGGGCAGCTCGACGATGGCGAAAGCCACATCGCCCGGCGTGTCGCCCGCATTTCGATAGACCAGCATGACGCGCTGGATGTCCGGCGTGTGAACACGATCGACGACCTTACCGTCCCGGTAGACCACGATGTCCTCCCCCTGCCAGGAGGTACGCCAGTTGAGGTTCATTGGCTGTCTCTCTTTGCGGCTCTAAGCTAGTTCGAAATGACCTGCGCAGTTGTGTCCATCGGCGACAGCGTGCAAGTGGCCGCTTGCAAATGTCACGAGGGCGTGATTCGAAACCCGAGACGCTCACCCTGTCAATACAGTGTGGTTGGAGAGCATCAGCCCGAGGGCGCCGGGGGATTCGATCAAGCCGTGCCGAAGCCGAGGGTCGCCCCGCCGGTCGCCTGCATTTCACGCGAACTCAGGATTCGTATGCCCGGTCTTCCTTCGAGCATGGCATCGAGCATTGCCTGCGCCACGGTTTCGGCTTCGATGGGCCGAACGCTCAGCGGGATGAGCGGCATCACGGGGCGTAGTATGCGCAGCGTCCAGTCCTCGCCCGTGCGCACCGGCTGACCCAGCGCCGCACGATCACCGGCCAGCAACGAGGGCTGTGCGATCACGATCGACAGGTAGCCGATCTGCTTGATCGCCTCCTGCATCTCGCCCTTCACTCGGTTGTAGAACAAACGCGACTTCGGGTCAGCGCCGACCGCCGACACCACGGCAAGTCGCTTCGCGCCGGCGGCCCACGCGGCGCGCCCAATGTTCACCACGGCGTCGAAGTCGACCTGCCGGAATGCCGCCTCGGAGCCGGCCGACTTGATGGTCGTGCCGATGCAGCAGTAGACGTCGTCGACTTGCGGCAGCGATGCCGGCAGGCGCTCGAAGCTGACCACGTGCAGCTTCAGTCTCTCGCTTGCCGGCAGCGTGGTCGCGGGCCGGCGCAGCATCACGTGCACCCATTGGTAGCGCGCGCTGGCCAGCAGCCGCCACGTGAGCGCGTGGCCGATCAGTCCTGTGGCGCCAGCGACGAGGGCGGTGCGCAACGAAGGCTCCTGTCGGACCATGGCCGCACTGTAGACGCTTGAGCTCGCACGACCGAACCCCCTTCAGGGTTTTCCCCGATCGCCGGGTGGGCATGCCCCAGCGTCAGCGCTTGCCCTGCGGCGGGCGGGAGCCACGGCTGTCGGCACGCGAGGGCGAACTCGGGCGAGCAGGGCCGCGGCCCGATCCGCCGCCGCCGCCGCCACGACCGCCACCCGTTCCGCGCGCGCCACTCATGCTGCGACGACCGTCATTGCCAAGCACCATGCGACCCAGCACGATCGGCTCGGCCCTCTCGTTCGGGTTCGGCTCGAAGCCGCGCACGACTTCGCGCGGGATGCTGCGCTTGATCAATTTTTCGATGTCGCGCAGGAAGTTCGCCTCGTCCACGCAGACGAGCGAGATCGCTTCGCCCGGCGTGCCGGCCCGACCGGTGCGGCCGATGCGGTGCACGTAGTCCTCGGGCACGTTGGGCAGCTCGAAGTTGACGACATGCGGCAGCTGGTCGATGTCGATGCCGCGCGCGGCGATGTCGGTGGCGACCAGCACCTGCAGCTCGCCGCTCTTGAAGTCGGCCAGCGCCTTGGTGCGCGCGGTCTGGCTCTTGTTGCCGTGGATCGCCATCGCGCTGATGCCCTGCTTGAGCAGGTGCTCGGTCAGGCGGTTCGCGCCATGCTTCATGCGCGTGAAGACGAGCACCTGATGCCAGTCGTTGCTCTTGATCAGGTGCGTCAGCACGTCCTTCTTCGCGTCGCGGTTCACCGGGTGCACCTTCTGCGCGATCAGCTCGTGCGTCGAATTGGGGCGCGCCACTTCGATCAGCGCCGGCCGATTGAGCAGCTTGTCGGCGAGCGTCTTGATCTCGTCGCTGAAGGTGGCCGAAAACAGCAGGCTCTGCTTCTTGGCAGGCAGCACCGCGAGCACTTTCTTGATGTCATGGATGAAGCCCATGTCGAGCATGCGATCCGCTTCATCGAGCACGAAGATCTGCACGTGGCTCAGGTCGAGCGTGCGCTGGCCGTGATGGTCGAGCAGCCGGCCGGGCGTCGCGACGAGGATATCGACCCCCTTGCGCAGCTTGTCGACCTGCGGCTGCATGCCGACGCCGCCGAACATCGCCATCGAGCTCAGGCGCGTGTGCTTGCCGTAGACGCGCACGCTTTCCTCGACCTGCGCCGCGAGTTCGCGGGTCGGCGTGAGGATCAGCGCGCGGATAGGCAGGCGGCCCTTCGCGTCGCGCACCGGTTTCTCGAGCGACAGGCGCTGGAGCATCGGCAGGACGAAGCCGGCCGTCTTGCCGGTGCCCGTCTGCGCACCGGCGAGCAGGTCGCCGCCGGAAAGCACCGCGGGGATCGCCTTCGACTGGATCGGAGTGGGGGTGGTGTAGCCGTGCTCGTGAACGGCACGCACCAGGGGCTCGGCGAGGCCGAGAGAATCAAAAGACATGTGGATGACGAGAGAATCGGCCTGTCGCTCACACTTGTTGAGCGCCAGTCGCAGGCTTCGGTGGGAGGGAGCGCGAGAGGAGTGGCGCTCGAGTCGGGGATGACGGCAGCAAGGAGACTGGATCAGCGCTGCGTGCCGGCATTCTATCAGTGCGCGTGGTCAAGCCCCGCCTTGAGAAGCCCTGCCTTTCGCCCACTGATCAACAGTGTGAACAATCCCGCGACCGTGAACGGCACGCCGACCCATGCCAGGTGAGCGAAGCCCAGAGGCCCGATCGCGGCGCCGCCGATCGCCGCGCCGAAGGCGGTACCGAAGTACAGCATCGACGTGTTCAGCGACAGCAGCAATGGTGCGTGCACAAGAGACAACGTCGCCAGCCGCGACTGCTGCGGCGTCATCATGCCGAAGCCGGCAACGCCCCAGATGACCAGCACCAGCAGCATCGCCGGATATGACCCCTGCATCAGCGGCAGCAGCAGCATCATGGCGCCGAGCACCGACAGTTGCAGCGTCAACGAGCGCTGCGCGCCGAAGTGGTCGTTGGCCCAGCCGCCGATCAGCGTGCCGGCGACGCCCGACAGCCCGAACAGCATCAGCGTGAGCGACAGCTTCTCTGCCGACATCGGATGCAAGGCTTGCAGCACCGGGCCGATGTATGAGAACACGACGAAGATCGCGATGAAGTAGAGCAGCGTGAGCGACAGCGTCCACAGCACTGCCGGGTCGCGCAGCACGCCGCCCAGGTTCTTCAAGCTCGCCCCGGGCGCCTGAATGTCGCGCGGCAACAGCATCGCGAGCAACGCGACGCCGACCAGCGAGGCCGCGACCACCAGCGTCACCGGCACTTGCCAGCCGTAGCGCAAGCCGAGCCACGCACCGAGCGGCACGCCGATCACGTAGCTCAGGCTGATGCCCAGAAAGACAAGCGACAGCGCGCGCCCGCGGCGCGCGGGCTCGACCAACGCCACCGTGATGCCGGCGGCAATCGGCGTGAACATCGCGCCGACCCCCATCAGCACGCGGCCGATCAGCAATGCCGGCAGCGTGGTCGCGAAGGCGCACAGCAGGTTGCCGGCAGCGAACACGATCATCGCGAAGCAGAGCGCCCGCCGGCGCGGCCAGCCGCCGGTGACGATCAGCGCGATCGGCGCAAGCACCGCGGTGGCGAGCGCATAGGCAGTCATCGCTTGGCCCGCGGCCGCGACGCTGACGTTCAGGTCCGCGCCGATCGGCGCGAGGATCCCGCTGATCACGAACGCCCCGGTTCCGATCACGAGGTTGCACAGCGCAAAGAGGTACAGCAGGCGGGGCATCGGCGGCACGCTAGCAGAACGCGAGCAGCGCTGCTTTGGTGGGGATACGCCGAGCGTGCATGGCGTGTTAGCCTCGAACTGTTGGGAAACGCGGTGCCATGACGCCGCGTAAGAATGAGCAAATGGACTGAGGAGCAACTCCTATGGCCATGACGATCCTGCTCGTCGACGACAACGAAGTGAACCGGGAACTGCTGCGCTTCGTGTTGGACAACGACGGGCACAAGGTGCTCGAGGCCGTCGACGGAGAACAGGCCGTGCGCGTGGCGCGAGAGGTGCTTCCCGAGCTGATATTGATGGATTGGCAAATGCCGGTGATGGACGGTCTGACCGCCACACAGATTCTCAAGGCCGACCCGGCGACCACGCACATTCCGATCATCGTCGTGACCGCCTACGCGATGACCGGTGATCGCGAGCGCGCGTTTGCCGCCGGCTGTGACGAGTACATCGCCAAGCCGGTCGACACCATCCACCTCTGCGAGACGGTCGCCCGGTTCGGCAGGGGGCTGACCTGCGGTCCCCGGGGCAGCCCTTGCGCCCCGCGGTGAACTCAAGGTACGGGATAATCCGCGGCTTCGCCCCGCTGCGCCCTGCAGCGTCGTGGCACCACCCATTTCAAGATCAGGTACCCACGATGGCGCAATACGTTTTCACGATGAACCGCGTCGGCAAGACCGTCCCGCCAAAGCGCCAGATCCTCAAGAACATCTCGTTGTCGTTCTTCCCGGGCGCCAAGATCGGTGTGCTCGGCCTCAACGGCTCCGGCAAGTCGACGCTGCTGAAGATCATGGCCGGCCTCGACAACGACATCGAGGGCGAAGCGACGCCGATGCCGAACCTGAAGATCGGCTATTTGCCGCAGGAGCCGCAGCTCGAGCCCGGCCACAGCGTGCGCGAGACGGTCGAGCAGGGCATCGGCGGTGTGCTGGCCGCCAAGCAGCGGCTCGACGCGGTTTATGCAGCTTACGCCGAGCCCGACGCGGACTTCGACGCTCTCGCATCCGAGCAGCACGAGCTCGAGGCACTGATCGCCACCGCCGGCAGCGAGAACACCGACCTGCAGCTCGAGATCGCTGCCGACGCGCTGCGATTGCCGCCGTGGGACGCCGAGATCGGCATGCTGTCGGGCGGCGAGAAGCGTCGCGTCGCGTTGTGCCGCCTGTTGCTGTCCAAGCCCGACATGCTGCTGCTCGACGAGCCGACCAACCACCTGGATGCCGAGTCTGTCGATTGGCTCGAGCAGTTCTTGCAGCGCTTCCCGGGCACCGTGGTCGCGATCACCCACGACCGCTACTTCCTGGACAACGCGGCCGAGTGGATCCTCGAACTCGACCGCGGTCAGGGCATCCCGTGGAAGGGCAACTACAGCAACTGGCTCGACCAGAAGGAAAAGCGGCTCGAGCAGGAACAGAAGTCCGAGGACGCGCACACGAAGGCGATGAAGGCCGAGCTCGAATGGGTGCGCAAGAACGCGAAGGGCCGGCAGGCGAAGAGCAAGGCGCGGCTGGCGCGCTTCGAGGAACTGTCGGACGTCGAATACCAGAAGCGAAACGAGACCAACGAGATTTTCATTCCGGTGGCCGATCGCCTCGGCAATGAGGTGATCGAATTCAAGAACGTCAGCAAGAGCTACGGCGACCGCCTGTTGATCGACGACCTGAGCTTCAAGGTGCCGGCCGGCGCGATCGTCGGCATCATCGGCCCGAACGGCGCCGGCAAGTCGACGCTGTTTCGCATGATCAAGGGCGCCGAGAAGGCCGACAGTGGCGAAGTGAAGATCGGCCCGACCGCGAAGATGGCCTTCGTCGACCAGAGCCGCGAAAGCCTGGAAGGCGACAAGACGGTGTGGCAAGACGTCTCGGGCGGGCTCGACAACCTCGTCGTCGGCAAGTTCGTGATGCCGTCGCGCGCCTACCTCGGCCGCTTCAACTTCAAGGGCAACGACCAGCAGAAGCTCGTCGGCAACCTGTCGGGCGGCGAGCGCGGCCGGCTGCACCTGGCCAAGACGCTGGCCGCCGGCGGCAACGTGCTGATGCTCGACGAGCCGAGCAACGACCTCGACGTCGAGACGCTGCGCGCGCTGGAGGATGCGCTGCTCGAATTCGCCGGCTCGGTGATGGTGATCAGCCACGACCGCTGGTTCCTCGACCGCATCGCCACGCACATCCTGGCCTGCGAGGGTGACTCGAAATGGGTCTTCTTCGACGGCAATTACCAGGAGTACGAGGCCGACAAGAAGAAGCGCCTCGGCGAGGATGGCGCCCGGCCGCACCGGCTGCGCTTCAAGGCGCTCAAGTAACAGCCGGTGTCGCCGCGGGCATGTCCCACGCTGGCGCGGTGGTGTTGCTTGGCAGCTGAACTCTTTTGCCTCAGAGTTCTCAAACGGGCGCCCCGACGCCCGGGGTTCCGTTTGCCCCTTTTCCCCGGCTGTACCCCATGCAATTGCTCGACCCCCGCGTTCGCCTGCTGCCCCTGACTCTGGCGATCGGTCTCTCGGCCTGCGCGACGCTGCCGTCGGCCAGCGGCCCGGGCGTTGCCGCGACCAGCGTGCGCTCCGGCGCTGCTCCGGCGCCCACGAAGGCCGCGTCGGGACCCGCGGGCGGCGCGCCGGCAGTCGCCGCGGCAGCGGTGCCCGCACCGGGCACGCCGCCGCCTTTCGCCAGCGTCATCAAGGATGCGAAGAAGGTCGAAGGCGTGCTCACGCTGTGGCAGAAGGACGAAAAGATCTGGATCGAGCTGCGGCCCGAGGAATTCGGCAAGCTGTATTTCCTCAGTCCGAAGATCGCCACGGGCATCGGCGAGCCGGCAGCGTATGGAGGCCTGATGGGTCGAGGCGTCGGCGGCGGCGCCGGCGGCCCGCAACTCGTCGAGTTCAGGCGCCTGCACAACGTCGTGCAACTGGTTGCGCGCAACACCGACTTCATCGCGAAGCCGGGCACGCCGCAGGCGCACGCCGTGCAGGCGGCGTTCTCGCACAGCCTGCTCGGCGGCGCGCCGGTGGCAAGCCAGCCGCACCCGCAATCCAAGTCGATCCTGATCGACGCCACCAGCATCTTCGTCAGCGACATGCTCGGCATCGGTACGCAATTGCAGCGCACCTATCGCCAGGGCTACGGGCTCGACGTGCGCAACTCGGCCATCACGCGCGTGCGCGGCACGCCTGAGATCTCGGTGATCGAGGTGCAGAACCACTATGCGACCTCGAGTCTTTCGGCGCCGCAGGCGGGCTTGCCGCTGGGCGGCCCCGCGCCGAGTCTGCCGCGCACCTTGCCCGACCCGCGCAGTTTGTTCGTCGGCCTGCACTATTCGTTGTCGAAGCTGCCAGAGGCGCCGATGAGCCCGCGCAAGGCGGATGCACGGGTGGGCTACTTCGACACCGTGGTGCAGGACTTCAGCGACGACCTCGCTCGCACGCCGAAGCTGCGCTACATAACGCGCTGGAACCTGCAGAAGAAGGATCCGAGCGCTGCGATGTCCGAGCCGATCAAGCCGATCACCTACTGGCTCGATCGCACGATCCCCGAGAAGTACCGCGGCGCGATCAGTGCGGGCATCCTCGAATGGAACAAGGCTTTCGAGCGCATCGGCTTCAAGGACGCGATCGTCGTCAAGGTGCAGCCCGAAGACGCCGACTTCGACACGCTCGACGTGAACCGCGCGTCGGTGCGATGGATGACCAACAGCACCGTCACCTTCGGTGCCATCGGCCCGAAACATATCGACCCGCGCAGCGGCGAGATCCTCGACGCCGACATCGGCATCGAGAGCGTCGACCTGCGCTCGACCCGCGCGCTGCGCTCGCAGATCCTCGCTGGCCTTGCCGGCGCGTTGCCGAACCTGCCGCCTGCCCTTCAACCCGGGGCCGCGCATGTGCATGACCCTGAGCATTGCAATCTGGCCGAGCATGCGGCCGAGCAACTGGGCTACGGGCTGGACGTGCTCGCGGCTCGGGGCGACATCGATCCATCGAGCGCCGAAGCGCAGCAGTTCGTGCTCGAGCACCTGAAGTGGCTGACGATGCACGAGGTCGGGCACACGCTCGGGTTGCGCCACAACTTCCGCTCGTCGATCGCCTACACCGACAAGCAGCTCTCCGACCTCGAGTTCACGAAAGCCAACGGCATCACCGCGTCGGTGATGGACTATCAGGCGATCAACTTGCCGCGACCCGGCGAGAAGGGCGGCACGCCCTTCCAGGCCACCCTCGGCCCTTACGACTACTGGGCGATCGAATACGGCTACAAGAGCTTGCCGCAGAGCGACGAGAAGGGCGAGTTGACACGCATCGCATCGCGCAGCGGCAGCGATCGCAACCTCGTCTATGGCACCGATGAGGACAACTCCCTCGGCATCGATCCGGAGTCGCTGCACTTCGACCTCGGCAACGATCCGCTCACGTACGCGCGCAAGCGCTTCGACATCGCGCGCGACCTCGTCAAGCGCCAGGAGGCGCGCGGCCTGAAGGGCGACGATGGCTACACGGTGCTGCGCCGCTCCGTGCGTTACGCGGTGTATGACGCGGGTATCGCGGCGGGCATCCTCGCTCGGCAGATCGGCGGGGTGCGCACGCTGCGCGATTTCCCCGGCAGCGGTCGCGATCCGTTGCAGCCGGTCGACCCGGCGCTGCAACGCGAAGCGCTGAACCTGCTGGCCAGCGGCGTGTTCGCGTCGGACGCATTCATCGTTTCGCCCACGTTGCAGCGCCGCCTCGCGCCTGACTTCCTGGAGCGCTCGGACGCGCTGTACGAAGGCAGCTTCGTGTCGACCGACTACTCGGTCGCGCAAAGCGTCATCGACATGCAGCGCAGCATCCTCGGTCAACTGATGAGCGACGCCGTGGCGACTCGCATCCTCGACAGCCAGGGCAAGGCAGCCAAGCCCGCCGAAGCGCTGCGGCTGTCGGAACTGTACGAGCGCCTCACGCACGAGATCTGGAGCGAGCTCGGCCGCAGCGACATCGTCGCCACGCGCCGCGAGCTGCAGCGCGAGCACGCAAATCGCCTGGCCGCGATCCTGCTGCGCCCTTCCGCGCTGAGCCGTGCCGACGCGCGCAGCCTGACACGGGTCGGCGCACGCACGCTGCTCGAGCGCATCCATGCGGCGCTGAAGCGCACAGGCTTGAGCGCCGAGGCCCGCGCCCATCTGCAAGACAGCGCCGAAACCTTGAGCCTGGCTCTTTCGGCCAAGCTGCAACGCGCCGGCACCTAGGTCGCGGCACCGCGACGTGGTCCTGCCGGTGAGCCGCAGCTATCTGCACCTGTTCAGGCAGATGCAGTGCGCATGCTCCACAGCCACGCTGCGCCGCGCACGCCCGACGCGTCGCCATGCCGGCTTCGCACGAGGCGCGTGCGCACCGTGTCTTTCGCACCGCCCGAGAAGACATGCGCGCCCCACAGGCGCGGCACGTTGCCGTACAGCCGATCGAGCTTCGACAGCCCACCGCCGAGCACGATGACCTGCGGATCGAGCAGGTTGATCACGTGGGCGAGCGCACGTGCCAGGCGTTCTTCGTAGCGGGCGAGTGTCGCTTCACATGCAGCGTCGCCGGCTGCGGCCTGCTTGCCGATTTGTTCGGCCGTCAGGTCGACGCCGGCCGTCGTGCGGTGGTCGCGTGCCAGTGCCGGGCCACTGAGCCAGGTCTCGATGCACCCGTGCTTGCCGCAGTAACACGCGGGCCGTGTGTCCTCGACGCTCGCCCACGGCAGCGGGTTGTGGCCCCATTCGCCGGCGAGGCCGTTCGCGCCGACGAGCACGTGGCCATCGACCACAATGCCGCCACCGACGCCGGTGCCGAGGATCACCGCGAACACGACCGACGCGCCGGCGCCGGCGCCATCGGTCGCCTCCGAAAGCGCGAGGCAGTTCGCGTCGTTGCCGATGCGCACCGCGCGCCCGAGCGCGGCTTCGAGATCACGCAGCAACGGCTTGCCGTTCAGGCACACCGAATTCGCGTTCTTCATCAGGCCGTCAGGCGTCAGCGTTCCGGGCGTGCCGACGCCGACAGTCGCGTTGTGCAGTTGCAGATCGGCCTCGGCGGCGCGCACCAGCGCGCAGACCGCATCGATCGTCGCCAGGTAGTCGCCTTGCGGCGTCGGCACGCGGCGCCGCCAGCGTTCGCGACCCTCGGTGTCCAGGGCGATCGCCTCCAGCTTGGTGCCGCCGACATCGACACCGATGGATGCATCCGTTTGCGCGATCAAAACGGCGCGGTGCGTTCGATGAGCCACGCGAGCGCGTCGCCGCTGACGAGCGGAGCCAGACGCTCGCGCACGGTCGCGTGGTAGCGATTCAGCCACTCGATCTCGTCGGCCCGCAGCAGCGAGCGATCGATGCAGTGTGTGTCGATCGGACACAAGGTGAGCGTCTCGAACTCGAGGAACTCGCCGAATTCGTTGCTGGTCGCGGGCACGTTGAGCACCAGGTTCTCGATGCGAATGCCCCATTGGCCCGGCCGGTACAGGCCGGGCTCGACCGACGTGATCATGCCGGGCTCCATCGCCATGTGGGCGTCGGGCGTCACCTTGCTGATGCTCTGCGGCCCCTCGTGCACGTTGAGGAAGTAGCCGACACCATGACCGGTGCCATGCCCGTAGTCCAGACCCTCGGCCCACAGCGGCGCGCGCGCGATCGCGTCGAGCATCGGTGACGGCGTGCCGCGCGGAAAGCGCGTGCGGCTGAGCGCCATCGTGCCCTTCAGCACGAGCGTGTAGTCGCGCTTCATGTCCGCACTCGGCGTGCCGATCGGCCACACGCGCGTGATGTCGGTGGTGCCGCCGAGGTACTGGCCGCCCGAGTCGATCAGCAAGAGCCCGTTGCCTTCGATCAATGCGTGCGATTCATGTGTGGCGTGGTAGTGCGGCATCGCACCGTTGGCGTTGAAGGCGGCGATGGTTCCGAAACTCAAGCCCACGAAGCCGGGGCGCTTCGCACGTGCCGCACTCAGGTGCTCGTCGATCGTGAGTTCGGTGATGCGTTCGTGTCCGAGAGCGGATGCCAGCCAGGCATAGAACTCGCACATCGCGGCGCCGTCCTGCTCCATCGCGCGGCGCACGTGCGCGGCTTCGGCTTCGCTCTTGCGGCTCTTCGACAGCGTGCTCGGGTTGATCGCTTCGACCACCTGCACCGCGTCGCCCATGTGTTCGCGCAGACCGAAGGTCACGCGGCGGGGGTCGAGCAGCAATACGGTACCGGCGGGCAGTGCCGCGAGCGAGTGCGGTGCCTGCGCATAGGGCGCAAGGAGCACGCGATCCGCGGCGAGCCGTTGTTGCAGCGCGGCGTTCACCTTGCCTTCGGCGACGAACAGCGTGGCTCGATCCGCATCGATCAAGGCATGCGCCAGGAACACCGGGTTGTAGTTCACGTCGGCGCCACGCAGATTGAAGATCCAGGCGATGTCGTCGACCGTCGAGACGAAATGGTGTGTCGCGCCATGCGCCGTCATCGCCGCACGCACCTGCGCGAGCTTCTCAGGACGCGAAAGCGGCGCGTGCGGCGCGACATGCTCGTAAACCGGGGCACCGGGCAATGCCGGGCGCTCGGTCCACACCTCGTCGACGAGGTCGAGGTCGGTGCGCAAGCGCACGCCGGCCTGATCGAGCGCGGCGCGCAGCGCCTTCGCCGCGGCCAACCCAAGCACCTCTCCGTCGACCGCGACGGTCTGCCCGCGCGCCACTTCGCGCGCCAGCCACTCCACATGCGTTGCCGCGGTGCCGCTTGCGATCTTGACCAGTTCGATGCCGGTGCCGGCGAGTTCGTTCTCGGCCTGCGACCAGTAACGGCTGTCGGCGAACAGCGCCGCCTTCGTGCGCGTGACCACCAGCGTGCCCATCGAGCCGGTGAAACCGGAAAGCCATTGCCGGGCCTGCCAGCGCTCGGGCAGGTATTCGGACAGGTGCGGGTCGCTCGAAGGCACAAGCAAGGCTTCGATGCCGTGCCGCTGCAGCGCCTCGCGCACTTGCCGCAAGCGAGGTCGGATCGGTGAAGCCCGGGTGTCCATGGTCGAGCAAATTCTAGGCGCACTCAGCCCGTCGCGAGACGCGCCGGGCCTCAGTTCTCGCGATCGAGGGTCGCCGGCGTCGCCACCACGCGCGCATGGCGTTCGAAAGTGAAATACGCCGCCGCCCAGTCGAACAACACGTACAGCCGATTGCGAAAGCCGATCAGGAAGTAGATGTGTACAAACAGCCAGAACAGCCACGCGATGAAGCCCGAGAAGCGCACGTGGCCAAACACCGTGGGCACATCGGCCACCGCCGCACTGCGCCCGATCGTCGCAAGATCGCCGTAGTTGATGTAGCGAAACGCGCGTGTCGGCTCACCGCGCAGGCGGCGCAGCAGGTTCGCCGCCGCGGCGCGCCCCATCTGTTTTGCGCCCGGGCTCACACCCGGTACCGGCTTCGGCTCGCCCTTGCCGTGGCTCATGGCCGCCGCGAGGTCGCCGACGACGCTGATTTCCGGATGTCCGGCCAGGCTCAGGTCGGGCTCGACGATGACGCGGCCCGCGCGGTCGAGCTTCGCGCCGGCGCTGCGTTCGATCTCGCGCCCGAGCGGCGACGCGGCCACCCCGGCGGCCCACACCATCATGCGCGCAGCCAGGCGATGCGATTGCGTCGTCCCGTCGGCGTCGCGCGTTTCGTAGGAGACTCCCTCGGCGTCGATGTGCGTCACGCGGCTGCCGGTGCGCACGTCGACGCCGAGCGCCTCGAGCTGCTTGCGCGCGCGTTGCGACAGTTTGGGCACCAGCGCGCCGAGGATGCGATCGGCGCCTTCGAGCAGCACCACGCGCGCTGAGCTCGAGTCGAAGCGACGGTATTCGCCGCGCAGCGTGTGATTGGCGAGCTCGGCGAAGGTGCCGGCCATCTCGACGCCGGTCGGCCCGCCGCCGATCACGACGAAGGTGAGCCACGGCGTGCGCGCCACGTCGTCGGTGCAACGCTCCGCTGTCTCGAATGCGCCGATCACACGGGCGCGGATGTTGAAGGCGTCGGCGAGCGTCTTCAGGCCATGCGCGTGCAGCGCCCAATCGTCATGGCCGAAGTAGCTGTGCGTCGCGCCGGCCGCGACGATCAGGTGGTCGTAGGAGAGCACTTCGCCGCGATCGAGCGTGACGGTGCGCGCGACCGCATCGATGCCGGTCACCTCAGCCTGCAGGACGGTGAGGCGCCCGCTCTTGATCTCCTTGCGCAGGATGTGGCGCACCGGCCCCGACACCGACGGCGCGGTCAGCCCCGCCGTCGCCACCTGGTAGAGCAGCGGCTGGAACAGGTGGTGATTCGTGCGGTCGAGGAGCGTGATCTCGACCTCGGCAGTCACGAGCTTGCGCACGGCTTCGATACCCCCGAATCCGCAGCCGATGATGATCACGTGGGGTCGCGTCATGGGGAGCCTTCGCTTGCCAGTGCCGGTGCCGCGCTCGAGCTCTGCAGGCGCCGGCGCACCAGGTTGATGTGGCTGCGCAGCGCGTACAGCTCGTCCGCGTACGACAGCGGGACGGTGATGCGCTCGACGTGGGCCTCGAGCTCGGCAAGCTCCTTCACCAGCGCATCGGTGGGCTTGTGGCCCTGCGCGTCTTCGACCGCGCGCAATTGCCCGTACCAGCGAAAGATGCGCGAGCGAATGCGGAACTCGTAAAGCGGCGGCACCACGCGCGACAACGGGATCAGGATCGCGACGATCGACACCAGCACCACCCACATGCGGTCGATCAGGTTGGCCAGCCAGAACGGCAGGTAGCGTTGCAGGAAGGGCGGGCCGCTCTGGTAGAAGCGCTGCGCTTCGGCCGACAACGGCAGCTCGGTGTGGCGCGCGTTCGGAAACTCGCCTTTGCGCTGGAACCATCCGGCTTCTCCGTGGATCGTGTGCGCGGCCTGCACGAACAGCTGCACCAGCGCGGGGTGCGTGGTCTCGCGCGCGACCAGCGTCGCAGTCGGCGCGACCAGTCTCACGTCGGCCGGCGGCAAGTCGCGTGACAGGTCGACGACGCCACGCGGCAAGACGACCGGGCTCATGAAAGCGAAGCGCCTCGAATACGCCTCGGCCTGCGCGAAGTCGAACAGCTTGATGCCGGGGGTTTGCAGCAGCATCTGCACCATCAGCGATTCGGGCGCCGACGCGAAGACGAGCGCATCGATCTCGCCGCCCAGCAGATCGACGACGGCGGGCGTTTGCGGCTTGCGCACCAGCGTGATCGAGCCGGGGTCGAGCTTGTTCGCCTCGAGCAACTGCTTCATCAGTACCGGCACACCGCTGCCTTCGGCGCCGATGTTGAGCCGCCAGCCCGGCAACTGCGACAGGCTCGACAACGTCGAAGATTTCTTCAGCCGGCGTTTGGCCGCGTCCTCGCGATAGAACAGCCACACCGGCTCGTAGAACATGCTGCCGAGCGACATCAGATCCGCCTCCCGGTCTTCTTGCTCGGTGCGCTTGTCGCTGTCGTCGGCGCCGCCCTGCACAAAGGCGAGGTCGACGCCGGACTTTGCGTCATGCAGCAACGCGAGGTTCTCGCTCGCACCCTGGGTCGCGCGCAGTTCGACCTTGATGCCGTGCGTCTTCAGCAGATCGGCATAGCGCTTGCCGAACTGCGCATAGGCGCCCTGGTCGGTGCCCGTGGCGAGCACCACGTGACGCGGCGGCGTCGGGTCGAGCACGACGTAGGCGGCGGTAAGCAGCGCCAGGGCCAGCAGCAGGAACGGGCCCGCGGTGAGGAGCATCTCGCGCAGCGAGACCAGGGCGTGCTTGAGGACTTTGGGCATGAGGCGCAACGATAACGTGCATCGCGGTGCCTAAAAGCAACACGCGCGCCGGGTGCGCTGCGCGCGCACTTGCTCGGCGGGGCTACTGGTCGTCGAGGCCTTCGAGGATCTCGACCAGCAGGGCGTAGTCGACCGGCTTGACCAGGTGGGCGTCGAATCCGGCGGCGGCGGCCGTGCGCTTGTCGCTTTCCTGACCGTAGCCGGTGATCGCGATCAGCCTGCAGCGCGACATGTCGGGCAGCTCGCGCAACCGCCGGGCGACCTCGTAGCCGTTCATGGCCGGCAGGCCGATGTCGAGCAGGATGATGTCGGGCACGTCAACGGTCGCGAGGTGCAGTGCGTCGGCGCCGCTGTGCGCCACGCTCATGGTGTGCCCGGACATCTCGAGCAGGGCCGCGAGACTGTTGGCCGCGTCGATGTTGTCGTCGACGACGAGGACCTTGCGCGGCGTCATCGCTCTGGGCGGCGACTTCAGGCGCCGCACCGGGGCGACGTTGTTCTCGATCGCCGGCAGCGACACCTCGAATTGGCTGCCGAGCCCCTCGCCCGGGCTCGACCCGCTGACCGCGCCGCCGTGCAATTCGACGATGCGCTTGACGAGCGTGAGGCCGATGCCGAGCCCCCCTTCGGGGCGATCGAGCGCGCGGTGGCCCTGCACGAACAGGTCGAAGGCGCTTTCGAGCAGCTCGCCCGACATGCCGATGCCGTTGTCGCGCACTCGTACATACGCAAAGCCGCCGCGCTGCTCGAGGTCGACCTCGATCAGGCCGCCGTTGGGCGTGTACATCGTCGCGTTGTTGAGCAGGTTGACGATCACCTGGGTCAGCCGCGTCGGATCGCCGATGATCTGCACCGGTTGATCGGGCAGCTTCAACTCGAGCCTGTGGCCGTATTCGGCAGTCGCCGCACGCACCGATTCGACGGCGGTGCTCACGAAGGAATTGAGATCGACGAGTTCCTTCTCGAGCTGGATCTTGCCGCTCGTGATGCGGCTCACGTCCAGCAGGTCGTCGACCAGTCTGGCGAGGTGGCTGACCTGCCGCGAAATCACGTCCTTGCACCAGTTGATCTCGGGCGAGACGGCCTTGCGCTCGAGGATGCCGACCGCATTGCGGATGGGCGCCAGCGGGTTGCGCAACTCGTGTCCGAGCATCGCGATGAACTCGTTGGTGCGCTTGCCCTCGTTTTCCAGCGTCTGAACGCGCCGGCTCTCGGTCAGGTCGCGCGTCATGGTCGCGAAACCGTGCAGCGATCCGTCGCTGTTGCGCAGCGCCGTCAGGGTGACCTCTGCCCAGAACCGCGTTCCGTCGCGCTGAATGCGCCACCCCGTGTCCTCCGCGACGCCCGCCGCCACGGCGACCTCGAGTGCGCGTTGCGGCTTGCCTTCGGCGACGTCTTCGGGCGGATAGAACATTGAAAAGTGATGGCCGATGACCCCGTCGGCGTCGTAACCCGTGACCCGTTCGGCTCCGGCGTTCCAGCTCA
>Ga0184637_10000760_pt1 | contig 23164 bp, 20 predicted proteins | sample PLM3_127_b2_FD_133143 | JGI IMG/M metagenome (GOLD analysis project Ga0184637, IMG submission 133143) | Groundwater sediment microbial communities from an aquifer in East River, Colorado, USA - PLM3_127_b2 | ecosystem: Environmental > Terrestrial > Soil > Riparian zone | place: USA: East River... | reverse complement strand
CAAAAAGAAATCGGACACCGCCCGCAAGATCGCCGACAACGCTCTCGTCTGGCTGATGGTCCTGCGGGTGGTGGTGGTGACCGCCCTCCTCGGCTCCGCGGTGGTCGCCGAGGTCCTCGCCCGCCCGAGGGAGCCGGGAGAGCCTCTCTACCTCCTGATCGCGCTCACCTATCTCCTGACGCTTCTCTACGCTCTCGCCTGGCCCTTCACCGCAGCCCATCGACGCGAGCTCGCCTACGCGCAGGTGCTCGGGGACCTCCTTATCGTCACCGGGATCGTCCACTCCACCGGAGGCATCGAGAGCAATTTCTCCTTCCTCTACGTGATCAGCATCATCTCCGCGAGCATCATCCTCGTCGGGCGCGGCGGGCTCATCGCGGCGACCGTCGCCTCCGTTTTCTACGGCACCCTGGTCCAGGCGCTCTACCTGGGCGCGATACGGCCCTACCCGGCGGCGGCCCAACCCACCGCGGTGGTTTTGCCGTCGCAGGTGGTGGCGTACACCATCTTTCTCAACGTTTTCGCGTTCTACACCGTGGCCTTGCTCACCAGCTACCTGTCGGAGAGTCTGCGGCTCGCGGGGCGGAAGCTCGAGGAGGCGTCCGACTCCCTCGCGGATCTCGAGGCTTTCAACCAAACGATCATCGATTCCATCACCTCGGGCCTGATGACCACGGACGTCGAGGGTCGCATCAACTTCTTCAACGAGGCGGCGGCGAACATCCTGGTCGTCGATTCCCAGCAGGCGATCGGCCAGGAGGTCAAGGCTCTCCTCGGCGAAATGGACGATTTCCTCGATCGGCTCAAGGCCAAGCTCGCGGGAAGGCGCTACCTGAGGATGGAGGGCGCCTATCTGAACCGCCGGGGGGAAGAGCTCTACCTTGGGATGAGCGTCTCTTACCTCCTGTTCGACGGCGAGAAGAAGAGCGGGTTCCTGTTCATCTTCCAGGACCTCACGGAGATCAAGCGGCTGGAGCGCGAGGTGAGGCTCAAGGAGAACCTCGCGACCATGGGGGAGATGGCCGCGGGAATGGCCCACGAGATCCGCAATCCCCTCGCCTCCATCAGCGGCTCGGTGCAGGTTCTCGCCGAGGCCGAGGAGCTCACCGAGGAGCAGAAGCGCCTCATGGACATCATCGTGCGCGAGTCCGAGCGCCTGTCGGGGACGCTCACCGAGTTTCTCGCCTACGCCAGGCCCCCGCGCTTCGAGCCCGACCAGATCGACCTGCGGCGGGTCGTCGAGGAGACGGCGACCCTCCTCAGGCACAGCTCGGAAGTCCTCCCCGAGCACCAGATCGCCCTCGACCTCCCCGAAAACCCGGTGCTGGTCTTCGCCGACCCCAACCAGATGAAGCAAATCACCTGGAACCTCGCGAGAAACGCGCTCCAGGCCATGCCCGATGGGGGGCGGCTCGAGATGGCGGTCGCGCGAAACGGCTCGGGCGGAGTGGTGATGACCTTCCGCGATCAGGGCATCGGGATCTCGGGGGGAGAGGTGCACAAGGTCTTCGAGCCCTTCTACAGCTTCAAGCACGGAAGCGGACTCGGCCTCGCCATCGTCTACCGCATCGTCAAGGACTACAATGGCATGATTCAGGTGGATAGCGTCGCCCCGAAGGGCACCGTGATCTCGGTCCACTTCCCCCTGGACCGGAGGACATTGGATTGAGTCGAATCCTCGTCGTCGATGACGAAGAATCCATGCGCCAGCTGCTCGAGATCGCTCTCGGGAAGGAGGGTTATCGTCTCACGCTCGCGGAGTCAGGCAAAAAAGCGACGGAGATCTTCGACAAATCGTCCTACGATCTCGTCATCTCTGACATCAAGATGCCGGACATGAGCGGGGTCGAAGTGCTTCGGCACATCAAGGCGACGGATCCGTCGGTGCCGGTGATCATGGTGACCGCCTACGCCTCGGCGGAGACTGCGGTCGAGGCTCTGCGGCGCGGGGCCTACGACTACCTCACCAAGCCCTTCAAGCTCGACGAGCTGAAGGCCAACATCCGAAACGCGCTCGAAAAGGTCCGTCTCAAGCGGGAGAACGAGACCCTGAAGCGCGAGCTCAAGAAGACCCAGGGATTGGACTCGATGCTCGGAGGCAGCCGCGTCATGCTCGAGCTCTTCGAGCACATCAAGTCCGTGGCCACCACCAACAGCACGGTCCTCATCACCGGCGAGAGCGGCACGGGAAAGGAGCTGGCGGCGAAGGCGATTCACGTGAGGAGCCCCCGGGCGGGGGAGCCCTTCGTTTCCATCAACTGCGGCGCGGTCCCCGAGACCCTTCTCGAGAGCGAGATCTTCGGCCACTTGAAGGGCTCTTTCACCGGGGCCACCAACAACCACAAGGGGCTGTTCGAGGTGGCCCACCGGGGAACGATCCTGCTCGACGAGATCGCCGAGATGAGCCCCACGATGCAAGTAAAGTTCCTTCGGGTGCTGCAAGAGAAGAAGATCCGGCCGATCGGCTCGACGGAAGAGCTCGAGGTGGACGTTCGCATCCTCGCCGCGACCAACAAGGACCTCGAGCGTGGAGTCCAAGACCGGAGTTTTCGAGAGGACCTGTACTATCGGCTGAACGTAATCCCGATCCACATGCCGCCCCTTCGCGAGCGCCGGGAAGACGTGCCGCTTCTCGCGTCACATTTCCTTCTGAAGTCCTGCTTCTCCACCAAGAAGAACGTCACCAAAATCTCGGACGAGGCGATGGAGCGGCTAAAGGCCTACGACTGGCCAGGGAACGTGCGCGAGCTCGCGAACGTCATCGAGCGCGCGGTCGCGCTCGAGACCGCAGGCGTGATCCTTCCCGAGCGGCTCCCCGAGAAGGTGCGCGACTTCAGCACCGCGCCCCCGGCCATCCCCGCGAGCGCTCCGAGCGAGCTCTTCCCCGACGAGGGCGTCGACTTCGGCGAGAAAGTCGCGAGCCTGGAGAGAAAGCTTCTCACCGGTGCCATGGAAAAAGCGGGTGGGGTGCAGACGAAAGCAGCCCGGCTCTTGAACATGAACCTCCGATCCTTCCGCTACCTCCTTCAAAAATACGGGCTTCGTTGACCCGCCCATCGACTTTCACTTGAACGGCACCGCGTGCCAATTAATGGGATCGCTCCGCTGCCAAAAAATGGAAGCTATCAGCAATCGGCACTGTCGCGATTCCGCTACGGGTTCCCAGGTGGAGTCTGAAACGCATTGATGGATATAGGTTTAGGGTGGTCGGAGTACGTTTTGTCGCAGACCCTCCACTGGCACGCCGGTTGCTATGAATCGAGCCGTGGTTACCAAGCTCTGCTCGCCAGGATTGGCTACGGCCCCGGGTTGGGGAATCCACTTGGGGGGTCGTAGACAACGGGCGGGCAATTCATCCGCGAGCCTTTGAGCCCGCGGATTGCAGGAGAGAAAAGCAAATGAAGAACAACAAAGGTTTCACCCTGATCGAGCTCTTGATCGTGGTGGCGATCATCGGCATCATCGCCGCGATCGCCATCCCGAGCTTGCTCCGCGCTCGGGTTTCGGCCAATGAGGCCCAGGCCATAGGCGACAGCCGCTCCGTGGTCTCGGCGGAGCAGACGTTCGCTTCCGCGAATGGCGGGCTCTTTGGGCCGATCGGGAACCTGTGCAACAACGGCCCGGGCTGCCTTGGGATCATGATCCCGAACTATCCCGTCACGGCTCCAGAGTTCGTTGGCGCTGACCTTGCCCGCTTGGGCACCAAGTCGGGCTACAACCGCTTTTTCGCAGCAGCCCCGGGGCCGGCCCCCGCGGTTACGATGTTCCAGGATCCGGGCAGCGTTCTCGACTACTGCTACAACTCGGACCCCGCGAGCGTCCTCACCGGCGTTCGGGCCTTCGCGGCATCCGGCGCGGGCGCCGTCTACATGGATCAGACGGGCACCCCCATCCCGTGCGTGCCCATCGCTCTCGGTAACGTCACGTTCCTCGAGTAACGATTCCACGCGTCTGAACGGTGGTGGCGCCCGAAAGGGCGCCACCACTTGGACGCGGGGACGACCGGGGGGGTTGGGGGTCATCCATGGCGTCGGAAGCACGGAAGAAACACGCGACGGGATTCACGCTAATCGAGCTCCTGATCGTCGTCGCCATCATCGGAATCATCGCCGCGATCGCGATTCCCAGTCTGCTGCGGGCCCGGGTCTCCGCGAACGAGGCCCAGGCGATCGGAGACACTCGCACGGTGATGTCTGCAAGCGCGGCCTACGCTTCGATAAACTGCGGGTTCTTCGCTCCCAGCCTGAGCTGCATGACCAAGGAGGGCGGGGGCGCGGTTTGCATTCCGAACTACCCGGCGGCCGCTCCCCAGTTTCTCGGCGCCGATATCGCCCGCGTGACCCCTTACACCAAGAGCGGCTACGGCCGCGACTATGGAGTGGGGGCGGGCGCGTCCGGAGTCAGTGCGTCGTGCGATCCCGCTTCGGTCGTCGACTACTGCTACATCGCATACCCGCTATCCTTGTTGACGGGCGTGCGAAGCTTCCTCGGGAGCGCCTCTGGAGCGATCTTCATGGATCCGGGCGGGGCTCCGCTTCCCTGTCCGCCGCCACCGGGGACGTTTACGATCAGTTAAGCCAATCCGGCATCCCTTGGGGCTTTGCTTCTGTGCTAACATTTCTTCCAAGCGAACGGCACACCAAGACCCTCCGCTCAGCGGTCGAGGCGAATCGAAAACTACGTGCACGCCATAGAGACTCGAGGACTGACCAAGGACTATGTCGTCGGCTCGTTCGTCCGGAAAAAGAAACGAGCGCTCGACGCTCTCGATCTCGAAGTCGAGGGGGGCGAGATCTTCGGGCTCATCGGGCCCAACGGAGCGGGAAAGACCACCACGTTGAAGCTCCTCATGGGGCTGATATTCCCGAGCGAGGGCGAAGCCCGCATTCTGGGAATGCCTCTCGACGACCCGGAGATGAAGCAACAGATCGGCTACCTCCCCGAGCAGCCTTACTTCTACGACTACCTCACGGGGCGCGAGCTCCTGGACTACTTCGGGCAGCTCTTCGGGCTCTCGCGAGAGGAGCGAAGCCGGAGAAGCGGCGAGCTCCTGGAGAAAGTGGGGATGAGCGACGCCGCCGACGTGCCGCTACGCAAGTACTCGAAGGGAATGAGCCAACGCATCGGAATCGCGCAGGCGCTCGTCAATCGTCCGCGCCTCGTATTTCTCGACGAGCCGATGTCGGGCCTCGATCCCCTCGGCCGCCGGGAAATGTCGCTCCTCATTCGCGAGCTCCGCGAAACCGGAGTCACCGTTTTCTTCTGCTCCCACATCCTCTCCGACGTGGAGCAGCTCTGCGATCGAGTGGCCATCCTGAATCGCGGCCGGCTCGTGGAGTCCGGCCGCCTTTCCGGCATCATCGACCTCTCCCTGCGCTCGCTCGAAGTCGTGGTCGAGGGCCTGACGCCCGACATCCAGAGCCGGATCGGCGGCTCGCTCCTTCTGTCTCGACCCCTGGGTGCTTCGAGTCACCTCTCGTTCCGTGATCGAGAGGAGTGCGATCGGACCCTTCGCCTGCTTCTCGAGAACGGGGTTCGGCTCGTCTCCCTGAATCCGGTCAAGGAGACGCTCGAGGACTACTTTATTCGCCAGGTCAACGCCGGAGGAACGGAGTGAACGCCGTTGCCGGCCGAGAGGTGGCTGCGGGCTCTCGAGCCGAAGGCGCTCCGGTTCTGCGGAAGATCGCCTACGTGGCCCTCAACACCTACCGCGAGACGGTGCGGGACAAGGTGCTCTACAACCTCGTGCTGTTTGCGCTCCTGATGATCGGCTCGAGCTACGCATTGGGCGCGATCTCCGTCTACCAGGAGATCAAGATCATCAAGGACCTCGGTCTGGCGTCGATCTCGATCTTCGGGATGGTCATCGCCATCTTCATCGGCACCGGGCTGGTCTCGAAGGAGATCGACAAGCGGACGCTCTACGGGATCCTTCCCAAACCGATTTCCAGATCCCAGTTCCTGCTGGGGAAGTACTTCGGGCTTTGTCTCACGCTTCTGGTGAACGTGGGGGTGATGACCATGGGGCTCTATCTCCTGCTGTTCCTGATGAAGGAGCCGTTTGCGCCCGGTTTATTGAAGGCGATCTTCCTCATCTACCTCGAGCTCGCGCTCCTGGTGGCGGTCGGGATTCTCTTCAGCACCTTCACCTCCTCCGTTCTCGCCGGGCTCTTCGCCGGTTTCGTCTACGTGGCCGGCTACTTCTCCTCCGACCTCAAGAATCTGGACAGCGTGGTGGAATCCGCGTTCCTCCCGCAGGTGACCTTTGTGCTCTACTACCTCCTTCCCAACTTCAAGAATTTCGACGTGAAAGCGGCGGTGGTCGCGGGGGACCCGGTCCCCTGGAGCCACCTCGGCTGGGCGAGCGCCTACTCCGCAATCTACGTCACTCTGTTGCTCGTGGCCTCGTGCTGGATATTCGGGAAGCGGAACTTGAAGTGAGCAGGAACCCCGGGCTCGCTATCGGCGCCCTCTTCCTCGCGGTCGCCTTCGTCCAGGCTCGCATCGACGACCGTTTCGGCCGGTACCGCGCGACCGAGGAGATCCTCTATATCGACAACCCCGCGGTCCTCAAGAAGGCGCTGGTCGGGTTCGAGAACGTCGCTGCCGACCTGTACTGGCTGCGGACGGTGCAGTATTTCGGCGGCCAGAGGCGGGATGTCGGAAACAAGAACTTCGACCTCCTGGAGCCTCTGCTTCGGATCACCGTGACCCTCGACCCCGAGTTCAAGATCGCCTACACCTACGGCGCGACCTTTCTCTCGGAGCCCTTTCCCCTGGGGGCGGGAATGCCCTTTAAAGGGATCGCGCTTATCGACGACGGCATTCGGCAGCATCCGGATCACTGGAAGTTCTACCTGGACAAGGGGTTCATCTACTACTGGTATCTTCGGGACTTCGACAAAGCCGCCGAGACCTTTCTCGAGGGGGCGAAGCTCGAGGGGGCTCCTATCTGGATGAAGACCACCGCGGGACGGACGCTTCTCGAGGGCGGAGACCGCGGGACGGCGCGGGGCCTGTGGCAGGCGATCCACGACACCGCCGAGACTCCACAGCAGCGAGAAAACGCCGCCATGCATCTCATGCAGTTGGATGCGCTCGATCAACTGGACGCGCTTCGCCGGGTCGCCGCCGTGTTCGAAGAGCGAGCGGGTCGCTACCCCCAGAGCTGGGCCGAGCTGATTTCGGAGGGCTTGCTGAGGACGGCGCCCGTCGACCCCACCGGCGCTCCCTACGTTCTCGATGGCGCGAAACGCGACGTCGGTCCCTCTCCCGAGAGCACGCTCGGGCGTCTTCCCGCCCACCGAACCAAGTGACGGAGCTCACGCCGCCCGAATCAGCCTGGCTCTTTCCCACATTCGCCGTCCTCTTCGGTCTCGTTTGGGGAAGCTTCCTCAACGTGGTGATTTACCGGCTTCCTCTCGGTCGCTCTTTGGTCTCACCCCGCTCGCGCTGCCCCTCGTGCGCGAAGCCGGTCGCGGCCTACGACAACGTTCCTCTCCTGAGCTACGTGCTCCTCGGCGGTCGTTGCCGGCGCTGCAAGGCTTCGATCGCGGTCCGCTACCCTATCATCGAGGCCACCGTGGGAGCGGCATCGCTTTCGTCTTTCCTTCTTCACGGAGTGAGCCTCGACTATCTCGCGGAGCTCGCTTTCGTGGCGGCGATGGTGGCCCTGATCTTCATCGACTTCGATCATCAGATTCTTCCCAACAGCATCACGCTGCCCGGCGCCGCCCTCGGGCTCGCGCTCGCGGGCCCTCGCGCGGAGATCACGCTGCTCGAGGCAGTTCTCGGGGCTCTCCTGGGAGCGGGGCTGCTGTTGCTCGTCTCGGAGGTCTACTTCCGGCTCCGAAAGGTCGAGGGACTGGGCTTCGGCGACGTGAAGATGATGGGAACGGTCGGCGCCTTCGTAGGATGGAAGGGTGTTCTTTTGACGCTCTTCCTCGGTTCGCTCTCGGGCACTCTCGTCGGCCTCCTGGTGATGGCGGCTTCGAAGGGCGACCTGAGAACGAAGCTCCCCTTCGGCACGTTTCTCGGGATGGGCGCCATCGCTACCGTGTATCTGGGAGACCCTCTGATGGGCTGGTATACGAGCCTGTACTAAAACGACATGTTCTCCAGAGAAGGCCGAGCGCGCCTCTTCCTCGCCTTTCTCGTCCTCGTGCTGGTGCTGGTGAATAGCCAGAGTCTTCAGGTCTCCTCCGAGTCCCGAGCGCTTCTGACCGAGAGTTTCGAGGAGAGCTTCGAGAACCAGGCCCGTCTCGTCGCCTCCGCGTTGTCTCGCGGAAGCGGCGCTCTCGCGGAACTGGCCCCGGCCATGGGACTGCGCTCCGCCTGCCTCCTCGACTGGAACGCCAGGGTTCTCACCGGTTTCGACTGCGAACCACCCAGGGGAGAAGCCTTCGATCGTCTCGATCGCACGGGAAAACTGCGCCTGCTGGAAGAGGGTTGGGCCACGACCAGAATCGCCTATCCCTACGACGTGGAAAGAGCGGAGGCGACCGGATATCTCGCTCTCCGTCGAGAGGGAGACGAAGATCTGTCCGGCTCGGTTCTCCGGGTCGCCCGGGCGGCTCCCAGAATCGCGGAAGCGAACCGCAGGTTCCGCATGACCCTCATCTATCAGATATCGGCCCTGAGCTTCGTCCTCCTCGCGGTGATCCTCTTCTTCCATAGCCTGGTCGCGCCCCACCGCCGCCTCGTGGCCGAGGCCCGCTCGGTGGCGACGGAGCTTTCGGCTGGCGAAACCGGGGCGAGTAACGACGAGGGACAGTTCCTGCTCTCGACCTTTCGGGACGTCGTGGCGCGTCTGAAGGAGAAGGAGCAGGAGCTCCAAGCGCTCCATCTTCTGGAGAAGACCCGCGCCGACGAGACCGAGGCGCTCGCGAGCGACATCATCCGCAGCATGACCACCGGACTCGTGAGCCTCGATCCGTCGGGCCGGGTCGTGGTGGTGAACCCTGCGGCGGAAAGGATCTTCGGCCTCGAGGCTTCGGGGTGGCGTGGGAAGCCGGTGCACGAAGCGTTCACCGGCTCCTCCGTGCTCCTGCAGTTGGTGGAGGAGGCGCTCCGTCAAGGCGCGTACCACTTGCGCGGCCAGGCGCGGTATCGACTCGAAGACGGCCGCACGCTCCACCTCGGGGTGAGCGTCATCCCCCTTCTCTCGTCCGGGGCAACGCCCAAGGGGGCGCTCTGCCTTCTCGCCGACCTCACAGAGGTAGTCGAGCTCCGGGAGCGGCTATTCTTGAAAGAGAACCTGGCGCGGCTCGGCGAGATGACGGCGGGAATCGCGCACGAGTTCCGGAACGGGCTCGCGACCATCCTGGGAAACGCGAAGCTTCTGAAGGGCTCGCGTCTAACGCTCGAGGCGCCTGAAGCGGCGGAGGCGATCGCCGACGCGGTCGTGGCCGAAAGCCAGTCGCTCGCGCGCGTAGTGACGGAGTTCCTCCAGTTCGCGAGGCCCGAGCCGCTTCACCTCGACACTGTCGATCTCTACGCCCTCCTCGCGGGTCTTCTCGACGAGCTGAAGCCCCGGGCCGCGGAGGCCGAAGTTCAACTCGCGCTCAAGGGCGAGCCGGTTCACCTCGAGGCGGACGAGCCCCTGCTCCGGAAGGCGTTCTCGAATCTCGTCGGCAACGCCATCGAGGCGCTCGCGGATACGCCGGTCGAGGACAGGCTGGTCGTGGTCGAGGTGAAACGGTCGAACGGCTCAGCCACGGTGCGCGTCAGCGACAACGGACCGGGCATCGATTCGAGCTCGCGCGAGAAGATCTTCACGCCGTTTTTCACGATGAAGGAGAAGGGGACGGGTCTCGGGCTCTCCGTCGTCCAGAAGATCGTCGTATCCCACAACGGCACCGTCGAGCTCGAGGAGACAGGAGGAGGCGCTAGCTTCCTCGTCCGGCTGCCGCTGGGGGGGGCGGTCTCCGACGCGCCCAAGGACTGGGTCTGACCGCGGAAGCTCGCTTCCCCCCTTGTTACCGCCGGTAACCCGAAGCCTCGCTCAGGGTCTCCGGCTCCCGAAGGCCTCGGCCCATAAGTAGTTATTTATCAGCTGGATCCGTAAATTATCTCGTCCCCGACAGACCTGGTCTCGCGATTGCATTAGAGGGCGCGAAGTCATGACGAACCCAAATTGCGATACGCGGCTGCGGAAGGAGGCTCCAGTGGATCACGGCTCACTGAATCGAACGAAGGGCTTCACGCTGATCGAGATCTTGGTGGTCATCGCCATCATTGCGATCGTCTCGGCGGCGTCGATCCCGATGGGGATGAACTTCGTCAAAAACTACAAGGTGACGGGCGCCGTGCAGAACGTCGCCGCCCAGATGCAGATGTCCCGCGGGCAGGCCGTCAAGCGGAATACCAACCGCGGAATCCTGCTCAATTTCAACTATCCGCAGCCGGGCATGTATCAGTTCACGAGCCTCGACCCGAGCCCGGTGACGAATGACTGGGACGGCGCTTTCTACCCGATCTTCGCCCCTCGCGTCTTCAACGAGACCCTGGTGAACTACGGCGCGGTTCCGACGCCTCCGAACAACGTCGCCGACCCGGATCGCCCGAATGGCATCCTGTCGCCGCACGGAGTTCCGAACCCGCTTCCGACCGACCTCCAGTTCGACCCCGGGGCGTTCAACGCGCTTCTGTTCCGCGCCGACGGCTCGGTGCGCGCGGTGAACGCGGCCGGAAACCCCAATGCGGCCGCCGTCAGCGTCCTGGGAGTCGACAACTTCCAGGTCGTGCTCCGCGACCGCACCACCAATATCGTGAAAACCCTCACCATCAGCAAAAACGGCCGAGTGTTGACCGAGAAATGACCGCTCGGTCGGCAGGAGAAATCATGATGCAAGCTTTCAGAACTCAGAGAAAAGACGAGGGCTTCTCCCTCATCGAGGTCATGATGGCGATCGTGATCCTCACCGTCGGCCTGCTCTCGCTCGCTCAGATGATGGTGTTGGCCACGACGTCCAACAACTTGTCGGGACGAATGACGTCCTGCAGCGGCCTCGCGAAAGAGCAGCTCGAGCGCCTCAAGTCCGCTCCTTTCTACACCAACCCGGGGGCGCTTCTCCGCAACCCCATGCTCACCGCCGGCGGCGACGTCAACGCCACGGCCGGAGGCTACTCGCAGCTCTACGACCCCGATGGAATTCCGACGAACGCCGCTGGGATGTTCGAAGTGCGGTGGCAGATTGCCGAGGTCCCCACGGCGCTCCCTCTCGCCATGGTGAGTATCCAGGTTCGCTGTCTCGGCGCCATGGGGCCGGACCAGTTCAGCTTCATCGGAGAGGCCCGCTTCACCACTTTCCGTACGGCCAACGTCGGCTGACGTCGAGATATCAAGGAGAAATCCCATGAGAAACGCGGTTGTCGAAGTCGCCCGAAGAATGGCCAATAAGGCCTTCAAGGCCTTTAAAGGAAGCAACGAAGGCTCGGCCTTCGTCATCTCGATCCTCATCCTCTTCGTTCTCACGGTGCTCGGCCTGGCGCTGATGCTCACGACGACGACGGAGAAGGACATCGCCATCAACCACCGCTGGGGGGAGCAGGCGTTTTTCAACGCCGACGCCGCTCTCGAGTACGGAAAGAACGAGCTCGCGTCCTACGCGCTCCTGAGCGCGAACTTCGACGCGATCCTGCCGCCCCCACGCGCTAGTGGCACTACTTTTGTCCCTGACGGGTCGCTGTGGGGTCCTGCGCTCCCCGCCGATCTCGCCGCCTGCAACCCCACGACGCCGGGATGCCGCGACAACCAGTACTACGTCGACCAGTGCCCTGCCCCCCCGCCAGCCCCGGCCGGCAGCTGCACCCGGGTCTACATCGGACGGGTGCTCCGCCGTCAGGACGGGACTCAGGCGATGTGGGATTTTCGCCTGCCCGCGGGCACGGCCGGCGATCTCGACAACGACGGAGCCGCGGACATCGAGGGCACGTACACTCTCTGGGTTCGGCGGCCGATGGTCGGGGATCGCGACTACGGGGACCTGGCCGCGGGGACTGAGAACGACCGCGTGATCTTGACCGCGGAGGGCACGGCGCCGGGCACCGAGGGCGCAGGCGGAAAACCCACGTCCCTTCGGCGTCTCGAGATGTCCCTCCGGCTCCCGACCGCGGGAGTCGAAGGCTCGAAGTACGACGACACCACCAATATCAGCGACGCTTCGGCGCCGTCGGGCGGAGGCTACGGCGGCGGCGGAATGGGCGTTCCGTAAACCGATTTCCGGCGTCACCCCATGACCGCTCGGGAGACTTTGGAACAAAGGAAGGGCAACATGAGGATCTGGAAAACGATAGTGAAGAGGAGCGTGCTCGCGTTGATGGCGGCCGCGGTGGCCATCAGCTGGACAAGAACGGGACAGGCGCAGGCGCCGTGCCTCATCGGGCGAGGTCAGGATCCGCTGGACGTCCTCAACTCGGGGGTCCGGCACAACGTATGGATCGTTCTCGACTCCTCGGGGTCGATGAGCGATACCGTCCCCGGCACGAACCCGAGCCAGACGAAAATGCAGGTCGCGAAGGCGACCCTCACCGAGGTGATCAACGAGTTCGTGGACACTACGGGAAAGCCTGTCGTGAACTGGGGGTTCGTTCGGTTCGGCGCCAACAGCGCGCCGAGCAGCACTACCGGTTGCAGCTACCAGTTCCTCAAACCGTCCACGAGCGCGCCCGCCCTGGCGGCCAATGGCTGCGTGGGTCTTTACCTCGCGGGGCTCATCAACCCGCCGCCCTGCAGCGCCCCGAGCAACGCCACCGCCGTCAAGAACGCGATCAACGCCACGCCTACGAGCGGCAACACGCCGAACGGCGTCTCGATGGATCAGATGAGCGAGCGCATCGTGAGCGGCGGGTTTGTCACCGGCCTCCTCCCGCAACAGAAGAACTTCGTCATCCTGGTGACGGACGGTGACGATACCTGTGAGTGCGGCAACAACAGCTCGAGCCTGACAGGAGTACGCGTGAACGGCGTCTGGAGTCCCACGATCGTTCCGCCTTTCTCCGCCGCCAATACCATCACCCGAATGCTCCGCGGCAGCTCGGCCAGTTCCAGCTACACCCTCGACGTCGGCACCGTTACCGCTAACATCCAGGCGGCCAACGCGGGCACCAAGGGGAGACTCCTGTATGAGAGGCTGAATCCCACGGGCGCCGACCGGGCCACCGGCGCCAAGGGCGGATCGTTCGTCATCGGTCTCGGCCTTTCCGGGACGAGCCCGTCTCGCGCCCACCACATGGCTTGGGAGGCTTCGGGAGCTTTATATGGGAATCCCAACGCGGGCCCGGCGCTCCTCGCGAGCAACAAGGTGCAGCTCAAGAACGCTCTTCGCAACGCCTTCGCCAAGATTGGCGTTCCTGGGTCGACGGTGACCCTCGGCGCGCCCACGGTAGGAACGGTGCGCGAGGTGATTCCGCAGTACACGAACCCGGACGTCGCGCCCGACGAGCTCATTGGAGACGTCGGCCCGTCGTCCCCCGATCAAGACGACATCCGCGAAGCTCGAACGAATCGCGCGAACCATCAGAACAACGTGGTCTTCGGCACTTCCGTCGAGATCCCGAACTTCCTGGGCCATTTCACGGCTCACAACGTGTATCGGGTGACGGATGCCAACTTTCCTCGGACCGCGCGTCAAGCGGACTTCACGAAGATGTGGGACGCCGGGGAGCTGCTCATGCAGAGGTCGCCCGACAGCCGCAACATCCTGTTCAACAAACGGGGTCAGACGGCGCTTCTTCCGTTCACATCCGCGAACGTAACCGCGGCGGATCTCGGAGTGACGGGCAGTCCGGGAGCGATCTCGACGAACTATCTGTTTAGTATCGACGGCCGCGGCGCTCAGAGCTACAACGACGCCGTCAACATGGTCATCGGCGTCGTCCGGGGCTACCGGCTCTCGAAAAACCAGAGCACAGGGACGCTCTACGCTCCGAACGGCACGATCAACTTCGACGTAAACGGGATAAATGCTCTGCCCACGTGGAAGCTGTACGATGCCATTGCCGCGCCGGCGGTGGTGGGAAGCCCCCCGCGCTCGCCCGACTTCGATCCGCCCCAGAACCACTTGGACGAGTACGGCGTCGGCGGAACCGGGGCCGGAGACGGATTCTACTGGGATCACTTCAACCGGAGGACCATGGTCTATCTCCCGACGAACGGAGGCATGCTGCACGGGTTCGATGCGGAGACCGGGGACGAGGTCTTCGCCTACATTCCCGGTGACGTCATGGGCTTCGACACGGGCGAGGTCGCCGGGAGCCGAGACGTCCTCTCCGAGTTCGTGGAGCTGGTAGTCGCGGTGAACAACGGAATCCAGAATCATCCATTCACGATGTCGGGCGCGCCCTCGGTCAGGGACGCCTTCCTCCGATCCGATTTCGGTGGCGACGACGATTGGCACACCGTGCTCACCTTCGGCCGCGGGCGCGGCGGACGGTTCCTCTCGGCTCTCGACGTCACCGATCCCCAGGCCCCGTCCCTTCGGTTCAACATCGGCAACCGCGAGGGAATCACCGAGTTGGATACGCGTCTCGACGGCATGGGGGAGACCTGGTCGACTCCGGTCATGGGCAACGTCCAGACGACCAACACCACGTCGAACCCCGATCGGGCCGATCAATGGCTCGCGTTTTTCGGCGGAGGCTACGGCTGCAACAACGCCGCGAAAGAAGGCCAGTACCTCTTCTCCGTCCGGCTGGAGAACGGCTCGGTCTACCACCGATCTCTGGTGACGAACGACACGGCGGCGGCCATCCCCTATAACGCGGTGGTGGCGATGCCGACCCTTTACAACCCGCACCAGCAGGATGTCTCGGACAACAAGGACTACGTCACCAGAGCCTACGTCGGCGACGTCCAGGGGGTGATCTGGAAGCTGGACACGACCGACTTCAACCCGAACAACTGGACGTTCCGGAAGTTCGCGGAGCTCGGGAAGAACCAGCCCATCGTCGCTCCCGTCGCTCTGATGGACGATCCCAACAACCAGCGGGTCTACGTGATGGCGGGAACCGGAGGAGATAATCGGGCCTCCACCGTGAACAACCTGTTCAAGTTCGCGACGTTTAGGGACGTCGATCTCGACGGCGCCAACACCCCGCAGTACCCGCTGGGGTCGGCCCCCTTCTGGTCGAAGGTGTTGAAACCCCTGGAGCGGGTCTACATCTCGCCCGTCACCATCGGCACCGTCGAGAACACCGGGATGCCCTTGGTGTTTTTCGCCGCCTCAGAGCCCGGCTTCAGCGTTGCGACGTGCACGGGGTATTTCAACAGCACCCTTTACGCGCTCGGGCTCATTTCCGGGCAGGCGGAGGTCGACCTCGATAGCGGCGGCCCCGACGAGAGCCTCGCGATTCCGAACTCGAAGATCACCGGGCTCTACGCCCGTGACGGCCACTTGTACGTTTCCAAGAGCGGAGGGCTCGGAACCGGCAGTGGCGGCCTCACGGTCTATGGAGACGGCGACTTCTCGGACGACGCTGGCAACGGCGGCGGCGGGATGATAACCATCCAGGTGCTGGTGGACGGCTTCCGCGTCTCGTCGTTCTGATTTTGGACAACGGGTTACGGCTGCCCGGGATCCTCGTGGGTCCCGGGCAGCCTTGTCGCTTTTGCCAAGGTAAACGAGTAGCCTAGGGGATACTCAGAAGGAAAAAAACTCCCTCGAAGACGAGTGGAGGGTCGGGAGGCTGTATGGAATCACCCCAGCAGGCGAAGGCGGGCACTCGGAAGAACGCCCCTGGCGCGTCCAAGGGCATGAAGCGCTGCGCTCATTGCGGGGCGAAGAACAAGGGTTCGTTCGAGTATTGCATTCGATGCTCGGAGCCCCTCGATGGGGTAGAGGCGCCGGCCGGAATCGTCTCTTCTGCCTCCGAGGCCTCTGAGGCCGCCCAGTCTCGTCCGTCGCTCTCGAAGCTCCTCATCGGCGGCATCGCCGCCGTCGTCCTCCTCGCTCTCCTGGCGCTTCTGTTCCGCGGGACGACGGACGACGCCGCTCCCACGGTTCAAGCGTCCTCGGGGGGCGCCGACTTGGCGCCTCGCGAGGCCCCGGTCCAGACGGGCATCGATTCGAAAGCGGTGCTGGGCAGGTTCAACGAAGGCCTCGCGGCCTACAAACAGGGGGATTATTCCACCGCCATCGGTATCTTTCAGGAAGTGATCCTGGAGATTCCCGAAAACCCTTCGGCGCACCAGTATCTGGGCCTTTCGTTCTATCATCTGCAGCGGTTCCCGGAAGCGATGGGGGCGCTCGCGGAAGCACGAAAGCTCCGGCCCGATGCGTTCGAGCTCCTCGACCATTACATCACCGTCGCCAAGAAGGTGGGCGATCTCGAGAGCGCCTCCGTCGCCCTGAAGGAGTTTATCGAGAGGAATCCGAACGAACGCAGCGCGCGGCTCGAGCTCTCCCGGATCGCGCGGGAGCTCGGAAGGCCCGAGGAAGCGCTGGAGCAGGCGGCTTTCCTCGCGAGCTCGAACGCCGCGAGCCCGGAGTTCAAGTACGAATATGGCGTGAGCTTGAAGGCCGCGGGAAAGCTCGACGAAGCGATTGCCGCGCTCAAAAGCTCGGTCGAGCTCGATCCGAGCTCCGCCGTCGCTCATCACGCTCTCGGCGTGACCGAGCTTCAGTCGGGAAAGGCGAGAGAAGCGGTGGGACCTCTGGAGCAAGCAGTGGCCAAAGCACCGGACAACGGTGAGTTTCGTTTCAGCCTCGCTCAAGCCTACGAGAAGCTCGACCGGATTCCGGAGTCCCTCGCCGCCTACGAAGCCTATCTGAAGCGGGCGGGAGGGTCGGACCCGCGCGCGAAAGTGGTGCGCGAGCGCCTCGCGATAGCGAAAAAAGCCCTGGCAGAGCGAAACCAGACGGGGGCCAAGGGCGAAAACTAAAGGAGTGAACACGATGAGAAGCTTTCGAACCCTGATTCTGACGACGCTGGTCCTCGGGCTCGGCTCGGCGGTCGCCTCCTCGCAGTCGCTGGCTGAAGTCGCGAAGAAAGAAAAAGAGCGCCGCGGCAAGAACAGCACCGAGTCCAAGCGAACCATTACCGAGCGCGAGCTGGCCTCGAGCTTTGGCGGGATTCCTCCCGCGTCCTCGACGGTGCAAACGCCGGCTTCTGCCGCCAATGGGGAAAGCTCCGCGGCGGCTGCGGAAGGAGAGGGGGGCGAAACGCCCGCTCAGGACGAGAAGAAGACCCCGGATTACTGGCAGAATCGGATGAAGGGCTCGAAGGAGAAGATCGCGAAGCTGGAGGCGCAGCTTCAGGCCGACGACTGGGGCTCTGGCCTGAAAGTCGGCGTCGATCCGCGGGGCGCGAACAACCTGGGCTCGCGCCAGCAGGCCGAACAGCAGCTCGCCGCGGCGCGCTCCGAGCTCGAGGCGATCCGAGCCGAGGGGCGGAAGGCCGGCGTTCCTCCCGGTTGGGTGCGCTGAGCGAGGACAAAAGGAAAAACGTGAGCTCATGGTCATAGCCGCCTTGGAAGCGAATCCCGAGACCGCCGCAGGTGCCTTCGACGTGCTCGTGGTCGAGGACCGGGATTCGCTTCGGACCATGCTGAGACGCACGCTCGAAGCGAAGGGCTACTCCGTGGTGGACAGCCGGACGGCGGGCGATGCCCGGCGGATCCTTGCTTCGTCGCGGATTTCGGTGGTTCTCACCGATCTGCGGCTTCCCGGAAGCTCGAGCGGACTCGACGTGCTGCGGGCGGCGCGGGAGTGCGATCCCAACATGCCGGTCATCGTGATGACGGCTTACGGCACCGTGCAGGACGCTGTCTTTGCGATGAAGGACGGAGCCTTCGACTTCTTGTCGAAGCCCGTCGACACCGACCATCTGCTCCTTCTCATGGAGCGCGCGGTCGAGCAGCGGCGGCTCCTTCTGGAGAACCTGGTTCTCAAGGAGGAATACGCCGCCCGGTACGGATTTCCGCAGATCATCGGGGAGGACCCGGCGCTCCTCGAGGTGAGCCGGGCCCTCCAGCGCGCCGCGACTTCGGAGGCGACGGTGCTCCTCCTCGGGGAGAGCGGAACGGGAAAAGAGCTCTTCGCCCGCGCCCTCCACCAGTTGAGCCAGAGGCGCAAGGGACCGTTTCTCGCGATAAACTGCGCGGCGATTCCGGGCGAGCTCCTGGAGAACGAGCTCTTCGGCCACGAGAAGGGCGCCTACACCGGCGCCTCGAGCCGCAAGCTGGGAAAGCTCGAGCTCGCCTCGGGCGGCACGGTGCTCCTCGACGAGATGGGAGATCTCCCGCTCGCGCTCCAGTCGAAGCTCCTCCGCGTGCTGCAAGAGCGCGCGTTCGAGAGAGTGGGCGGAACCGTGACCTTGAGCGTCGACGTCCGTATCGTCGCCGCTACCAATCGCGACCTGAGACAGGCGGCGGAGCGGGGGGAGTTTCGCGAAGACCTCTATTTCCGGCTTTCGGTCTTCCCCATCTCGATTCCCGCGCTCCGGGAGCGGCGGGGGGACATTCCCCACCTCGCGCGACACTACGTGGAACGCTTTTGCCGGGGGATGAACAAGGCGTCCATCGAGATTCCCGAGGACTGCCTCGAGATTCTCCGCCGCTACGACTGGCCGGGAAACGTGCGAGAGCTCGCGAACTGTCTCGAGCGCGCGGTGATCCTCTGTGACGGCTCGCGGCTCCGCCCCGAGCATCTCGGCCTCGACGGATCCGCTCCTCGGCTTCCGAAGGGGTTCGATCTCACGGGGAGCCTCGCCGACGTGGGCAGACGGGCGGCGGCGATCGCGGAGAGAGACAAGATCGAGAGGGTTTTAGAGGAGGTCGCGGGCGACAGGACTCGCGCCGCCGAGATCCTCAAGGTGAGCGGCAAGACGCTGCTTCACAAGATGCGGGAGTACGGCCTCCATCCGACGGGAAGCTCCCGGGAAGACGTTTCGCCGAATAGTTCACCGAGCAATTCCCCAAATAGTTTCAATGACGACCCAACCGAGGGGAGGGCGGGGCCGGAGGGCTCGGCCTCCGACCTCACGAACCGGGAGTAAGAAACGATGTGTGACGCGAGGCAAGAACGAATCATCGTCGAGTCCGAGCGTGGATTCTCGCTGCTCGAGGTTTTGATATCGATCATGATCACCCTCATCGTGATGGGAGCCGTCTTCGGGCTCCTCACGAGGGGTCAGAAGACCTTCCAGCGCGAGCCCGAGGTCGCCGATCTCCAGCAGAGCGCGCGGACCGTGCTCGACCTGGTGACCAGGGACATCCTCCAGGCGGGGGCCGGGCTTCCCCCGGAATACCCCGCGTTCTCGAGGATCAACGGCGCCGGGGACTCCGCGCCCACCGACATCCTCGAGATCATCGGGACGTTCCAGTCGGCGGGAAACACGATTCTCGAGCCCGAGGACGTCCAAGGTGTGTTGGGAGATATCGTCACGCTTTCAGCGAGCACCACCAACTTACAGATGGACGATCCGATCACGACTGCGATCGATGAAGGGATGGTCCTGCTCTACAACAACGCTGCGAACGTCGATCCCACGCCGGGGGGAAGAGTGCCTCAGTGGGTCCTCGCGAAGGTGATAAACGTCACGCAGATTCCGGCAACCGTGCAGCTAGACTACGCCGCCTACGACGCAGCGTACTCCCGTCTGCCCCTCGGACCGCCCAACACAGTTCCGGATACCACCTTCAATCGGGTGCTCCCGGAGCAGACGCCCAGGATCTCGCGCGTCTCCGTGGTTCGGTACTCCACCGTGCCCGACGCGCCAGGTCTTTACAACGGCCCCCCGCCCGAAATCCTCATGCGGGACACGGACTTCCGAAACCTCCCCCAGGCCGTCGGCTACCTGGAAAACTTCCAGATCCGCTACGTCATCGGCGTCACGGCGCCGGTGGAGCAGGACAATCCGCAGGATCCGGTCAACGACCTCCCCGCCACGGTCCTGGGCGCCGAGAACATGCTCGCGAGCGTCCGCATCAGCATCACCGCGCGCTCGGTGACCGCTGGCCTTGAGGGGGCCTCTGAGGGGGCCATGGTCGGCGACCGGCAGGACGACTTCATCCGGAGGACGTTCTCGACGAACGTCAACCCCCGCAACGTGAGCGCCGGGATCGACATTCGGACCCTCGCGGCAATCCCCTGAGCTCGACAACCCGCACCCCTGCCAGAAAGCAGCAGGGGTGCGGTGATTTCCCCGCGCGAAGGTGACGCGCCTCTCGACACCCACCGAATAAGCTCCTTTTTTTAAATTACTTGCGCGGCAACGCCTCGGCCCGGCACTCTGGCACTCACTTTGCTTCAATCCCCGCAGAGTCCCTCTGTGAAAATCGAGGTCAAACCGAATGGCATGCGCACAGATTCCTGATCTTCCCCTGGACCAGTTCGGCAGCGAGGTAATCGGTAAGTGGCTCGAGAACCGAGTTCCTTTGAGCGGCTCCATCGAGCTTGACCTGCGCTGCAACTTGCGCTGCCTCCACTGCTACCGGGACGGCGAGTGGCCGAAGGGGATTCTCGAGACCCACGAGGTCAAGTCGATCCTCGATCAAATCGCGGAAGCCGGGACAATCTGGCTCCTACTCACCGGCGGCGAAATCTTCCTCCGCCCTGACATCTTCGAGATCTACGACCACGCCCGCAAGCTTGGCCTTCTCGTCACGCTGTTCACCAACGGAACGACGATTACCGAAAAGATCGCCGACCGCCTCCGCGATACCCCTCCCGACATGGTGGAGATCTCGCTCTACGGTTACACGAAAGAGACGTATGAGGCGGTCACCGGAATCCCTGGCTCCCGCGAGAAGTGCTACCGCGGAGTGGAGCGCCTGTGGGAGCGAGGGGTCCCCCTGAAGCTGAAGACCGTTGCGATGCGCACGAACCTACACGAGATCCCCGATATGGCGCGATTCGCGGAGAGCAAAGGTCTGCACTTCAAGTTCGACACCATGATCCAAGCGAACTTCAGTGGGTCTCTGATGCCCTGTAACGTACGTTTGAGCCCAAAGGAGGCGGTGGATCTCGAGTTCTCGGATGCAAGTCGGGTCGAAGAATATCGCAAGTATTTCGAGCCGCGAAAAGAGTACCGATCGAGCAAGGTTTTTTCTTGCGGTGCCGGAAGCCGCACGTTTCACATCGATCCCTACGGCCAAATGAAGATGTGCTTGCTGCTTCGGGAGCCCGAGTTTAGCTTACGGAGGATGACCTTCCGACAAGTCTGGGACGAGATGTTTCCGCCTGTCTACTCTCGAATGAGGAGTTCTAGCCATCAGTGCAACTCCTGCAATTTGGTCTCGCTGTGCGGCAAATGCGCGGCATGGTCCCAGAGTGAAAAGGGGGACATGGAAGCTCGCATCGAGTGGTCTTGTGAAGTCGGGCACCGCCGAGCGCAGAAGCTTGGGTACTACGAGGGTCCCGTCGACCAATACATCCGAACTGTCGCCCCGACCCAGGAAGTGCTCTTGCCCGTTCTACAAGGGTGAGTCAGTCATCGAGAGGAGGTTTGCAAAAGATGAATCAGGAAAAGAACGACGACCGAAGACCCTACGTTAAGCCCGAGCTCCGGCGGGTAACGCTCAAGCCCGAGGAATGCCTTGCGGCCGGCTGCAAGACAGTCTCCGGCCCCGGACCGGTTACAACGTGCAATATTGGTGATTGCTTCAACATCGGGAGTTGAGTCACCTAACCAAACGGAACGTGCACGCAACTCCAGTGAGGCTTGGTTCAGGCGATGACAGGTCCTTCTCCGTTGCTGCTGTCGGGTTTCGTCTACGCTCAGAGCTCGAAGATCGAAGGCTTCTCCTTCCTTGGAGCTTCGAGCGTTTTGAGGATCCTCAAGCTTCCATCGACGTTCACGCGGTAGTCAGAAGTGCATCGCGCCTTGAGCCCGTTGAAGGGCGGCTGTTGTTTCACTCTTTGCTGCACTGGCGCGCGTTGGAAACGACGGACGGCATCGTGTTCGACTTCTTCCATCCCCCAAGCGGAGAGGTCTACTGCCGGATGAGCGTTGACCCCCAGTTCTGTCTGGCGGAGATCGTGTTCGCTGAGGACACTTGGCTGGCCTTAGGCGCTCACAAGCGCGATTGGCTCATTCCCCACCCACTGGACCAACTCCTGCTCGTACCGGGTCTTGCTCTCCGAGGAGCTTGTTTGTTTCATGCCTGCGGCGCGTCAATCAATGGCCGAGCTGCAGTGTTCGCCGGACACTCGGGTGACGGAAAAACCACGCTCGCGGGCCTTCTGTCCAGCGAAGGGGCGCCGCTCCTATCCGACGAGCGCATCGCCGTTCGCAAAACCGAAAGGGGCTTCGTTGCCTTCGGCACACCCTGGCACGGGGAGGGGAACGTCGTTTCGAACGCGTCCTATCCCCTGGCGGGAATGTTCGTTCTTAGAAAGGCCCCGCATCACGCGCTCGGAAAAACCTCTCCCTCGCTGGCTGCGGATCTCCTTGCGCGCGCAATCGTGCCGTACTACCTCCCGGACATCGCCGCTCGTATCTTCGAGGTGTTTTCCCAACTGGCGCGGGAAGTCCCCTTCCGGGAGCTTCATTTCGCGCTCTCTCCGGGGCTCACCTCTCTTCTGCGCGACGCGGCCTGAAGTCGGATCGCCTCGAAAGCGTGACAATCTCTTCGTCCAACTCCTAAACTCGGATTTCACTCGATTTAGCCCGTAGCCACGAACCGTTCCCGAAATCGCCATGAATCGATGGAACCGAAGCATCTAATCTCAATCCGCGATCTGACCGCTGACGACGTTTCCGAGGTCTTCCGCATCACCTCGGAAATGAAGGCATCGCCCGACAAGTTCGGAAACGTTCTCGCCGGGAAGTCGCTCGCGCTCCTGTTCCAGAAGCCCTCGACCCGGACGCGGGTCTCGTTTCAGGGCTGTTGGCGAATCCGCCAACCGGCGTCAAATGCGAGGCCGAAGCAAGTGACGCAAAGCCGGCCCCCGATGTGGTCACCTTTCAGAAGGTAACCCGACCGTCTACCACGGACGACGGTCAATACGCTCCTGGACTTCGCTTCGGCGAGCCCAGGGCCATGGCTGTGCTTGCTAGCATCGTAGGTTTCTGCCATGTCGTCGCTGGTTTCACGAACCGCCAGTTGGTCGAGTTGGTGAGTCTGCTTCTCAACGCCTCCTACACGAGCCGGCAGGCCACCTATGATCTCCGTCGATTGAGGCGTAAAGGGCTAATTACCAGGATCCCACACTCCCGTCGT
>Ga0184637_10000759_pt1 | contig 23176 bp, 25 predicted proteins | sample PLM3_127_b2_FD_133143 | JGI IMG/M metagenome (GOLD analysis project Ga0184637, IMG submission 133143) | Groundwater sediment microbial communities from an aquifer in East River, Colorado, USA - PLM3_127_b2 | ecosystem: Environmental > Terrestrial > Soil > Riparian zone | place: USA: East River... | reverse complement strand
CCGGTCTTGCGGCTGATGCCGAAGCGGCCACAGAGCTCGGAGAAAGGGAAGAGCTGACGCTGGAAATCGGTGATGAATCGTATTTTCTGGTCCATAGGTGACGTTTGACTCCATGGCATTGGGACACCTCCCGAGGTGCCCTAGTATCAAAGGGCCTGTCACCCATGTCCCCGGACTATTCTGTCACCCATGTACCCGGACCGTACCCACCGAGCGCCTAACTTCGGCATGCAGCGGGCGCGCCGCTCAGCGTTGATCGACGAGATAGTCGCAACGAGCATCTTCGTTGAAGCGATGAAGGCGCTCTCTCGCTAACAGGGCGCCCCAATAGGGTGGCATCTCCCCCATGGGGGAGCGTGAGGGCGGCCAGGGCCATGACGAGCATGGTCAACCCTCCTCCCTTCACCGAGCCGGTCGCCTTCGTTTTCTCTTCTGACCCGCTTTCACGCCCCCCAGGATCTCCCACCCTCGATGGGTCAGTTCGCCGCCTCTCTTCCCCCATTGCGCGGAAGACAGAAGTCCGCGCTGTCGAGCCTCATGAATCCAGTCGCGGACCCGAGATGGCTCATTGATATGGAGTCGCTTCGCAGTGTCCACGATTGGGCTTCGGCTCCCTTTCTCCACTTCCGCCGCATAGGTCGACGCGATTCGGACGTAGAAGAAGTCCGGCTTCCGGCTTCGTCGTGAACTTACCCCGGCTTTCCCCTTCGTCGGGGGGTGGAACCTCCGCCGCTCAAGTGGGGCTCCGGGGGCAAAGGGCCCCTCGCCTAGTCTCTGATACACGTACCGCAGGAACTCCCCGGCAAAGCGTTGGTGCTCGCCGACCCGCGCTTGCCGCACGAGGCGCGCGGTGATGCCCCCGGGGGGGACCTTGGCCCTGGCGCCGAGGACTTCAGCGCTCCAGTGCCCCTTTGGGCGATGCCGGTGGTCCTCGGCCGGGAAGAGCCGAAACTCCGCGATGACGGGCAAACCTTCCTGCGCGACCAGCCGATAGGCCGCCATCCACTCGCTTCCGATCAGGGCCTCGACCCAACTCTCCCCCACCGCTAACTCCCTGAACGGGGCTTCCGGCGTCATCGGGGAAAGGTTCTTGGCCGGGACGCCGAGGGCCCGCGCGTAGTCCCGTAAGACCGGCCGGATCAGTTCAACGGCCGTGAAGCAGGGGGACTTCGTGCTCATAGAGACATCCTACCAACTCTGTGCCACCGATTCAATAGCTATTGAGCGTGCGTGCACAATGGGACTAATACAATGGTTTGACACAAGTCCAATAGAGAATTATGTTGGGATTGAAGGATCGAGGGAGGGACATGCTGTGGATGCGCTAGATATCGCGCTGCAACAGGCCGCACGACGGCGGGCGCTGCCCCATCCTGCCGCGCGGCGGGAGCTAAGGAACGCCGCCGGGCTCAGCCAGGCGGACGTGGCGGCGGTGCTCGGCGTGACAGGGGGCTGCATCTCTCGGTGGGAGGCCGGCTCGCGAAGTCCCCGGCCCACGCACGTAGGGCGCTACTTGCACCTCCTCGAACCCCTGGCGGTCGAGGTCACCCGGACGGCTGAACGATGACTAGCACCAGCACAGGATTGGAGATCTCACGTGCGGCCCAGGCCAAAGCCGCCCGGGGCGAGATCGAAGCGGCGCTCGACGCCTCTGGCTGGCCATGGTCTCGCCGCCTCTCGCTCTGGCTCGACGCCCTCGTCCTCATGGAGGAATTGACCTCGTCATGACCACACTGGAAATGGGCCTCGCCTATCTCCGGCACGGATTTTCCGTGATCCCGCTGCGGCCAATGGACAAACGGCCCACCATCTCGTGGGGGGAGTTCCAAACCCGCCGAGCGACCGAAGCAGAGATTCGCGCCTGGTGGGCCAGGGTAAGAACTTGGTCCCGTAGATTCCACCGTTGTGCCTCGTCTAATCCCGAAAGGATGGAACCTTCAATGTTCTTGAGGCCAGGTACCGGCTTAACTCCTGGCAGAGGTTCATGAAATTCTTGGGACACATCGATGACGACGGATACCTCGGCGAACAATGTGTCGCCCCTGAACAAGTGCCCAGATCCATCAATGTGTTCGATGGGTTTCCAATGACGCATGAACAGACGCTAGCGCAGCAACAACAGCGAGCGACTCAACTTGCCCGAGACCGCCGGTGTCCTCATTGTCAGGAGCGGCTGAGTCTCCTGGAGGCACTCAGCCTCGTGAGGGGGCATGGATATAGTTATTTCGTTGCTATCAAGCTGCCGGATGATCAAGTTGGCCTCGTGAGGGAGCGTGACTTTAACCCCCAAACCATGCTCTGGGCGGATGACGAAACGAGCCCCCCGTCGCGGCTCTCAGTCTAGCATGAACAGAGCCCGAATGGATGATCGGGCTCCGGTCCCCAGTCGGGCGACTTTCATGAGGGGATCTCATTGACCGATAGCTTCCACGTCCGCGTCTTCGGTCTGCCGGTCGCGCAGGGCCGACCCCGGGCCTTTAAGCTCCCGACCGGGCAAGTGCGGGTCTACGATCCCGAGCCCTCGCGCGATTGGAAGCGGACGGTGCTCGCCCAGATCCTCCCGGCGAAACCCGAGATCCCCCTGGCCGGCCCCTTGCGGCTGTCATTGGACTTTATCCTCCCGCGGCCCAAGACACTTCCGAAGAAGATCCTCGCCCATACCCGCCGGCCGGACCTCGACAATCTCGTCAAGGCCGTCAAGGATGCCCTTCGGGCCGTGGTCTATCACGACGACGCCCAAGTGACCGAGCTTCACGCTTCGAAACGGTACGGCGCGGCCCCCGGGGTCGAGATCTGGCTCTCGCCGGACGGGGGACCGCCCCCATTGCCCGCAGGGGCGACCGGCTAGTCCTCCCATGTCTCTTCATCCTTCCACACCCCAAGTCTCGCCACAGCCCGCACGTGCGCTTCCTTGGCCTATGGTAGACTCCTCCCGAGCCTGTCCTGGCTGTGATGGCCCCTTGAAAGATCGGCAAAGAGCCTGCTCCGGGAAGTGCCGGGCGGCCATGAGTCGGAGAAAGAAGGCGAAGGCCTAAGCGGAGCGGGAGCAGCGGGTGCGGGGGCTGTTGGAGGAGGCGCTGAGGGTGTTGGGAGAAAGAGATTGACAGGGGGAAGTTACCAATGGTAACATACCGATGATGGCCGATGAGTTGAAACGCATTCGGGGGCGACTGCGACTCACACAGCAAGAGCTGGCCGATCAGCTCGGCGTGAGTCGTGTCACCGTGGCCCGATGGGAGACGGGACTCCGAACCATCTCGGAACCCGTCGCGCGACTGATCCGGCGCCTCGCGGCGGAGGCGCGAAGGAAGCCGCGCCAGTCATGAGTGTCCGCTCCTGGCTCTATTTGATCGAGAGGATCAAGACTCTGCCACGGGTATTCTGGCTAATAGCGGTGCCAGGGATCGCGCTGCCTTGGGCGACAGGCGCTAGCGTCAAAGTCTATCTCCAGGCCCACGGTGAGCCCACCATATCATCGCTGTACTTCGTCAACCCTCTCTCCCTGGTGATCGAGATTCCAGTCGCCATCTTGTGGGCCAGTCCGTACCTCGCGCTCGGACTCATCGCACAGCCCATTCTTCAAGGGCACCTGGCTTTCCTGAACTGGACGACCCGCCTTGAAAGGGCCATCTTTCTCGTCTGCGGCTTTATGTTGGGAGCCGTGGGCACGGTTCGGACATTCATCGAGGTGTTCCGGGACTTCGATCCTCTCTATTTTCTTCCTCCATTCTTTCTGTTTCCGGTCTATTACGTTGGCCGCCATATGGTAACGGGGCTAGTTCTGGGGCTTAGCCTCGCTGGCGTTAGCGCAGGTCTTAGGAAGCTCGTCCTTAAAGGCTAGAATGTTCCCACGCGCCACTGTGAGCCTGACCCTGATGGTGCTGGTGCTGTTCGTAGTGTACCAGGGCATCCTTGCGGAATATCCCGAGGAGAAGCGCCCGGAGAAGTACAACGGACGTGGGTGATTAGGGGAGGGAGGTAAGGAGACATGGGGACACTCTATCAACGAGGTCGAATCTGGTGGTGTAAATACTACATCAACGGGCTTCCCGTCCGGGAGAGCACGGGGACCGACAAGGAGAAGGAGGCCGGGCGCTTTCTCAAAACCCGCGAGGGGCGCGTGGCCACGGGTCAGCCGATCTTGCCTCGGGCGGACCGCATTCGGTATGACGAGGCCGCCGAGGATCTCCGCCAGCACTACCGCACGACAGGAGATCGGAACCCCGAGGAGGCCGAGTTCCGGCTCACGCACTTGGATGCCTTCTTCTCCGGGCGCCGACTGGCCAGCATCGGCCCGGCCGACATGACAAGGTACGCGCTCCAGCGGCAGAGCGAGGGAGTCAGCAACGCAACGATCAACAAGGAAACGGCGACGTTGAGCCGGATGCTCCGGCTCGCCTATGAGAACAACAAGCTCCTCCGCCTGCCGATCATCCGCAAACTCAAAGAGAATGCCCCTCGCCAAGGATTCTTTGAGAAGGATCAGTTCGAGGCCGTGCGCCGGCGTCTCCGGCCGGACCTCCAGATCGCTGTGACCATTGCGCATACCTACGGCTGGCGGATGCAGAGCGAGATTTTGGCGCTGGAGCGCCGACAGCTGGACTTGGAGGCCGGAACGCTCCGCCTGGAGCCGGGCACGACGAAGAACGATGACGGGCGGCTCGTGTACCTCACGCCGGAGCTTAAGACCCTCCTCGGCGCGCAGGGAGAGCGGGTGCGGGCCTTGGAGAGGAAGACCGGGCGGATTGTCCCCTACCTGTTTCCACGCTTCGCCATGGGGCGGCGTCAGGGGCAGCGCATTCAGGACTTCCGCAAGTCATGGGAGAACGCCTGCGAGAAGGCAGGGGTTCCCGGGAGGCTCCGTCATGACCTCAGGAGGACCGCCGTCAGGAACATGGTCAACGCCGGCGTGCCAGAGCGGGTGGCGATGAAGGGTCACCGGGCACAAGACCCGGGCCGTGTTCGACCGCTATCACATCGTGAGCCCGGGGGACCTTCAGGAGGTTGCCCGCAAGCTGGCCGGCAATACTCTGATTTGAGGCGAGGTGTCCGCCTATAGCCGATCTGCCCTTTCCGCAGATCGTTTGATCTTCAGGATCGTAGAGACCAACTCGTCCCTGAAGTTCTTCTTGGGAATGTAGGCATCGGCGCCACTTTCAGCCGCGCGGCGGCAGCGACGATTTCCGCGAAGCGAGCGGTGTAGTCGACGCCTTGGCGCAAGATCAGGCGAACGCGGGCGCCGTCCTTGAACGGCAGATGGCGCTACCGGCGCGAACAGCGGCCCGACAACCGTCCGTTCTACTTCCGATGGTCCTCTAGGTACTGCCCGGCGATGTCGGCGATGTAGTCCATCAGGTTCCGGTCGGTCGCACCGACGGACCATGCCCCGGCCATCGCGCCGGCGTTACGGGAGATGCGCGGCCTCGCGATGACCGCGCCGGTAGCCGCGTCGCTCAGCTCGAGGTCCATCTCGATCGACGATTCCCCGGCCCACGCGCCGGCGAAGAACCGGGTGGCCCCGCCGATCATCCGAATCTTGATGGCGCGCGGCTGGACGATCAGCGCTTTGCCCGAGGCGGGACTGCTCGCCCCCTGCGCGTTCCACTGCGCGAGGACGGGCCGCACACGCGCCTGCACTCGGGCTTCGAGATCCTTCGCGACCGCAGCCTTCGCGGCGTCGTTGGCGACCTCCGGGGCCATCTCCATCGGCTTCAGCTCGAATGTGCCGTAGGACGACAGCGGCGTCGTCGGCGCGGTGAGGCGAGCGGATTCTTCCGTGGCGACCTTGGTACGGCGGGCCGGATCGCTGGCGCAGCCAGCAAATACAGCAACGGCGATAACCGGGATGAGGAAATGCTTCATACACGTCCTCCTTGGGTTTCCGGTAATCGTCCTCCCGACAACTGTAACCGAAATCGAGCTGGGGACCTCATTTTTCCAGTCGACTTCCCGGTCGAGCCTTCGGCTCACTGTCCTCGATCCAGAGTCCCGGGGGTCCTTCACCATGCGGTTCACCGAGGAACAGAAGCCGCGCGGCCGGGACGGAGCCATCGGAGTTCTGCCGCGAGCACGGCATTAGTGCCACACGTCTTGAGAGGCTAAGAGGCTAAGCGACATAAAGCCCATTCTCGGACCGCCGGGGACCGAGGGCCAGCCCTCGACTGACGCTACAGCGCGGACGAAGCGGCTGTCAAGGCGAAAATGTGGGGACCGAGAGGGACATTGGGCTCGTGGGGCGGGGCCGATGCCCGTCGGTCGAGGTGCTCCGAGCTGGGGTGCTCAGGAGGCGACCCGGAAGCTCACGGGCACACTGGCCCCTTCGGGCTTGACGCCCGTCCCGTAAGTGTGTAGATTTCAAGGCGTGGATGTTCAGCGGAGTGGGCAGAGCACTGGCGTATAATGCCAGCGTGCCAGGAATCGTGAATGAGTTGAGACAGGGGCTCGAAGAGCGCTGGCTCCAGGGTACTCTTCCCCTCCGACCGTTCTTTCGTGTTGCGGCCATGGGATACGGTCGGATCCTCTCCGTCCGCAGCTGGCTCTACAGTCGCGGGTGGCTCCAGCGGCGTCGCCTCCCGGCGACGGTCATCGGGGTAGGGAATCTCACGCTCGGGGGGACGGGGAAGACCGTTGTCGTCGCCCACCTGGCTCGGTGGCTCACGGATCGTGGGTTCCGGGTCGGCATCGTGAGCCGAGGCTACCGGCGGCGGGGGGGAGGGATCCGAATTGTCTCCGAGGGGCGAGGCCCTCTTCTCCACGTGGATGAATCCGGGGACGAGCCTTTCCTTCTTGCCCAGACCCTCCCTGGTGTCCCCGTCGTGGTGGGAACTGATCGTTACGAAGCAGGCCGTCTCGTGGTAGAGCGATTTCAGTGCCAGTATCTTCTCCTCGACGACGCGTTCCAAAATCTGGCCGTGGCGAAGGATGTCGAAATCCTTCTCGTGAACGCGCGGGACCCGTGGGGGACCGGGGGACTGTTTCCCGCCGGGGTCTTGCGCGAGCCACTCCCGGCCCTCGGCCGGGCCGATTGGATCATCCTGACGCGGGCCGAGGCCGGCGAGGCCGTTGGCCTCAAGGCTCTCATTCGCCATTACAATCCCCGCGCGCCCATCCTCCGGGCGACCTACGAGCCCAGCGAGCTCTTGGTCTGGGGAGAGCCTGAGTCTCTTCCCGTGGGGCGCGTCATCGGGAAACGTTGCCTCGGGTTCGCAGGGATTGCCGACCCCGCTTCCTTCGAGATGGTCGCGCAGGCGAGTGGGGCGATCCTCCTCGGGTTCCAGTGGTTCCGAGACCATCATCCCTACACCACGGAGGATCTGGAGCGCCTCGCGGCTCGGGCGCGCGCCCTCGGGGCGGAGGCGCTTGTCACTACTGAGAAGGACGCGGTGCGTCTTCCCTCACGGTACGGTTTGCGGATGCCAGTCTGGGTCCTCAGAATTCGCCTGGAGATCCTGGAAGGAGAGACGGCGTGGGCGGATCTTTTTCGCCGGCTCGCTTGAGAGTCGGAGTGTGAAACTCGGTGGAAACTCCACCCAGATCCATCCTCGTCAGGGCTCCGAACTGGGTTGGGGACACAGTCCTGAGCATCCCTATGCTCAGGGCTCTCCGCGCTGGATTTCCCGAGGCGAGGATCGGCGTGACCGGACCAGTGGCTCACCTCATCGCCCCTGGGCCCTGGGTTGATCAGCTTCTTCCGCCCCCGCCCCCGTGGCCTCTCTGGCCAAACTGGCTTCGAAGCATCCGCCGGGGGGAGTTCGAGCTTGCCTTGATCCTCCCCAACTCGTTTCAATCAGCGCTCGCCATACGCCTCGCAGGGGTTCCGCGCCGGATCGGGCACGCAAGCGATGGCCGCTCGTGGCTCCTGACCACGGCGCTTCCTCGGTCAAAAGGAGTCCACCAAGCTCAGGCCTACGTTGGGCTTCTTTCACCTTTGAGTATCGTCGCTCCCGCCTCCGCCCTCGACTATCCGGTTCACCCCCAGGCGGAAGCCGAGGCCGGCCGCCTTTGGGAAAAGGTTGGGCTCGGCCAACGGCCGACTGCCGCAATCCACCTGGGGGCCGCCTTTGGCCCCTCCAAGCTCTGGTGGCCGGAGCGGTACGCTCAGCTTGCGGACCGCCTTCGCTCCCGACACGGCGTCGATGTCGTTTTTTTGGGAAGCCCCGGGGAGCGCCGGCTCTGGCAGAACGTTGCCGAACGCCTCGATCATCCTGCGCCTTCGCTTGTCGGCCAGGATCGGCTGGAAATTCTCCCTGCCCTCCTTCGCCGTTGTCGAGTCTTGGTCAGCGGCGATACGGGCGCCATGCATCTTGCGGCGGCCGTCGGCGTTCCAGTGGTCGCCCTCTTTGGGCCCACTGACCCCCGCTTGACCCACCCGGTTGGTGAAGGGCATACGGTGATCTGGAAGCAAGTTCCCTGCGCCCCGTGCTTCCTCCCGCGCTGTCCCATTGATCATCCCTGCATGGGGCAAATCAGCGTTGAAGAGGTCGAGGCCGCCGTGGCTCGCGTGTTTTCGAGATGAGGCTCCTCTTACACACCGAGGCATCGCCCGGATGGGGGGGTCAGGAGATTCGCATCCTGGCCGAGGCGCGAGCGTTTCGATCTCGGGGATGGCGAGTCCTTCTCGCCTGTCAGCCGAAGAGCCGAATCCTCCTCGAGGCACAGGAGGCCGGGATTCCCAGTTCTCCCGTTTGCATGCGAGGAGCGTGGGATGTCCTCGCGCTTCTTCAGCTCAGACGGCTGATGAAGGACGAAGGCGTGAGCCTGGTCCACACGCATAGCTCCGTGGATAGCTGGCTTGCAACGGCGGCGGCAAAGACCCTAGGTCTTCCCGTCGTGCGAAGTCGTCACGTCTCCATTCCAGTGAAACGCCGCCGGGCTCGCGTCTACCACTTGGCCGATCGGATCATCACGAGCGGAGAGGAGATCAAGCGCATCCTGGTTGAGGCAGGACTGTCGGCCGAGAAGATCGTCACGGTCCCGGCCGGCGTCGAGGTTGAACGGTTCAGCCCGGAGGTCAGCGGCGATCACGTCAGGAAGGAATTTGGCCTCGAGGGGCCGGTCGTGGGGATGGTAGCCATGTTTCGCAGTTCGAAGGGACACCGTGTCTTCCTCGAGGCCGCCGGGGAGATCCGCGGGGCGCGTCCCAACGCCCGATTTCTCATCGTCGGGGATGGGGTCGGGCGTTCCGATATCGAGGGCGAGATCCGGCGGCTTGGGCTGGGGGAGGTGGTCACCTTGACCGGCTTTCGTCGAGACATCCCGGAGGTGATCGCCGCAATGGACTGTCTCGTTCTCCCTGCCCTTCGCTCTGAGGGGACACCTCAGGTGATCCCTCAGGCGCTCGCGCTCGGGAAACCGGTTGTGGCCAGCGCCGTGGGAGGAATCCCTGAGGTCATTCAAGATAAGGAGACTGGGATTCTCGTGCTCCCTGGTGACGGGGATGCCCTCGCCCGGGCCATCCTCTCGGTCTTGGACGATCCGAAGTGGGCCCAGGCAATGGCGCTTCGCGGGCGCGAGCAGGTTCTCGCCCGCTTCAGCTTCGCCCGGCAGATCGAAGACACCGAGACGGTCTATCGGGAGCTGGTGTAGTCTTGGTCATTCTCCTTCTGGCGAGCAACCGCTGGTGGACGGGGAGCGCGGACCCGACCCTCAGTCTGGCACGGGGACTCAGGGAGCGAGGCCATGAGGTCTCTCTGGCCTGCATTCGAGGGGATGGGCTTGAGGCCAAGGCCCGGGAAACCGGCTTCGATCCCCGGCCTGAGCTTTCGTTAGACCCAAGGGTGCCTCTGCGGATTGTCCGGGATCTCATCGCCCTTCTGACCGTTCTGCGGGAGGAGAGGGTCCAGATCCTCCACGTCAACCACTCGCATGATCACTGGCTCGCCGCCCTGGTCGCCCGCAGGCTCCCCGTCAAGATCGTCAGGACCTTTCACACGTTGAGGGCCGTTCGGCGAGACCCTCTCCACCGGTGGCTCTACCGATCCCGATGTGACGCGGCCATCTGTGTGAGCCGGGGAATCGAGGCTCGGTGCCGTGAGGCGCACATCCCGACAGAACGCTGCTTTGCCATCGGCGGGGCTGTGGATCTTGAACGGTTCTCCCCCGAGATCCGCGGGGCGGGCATTCGTGCGGAGTTCGGCTTCGGGGGGGCCCCGGTGGTGGGAACGGTCTCTCGCCTGGCTCCGAACCGAGGCCACGAACTCCTCCTGCGAGGCTTTCGCGGAATGATCCAGAGCCTTCCCGAGGCCCGTCTCCTGATCGCCGGCAAGGGAGAGAACCGCAGCCGGCTCGAAACCCTTGTCCGATCGCTTGATCTTTCCCGCGCGGTCGTCTTCGCAGGATATCGTGACCGGGACCTGCCTCAGGTCCTGGCGGCGATGGATCTCTTTGCCCTCATGGGCACCGGATCCGAGGAGTCCTGCCGAGCCGCTCTGGAGGCTATGGCGGCGGGCAAAGCTGTGGTCGGCAGAAAGGTGGGCGCGCTTCCGGAGACGATCCGTCACGGAGAGACCGGATGGCTTCTCGAGGGGGATACCCCGGAGGAGTTGACCGGTGCGTTGCTTATCCTTCTTAAGGATCAGGACCGGGTAAGAGGCATGGGTCGCGTAGGGCGGCATGTGGCCGAGAGTGAGCACAGCGGGGCTGCCCGAGCTCTCAAGACGGAGGCCGTCTACCGGAGCCTTCTCGGTGAGTGACCGGCCCCTCAAAGCGCTTCACCTGATGAGCTGTCGGGGGTGGAGCTCGGACGCCTACTGGGCGGGGCGGATCGTTCAGGAGCTGGAGCGCCAAGGCCAGGAAGTGACGTTGGCCTGCCGTCCCGGTATCCCGAAGGTCGCGGCGGCGCTTCGAGCCCTCGGGGTGAACCGCTTTATCTCTCTCCAGATGGTTTCGGGATTCGCCCCCGTGGCCGACCTGAGGGATCTTTCCGCCCTCCGCCTCCTGCTCCCACAATTCGACCTCGTCCATGTTCACCGCGGAAAAGAACACTGGCTGGCAGCGGTTGCCAACCGGCTTCTCCCTGTACCGCGCCCTCTCGTCAGAACCCGCCACATTGTTCTGCCCGTTAGATCTCATTCCCTGAACCGTTGGCTCTATCGCCAAACCGATCTCATCGTCACGGTCTCTGAGGCCCACCGCGAGAGCTACCTGGCCACGGGCCTTGTTCCTCCCAGCCGCCTCCTCACGCTCACGGGCGGAGTGGACGCCAGAGTCTTCAGGCCGGAGGTGGATGGTCTCGGCTTTCGGCGTGCTCTCGGATTCACTCCTGAGCATCGAATGGTTGGAGTGGTCGCCGGGCTTCGTGCCATGAAAGGGCATCGGACCTTTTTGGAGGCGATGAGCCAATTGGTCGGCCGAGATCCTCTCCTTCGGGTACTCGTAATTGGAGAGGGACCGGATGGAGATGGGTTGCGTGGTCTTGGCGAAAGCCTCGGTATGGGCGAGGGGCTCAAGTTTTTGGGGCACGTGGAGCCACTCCCTCAGGCCCTGGCGGCCCTGGATGTGGCTGTCTACCCCTCTCATGATTCCGAGGGGATGGGGCGAGTCCTCTTTGAGTACATGGCCTCCGGACGCCCGATCGTGGCTACCCGAGTCGGCCTCGCCCCTGAGGTTCTCAAAGACGGTGACTCGGCCCTCGTGGTGCCTCCCCGCGAGCCCGCCTCTTTGGCGACGGCCGTTCGCCACCTCTTGGACGATCGTGTGCTCGCGGCCAAGCTGGGCGCGACGGCGCGGCAGCTCGTGGAGGAGCGACACTCGGGCGAGATGGTCGCCACTCGGCTCCTCGACCGGTATCGCCAACTCGTCCATACTTGATGCGCATCGGGCTCGTCCGCCGAGATTTTAGACTCTATGGGGGGGCCGAGCGATTTACGGCGCGCTTCATCGAAGCTCTCAGAGCTCATGGCGATCGGGTCACGTTGATTACTCGGAGGTGGGAGAGGCTCCCTCCCGACGTGGCGGTCGCGCGAGTGCCGGTGGTGTCGGGGAGTGGGGTCCTCCGCGCGCTGTCGTTCGCGCTCTTTGCCGCGCAAAAGGCCCGACAGCTTTCCCTCGATCTCGTCCATAGTTTCGATCGGATCTTTCAGCAAGACCTTTACCGGGCAGGGGAGGGGGTTCACCGGGAATGGCTGGCGAGGCGCCGGGCCGCTCTCCCCCGCATGACCACGTTGACTGATCCTCTGCTCCCCTTCCACCGGCTGATTCTCGCCCTCGAGCGCCGGATCTTTCAGCAGGGGGGCGCTCGCTTGATCATGGCCAACTCGGAGCAGGTCGCGCGCGAGATCGCGCGGCATTACGCGCCGCTTTCCGCTCCCGTCAAGATCGTGAGAAACGGCGTGGACCTGGAACTCTTTCATCCTCGGGCGCGCGCGACGCTCGGCCCCGGGACACGCACCACGTTGGGCCTCGGACGCGATGATGTCGTCTTGCTTTTTCTCGGGAGCGGGTTCACACGAAAAGGGCTCGCGTTTCTCCTTCACGCCCTCGGACACCTGCCGGCCAAGGATCGGCCCTCTCTCCTGGTGGTGGGCAAGGGCCGGGCGGAACCTCACCTCGCCCTCGCCCGGCGTCTCGGTCTCAATGGGAGGGTGAGATTTCTGGGTGTCGTGGCCGACCCGCTCCCCTTCTATGCCGCAGCCGACGCGTTTGTCCTCCCGTCGCTCTACGACCCGTCCTCGAACGCCTGCCTCGAAGCCATGGCCGTCGGCCTTCCAGTCGTCACCACTCGGGCCAACGGGGCTTCCGAACTGATCGAAGACGGTCGGGAGGGGTGGGTCGTGGACGATCCCCACGACACAGAGGCGCTTGCGGAGCGCCTCAGTCGGCTCGTGGATGTGACTGCGAGGTTAGAGATGGGCCGCCGGGCGCGAGACCGGGTGGAAGCCTACCCCTGGGACCGTCACCTCCAGGAGGTCCTCGCCCTGTACGCCTCCCTCACCCCGCGCTAGCAGTCGAACTGCACTGTTTTCAGTGCAGTGGTGCACTGATTTCAGTGCAGTTGGAATTTCCCTCAATGTTTCATAGGGTTCACTCGATTTCGACTGATTTGTCCGAGGGCGACTGCACAAGAAACTGTGCAACTTCGTTCAATTTCTCAGTTCGTGAATTTGCACCCTCTCCAGCTAACCTCACGTCGTTCATAACCATTTCACCCTCCTGAAGGGTTTGGCAAGGTTCTTGCCATAGTTATAACGTAGACGTTGCTTCCTTTTGACGTCGCTCATGCGAGGTCCTACGGGGCCGTGAGATCTAGGCCATGGGAAAGGCGGTCATATCATTTGCCGTTTACTTACCATGGTTGGATTCAACTCTCCGCCGAAATCTCGGCGGGGCTACTTGCTTCCTCGAGGCCAGTGACGTCGGCCTGTTTGATGTGAAATCCGGCACCAGATGGCACCAGATCACTGCGGAGGGAAGGCCACGCGGATACGAGGTGCGGTCCCGATTCGGGAACCGAAGATAGCGGCGGAGATCGCTTCGCGATCAACGGTCGCGAAGCGTCGTGAAATTCAAATAGGCGAAGGGGGGCGAACGAAAGCCAGGGCACCAGCGCGGGCTGCCCGACGACAGGCCGATGGTCCGCGCGGCCTTCTAGTTCGTCCACAGGCCAGATCTCCCAACGCGAAAGATCTGCTCAGTCCCCGCGAGATGGAAATTGCCCGCTTGGTCGCGGTAGGCCATCCGAATAAGGTCATTGCCGACGTGCTCGAGATCAGCTCGTGGACCGTCGGGACACACCTGCGACGCATCTTTGCCAAGCTCAACGTGCCCTCCCGAGCCGCAATGGTGGCACGACTGCTGGAAGAGGGGGGGATGGGGGAGCCGCCGGGAGGGACACGCCGTCCGTCCCTGCGGGGCGGGTAATCCGTCGGCGGTCTCACTCCGGGCCGAGAGCGGCGTGCGTTGCTGAATATTCCTCCGTCCACGGATCGCGCGCCTCCGATTGCGGAGGCGCAGCGCTGGTTCCCGCGGCGACGCGCACAGACGGCTGCGTTAGAACGCGAGAAAGCAGCCGAAGCAGATTTCCAGCGAGAATGCGCTGCTCATCCTGTAGCGGTAGGCGGAGGGCGCGCACCTTGGCCAACTCCACGCCTGGATGGAGCCAGGGCCCGTCGGAGCCGAAGATGACTTTCCTCGCGCCGGCCCGCCGCACTGCCTGCTCCAGCAGATCGAAGCGGCGAATGCCCGAGGTATCGGTGTACACGTTGGGATGACGCACGAGGTGATCGATCAGAGCCAATTGGGCTCGCCAGTCGTCCGCAAAGCTTCCCATGTGGGGGATGATGAACGAGACGTCCGGATACTCCGTCGCCAACAGCTCCACCACGGAGACCTCACCCACGACATCGTAGAGCACGGGCAGAGAAAACGCGCGGGCCACTTCGCAGATCTCGCGGGTGATGCGCGCATCGTGGCGGTGCACCTTGATTCCTCGGAAGCCGTAGCGCGTGACCGCCTCTTTCACCCTCGTGGCCACGCGGCCGCGGTCTCGATCTGCATGCACAAAGGCAAAGCCGTAGAACCGATCCGGGCGACTCGCCACGATGCGCGCCACCTGTCGGTTGGCCTCTGCGTAGTTCGAGTGAAAGGCGGGAACGAGCACAGTCCGGTTGATTCCGGCCTCGGTCGCGCGGCGCAGGTACCGCCCGAGCGGGGCCGCCGTGTCCCACGGGCCGGTCAGCCCGTCTCCCTTCCCGGCGTGGCAATGGCCGTCGATGATCACGGAGGGGGGAGGGGGGGCTTACGCTATGGCTGCGGCGGGTTTCTGTCGCCGCGGCGCCAGGTCGGGTTTCAACTTTCGCTGCGTGCCAACCGCGGCCAAGAACCAGATGGATGTTGCGATGCCATTATAGAAATTGGGCAGGTGGAACTTCTCGTTCGGCGCGTGTATGCGGTCGTCGGGGAGGGCAAAGCGCATCAGGACGCTCGAAATGCCGAGCGCCTCTTGGAGAGTGTTTACGACGGGAATCGTACCGCCCGATCGCAGGAACACCGGCGTTGCGCCAAAGCCTTTGCGATAGGCGGCTGCGGCCGCGCGCATCGCTGGATGCCCGCGGTTGACGAGGGCGGGCCTGGCTAGGAGGAGCGTATGGACCCTGGAGCGCACAGTCCCTGGGGTGATCCGGGCAACGTGCCGACGGACGAGCTGGTCGATTTCGTGCGGATTTTGCTCGGGGACGAGCCGAAAGTTGAGCTTGGCGACGGCACGCGCAGGGATGACGGCCTTAACGCCCGGGCCCTGATAGCCGCCGGTGATGCCGGTGACGGCCAGCGCCGGACGGATCGTGGCTCGCTCGTAGAGCGTGTAGCCGCCCTCACCCCACCCCTTTCTCCGCCTGGGCATCTCGGAGAATCTGTGCATCAGCGGGGCCAACTCGTGCCATGTAGGCGCGTTCGTCGTCACTCCACCGGCGTACCTGGTCGTAGAAGCCCGGGACGGCGACGTGCCCTCTGGCGTCGTGCAGCCCAGCGATGATTTCACACCGCGCCTGAAGTGGGTTGTGCACCGTCCCGCCGAAGGTCCCGGAGTGCAGATCCTGCTTGGGTCCGCCCACCTCCAGTTCGAGACTGAGCGCACCACGTAGGGCATAGGTGATCGCCGGACGGTCCGGCGCGAGGATGCGCGTGTCGGACAGCACAGCGACGTCGGCGGCGAGCGCGCGTTGGTTGAGCGCTACGAAGGGCATCAAGCTTGGGCTGCCGACTTCCTCCTCCCCATCAAAGAGGCACTTGACGTTGACCGGGAGGCTCCCGACCGTGCGCAGATAAGATTCGATCGCCTTTACATGGGTGAACATCTGCCCCTTGTCATCGAACGCGCCCCTGCCGTACAGATCAGTGCCGCGCACCGTCGGCTCAAAGGGTGGGGAGCGCCACTCGCCCAGGGGATCGGCAGGCTGCACGTCGTAATGCCCGTAAATCAGCACGGTGGGGCGCCCGGGAGCGCGGCGCCAGTCGGCATACACGAGTGGGTGGCGCGGCGTGGCAACGACGCTGACGTGCTCGAGGCCGATCTGTCGCAGGTGATGTGCCAGCCACGACGCGCACCTCTTCAAATCATCCGCGTGCCTCGGCTGGGCGCTCACGGTGGGGAAGCGGACGAACTCCTTGAGCTCCGTCAGGAAGCGTGAGCGGTTGGCCTGTGCATAGTGTTGAGGCCGTGCGACGCCGGCCGAAGGTGAGCCTTGCGGCGTAAGCATCCGTTCAAACCCCACGCCACGTGGGCCGTCAGAACGTGGGCCTCACGCCATCCGCCCTCATCCATTCGCCTATCTGCGTGAGCACGGCGTTGGTGATGCGCACACCCATGTTGGCGATGATGTCGAAAGGCGCGGTGGGACGAGGGAACCCCCCGGTGTTGACGGCGACGAGGTTTCTGAACTCCTGCCAGCGCAGCCAGACCGGTCCTCCGCTGTGGCCCGTGGCCGCATCGAGGTCGTAGGTGATCGAGCGCGGCTCGGTCGCGGGAGCAGGGTCGCGGACGTTGCCGAACGCACGCCACTGCGTCGAGCCGAGGTCGGTCAACTCGGGCAAACCAGGGACGGTGCCCGTACATGCCCTGATTTCCGCCTGGGTGGCCGGTCTGTCCGGCGGCTGGTCGAGACACTTGTCGGACGGGTAGCCTGAGAGGTTCACCGGCTGACCTCGCAGCACCCTGATCTCCAGCGGCCTGATGCGCGTGCCTGACCCGCGCTGCGGATGACTCCAAAAGCCGAGCGGGCGGTTGCCGAGCGCTGTCTGGTTGGCCGCACCCAGGTCGTCGCGAAGGGTGAGGAGGGCGAAGTCGAACTGCGAGTCGGGCGCCGCCTCCCACTGCGGAGTGACACGCATGATTGTGGCGTCGGAACGGCCGAACGGCAACAGCCTGCCATTGCGCCCCGGCGCGGCGAAGATGCGGGCCGGCCGGGCCCGAACGTCCGGGAACCCTAGCCGCGCCAGGCTGTTGAGAACGTTGTGGGCGGCCGTCAGTACGTGGCGGTTGCTGATGAGCGTACCCGAGCCGCGCAGGAGGAAGGTCCGGGTCGCGTCGGTGGGGTGCGCGAAGAGAAGGTCGAGGCAGCAGACGAAGCGGAACGGTATCGCCGTGGTGTCGGTGACGAGTTGGCGGTCGTCCGTCCCAAGAATCTCAAACTCCCCGGAGCCACGCCTTCCTGTGCCACCGTAAGCTTCCATCTCCGCCTCGGCCGGCGCCGTCTCCTTCCGCATCAGCCAGCCGTAGCCGAGTCGCGGGTGGTAGACGAGCCGTTTGTCTCCGGTCGAGGGCGCGCCTTCAAGCTCGTATTCGAGTTCACGCCGCATGGTCATTCCTCCATCTCAGACGCGACGCCCTCGGCCACAAAGCGCGACCCACTCGCCTGATCATGCGCCAGGGCCTTGTCGGTTCGCACTGCGAGCCCTTGGTGGGCCGGACAGAATCGTTGTCGTTCCGTCTCAAGGATCCGTGGCCGGACAGCCCTAGGCCGGCCGCCGCCCTCCGTCCGAGACCACCGGCGCGGCGCGGTCAAACGGCATCACGCGCAGGCCGGTGCGCCGCTCCGCGAGCCCCATTGCCTGAGCGCTGGTGAGCCATTCCTCGGCATATTCCGCGATCTGGAGCAGCAACGCTTCAAACCGCGCCCGCTGTGTCTGGAGGACATGCGGCTGGGCCAGCCAGCGTAGGATGTCGCGTCCCGCAACTGCCATCCGCTGGCGGGGCGACGTCTGAAGGCGCTCGTTAAAGTGGCGGACCAGCACGTCTTCGACGACGTCCCATGCGGTATCCGCGCCAAACATTCGCTTGACATCGTCTGCATTCAGGACCCGGAAGGCTTCGTCGAGCAGTTGCATGACCTCCACGCGCAAGACGTTCAGGTGACCGAACGACGTGGACTTCAAGTTGTTGCGCAAGTCCAGGCCGGCTCGCCGCACGATGGCGATGCTGCCGAAGCTTGGATCATACGCCCGCTCGCGGATGACGTCCGAGATACGCTTGTCACGCCAGAAAAGCGTGACCTGATTGATGAAGTGCGTAAACAGGTTGTGGAAATCGGTGTTGGCCCGGGAGCCGGCCGCTACCGGCGTGCTGCCGTAGCCGAAGATGCGCCTGTAGGCCGCCAGGCGGTCTCGCTGAGTGTAGCGGAGCACCTCTCGGCGATCGAACTGGTAGAGGCCATAGGCGCCTGACCCGGCCGAAAGGCGAATCGTACCCGCGCGGAAGAGCTCCTGAAGCTTTTGAACGACCCGGAAGACCCCGATGCGCTCGTGCTGGTAGATATAGTAGAGGTCGCCCACGGCGATGACCCGCTCAGACGTGACGGTCTCGTCGTAGGGTTCGACCCCCGCGGGAATGCGCGTCTTGCCGAACTCACTGGCCGCTTCAGGGCCAATCCCGATGAGTTGGGCCAATCCCTTGTCGGGTGGCGGCGGTGCCTTGGTATCTGCCTCCACTACGGCGGCGAGCATGTCGTTAATCTGCTTGGTGAGGGCATCGGCCAGCTGTGGATTCTGAATCAGGTCTGTAGCCAGCCGGCTGGTGAGTGTCTCCCGCAGCGCCGCGATCCGATCATACAGGTCTTGGTATTCTCGCTCGCTGGCCATGATTAAGCCTCCTCGGTCGATCTAGCGATTCAACTGGTTAAGCCGCTGTCGTCGGGCCCTGACTAGGACTCTGCCTCACAACCTCTTCGGGGGGTGTTACTTTCTTTGCGCGGTTCAGGACTTCCGTGAGGTGGCTGGAGAGCTCTTGGAGCAGCTTCCTGACCCGGGAGTGCCGCAAACCATCCGGTCGACCAGTTTGAGTTTTTTCTAGGCTAGCGCGAAACTGATCCACCAAATCCCGAAGTGACTCGACTGTCGGTTTGATGGCCTCGACGCCCCGTTTCCCACCATCTCGTATCAGCTCTGTCGCTTCGGTTGAGGCAAACGAAGAGATCCAGGACAGAAGCTCTTCAACAACCATGCCTTTGGGGTCTTGGACATCAATGCGGGCCGTCAATCGTTCTGCGGGTCCGACAAAGACCGAATCCATGGCGGCATACAGCTCACCGACAGATTCCGCTACCGCCAACAGAGCTCTCTGGAGCAGGACGAGTCCCGTGCCCAGATCCTCTTGAAAGAAGTGGTCTTTATAGTTGTCCCAGCTTCGGCCGACCGAATAGACGTAGTCACTGACCGCCATGAAGTTGGTCAGATTCTTCTCTTCTTCCAAGGTGACAACGTTCTTTCGCGTGATTTCGCGCTTCTGGGTCACCTCATTGAAGGTTCGCATTCCGAGATGGTCCCCCAATTTATTTACCGACTCCTGGGCATTTTTCGATAGATCGTTGGCGCGCGCGGCGCGCGGTCCGCCTTCGTTGGCTAATTCGTTTGCGAACCCGATCCACTGAGTGCGCAGGATCGCGCGCGCGGCTTCAACCTCCTGTGGGTCTGCGTGGGAGTCAAGGGGGGACAAGCCGTCGAGCAGGGGAAGGGAATTATCCAGCGCGCTCTTGGCAAAGGCGGCGAGGCTGGCTTGGGCTCCGGTCACCCCGCCTCCAAGGTCTGTCTGCCCCACGTAGGACTTCGGGGTCCACTCCCAAACCGTGCGCCCACCTTCTTCTCTGGAGCTGAACGATTGAGTGAGGGCGGCCGCAACGGATCGGGCGTCGTTTACCTTGGGAAGTCGTCCCAGCACGGTTCGCAGGGCGTCGTCCACGACCCGTTGCAGCGGAGCACCAGGGGGTGCACCGGTTACCGCGCGTGGAGCTCCTGCAGAGACTCCCATCTCAGTCGTCAGGAGCGGGTATGAGGCAATGCTTTCCACAGCTTTTGAGGCTGTCCCGGCGCTCGCCGCGATGTCCACCAAAGTACTCTCATCGCCGTTGACGCGGGTAAAGAACTCAGCTTCAACCCCAGACGGGAAGGTGGCCTTGACGAAGAGCCAGTCCCCCGGGGTTAGGGAAGACCCCGGTGTTATCGTGACTGTCCTGTCACCCCACGCGGTGCCGGACACGTCGACGGTCGTGCCCACCGGGGATTGGAGCTCAAACGCGGTTCTTTGTCGGTTGGCGATGACTTCCGTGAACACAATAGTGATGGCGTCTGGAGTTGCGCTACATTCGGCTATTCTCGGTGGCATTGTCTTCCTCCTTAGCAGATCTCGGTCACGAGCGCGAAAGCCGGCGCCCGCAGGCTCACGATGCCGTCTCAGGGCCGCGCGCGCCAGTGAGACACCAAGCTGGGCGGCGAGTCATGTGATGCCCTCTCTTGCGACCTCTCGACCTTCGAGCGTGGTAATCTGTTGCCCGATGTTTGTCGCCTGCACAGACACGGAGGTCATTCCCACGCGCTCGGCGATCTCTTGCCAACATCGAAATAGGGCTTGATTCGCATCGTACAACGGTTGCTGGCAGCGATCCAGCCCTTCTTTCACGCTGCTCCCCCAGGCAATCCACTCTCCTCTTCGCTCGCGGCCCAAAGCGGTGAGGTCATCTAGGCGTTGATAAGACACGAGGTCGGAGAAGAATCGCTGGGAAATCCAGTTGAACCGTTCCTGACAGGTTGTGAGCGCCCGGCGCATACGGTCCAGGTCGAGTGGGTGCCCGACTGTCTGCTGGCCTTCGCGTGAAGCGATGAGCGCCTCCTCCAACCGTCCCAGGATATCCTCCACGGCATCGCCGAACGAATCCACGAGGGCAACGTCGTCTCGTAGCGGTCTGTCCTCTATGATCGTCGTGTGGACCGCGCGGAGCGCTTCACGGAGTATACGGAATTGAACTGCCAGTTCTCCGAACGCCGCTTCCAGTGCCATGGAATTATCTTCTCGCCAGCTCTTTGTAGAAATTCTCGGTGATGACCCCCGGCCGCGCGAGGCGATGGTCGAGGGCGAACCGTGCCGCGCCGATGAGGAACCGTTCCGGAATGATGCCGGGGTCGGTGCCGGCCGCCAGACGCCGGGCGGCCTCTTCGATCATCTGCTGCTCCTTCGGTTGGAACCGGATGACCTGGGACAGGGTCTTGTTGCCGAGAGTGGCATAGGGCTGGAAGCAGACCGTGTCGACGACGATCGCATTCGCCTCCTGAAAGGTGTCGAGCAGGGGGCGAGGGATGTTACCTTGGCTTGGATTCGGGTACAAGCGAGTCCAGACCCTGCGGTACTGCTCGGCCTCGTCGGGAAACCCCATGCGCCGGAGCAGCTCAGTGCTGAGGAACGTGCGCAAATACGGGGTCGGATGCACGGCGCGCGGGACATACGTGAGAACGGTCTCGGGTGACCGCCCCACGACATCCAGCAGGGAGCCGACGACCGCCGGGCCGCCGAGCAGCAACCCGCTCAAGTCCGCGAAGAGCTCACGGTTCCAGCGCATCCAGACCGAGGCGACGAACCGCCCACACCCGGCGCGAAGCAGCCGCCTCCCAATGTTGCGCGGAATGGCGCGGGCCAGTCCCAGTTCATTATGCAGATTGTGGCTGACCTCGTGCAGCACCGCGCCCAGCGTCCACGGGTTGACCAAGCGATGGTATGGCAACTGGATGAGCGGGAACGGATTCATCTCCTTCCCCAGTCGCCTGAGGGGGATTGCCCGCCGGAAGGTTGCCGGTGAGAAGCCGGTGCGCATGTATGAGAACGGAGGAGGGGCGGGGATCGACTTGGCGACCCCAAGCCCCATGAAGGCATTCTGGTAGCAATCGAGCGCGATGCGGTCGCAGCTCAGCAGCCAATCGGCAAATTGTGACTGGCGCTGGCCAAACAGCTCAAAGTAGAAATCCCAGATGCGCTCGATCCTCGTGACCCAGCTGTGCGCGTGTGCTTTGTGCGTAAGCACCTGCTGAAGGTTGGATGAGGTCGGTTCATTGGTGGCGGCCTCAGCAAGGTGTGTGACCTCTTTCGTATGCTTGAGCAGCTCACGGCGGAGCATGGAGAGCAGCTCGTTGACTGCCTGGATGTGCCCTTCCGATGGGATGGCTGCCGCCGTGCCGAATTCAGCGCGGCGAAATGGCCGGAGGGCTGCGGCATGGCGGTTGACATTGACTGACTGCGCTCGCAGCCACGGGATGAGGACCGACGGCACGCCTCTCGCTCGGGCCGGTGCCTCGCCCCGTCCATTTCGGCGGACGGGTGCAGCCAGCGTAGTGGTCTGGTCTAGCGCCTCAGCCATGAGGCTCATGGCATTGTCATTCCATCACTCCCCCACATACGGGGGGGGGCGATCATCGACTCGGGACCAGTCCGGGCGCGGTCGCGCCGTGCAACCGTCGATCCAGGGTGCGGGAGCGTCGGTATGCCTGGACGCATTGTTGCGGACTACTCAGGACCCGCGCGGTCTGTCGCGCCAGGGTCCGAACCGCGCCTTGCGGCGTAACCGGCTGGCCCTGCCGTCTCTGTTGAGCGATGCTCGTCGCCGTGCGACGGACGATGGTCGGAAGCGTGCGAACCAATGGGCGGGTCGTCGGGCTCTGCCGAAGGGTCTGGGCGATTCCTGAGAGCCCGCGAATCAGGCCCGGGGCGGCCTGCATGATGGCGGGGGCGGCCTGGGGAAGGAGGCGTGCGGCCAACGGGATCAATGCCCCGATGAAGGCTTCCGCCTCGGCTTCGCTCTCGGCTTCGGTCGCGGCGTGTCCCAGATGCTCCATCAGGGCGTCGGGATACACCCGTCGGATCGGGTTCACTTCTTCTTCCCACTCAAGCTCACCTTCGAATTCACGCTCGGGTAAGAGGCCGCCGAGCTGCCCCCCGGCCCAGGTGCCAACCTGGGTGCCGAGGGCCGGTGCTCCGAAGCGACCTCCGACGAGTCCGCCCAGGGCGGGGAGTCCTCTCTGCAGTGCCGTCCTGGCAGCGCTGAGGGCCAGGGCCCGCTGCGGAGAGCCGGGCGCTGTGACCCACCCCCAGCCGCGCTGGGCCGTTCCAGCAGCCCTTCCAGCAAGGGCGCGTAAGCTGCTCAGGAACTCCTCCCCTTCGAGTTCGCCTTCAAATTCTCCCTCCAGCTCCCCTTCGTACTCGCCTTCCAACTCCCCCTCCAGCTCCCACTCCTGCATGGCCATGATGACGCCTCCTTACTCTAGTGGAAATGATAATGTGTCATGAAATCCGGGATTGGCAAACGGTTCGCCGATCCTCCTTCGCCGCCAGGCGGCATGTACTGGAACTGGCATCCTTACCCTGCGACCCGCCGCTGGGTTGCCGGCCGTGGACGCGTCGTCCGGGCTGCCAGTCGCGTGGCTCGGG